>TARA_R110002072_G_scaffold46591_13_pt1 | contig 93742 bp, 72 predicted proteins | sample TARA_R110002072 | Tara Oceans TARA_R110002072 (sample SAMEA4397118) | marine metagenome | biome: Polar Biome; feature: [SRF] surface water layer (ENVO:00010504); material: water (ENVO:00002006), including particulate matter (ENVO:01000060) such as... | depth 5 m
GAAGCGAGGCTGGTGCGCCACGACCCGCGCAACCTTGCGCACGACTGCAGCGGCGAGCTTGCGTCGCTGACGCCTGGTCGAGTCGGACAAGTAGATGCGAAGGAATCGCAAGCTCACGCGCACCGGCACGGGAACGGGTGACGATGCCAGCAACGACGCCAACTCTTTGACCACCCACCGCCGCCAGCGCCAGCGCGGTCGGAACATGCGCTCGACATCGATGACGGCCGGCCGGCCCGCCGATCTCGGATCCGTCGCGAACAGATGCGCACAGTTGAGGTCGCGGTGGATCAGACCATGGTCGTGCAGACGCCTTGCGAACGGAGCAATCTCGCGGCAGGCGTAGTCAAACACGTCGCCCAGCCATCCCTCGGCGTTGGCATCGACGATCCACGCATCGAGCGAACGGCCCTTGACACTGGCGGTGACGATCAAACTCGAGCGACGATCGGCCAACCATGCGATCGGCTGGGCCGACGCGATGCCGAGCAACGGGAGCATGTGGAGCCAGTGCCATTCCGCCGCAGCGGTGCGTCTCCGAGCCCGATAGAGCTTCGCGTAGAGCGTTTCCGAGCGTGATACGGCGTACATCGTACGTCGCCAGGGAACGCAGCGCACGGTCTGGCCCAAGCGTCCAAACCAGAAGCCGCGGACCGCTGGCGCGTGTTCTCCGACAACTATCGACAGATCCGGGTCATCTGGAGTCGCAGGCCTGTTGCTAGCGTGCATCACTACGCATACGTTCCGTGACCTCGCACAGCTACGCAAGCGCCCTCTCCCGGCATGAATCCCCAAGTCGCCAGCGAAGACAATCCCTATCAAGCGATGCAAGCCAGACTCGATCTGGCTTCAGAGCGCCTTGGCCTCGAACCAAACCTGATCTCGATCTTGCGCACCTGTGAGCGCGAAATCACGATCAGCATGCCTGTCGTCATGGACGACGGGTCGGTCGAGGTATTCGAAGGTTTCCGCGTCCAACACTCGACATCGCGAGGCCCCGCCAAGGGCGGCATCCGCTTCGCAATGAACGTCAACCGCGAGGAAGTGCGTGCGCTCGCCGCGTGGATGACGTGGAAGTGTGCGGTCGTCAACGTGCCGTTCGGTGGCGGCAAGGGCGGAGTCGTTTGCGACCCGTTCAAGATGTCGAAGGGCGAGCTCGAGCGCGTCACGCGTCGCTACGTCACTGGCATCATGGACTTCATCGGTCCAGACCGTGACGTGCCCGCTCCCGACATGGGAACGGATGGGCAGATCATGGCTTGGTTCATGGACACCTACTCCATGCACTCGCGCGCCTACCTGCCCGCCTCCGTCACCGGCAAGCCGATCAGCCTCGGTGGTTCGCTCGGTCGCGTCGAAGCGACGGGCCGCGGCGTGATGCTGTGCGCGCGCGAAGCACTCAAGCACCTCGGCATGAACCCGAAGGACTGCACCGTCGCGGTACAGGGTTCGGGCAATGTCGGCATGATCTCGGCTCTGCAACTCGCGAGCATCGGCGTCAAGGTCGTTGCCATGAGCGACGTGCACGGCGGCCTCTACAACGAGAACGGCCTCGACCTGGCAGGCCTGCGCAAGCACATGCAAGTGCAACGCAAACTCGACGGCTTCGGCGGTGGTGATCGCCTGAGCAACAACGAGCTGCTCGAGCTACCTGTCGACATCCTCGTGCCAGCCGCGACCGAGAACGTCATCAACAGCAAGAACGCATCGCGGATCCAAGCCAAGATCATCGTCGAAGGCGCCAACGGTCCAGTGACCGCCAACGCCGACAAGATGCTCGACGACAAGGGTGTGTTTGTGGTGCCCGACATCCTGGCCAACGCGGGCGGCGTCACCGTCAGCTACTTCGAGTGGGTTCAGGACCGCATGTCCTTCTTCTGGACGCAACGCGAAGTCGAAGAGCGCATGGAGCGCATCATGGTCGACTCATTCGCAGCGACCGTCGACATGGCACAGCGCTTCGGCGAATCCAACCGCATCGCCGCCTACATGCTGGGCGTCGACCGCGTCGCCGAGACCACCCGCATGCGCGGGATCTACGCGTAGCGCTCGGCCTGCACATCGGCGTGGCACATCGGCGCGGCACATCGGCGCGGCACATCGGCGCGGCACCCGAAATCTGCGTACGCAGATTCCGTAAGCAGATTCGCGGAGACCGGGCACAGGTTCTGAGCGGTGACCCGTGCGTCAACTGGCGCGGGTTCGGGTGATCTGCGCCGCATGCCGCTGTTCGTGGAAGCCCACGAAGCCAAGCCACTCCTCGAAAGTCAGTAGGCCGAGCAACACGTGCCGAGACACGATCGTCTCCGTGTTCTTGCCGTCGGCGGCCAGCAGGATCTGTCGCAGCTTGCCGCGCGAGGTTTGTAGCGATTGCCATGCGGACGCGGCTGTCATCGTGCCGTCGGGCACCACGAAGTCTGGCGCTTGGACCCTGATGCCCTCGTCCAACAAGGTGCTGGCGAGGTCGCGCCAACGTCTGGACTGATTGCCCGCAGCCGACAGGGCCTCGGTGGCGATCGCGCGACGGAGTTTCTTTTGGAGGATTTCGCCGACCGAGGTTTCGATCATCGCCAGGTGCGACAGCACTTCGCCGGCGGACCACTCACCGGACGTCGGACGCACGTCGTGCTGCGCTTCGGGAACGCTTGCAAACGCGTCGGCCAGGCATTGACGGGTGGCATCGAGGTGCTCGAGCAGTTCTACGGTGCGCGCATGCATCGCGCGCAAGCATACCTCAGTCGTATCCCGGCTTGCTCTGGCGCCCCTTCTTGATGTCACCGCGCCGCTTCTTCTCATCGAGTCGACGCATCTTGCTGCCGCGAGTCGGCTTGGTCTTGATGCGGCGCTTCTGACGGACCAACGCCTGCGCGATCCATGCAGCCATGCGCTCTTGCGCGGCGCGGTAGTTCTGGAACTGGCTCTTGTGCTCGCTAGAGACGGCGATGAGTCGACCTTCGGCATCGAGACGGGTCGCGAGCGCGCGCTTGATGCGCGTGACGTCGTAGTCGCCTAGCACTTCGCGCGCCGCTTCGAAGTCGAGGCGAAGGTCGACGCGACTCTCGGTCTTGTTGACGTGTTGACCACCGGCCCCACCGCTGCGCGAGAACGTCGCGACGAAGCAATCCTTCGGGATGATGCGACCATCCCGAAGCACCATGTCAGAGCGAGACACGTTCGACCCAGTCCTTGGCGATCGCATCGCCATGGTGCCAACTACTCGCCAACTGCGCCGCGGCGAGTGCGGCGGCGTTGCTCGGCAAACACCGCAGCTGCAACTCGCCGCCGAACGCTGCCTGCAGGGTTCGGTCCAAACCGTCGCGAATGATCTCGTTGTGCTCGAGCACGCCACCACCGTAGGCCACCCGCGTGCCAGCGACTGGCGTGCCACCGACCTTCTGGAGCGCCGCGATGCCAAGCTGGGTCAGCTGGTACATGCCGCTCTGCAACACGTCCGCGGCCGCCCAGTCGCCCTGATCGTACGCTTCGAGAACAACCGGCAAGCGGCTGGCGACTTCGCGCGGACGCAACCGCTGCACCACGCCGCCGAGACGCTCGGGCGAACCGGCGTCGAATGCCTTGGTCATGCCATCGACTAGCAAGGTCTCACGGCCGCGCCCGTCGATCGCATGCAAGACCGCAACGATCGCTTTGCGCACGAGGTCGTAGCCACTGCCTTCGTCGCTAAACGCGAAGCCGCGACCGCCGACGCGAGCGAGTTGCCCTGCGGGGCCCCGCGCAATCGCGAACGACCCGGTACCCGACCACAGCAGGACACCTGGTTCGTCGCGCAAACCCGCTGCCGAGGCTGCCGCGAGCGTGTCTTCGATGATGGCAACTGGGTAGGCAATCCCGTGCTGCGGCAGCTGCTCGCGCAATGCCTGCTTGGCCGGAGCATCGACTCCGGCCATGGCAACTACCGCAGCTGCAGGTGGCAGCCTGGCAATGGACTGCAACGCCTGAGCCAGCTTCTCGGCGACATTCGCGTCGACGGCCGGATGCACCGGATCGGTCACGCCAGGATCGGCGCTGCCTTCCGGCCACCATTCGTAGCGGCACTTGCTGCCGCCAATGTCGAGTCCAAGATAGCTCACGGCCACGACGTTGGCGTGCGGAGAGCTTGCCGTCAACGCCCAGCCTGACCTCTGCAGCCCGCAAGGCAGTAGCATGGACCCGCTCGCCGTCGCCACAAGCGCGGGTTCCCTCTCCGCCCGACGCGTTACCGCCCGCCATGATCCGCCAATCGCTGCCTGCCGTATTCCTACTGTTCGCTGCTTCGCCAGGCACCTCGCTTGCCGGGCAAGATCCATCGAACAACATCTGGAACAGTGCCCAGCGAGGCCAGTTTGAGAACGTTCGCGATCTGCTCGATGGCAACCCAGCTTTGCGGGATGCCCGAGACGACGATCAGCGCACCCCCCTGCATCTGGCCACGCGCTACGGCCACCTGGACATCGTCAAGCTGCTGCTCGCACGCGGCGCCGCACCAGACCGTGCGGCCTACAATCAGTTCACGCCGCTGCACATGGCGGTCCATTTCAACCGTCGACAGATCCTCGATTTGTTGCTGCAGCAGCAGGTCGACGTCAACGCCAAGACGTCGTTCGGCCTGCGTGTGGTTGACCTCGCGGCGCGCGACAATCGTCCGCAATTGCTCGAACGTCTGCTCGAACGTGGTGCGGCCGACACGCTCTACGTGGCCGCTTGCCGCGGAGACCTGCAGCGCACCAAGGAGCTGCTCAAGCCAGCCGGCACGACCGTCACGCGCGAGGCGCTGCTGCAGGCCATTCGACGCGGCCATGCCGAGGTGTCCGCGGCGATGCTGCCGAGACTGCGCAACCCGCAGATGATGATGAACATGGTTCTGCACCCGGTGCTATTCGAAGCGACCGAACATGTCACCGTCGTGCAAGCCCTCATTGCAGCTGGCGAAGACCCTGCCGAACGCGCCGATCAACAGGGCATGACCCGCATCGAATCTGGCGCCACGGTTCTGCATGTTGCTGCGGCACGCGGCCATCTTGAAACCGTAGGTCACCTGCTAACGCTCGACGCATTCACCGATCGCGACGTCGCAAGCCTGAGCGGCCGGACGCCCGCCCACGAAGCTGCCGCAGCTGGTCACCTATCGAGCCTGCAAGCTCTGCACAAGCATGGGGCCTCGCTCGTGGCCACCGACAAGCGTGGCCGAACGTGTGTGCACTTCGCCGCCGAGGCAGGGCACGCGAAGGTTCTGCTTTGGCTGGTCCAACAAGGCAAGGTGCTGCACGGTCACGACGATGCGGGCCGCTCCGCGCTGGCGCTCGCCACCAAGGGCATTCACCCGACCGAGAAGCGAGTCAAACAGCGCATCGAGGCGGCATGGGTTCTGGTGCGCCACGGGGTTCCGGTAGACCTCACGTCCGCGGCAGTAATTGGCGATACCGCGAGCGCGAAGGCATTGCTCGAATCAGAGCCCGAGCTGGCCAAGACCAAGGGATTGCTGGTTCGGGCGATCTCATTCGGAAGCAAGGACATCGTCGCGTTGCTACTCGATGCCGGCTGCGACGTGAACACGCGCGACGAACGCAAGACCAGCGCGCTGCACTGGTGCGCGCTTTGGCGGCAACCAGCATGCGCGCAGCTGTTGATCGATCGCGGCGCCGATGTGCACGCAAGCAACAAGTTTGGCTACACGCCTCTGCACGACGCTGCGCGCGCCAACTGCGCGCCAGTCGCCAAGCTCCTGCTCGCCGCCGACGCGAACCCAGATGCCTTGGACAAGGAAGGCAAGGCGCCGCGGCAGCACCTCAACAGCTACTCGTCCGAGGAAATCCGCACGCTGCTCAAGTAGCTCGCAAGTCAGCTTGCGGGCAAGCTCGCAAGTCAGCTTGCAGGCAAGCTCGCAAGTCAGCTTCCGGCCCAGCTCGCAGCGAGCTCGCAAGTCAGCTAGCGCGCGACCAACCACTGCTGCACCGCAGCAAGCACGGTCTCCGGCGCAATCAGCGCCTGGCAGTGCGGCACCTTGTCGCACTTCGGCAGGTAGCAGCACAAGCAGTCGAGTCCAGGCGGCGTGATCTTCGTGCCGCGACCGTAAAGTTCGATCTCAGCCGACGACGTCGGTCCAAACAGCACGACGGCCGGCTTCTTGCGCGCTGCGGTGACGTGCACCGCGAGCGAATCGCTGGTCACGACCACGCTACACTGATCGACCAACGCGGCGAAGCGGCCATAGGAATTGTGGTTGCCGCCATCGAACACCGGCGTGCCAGCGGCGAACGCGAGCAGGTCCTGGTGACGCTGCACCTCTTCGGGGCCACCGAGCAACAAGACAGCGAGACCAGCAGCGTTGCACAGCTGCAAGAACGTCTGTTGGTGCTCCTTGGTCCACTGCTTGTAGAGCCAACGACCGCCGGCGCCGGTGTTGATGCCAATCAGTGGTTTGCCGGCATCGATGCCGAGACCCTGCACGAACGCTTGTGCGCCGGCGCTGTCCGAGGCAGATGGTTCGAGAATGGGTTCGCGCACAGAGTCGGGTGCGAAGCCGAGCACCTGCGACACCAAGTTCTGGTAGGTCTCTACGTTGGCCTTCTTGTTGTCATCGCTGAGGCCCATCTGCAACCAACGTTGCGCGCCTTCCCCAAGCGGCACGATCCGGCCTTGTTCATCGCGCGTGTAGCCACGACGTTCTTTGCCCTTGGCCATTGCCGCGAGCACCGCGGCATCGGGATCCGCATCCGGACACAGCACGACGTCGAACTCTTCGGTCGCCAGCCGCGCCGCAGTAATCGCGTCCTCGGTGACCAGCACTTCGTCGACCAACGCGTTGCCGTCGAACAGGCCCGCCGCCGACTTGCGCGTCAGCCAGGTCACGCGCGCACCGGGCCATTGCGCGTGGATCGCCGGCAGGAACGACGTCGTTCGCAGCACATCGCCAGTCGCCGCCAGCTTGACCATCAGGATCCGGAACTGGACCGGGTCGTATTCGTCGCAGGATTGGCAGACCTTGCCCCGCTTCTTGTGAGGAGTGCATGGGCGGTCCCAATGCACGTGGCGACAATCAGTTTTGAGCTCGAAGTCAGTCACGTATCAGCCTGTATCGGCAGCCACAACGAGTTTGCGACAGCCAGAACGCTACCGATCGAGGGCTTCCGACACTACTTTTCCGCGATGACCTCACTCGCCCTGCTGTGGTTGCCCATCCTATTGTCGGCAGTTTTCGTCTTCATCGTCAGTTCCGTCATCCACATGGCGCTGCCGGTCCACAAGAACGACTACCGCGGCACCCCCAATGAGGACGGTTTACGGGCGGCGTTGCGCGACGCCAAGATCCCGCCGGGGCAATACATGTTCCCGCACGCGAACTCGTTCAAGGAAGCGATGTCGCCGGAGATGACCGCGAAGTTCGAGGAGGGCCCGGTCGGAATCCTGATCATGCGCCCCAACGGCATGATGAAGATGGGCGGCGCGCTGACCATGTGGTTCTTCTACTGCATCCTGATTGGCGTGTTCGTCGCCTACCTGACCGGCTTCTGCATTGCGCCCGGTGGCGAAGGTGTGTTCCGTATCGCCGCGACCGTCGCGTTGCTCGGCCACGCGTTCACCAGCGTCAACGACTCGATCTGGAAGAGCATTTCGTGGCGTGTGACGCTCAAGTTCGTTGGCGATGGCGTCGCCTACGCGCTCGTCACCGGCGCGACCTTCGCCTGGCTGTGGCCGGCGGCCTAGCCAGCCGGGCCACGGCTTAGGGTCTCAGGCCAACAACCGCTTCACCACCGCCTCGACCTCCGGGCCGAGATGCTCGTCGGTGAACATGTCCATGCTGCGCGCGAAGCCCGCCTTGCCGTGCGCAATCGCCATCTCCGGATCGGCGAGGTAGCGCCCGAGCGCTGCCGCCAACTTGTCGACGTCCCCCTTCGGCACGACAAAGCCGGTCTCGCCATCGACGATAATCTCGGCGTTGCCGCCGGCGGTGCTGACCACCTGCGGCAACTCGGCAAAGCTCGCCTCAAGGCACGCGTTGCACAGCCCTTCGTGAAACGACGGCATCACGAACACATCCGAAGCCGCATACACATCGTGCACCGGCTTGACCGGTCCCGGCAGCCGCACGCGGCCACTCAGACCGCGGTCCTCAACCTGCTGCCGCAGCCGTTCCATCTCGCTGCCACCACCGGCCAAGAACAACAACGCCTTGGGATACTTGTCGGCCAGCTTGGCAAACGCATCGATCAAGATGTGTTGTCCCTTGCGCGGCCGCAGCACCCCAGCCAACGAGATCACCTGCGCGTCCGGCGCGATCTCCAGCCGTTCGCGCGCCGCCACCCGCCCAGCACGCAACCCGGTCCACTGCGCAGGCTCCAACCCATCGTAGACCAGCGTGATCTTCTCATCGGGCACACCCGCCGTCAGCAGCCGCTGCCGAATCGCATCACAGATCGCAATCGTGTGGTCACACAGCCGCGTGTAGCGAAAGCCGCCGCGCCAGCCCTTCTTGATCGGATAGTCAATGCGCCGAATCGTGAACGTCTTCGCGCGGTGCTTACGAGCCAGCAACCCACCAAGATACAGCGAGCGCCCATCGGCAAAGTGGATCACATCCGGATCAAAGGTCGCATACGCCTTCTTCACCTTGCCCCGCAAATCGGGCCGCCACCACCGCCTCAAGGGAGCCTCAAAAACCGGCACCCCCATCTCCTCCGCCGCCGCCCGAAACTTCGCCCCGGGCGCCAACAGCACCGCATTCTCATACCCCTGCCGAGCAAAGTGCTCCATCAACATGCGAAGCTGAACCTCGCCCCCGGAGTAACCCTTCTCAGCCAGAACATGCAGCAATCGCACCATCCCCAGCAGTCATAATCCCCACCCCCAACCAACGCGAGCCCTGCGTACGGTACCCGGTTCAAACCATTCACACCAAGGCACGAACGCGAGTGGCCGTCAGAATCGCGGCCAGGCAAGGCGCACAAGCAAGTCGCGCGGAAGCGGGGCGTTGCCCCGCTGAGCACGAACGCAGCGCCGCCGCAAAGCGGCGAACGCCGCAGGCGTTCGTGCAACGCCGCATGGTGGCGATTCTGGCGGCCAAGCCGACTACATCACCTACGTAATAGCGTCTTCGCCCGTCAATTCGCGGCCAATGATCAACCCATGGATGTCATGCGTCCCCTCATAGGTGATGACGGATTCCAAATTGCACATGTGGCGCATCATCTGGTACTCGTCGGTGATGCCGTTGGCGCCGAGCATGTCGCGGCCGATGCGGCAGCATTCCAGGGCCATCCAGCAGTTGTTTCGCTTGGCCATCGAGACGTGGTAGTGGTGCATCGTGCCGGCTTCCTTCATCTGGGCGAGCCTCCAACAGAGTAGCTGGGCCTTGGTGATTTCCGCGGCCATCCAGACGAGCTTGTTTTGCACCAGCTGGTAGCGGGCAATCGGCTTGTCGAACGAGATGCGCATCTTCGCGTAGCGTAGGGCTTCGTCGTAGGCTGCTTGGGCAGAACCAATGACGCCGAAGGCGATGCCGTAGCGCGCTTGCGTCAAGCAGCTGAGCGGGCCCTTGATGCCTTCGATACCGGGCAGGATCTGGGTCTTCGGGATGCGGCAGTCTTCGAGTACGAGCTCACTTGTGTCGGACGCGCGCAGCGAGAACTTGTTCTTGATCTGCTTGCCGGTGAAACCGGGCGTGTCGGAGTCGATCAAGAAGCCGCGGATAACGCCATTGAGCTTGGCCCAGACAATCGCAACCTGGCAGGTGCTGCCGTTGGTGATCCAATACTTGCTGCCGTTGAGCACGTAGTGGTCGCCGTCTTCGACCGCTTTGGTCAACATGCCACCCGGGTTGCTGCCGAAGTCGGCCTCGGTCAGGCCGAAGCAACCGATCAGCTTGCCCGCCGCCATGTCCGGCAGATACTTCTGCTTCTGCTCTTCGGTGCCGTAGGCCCAGATCGGATACATGCACAGGGAACCCTGCACCGACACGAACGATCGCAGGCCCGAGTCGCCGCGCTCCAGCTCCTGACAGATCAGGCCACTGGCAACGGGCGACAAACCAGCGCAGCCGTAGCCGGTCAGGCTCGCGCCATAGACCCCCATTTCGCCGAGCTCGGGAATCAAGTCGCGCGGGAAGGTTGCAGCACGATTGTGCTCTTCAATCACCGGCATGAACCGATCGGAGACCCAAGATCGCACGGTGTCGCGGATCATGCGTTCTTCTTCGGTATAGAGATCGTCTACGTTGTAGAAATCGAGGGCCTTGTACGGATCGCTCATAGTGGGTGCCGAGTTTGCGGGGCGAACAAGATAGACCCGGCGACGGGCCAAGGAAAGTGACGACGAGCAACAGATCCGGAATGTGTGCTGTTTGTGGCTACCAGCAGCCAGCCGACCCCTGCGTCGTCTGTGGCGGCGAAGGCGTCTGCCTGGGCAAACGTGCGCCACTCGAAATCGGCCGTGGCAACGCGTTCGTGGACGTCCTGCGCGGCATTTTGGACGTGCGGCGGGCCGTGTTCGTGATGCTTTTTGAACGCGAATTCATCGGCAAACTGCGCATGCCCGTCACGATGAACGCACTGGGCTTCGGCTTGCTGTTGATGCTCGGCTGGTTCTGGCTCGCCCCCGCCTTCCACAGCGCGTTCGCAGGCGAACCCGAGCCCGAGGCAACCGTGCACGCAAACCTGTGGCTGATGGCGGTCTGGCTGACGGCGGGCCCTGCCCTACTCGACGTGATTGGCGGTTGGGCTCAGGACCCGATTCGGCGCGCAACCGAACAGCACATGCTGGGCGCAACCCTGACGACGACGCCGACCAGCGGGGCACGGATTCTCGACCGACTGCAAATGTTGCTGCTGATCGGCATGGCAACGGTCCTGGCGATGGCGCTGGTACTGATTCCGTGGGTCGGCATTCCGGCGACCGTGCTACTCGGCAGCGCCGTCGCCGGCATCGTCTGGCTGCAGCCGCCGCAAGCAGTTCGGGGCGCGCGCATGCGAGAACGGCTCGAAGTGATGTGGCATAACCCATGGCGAACGCTCGGCACGGGCCTGGCGCTGCACCTCGCAGCCGCAGTGCCGTTCGCCAATTCCCTGGGCTTGCTGCCGCTCGCGACCATCGCTGGCACTAGCGCCTACCTGCACTTCGACAAGTCGGTCAAGCCCACGTCTGCGTCCGACGCCAAGAACCCAGAACCATCGGCCTGACCGCTCAGGGCTGCAGCACGAACGACAGCCCCGCCGACGACGACCAACCGATCGTGGATGGCGCGCAAGTCGTCGGATCCCAGCCCCAGATTGCCTGCGCGTGCAACTGCATGCCCGCAAGACTGGGCATCGGCGGGATCGCCAGATCGTAGCTGCCGACGCCACTGACATCGCTTGGCATCGAGACCAACACGAAGAAGCCGGCAGTCACTTGCACGTGCACCAACAGGCCGACGCCGAGCGGGTCCGAACCGGCTACGTCCGCGCCATTCGCGAACGCCAACAACCCGACGCTCTGCTGTGGCGCGTTGCTCGAACGCAGCGCAAAAGCCGGATTGCCAACTACCGGCGAGCATTGCGCGGACAGCGTGTGCGGCCCGTTGCAGCCCGCAGTGCCAACTCCGAAGGGCTGCACGCCGAGCAACTGCGGCGTCGTCGGCACGATCCGATAGATCTCACCGGTGAGGTTGCACAGGTACATCTCGCCGTAGCCATCTTCGCCAAAACCCGTGGGGCCGGTCAGCACATGCGGCGACGGCGGCACCAATTCGGCGGTTCGGTCGGTCAACTGGGTGACGGTCGTGCCATTGTGCTGCAACGACCAGACCTGGTTGCTCACGTAGTCCGCGAAGAAGTAGCTGCCGCGCAGATCCGGAATCGCGCAGCCGCGGTAGACATAGCCACCGATGATCGCTTGCGAGCCGGGCAAGTTGTAGTGGTAGAGAGCCGGCGTCAACGCGGGCCCGAAGCACGTGCACACCGGGATGTTGTTGCAGGTATTGCCGGTCATGCAGGCCCAGCCGTAATTGCGCCCACCTGGCGCGCCAGCCGGTTCGAAGTCAATCTCTTCGTAGTTGCCGCCGACGTCGGCGATGTAGAGGTCACCCGTCAATCGATCGAAGCTGCAGCGCCACGGATTGCGTAAGCCATACGACCAGATCTCCGGACGGAACTGCGCCGAACCGACGAACGGATTGCTGGCAGGAATGCCGTAGGGCAATGGCGCCTGCGGGTTGTCGACGTCGATGCGCAGGATCTTGGCGCGCAAGGTCTGTCCATCCTGGCCACTGTTGAACTCATCCGGAATCCACGCGGGGCCCGTGCTGCCGCCGTCGCCAAGCGACACATACAGGTAGCCATCCGGCCCGAACGCAACCGTGCCGCCGTTGTGGTTGCCATGAATCATCTGCTGGGTCAGCAAGGTCGTTCGCGACGAGAAGTCCGCGACATCAGGATTGCCGGCTGACACCTGGAAGCGGTCCACCGTCGCCACCAAACCCGGCGCGACCCGGTAGGTGCAAAAGATGCCGTTGCTGGCGTAGTCGCGGTGGAAGGCGAGACCAAGTAGGCCCTTCTCACCGCCCATGCTCAAGAGGCCGGAACCACTGAGGTCCAAGAACGGCGTCGGCAACAGCGCACCATTGCGAACGATTCGAATCTGACCGGTCTGCTCGACCACGAACAAGCGCTCGAGATCTTGGGGCGGAGCCGTCACCAATACCGGCCGGTTCATGCCTGTGACCACCAATTCGAGAGCGAGTGGGGTCTGAGCGGCCAGTCCTGCAAGTAGCGACAAGACACTCAGCACACGAACAAGGCGAGCCATCATGACGACGATCCTACTACGTCAATGCATATCCCGCCGCACGCTCGACGTCCGGATCAAGCTGCTGAACGACCCAGCGACGGTCGGCGTCCGGCAGATCATCGTATTCCTTGCGCACGAACCGCTCGCGCCCCCCCTTGAAGTTCTTGACCGCCCGATACCAGGGCCATCGCCGCATCCCGAGTCGCTTGGCCACATTGCGCACGAATGCCTTCGGGTCGTGAAACACATCCTCGTAGCGCACGACGACGTGATGGCGCACACGCGCCTGCAGCGCCAGCCAATCGCGCAATTTGCTCGCTCGCAGCTGCATCACGTTGGCGAAGCGTTCGCCGGTCGAGGGATCGCGCTCGTGCATCATTTCGGTGCCAACGCGCGGGTCCCCGTGCTCAAGGTCCATGTCCCGCCCCCACTCGCACCACCACGGCTCGCGCAAAAACTCGGCCAGCGAACGATCGCGTAGCGAGTGGCCGGCGTGCCAAGGCTTGCGATGCAGACTTCGCACCCAATCAAACGGATCGCGCACCACGACGACGAATGCGCAGTCGGGAGCGCCATCTTCGATCGCCTGCGCAAAGCCGTGCTTCCAGCCAAAGCGATCGGTCAATTGCAAGCGGGACAGATTGCGACGCAGCAACTGGGCGACGAAGTTCGTGCCCGAGCAGCGCTCGCCGAAGATCTGGAGTTGCGTTGGTGCTGGGTGCCGCATGAGACAGTGGGACTGCCGCGCCATCAGACCATGGATTGCCGTGGCAACGAAGCCTCGGATCGCGACGACAACGATCGTGCTCGCTGGCGCCGCTGCATTTTGGGATCTGACTGCTAGGGTATGCACGGCGCGTCCCAGCGGGCGCAACGGGCACAGCAAACATCATGAGCGGCTATAGCGAGCAATACGACGTGCTCTTCATCCACGTGCCGAAGACCGCGGGCTCAAGCATGGAGCAATGCGAGTTCGTGGCCGGCCAGGGGCACGAACCGTATTGGGCCATCCGCGAAGAGATTCGCAACAAGGCGGGCTTCAGCTTTGGGTTTGTGCGCAACCCCTACGACCGATTCGTTTCGATCGTGACCGAAGGCATGTACGCCACGATGCGCAAGAACGGTGAACTGCCAAGCGACGACGAAGGGCGCAGCAAGCTGTTCGCGCGCACCAAAGAACTCGTGACGTATGCGGCGGCCACCGGCGATCAGGATGGCCCGCTCGAACTTGGCAACACCAAGGAGTGGCGCATCCTTGGCAAGGAAGGCGATCCGCTCCCCCATCTGGACGGCTGGGCCTTCCCGATTCACTTCGTGCCGCAGGTGTTCTACCTATCGAAGCCCGGCATCACCGGGATCGGCGTCGACATGATCGGCCGCTTCGAGAATCTGCACGACGATTGGCAGCGCATCTGTGATCGTGTCGGCGTCAAGTCGACGATGCCGCACTTGCGCAACTCCCAGGCAGACCGCGGCCACAGCTATGCGGACTTCTACACGCCGGAATCGAAGGCAATTGTTCGCAAACTCTACGCGCGCGACTTCGAAGTGTTCGGCTACGACCCCGAGTAGCGCTGACGAACTCGTAGCTACCAACCATGTCCCAAGGCTACCAAGCGCGCGACGCAGCGATCGTCGACTACCAACTGTGGCAACCAGCTCCCGATGGCCGCTGGCTGCGCGGGCCGCGACCCGATCAACTGGTCCCGGGCAGCTACTTCGCATGCGTTGGTGCGGCGCAGACGTTTGGCTGCTTCGTTGCGAGGCCGTGGCCCACCTTGCTGCAACAGCAACTCGGCCTGCCGGCCCTCAACCTCGGCATCGCCGGCGCGGGACCAGCGCTGTTCCGCAACGACGCGCTGCTGCAACTGCTGCGCGGCGCACGCTTCGTGGTCTACCAAGTGATGTCGGGGCGCAGCGCCGATTGCTCACGGTTCGCGACGGGTGGCCACGAACGTGTCACGCTGCCCGACGGCCGCCAACTCGGCGCCGGCGCGGCATGGTCGGAGCTGTTGCAGCAAGACCTGCGCGGCATCAACAACCCCGTGTTGCGCGGCATCAAGAACCGCCTGTGTGCGGCGTTCGGCCGCAAACACATCCGCCGACTGGTCGCCGAGACCCAGAGCAACTGGAGCAGCGATTTTCGGGCGCTGATCAAGGACGTCGCCCGCCCATCGGCGCTGCTGTGGTTCAGCAAACGCACGCCGCAACACCGCCCCCGCTACCACTCGCTGGAGGCGCTGTTCGGCGAGTTCCCGCAACTGATTGACGCGACCATGGTGCGCTCGCTTGCCGCCGAAGCCGACCACTACGTCGAATGCGTCACGTCGCGCGGCAGCCCGCAGCCGCTGGCGGTGCCGGTGCGGCCGGCCGACGCCGGCACCGGCGAGGCCGCAGATCTGCTGTGGAGCCACAACGCCTACTACCCATCACCCGAGATGCACGAAGACGCAGCAAAGGCCCTCTTGGGCGTTGTGAAGGGCCTTTCGGCAGATTCCGACTAGCGCCCGGACGCCGCTGGTTCGCGACAACTGCAGCGATCAGTGGGAACGCGGCCTGTGGACTGGTACACCAGCCGCCTCATGACGCGTCAGATCCTGGTTACCAGCGCCCTCCCCTACGCCAACGGGCACATTCACCTCGGCCACTTGGTCGAGTACATCCAGACCGATATCTTCGTGCGGTTCCAGCGCATGCGTGGCCACAAGGTCGCGTTCATGTGTGCGGACGACACGCACGGTACCGCGATCATGATCCGGGCCGAGAAGGAGGGCATCGCGCCGGAAGCAATGATCGCTGAGATGAGCGAAGCGCATCAACGCGACTTCGCCGCGTTCGGGATTTCGTTCGATCACTACGGCTCAACCAACAGCGATACCAACCGCGCGGTTGGGGAAAGCATCTGGCAGAAGCTGCTCGACCAAGACCTGGTGGTCGAGAAGACCGTGCCGCGGCCGTTCGACACCGAGAAGAAGATGTTCTTGGCCGACCGCTTCATCAAGGGCACGTGCCCGAACTGCAAGACGCCGAACCAGTACGGCGATGCCTGCGAAAAGTGTGGCGCGACCTACTCGGCGACCGAGTTGATCGATGCAAAGTCGGTGTTTACGAACACGACCCCCGAACTGAAGGACTCGCAGCAGTTCTTCGTCAAGCTCGAGCCACTGCAGGAGATGCTGACCGAGTGGACCCAGAACAGCGGCGCGTTGCAGAGCGAAGTTGCCAACTACCTGAAGGGCTACTTCCTAGACAAGCCACTGCAAGACTGGGACGTATCGCGACCCGCACCGTACTTCGGCTTCGAGATTCCCAACCAACCAGGCAACTACTGGTTTGTCTGGTTCGATGCACCGTGCGGCTACATCGCCAGCACCTTGGAATGGTGTGCAAAGACCGGTGACAACGCCGACAACTGGTGGCGCAACGAGAACACCGAGATCGTGCACTTCCTCGGCAAGGACATCACCTACTTCCACACGCTGTTCTGGCCAGCGATGCTGCACGCCGCCGGCTACAACAAGCCTAAGCGGGTGCACATTCATGGCTTCCTGCAGGTCAACGGCGAGAAGATGTCCAAGTCTCGCGGCACGTTCGTCAATGCGTCGCGATACCTTGAGTTCCTCGACCCCGACTGGCTGCGCTACTACTACGCAAGCAAGCTGAGCAACAAGATCGATGACCTCGACTTCCACTCGGAAGAGTTCGTCGGCAAGGTCAACAGCGATCTTGTTGGTCGCGTCGTCAACCTCGCGAGTCGCTCTGCCAAGTTCCTCGCCGCATCCGGACTGTCGAAGCAGTATCCCGACGACGGTGGCTTGTTCGCGAAGGCCAGCGACATGTCAGAGACCATCGCAGCCGCCTACGAGTCGTGTGACTACCGTGAAGCGATGCGATTGATCATGACCTTGGCGGACGCCGCGAACGAGTACGTCGATCAGAAGACGCCCTGGACGCTCAGGAAGGATCCTGACAAGGCGCAGGAGCTACAAGACGTCTGCACTGTCGTCATCAACCTGTTCCATCAGATCATCGTCTACCTGACACCAGTGTTGCCAACGCTCGCGAAGAAGACTGCCGAACTACTCGGTGATGAGATCACCAGTTGGTCGCAAGCGAGCACGCCACTCGTCGGCAAGGACATCGCGAAGTTCCAACACATGATGAAGCGCGTCGAAGCCGAGAAGGTCGACGAGATGTTCACGCCTGAAGAAGTGCCGCCGTCGAGTCCAACGCTCGCCAAGGAACCACTCGCTGCCGAGATCACGATCGACGACTTCCTGAAGGTCGACCTTCGCGTTGCCGAGATCCTCGCAGCGAACGAAGTACCCGAAGCACGCAAACTGCTGCAGTTGACACTCGGCCTCGGTGGCGACGTCACGCGCAACGTGTTTGCGGGCATCAAGGGCGCGTATGAGCCCGACAAACTCGTCGGCCGCCTGGTGGTGATGGTCGCCAACCTCAAGCCGCGCAAGATGAAGTTCGGCATGAGCGAGGGCATGGTCGCGGCAGCCGGAACGGACGGCGAGGTCTACTTGCTGTCACCTGACAGCGGCGCGGTCCCCGGCCAGCGGCTGCACTAGCTGCATTGGGCTCGCGGCCGAACGGCCGCCCGAGCGATCGCCGGCCCCCCGGTCACAGCCCCATTCTGCGGGCTGTGGTGCGCACGGGAAGAATTGCCGACCCCTGAAGCGCGCTACCGGGTGAAACGCAGCCCGGAGAAGCGCCGCTCGATCAAGCGCCCGCCTATCAAGCATCCGCTTATCAAGCGCCAGGTGCAGGAAGCGCTCGGTACATGAAACAGGGTCCAGCAAGCTGAACCCCGTTCCAATCGTTAGAAGACACCACCACCTTCCGGCGGTGACATCTGCTCAGAAGAGCTACTTCTTCGCGGCCTTCTTCTTGGCCTTCTTCTTCGCCGCCTTCTTCTTCTTCTTGGCGGGGGCCTTCTTCGCGGCCTTCTTAGCAGTCTTCTTCTTCGCAGCCTTCTTCTTCGTCTTCTTCTTGGCAGCCATAGTCTTGGTCCTTGTTAGGGTTTCGTGGGGGAGACCGGCACAGGCTCACGAATGTGAACCAACCAAGTTCCGGCCGAAGGTGTGATCGGCTAACGCCTCGCTGGAATTCACCGGAACTGCCGATGGCACCACGAGATACTGCGGAGACGGCCCGGCGAATCCATATGCGAAAGTGTTTAGATCGCCTATTTCAAAGGAACGCAAGGCAGGTTTAATCAGATATCGAGCATTCGTCAGAAGGCGTGATCTTTTTTTGTTTTTGGTTGCGATTGAGGCCCGAAGTGAGGCTGTTCACAACGTTCAAAACTCTCCACGTAGCGTTCCAAGACGCCTTCAAAAACGACAACAGGCCGCGCGCAGTTGCTACTGCGCGCGGCCTGTTGTGCAGAGTCGTTTCGACTACGTGATTCGTTAGTCGAACAACTTGTCGAGCGTCTTCTTCGCGTCGTTGCCGTAGTCCTCATCGAGTTCGGCATCGGCTGACGGTTCGCGGTTGATCGCGTCGGAGTAGATGTCGGCAAGCTTCTTCGCAGTCTCACCTGCATAGAGGCGCACCATGCCAACCGTCGTGCGATCGTCGAACAAGATCGTCAACAACGTTCGGTCCCCCACCAACGACAACTGGATGTTGTCGCGTTCCCCTTGATGGAACATGGCGGTGAACTCATCTTCACCTAGCAAGCGCGCCATCTCTTTGGTCGCCGCGAACGAACCCGCAACGAGCGCCGAGATGGTATCGATGTCGACCGTGCGCAGTTCTCCGCGCTTGGTCACCAAGTGGCCCTCCTTGTCGATCAGCAGCGCGCACTTCGCACCGGACAATCGCAAGAACTCAGCCAGCAGTTTGTCAATGCGATCGATGTCCTCCTTGTAGAAGGTCAGTCGATCGTGTCGCAGGCGTTGATTCCGCGACATTTGTTTGGGGTCCACCATGGCTTAGAACGGGGGTTTACCGAGGAAGAAGTAGGCGACGCCAGCGGCCGCTACCAAGAGCATGACGGTGAGACCAACGACCAGGCCGACTCCACCCTTCTTGGGTGCAGCCGCCGTGCGGCGACGGGCGGACGCTGGTCGCGCTCCTTTCCTGGCGTTACCTGGCGCAGCTCCGGGGCGACGCTTGCGCGGCGCACCGTTCGCACCGGCAGCAGCTGCCGGTCGAGCTCCGCGAGCGCGCTGTGGCGCGCGGCCACCGGCACCTGCGGGCTTCGCTGCGACTGCGCGCGGCGATGCCGAAGCAGGTGCGGGCGCAGCCGCGGGCTTGCCAGCGGCATCGGCAGCAGGCTTTGCAGTCGTCTTGCGCGGGTTGCGGCCGTCGATCTTCTCGATGCTCTCGAGGACCATCGCAGCCAACGTCTTCAAGGTCGGGAAGACGCCTTCGCCGGTGTAGGCAACCGCTTCAAAGGTTGGCACGCCGAACTTGTTCATGATCTTGTCGATCTCTGCGACTGGCAGAGCGTTCGGCAAGTCACGCTTGTTGTATTGGATCACGTGCGGCAACTCGCGGATGTCCTTGCCGTACTCTGCAAGGTTCTCGATCAAGTTGGCGTAGGACTCGACGTTCTCATCCATCTTGTCCGGATCGGAATCCGCCACGAAGATGATGCCGTCGACACCCTGCAACACGAGCTTGCGCGTCGAGTTGTAGTAGACCTGTCCAGGCACTGTGTAGAGCTGGAACTTGGTGCGCATCCCCGCCACGTTGCCGAGGTCGAGAGGCATGAAGTCAAAGAACAGGGTGCGGTCACCGTCCGTCGAGATCGACGTCAGTTCCCCCTTGTTCTCCTCAGGAGCTTTCTGGTGAACAATCTCGAGGTTGGTGGTCTTACCACTCATCCCCGGGCCGTAGAAAACGACCTTACAATTGACTTCCTTAAGCGCGAAGTTGATCTGGACCATGGTGGGCGCGTCGCGTGTGTAGTTGCCCGTGTGTCGACGAATCCGACACCTCTCGGGTGATCAGTTCATCGGAAGCAAGCGCCCTGTGCCTTGAGTACGCGGGATGTTTCGTCCCGCGATGATCCTGCTTTTTTGCGACCCGGATCTGGGCTGGAACACCCCTTGCTCGAGGCTCCGCGCAACGCCAGCTTTGCAGCCGACAATCGCGACTGAGAGAGCTGCCCATGGCAACGACAGAATGGTGCTCGACTCAATGGCTCCAGCCGAATCGCGTCGGTCGCGAACGCGGCCGCCGGCCCGTGACACCGTGGCCTACGCGAGCTTGGATGCGCGACGAATCCGAGTGACGGTTTCGTCGACTTCGCGGTCCGCTTGGGCGACTTCGGCAAACTGGTCAAACAACACGACCAGATAGCTCTCATCGAGCTGCACCAACACGGCCTTGCCGTGCGTGGCGTTGATCAGCATCTTGGTGCAAGCACCGTAGCTGCCTTCGGTCAGGCTGCGGTTGGTCGTCATCATCAAATACGACGACAACCCCGAGATGACATCGGGATCGAGGCCGGTCGCCAGCGAAGACGCCGCAACCAGGCCGTCGTTGGTAATCACCGCAGCCCCCTTGACGCCAGGGGCGTGACGCAGCTCGGCGATGGCATCGTTGATCTTGCTCATGGCTTATTCCTCAACCGCGTGCAAGGCACCGGCCACGAGTTCCTGTAGTTCGGATAGCACCAGCTCGACATCGCAGTCACTTGCGCATTGCGCCGCGGCCAGCGCCTCGCCAAACACACAGATGCAAATCCGGCCGAAGTCTCCTTCGACGATCGTCTTGCTGGCGCTGCCAATATCCAGGCGGCGGGCAAAGCGATGCGCGGCTTTAGCGGTCACGCGCACGATGCGAAGGAACGGGTCGCGACCATCTTTGATCTGTCCCTTGACCATCGCCTTCGAACCGCGAATGAAGGTTGCCTTCTCGACTCCAGCGAGCTCCAAGACGCGCGCCAAACCAGTGCGCACTTCGGAAATTGAGTTCTCGGCGCTCGGTGCCGGCTGAGCAGCCTCCAACGATGCATTGCGCAGCGAACCGTGCGACTCGACTTCGTCCAATAGGACACTGAGCTCGGCGCCCGTATCCGTCAACGTCGCAATGTGGCTGAGCAACTGCTCGACCTCTTGATCTGCGGGGTCAATCTCGCGCAGCACTTGCACATGCTTTTGCGCCTCGTGCACCGCTCCGACCCGGTAGAGCACTTCGCTCAGCAAGCGGCGTGACTGCACTTCCTTCGGATCCATGCCGACCGCGCGCTCAAGGCACTGCACGGCTTCTTGACCTTCACGTGCTGCCAGGTCGCGATAAAAACTTGTCAGGCGCGCCTGCCCAAGCATCAACCAGCAACCAGCATCATCGGGAAATCGTAGGCTCCACTGCTGACACGTAGCGTGCAATGCGTTGCTGTCGCCGAGATCCATTTGGATCAGCGCCAGTTCGCGGAACAACTTTGGACTCGGAGCACGCGTCAGCTTGGCGCGAAGCTCAGCTGCACGACGATTGCGCAGGCCGCGGCGCGCGCAATCCAACAGTTGCCGTAGTTCAATCGACTTCGGAAACAGTGCCAGGCCATCCTCGGCCAGACCTTCCGCTTTGTCGTTGAGATCCAGGTTGATGTAGACCTGCCCCAGGTCGACGAATGTCGACGGTGACGGCTGCTCTTTGGCCCTCTGCTCAAGGCGCCGCAGCTCCTTCCAGATCTTCATTCGCTGGATCAAGTGCATGGCAACTCCTTAGCGGAAAAGGACAACTTGGCCCGACGCGGTTGGCAGGGCGACCGTGCTGGAGCCAACTCCCATGGCGCCTGGCCCAACAACAGGAAGCGCGTATTCCCACAAGACTTCCATTGAGTCCGAGGCACATGCAACCAAGACATCGTGGACCGGCTCGGTCCGCGATCTCGGCTTGCGGAAGCGCACGAATGCGCGACCTCGCTGGGCATGGAGTCCCTGCACCATGTCGGTAGCCGGCAACTCTCCGCGCCGCTGACCAGTCATGCGATCGAGGGCAATCACACGCCCTTCGGCAGCGACGAGCACCGTATCCTTCGCGATGGCAAAGCCCCGCGAATCTGGCGTGCGACCAATGTTCTCAGCCCACAACACCTTGCCGGCATCGAAGTCGACGGCCCGAATGGCGTTGTCCGCACAGCCGAAGAACAGCACTCCTGAAGCCACGTGAATTGACGTGGTCAGGCCAGCGGGACTGCGCAAGACGCCGACGTTGCGACCATCGCTGATGTCGAAGACCATCACGCGACCATCGGTGGTTCCGACGTAGGCCCTGCGACTCTCGATGGTTGGTGCACCGGACGGCGAACTGCCGAGAGATACGCCCCACAGACGACGACCAGTTGCCTGCTCCCAGCAGTGCATCACACCGGTGACATCCACGACCATGATGCGGCCGTCGCCAGCGGCGAGCGGGGTTGCAGCTTCATGTTCGAGCGTCACTGGCCAGCCCTTGGTCGGAACGCCTGGGGCAACAGGGATGCACTCGACCGTCAGTTCATTGCTGACGAAGAAGATGCGACTCGACTGGATCACGGGGTTCGAAACGGCGGACTTGAGACCACCGAGGTCGCGAATCTGACGGTTGCTGCCATCGCTGCGAGCAAAGCCGAGCTTGCCGCCGCGCAGGCCGATCGCAACCCAACCATCGCCAACCCCAACGCCGGTCTGGCCAGGAGCATCGAACTCGACGACGTGCTCTGGCACGACCGCCAACACCACCTCGACCGTGGCATCTGTCTTGCCATTGACGACGATGTCACGCGGCTCGAAACCTTTGAGTGCCGCCGTCAGTTTGACCGGTTGGTTGGCCTGACAAAGCACCAGGCCCGGAGTCACCAGCGGCTCTTGCACACCATCGACGGTGCGCATCAACGGCTTGCCACTGTGCATCAACTGCGCGCCGGCGGGACGGGTCACCACCATCACCGGGACCCGCACGCGGCCACCGCTCTCCGTGTTCTCGAACTCGGCTTGCAATCGCAACGCCAACTCACGGGCACCAGCCCAATCGCTCGCGGCAATCTTTTGGTCGTATGCCTTGCCCAGGCGCTTCGCCTCGTCCAAGTATTCGACCAGGTTCTTGTGGGTCAGCTCAACTTGCTGACTCAACGCCCACTCCATGTCTGCTGGAGTGTCGGCTTCCATCAACAGTTTGCGAACACTCTCGAGTTCGACGAACGCCTCCTCGGGGTTGCCGGCTCGGAACAGTTGCCGATGACGTGTCCAGGCTGCTTGGTAGCGATCCCGAAGCTTCTTGAGCGCCGCATCGCGGGCTGCCCGCTCCGAGTTGCGCCGTGCTTCGAACAGCTGCTGCGCCGACTCGATCTTCTGTAGCTCGGCGTTGGCCTTGCTGATCGCGGTCGTCAACGGATGATCCTGGATAAAGCTCGCGTAGGCCGCCTTGGCGCCCGCGAAATCCTCGTGCACCATCAGGTCCTGCACGTTGATCGTGGTGAAGTCCTCTTCGGCGCGCTCGTTGTAGAACCAGTAGCCGGAGCCCAACACCAGCAGCAAGCAGAACAACACCGCGAGCACACCCAGTGCCCGGCTGCGCTTGCGGGTACGTTCGTCAAATTCGTAGAGGCGACGAACCCGCTCTGAGATGTCGCTGCGACTGCGATCCAACTGCAGGATCTTCTGCAGGTAGGACACCGCTTCGAGCGGCTTGCCTTCACGGACCAGGTCCTCGGCAATCGACTCGTAGAGCTGAACAACACGCTTCTGGTCGCCAGCACGAACGTGCACGTTGACTAGCGCCTTCTTCAGATCCGGATCGTTCGGTTCGACCAACAGCAGGCGCTCAAGCAGCACGCGCACGCGCTGGATGTCACCAAACTCGGTCAGCAACTCGACCAGTTCCTTGCCTTCGGCCAAGGCATCGAAGCCTTCGACCTTGACGGTATCGGGACCGAGCGTCAGCTCGACCAAGCGTTCGCGAGCCGACAGATGAGTGGGCACCAGGCCCTTGGCCTCATGCAGGCACGCCGCGGCGCCAACATGATCGCCTTCGCCGATGCGATACTCCGCTTCGCTCTCGAGATGGTAGATAGCCAGCTCGTATTCTTCGGCGACCTGGTATGCCTTGGCGGCAAGCGCATGACTCTCAGGCAAGCCAAGACCGAGGTCGATGGCGCGCTCGTAGAGGCTGATCGCGTCGGGCACCCGGCCCTCGGCCATGCACTCATCGCCAAGCTCGATCAACTCTTCGTGCGCCACCGGTGCAATCGCCTGATCATCGAGTAGCTGACTCAACGTCTTGCAAACCAAGAACGTCGTCAGGCCAGTGATCTCAACGATGCGGGCGACGTTGCGGCGCCCATCGAGCAACTCGAAGATCGCCGGTGCGTCGTTGCCAAATTCTTCGCCAGTAACGAGATCCGCCGTCGCGACGAGAATCTCCGCGGTGCTCGGGATGCGCTCGGTGATGTAAGCCCACTCGTCAATGCGACGGGCGGCCTCCATGATGATGCTGTCGCAGTTGTAGAAGAACCGCTCATCCACGGTGCCGTCGCGACCATCGAGCTTCTTCGTGTTCTCGTGGAACTCGAACTTCGCCTCGTCACAGAAGAAGAGGTCGTAGATCTCTTCCTCTAATTCGAAGCGATACTGCTCTTGCAGCTCCGCGTCGTCGACGTATCCGCCGGCGAGCAGGCTGTCCGTCAGCGATTGCCCCATCCGCACGGAATGATCCCGAACTTCATCGACCGACTCCTCAGTGAGCCTGCCGGTGCGGACAAATGCCGCAATTACGCGGTCGAGTACGGCGTGCACATTGTGGTGCACACTCACGCCTCGCTGGTCGAAGTATAGTACCTTCCACAGCTTGGCAGAATGGATGCTCAGTAAGCCGACCTTTTTATTAAGGGCCAGCATCTGAAACACCTGGGCCAGATCTACACTGGCAAGATCCCCTCGTAGTGCCATGGGCGGTTTCGTCGATGCGAGTAAACAGTCAGTCCGTCGCCTCTATCGACATCGAGGGGCGCCACCCTGAGCCCGACACCTGGACTTCCTGCAAACCGACCTGAGCACCGGCTCAAACGCCCCGGCCGGGAATCACCAGGGAAGCCCCCTGGGTGCCTTGCTGTCCGGTCCCGCCTGACCTACTGTCTACGCCGCATGCAGTCCCTGAACCGCATCTTCCGAATCCTCCGCGCCAAGGCCCACTCCTCGGGTGGCTGGCTCGCGTACAAACTCGGCTGGCACGGGACCGCCCGCCGCCAATTCGAACGCGTATTGCTGCTGCGCGGCGCCGACTTCCGTGCCTACGTGCACCTGGGTCGCATCGCGTTCGATCACGGCGACTACGCCGGCTGGCGTCGCGAATTCGAACACGCGCGCCGCACCGACCCGATCCGGTTCGCCCGCCTTCGCCACCCCATCGAACTGTTTGAGCCGCGACTTGCCGGCACCCAGTTCGAAGGCAGCCACGAACTCGATAGCTTCCAGGCAGCCGACTCGCGCGCCACTTGGCGGGCCCTGCATCCGTTTGGGCCAGATTCCTTCGGATCCGATTCTTTTGGGGGAGCCGATTCTCTCGGCGGACTGGAGGGCGGCCGCAACAAGGATGGTCGCCTGCCGGATGGCTTTGGACGCGGCACCGAACTTCCGCTGGCGCCGGGCTACGACCCGATGACTCCGGGGCAACAAACTCCGGGGCAACAACTCGACGATCTCGATCCGGACGTTGGCCCGACCGGTAGTCGTGGTGATGGCAGTGGCGACGATGAGAATTCCGACGACCGCAGCAACACGGTTGGTCCGAACGACTCTGACAGCAGCAGCGCTGGCACCGGAAACGTTGGCACCGGAAACACTGAGCGCCTTGACCTCGATGCGCTTGCCGGTGACCCGCTCGGGCAGGAAGACGCACAGCGCCAAGACCGAGGCCGGCATCCGGGCTGGAACATGCCCGACGCATCCCTGAGCCGCGACGACTTCGCCTCGCCGATCGAGCGCCGTCGCTTCCAGTTGCGCCGCCCGATTGACCGCCAAGAAATCGCCCGCTGTGATTTCAATGAATTGGCCCGCCGCCTCTCGAGCTAGGGTCGCTAGCTCAGGCCATCTGCCAAGCAAGCTAACGCCGAGCGCGCAGCGGCCGAGAACACAGCTGCCGAGGACTCTGCCTGAGCTTCGCTGATCAACCTTGCAGTCGATCCCTCGCGCCCGGACAGTAGCCGGCACCTAGATGCCTGACGCAAACCCGCTGCTGACGATTACCTGCCTGCTCGGCGCCGGCGCCGCCATGCAGTGGTTGGCCTGGCGCCTGCGGGTGCCGGCGATCCTGTTCCTGCTGTTGGCCGGGTTCCTGATTGGACCGATCTTCGGCTGGTTCGCCCCCGAAGACACCTTCGGCAACCTGTTCCGCCCGATCGTTTCGTTGGCCGTCGGCATCATCCTGTTCGAAGGCGGCCTAACCCTGCGCTTCAGTGAACTGAAGGGGGTCGGTCGCGTGGTCACGAACTTGTGTAGCATCGGCGCCGCGGTCACGTGGCTGCTGACGACCCTCGCCGGGATCTGGATCGTCGGCGTCGAACCCAAGATCGCCCTGCTGGTCGGGGCCATCCTGGTGCTGACCGGCCCAACGGTGGTCATTCCGCTTGTGCGCCACGTGCGACCACGCGCCCCGCTCGGCCCGATTCTGCGTTGGGAAGGCATCCTGATCGACCCGATCGGAGCAGTGCTCGCGCTGCTGGTGCTCGAAGCGATCACCGGCCACGACGGCGCCGCAGCGGTCGCCGCCGGCATCGGCAAGACCCTGCTCTATGGTGGCGTGCTCGGCGCCGCCATTGGCTGGTTGCTGGCTCGCGCTCTCGAACGACTCTCAATTCCCGATCGCCTACATGTGCCCGTCACGTTTGGCGCGGTGGGCGTCGCGTTTGCGGTCGCCAACACCCTGCAACCAGAAGCGGGACTGCTGGCAGTCACCGTGATGGGCATCGTGCTCGCCAACCGCAGCAAGCTGGACATCGAACACGTACTCGAGTGGCACGAACCGCTCGTGACCATGCTGCTCGCGTTGCTGTTCGTGACGATCTCGGCGCGACTCGAACTCGCATCGCTGACCAAGTTCGGCTTGATGTCGGTTGTGTTCACGGCCGTGCTGATCCTGATCGTGCGACCAGCTGCAGTCGCGCTGTCGACGTTCGGCACGAAGCTCAACTGGCGCGACCGGGGATTCCTGATGGCGATGGCGCCGCGCGGGATCGTCGTCGCCGCGGTCAGCTCCGAGTTCTCGCTGCACCTCGAACACCTCGGCGAACCCGGGGCCCAAGACGTCATCGCGATGGTGTTCCCAACCATCGTGTTGACAGTGGTCGCCTACGGGTTCTTGGCCAAGCCATTCGCTCGCCTGACCGGCACCGCGCAAGCCGATCCGCAGGGAGCGGTGATCGTCGGCGCCGACCTGGTAAGTCGCGAGCTCGGCCACGCACTCAAGGAGCAAGGCTTCGAAGTCCTGCTGGTGGACACCAACCACGCCAATACCACCATCGCTCGGACCTCGGGACTGCGCACCTTCCAAGGCAGCGTGCTGTCGCACCGCTTTACCGAGGAAGCCGAGCTCGACGGCATTGGCAACATGATTGCGCTGACGCCCAGCGATGAGCTCAACCGCCTGGCCCTCGAGCAGTTCGTGCCGACGTTCGGGCGCGCCCACTTGTTCCACGTCGCGTCGGGCAACAAGAAGCGCGCGGATGTGCACCAGATCGGCCGCGCCCTGTTCGCCGAAGATTTGGATGCGGAAGCGCTGCGGGCCCAGCTGCACGGTGGCGCGCGCATCCGTGCGACCAAACTGACCGAGCAATTCGGGCCCGAGCAATACGAGGAGCAATACGGTGATCAGGCACGCCCACTATTCCTCGTCACCGCCGACAAGCAGCTACAGATCCTGACCACGGACAACCCACCGGCTCTGAAGGCCGGGAAGACCGTGCTGGGTCTGGTATCCCGGGACTTCGAAGCCGACTTGGTCGCGGCGAAAGCCAGCGAAGCCAGCGCCGCAGCCGAGGGAGCTTCCGACGACGCTCCCGATGCGGTCGCGGACGCCGGCAACCGCCCCGAACCAGCCTGAACCAGAAACGGATCCAATCTGCTCTCGGCTCAAGCCTTGGATCGCGCGTCAGCGGCACCTAGACTGCCGAAGAACATGCAAGCCACCGCACTCGAGTCCGCCCACATCGCCCTCGGCGCCCGCATGGTACCGTTCGGCGGCTGGAACATGCCCGTCCAGTACCGCGGCATCCTTGACGAAGCCAAAACCGTGCGCGAGCACGCCGGCCTCTTCGACCTCGGTCACATGGGCCGCGTCAAGGTCTACGGCCCCCAAGCCGAGGCTTACCTGCAGCGATTGCAGACCAACGATGCGGCGGCGATCAAGCCTGGCCGCATTCGCTATGCGATGCTGCTCGACGATGACGGCCTGATTCAGGATGACGTCCTGGTGTACCGCAACCCCAAGGATGACGGCTTCTTCATCGTCATCAACGCGGGCAACGCCGCACGTGACCTTGAGCGCATGAACGCGATCGCCAAGGACTTCGACGTCACCGTCGAAGACTGCACGCAAACGCTCGGCATGATCGCGATCCAAGGTCCCAAGTCGCAAGACATCACCCAGCAGATCTGCAGCGCCGACCTCGCGTCGCTCGGCTACTACGCGTGGATCGATGCCGAAGTCTGCGGCGTCCCGATGACGCTGTCGCGAACTGGCTACACCGGCGAAGACGGTTTCGAGGCCTACGTGCCGAATGGCCACGAACAAAAGGTCTGGGACGCATTCCTCAAGGCCGGAGAAGCCCATGGCATGACGCCGATCGGCCTCGGGGCCCGCGACACCCTGCGCCACGAAGCGGGCATGCCGCTCTACGGTCACGAGATCAACGAGACAACCAACCCGCTCGAAGCCAACCTCGGCTGGGCCGTGAAGATGAACCACGACTTCGTCGGCAAGGCTGCGCTTGAGCGCGTCACCGAAGCGGGCGGCACTGGCCGCACGTTGGTCGGCTTGATCACCCACTCGAAGCGCTGCCCCCGTCAGGGCTACCCGATTGCGGCTGGCGACAAGACGATCGGCGAAGTGTGCTCCGGCAGCATCTCCCCGACGCTGTCCAAGGGCGGTACGCCAACCAACATCGCCACCGCCTACGTCGAAACCGATTTCGCAGCCATCGGCACCGAACTGCAGTTCGTCGTGCGCGACAAGCCCGAGCCATGCGTGGTCACCGCCCTCCCGTTCTACAAGCGCCCTCGCTAGTCGACCCGGCAGGCACTCACCTGCCCGTTACCCCCAGCTGGGCAACCACCAACTTGGCACTCACCTGCTTGGCACTCTCCCGCCAGGCAACGACTCCATTCTCTCCCCTCCGATTCCCCTAGCAGTCCGAGAACTCTCATGCGTCCAGACGACCTCAAGTTCCAGAAGAGCCACGAGTGGTGCAAGATCGACGGCGATGTCGCCACGATCGGCATTTCCGATTACGCCGTCTCGCACCTCAGCGATCTGGTGTTCCTCGACCTTCCAGCCGTTGGCTCGTCCGTCTCGGTAGGCGAGAGCTTTGGCGAGATTGAGTCCGTCAAGGCGGTCAGTAGCCTCTACTCCCCTGTTACCGGCGAAGTAATCGAGAGCAACGAAGAGCTCGGCGACAATCTGGAGTGGCTGGCGGAAGAGCCGTTCGGCAAAGCCTGGATGCTCAAGGTCAAGGTCTCCGCGACGAGTGACGAGGTCATGGACGGCGCGGCCTACGATGCGCACTGCAAGGCCGAAGGCTAAGCACGAAGCTGAGCGTCCAGCCCACAGCTCGAGCCGACGCCGGCGCCCAGCGCCTGCGCGTGCTCGTCGATGAGCCCGCCGACGCCGCCTGGAACATGGCCGTCGACGGCGCCCTGCTTGAGCTCGCTGACGAGCCGACGCTGCGCATCTATGGTTGGCAGCCGCATGCGGTGTCACTCGGCTACTTCCAGAAGATTGCAGACTTCGCGGACCTGCCCGAAGGCACGCCGATCGTTCGCCGCACCACCGGCGGCGGCGCCATCCATCACGGCGACGAACTGACGTTCTCGCTGGTTTTGGACGCCGAACTACTGCCCAAAAATATCGCCGAGAGCTACGTGTTGCTGCACGAAGCGATCGTGCGGGCGCTCGCCGCCATCGGAGTTAGCTGCCGCCGCGCGGTGTCCGGCAACGTTGCCGCCGCACGGCCTCACAGCCGCTGGTGCTTTGAGGATCCGGTGCGCGATGACCTGATCACCGAACAGGGCAAGTTGCTCGGCTCCGCCCAACGCCGAACGAACACCGCAACACCGCGGGTTCTGCATCACGGATCGCTGGTGCTCAATCGCCCGGCGCACACGCCGTTCGTCGCTGCGGTGTGCGATCAGGTCCCGATCACGGGGTTAGTCCGTAGGCAGCTGCGCTCCCAGCTAGTCGCAGAACTGGCAAAAGTTCTCGGCATCGAATCACAGAGAGACACGCGCACAGCCGCAGAAGATGCGATGGCAGCGCGCTTAGCTGACGAGCAGTTTCGCAACACTGCGTACATCCGTCGCCGCTAATTGTTCGGCCATCAAGTTCGCCCCAAAGAGGCGACGAAAGAGCCCATAGTCGTGCTAGAGAAGAGGTCTCGTTCGACTGCCAAGGCTACCAATGATCACGACATCCGCAGAGCTTGAAGACCTGATCGACGGCACCGTCAGCATCCCAACGATTCCGACGATCCTGACTGAGATCACCGCGATCTTCGATTCTCCAGACGGTTCGGCCAAGGATGCTGCCGGCGTCATCGAGAAGGACCCTGCGATTGCGACGCGCGCCCTTCGCCTCGTCAATAGCTCGTTCTACGGGCTCAAGAATCCAGTCTCGAACATCAATCTGGCATGCTCGATCCTCGGCCTCAAGATCATCAAGAACTTGGTCGTGCAAGCGACGGTGCTGGAGACGTTCGCTGCCAACGAATCACACAGTGAGTTCGATGCGAACTGGCTCTGGGATCACAGCTTCAAGACGGCCGTCGCCTGCCGCATGCTCGCCGAGCTATCGCCCGTCGCCGAGGGCTTCAACAAGGACGACGCCTACACCTGCGGGCTCATCCACGACATCGGCAAGCTGATTCTGATCGATTCGCAGACTGAGCGCTTCTTCGAAGCGCTCGAGGTTTCCAAACAAATCAACATCCCGCTCGCCAAGGCCGAAGGGGAAGTGTTCGGCTTCAACCACGCTCACGTCGGCGGCCTGCTCGCCAACCGCTGGAAGCTGGCTCCCAACGTGCAAGCGGCGGTGATGTATCACCACAGCCCGGCCACCAACCCAGAAGACTGGGCGCGCGGCTTCCTGGTCAAGGCAGCGAACACCTACGCGCACATGGCGGCGGAAGGCAGTGGTGGCTGGATCGGCGACTTGCTCGACGAGGATTCACGTCAAACGCTCGGCCTCAGCCAAGAGCAACACGAAGAGATCCTGCGCGTCACTGCCGAAGCCGGAATGGAATAGCAGGCTGTCGGCGGTACTCTGCCGCGATGCAGTTTGCAGGCATGCTTGCACGGGACGGACTCACAAAAGACCTTCGCATCCTGATCGGCGCGGCAGTCGCGACGTGGCACGCCAACTGGCCAGACGTCACGGCATGGGTCGAGATCGCGCGACAACGCGCGGACCAACGGCAAGATCTCGAAGAGACGTTGCTGCAATGCATATTGTTCTGCGGCTTCCCGCGCGCCATCACTGCGTTCGAACACCTCGCCAACGGCTGGCCGGCCGAACAGCCACCGAGCGGTGGCGGCTTACCGGTCGAGCAACGGACACCGGCCGGTGACGAGCTATTCCGCTCGATCTACGGCAAGTATGACGCGGCGGTGCGTGCGATGCTGGTCGGCTACCACCAAGAACTCCACGACTTCGTGCTCGAGGCGGCCTACAGCCGGATCCTGACGAGGCCACAGCTCACCGCCAAGAAGCGCGAACTGATCGCCGTGGCAGTGCTCGCGGCACAGGGTCAGAAGCGGCAATTTGCCGGCCATGCACACGGCGCCAAACACCTGGGCGCGACCGTAGAAGAGTTACGCGAGGCGCTCGTTACGACGTTCGGTGCCGAACCCGAACGCGCCGAAGAGATCGCGTATTGGATGTCGCTGGTGCGCTAGCCCAGATCGGCCAGCCCAGATCGGCCAGCCCAGAACGCACCACCTAGAACGCGGTTGTGCGTGCACGATGCCAACTGCGTCACGACCAGCTGTTCCGCGGGTAGATAACTGGCAGCCGGCAGAAACTGGGTACAGAAAGGAAGACTCTCCACCTCGCCCCCGGAAACCAGAGCAACGTGCCCGAGTTTCCTCGGTGGAGAGTCTCGTTGGTGCCCGACAGCCAAGGCTCACACCTCGACCACGGACACCACGAACTACCCACCGACCCTGGCACAGTTTCAGTTCTGAGACAAAAAAACTGCCTCGGCAGCCCCATTGCCATCGCCTGCAAGCGCCCCCCCATTGTCGAGGTATCATTCGGCTGCCTCGCATGGACGGTCTCGACGAAACAACGCCTGACAAATCGCCTCACCGCGATCCCACCGAATGGGGTCAGCTGGTCGAGAGCCTCGATGTCGCCAGCATCTTCGTTGTGATCGGCAGTTGGCAGTCGGCCAAGTTGCGCGCCGAAATCACGGCGGAAGATATCTGGCAGGAGACACTCTGGTGCTCGTGGCGCGATCGCGACCAGCACGAATGGCGCAACCTTGCCGCCTGGCGCTCGTGGCTGCTGACGATTGCCAAGAATCGGGTTCGCGATGCAGCCCGTTCTCTCGGACGTACGAAACGCGGCGGCGACCATGTGACGGCCCCGTTCTCGCTGCTGACCACCGGTTCGGTGTCCTCGTTGCTACCACCTGGCTCGACCACGCCAAGCCGAGTAGCCGGCTTCCGCGAACGCGCCGCGGCGATGGAGTCCGCCCTGCAGAGCCTCGACAAGGATCTGGGCACGGTGGTTCGCCTGCGCCTGTTCGAAGAAATCCCGATGCGCCAGGTCGCCGAACAGCTTGGCATCCCACTGTCCACCGCCAAGGAACATCTGCTGCGCGGCGTCACCCGCTATCGCCAGCGGCTACGCCAACTGTTGGGAAGCAGCGGCTCGGAGTCGGGGCCATGAGCTCCGAGGACGCCAGCAACACCCAGGATGAAGAACTGCTCGCGGACCTGTTCGACAGTCTGCTGCAGGAGATCCTCGAAGGCCGCACACCAGACATCGACGCCGTGCACCCGAACCGCCCGGACTTGCGCGAACGCATCGCCAAGACTTGGAGCCTGGCGTGCTCCGTCGCCGGACGACGCGAACCCAGTCGACCAGTGTTTGGTGGCTACGAGATCGTGCGCGAACTCGGCCATGGCGGCATGGGCACTGTCTACCTCGCCCGTCACCAGACCTTGCAACGCGACGTTGCCGTCAAGGTGTTGCCCCAGTCCCTGGCGATGTCGCCGCGCGCCAAGCAACGCTTCGTCGAAGAGGCGCGATCACTGGCGCAGTTGCGCCACGACAACGTCGTGCACCTGCACCGCATCGTCGACCACTCCGAAATGCTCGCGTTCGAGATGGAGTATATCGACGGCCCCAGCCTGCAGAAGCTGATCGCAGAACTGCGCCAGACCGCCCGACCACACGACATCGATAGCCTGGCCAAGGTGCTTGGCATGACCCCCGAGGCACTGGGAACCCACAGCACGGTCGAGTGGTTTGTTCGCGTGATGATCAAGATCAGCCGGGCACTCGGCGAAGTTCATCGGCTGGGCCTGGTGCACCGAGACGTCAAACCAGCAAACATCTTGCTGCGCAAGGACGGCACGCCGGTGCTCGCAGACTTCGGCCTGGCACTGCCCAGCGACCTCGACCCCCAGAGCGTCAAGTTCGCCGGCACTCCGGTCTACGCGGCTCCCGAGCGATTGCGCGGCGACACGATCGACGTGCACGCGAGCGCCGACATCTATTCGCTCGGGATCACGTTGCACGAACTGCTGACGCTGAGCCCGCCGTATCAGGGCAGCACAACCCACGAAGTCCTGCGCCGCATCGAGAGTGGCAGCCTGGTGGCATTGCGCAAGCAAGCGCCGCACATCTCGCGCGACCTAGCAACCATCGTCAGCAAGGCTATGGAGGCCGATGCCCGCCACCGCTACGCCAGTGCCGACGACCTGGCCGACGACCTCGAACGGCTGCTCAACCTGCAACCCATCCAAGCACAACCCGCAGGTCCAGTAAGGCGCGCCACCAAGTTCGTGCGCCGACATCAAAAGGCATTCCTCGCGGCTACCTGTGGTGCCTTGCTGGTCGCATTGATCGCGTGGCCATTGGCCGCACTCGCGGCCGAAACGGCAGCCAAGCAACAGACTGCAACGGCTGCGCGACACCAGGCGCGGACCCAATTGTTGTGCCAGGAGAGCTTGCCGCCTTGGTGGGGAAGCAGCGAACGCAACGGCCGCATCGCGCAGCAGGAGAGCACGTTTGCACCACAGCGTCGTTCCCTGGAGCTGGCCCTGACCCACTACCAACGGGCCTTGCAAGCAACCCCCGACGACGACGCCCTGCAACGCGAGGTGGCGGCAGTGCGGGCAGCCGCCCGTTCCTTAACAACACAGGCTTTGACAACACAGGCTTCGACAACACAGAAACCAACGGACACAGCGTTCGCCACCACCGACCCGTTCGCGGCCGGCTTGTATTCCTTCTTGACCGGCAACCGCGTGCACCATCGCAGCATGTGGCAGACGCTACCGGCCGAGTTCGGCAGCGATCCATTCCTCGACGCCTGCATGGCGCTCGGTCTTGCCACGGAAGGCAAAGCGGCCCAGGCGTATGCACGCGTATTCCACGCGGCACGCGCCTTCCCGAACGCGACCGCACTGGTGATCGCGATGGCCGATGGCGCCTTGCGTTCGGGTGACCTCGCAACGGCACGGCGCTGGTTCGACGCCATCCCGACTGACGTGCCCGTGCTCGACACCCCGCGGCAGCTACTCGCCGCCGACCTGATGGTCGCCGACGGCGATCGAGAGTCGGCGCAAAAGCGCTACCGCCAACTAAGTCGGCGCGATCCGTCCGACCCGCGCCCACTGCTGCGCCTCGTGGATTTGTCGCTGCGCATTCACGATCTCGATGGCGCTCGCAGAATCTGCCAATCGATGCTCAAGCGTTGGCCAAGCCTGCACCGCGCGCGGAAGCACCTCGCGCAACTCGCGCTGCAGCGCCATGACGTTTCCGGGTACCTGGCATACGTGCAAGGTGCGATGCGGCGGGGCGACCGAGATGCCGCCGAACTCGACGAGCTGCTGCATCTGGGCGGCCTGCAGCGGTTGCACGCCGAGAGTAATCGCACCATCGCACCAGACGCCGCGACCGTGCCGCTCAACTCCTTCCTGCGACCAGATCAACTGCGCGGCATCGAAATGGTGCTGGATGTGTTGCCGACGTTGCAGGCGATCCGCGCCAAGGCAGGGCACATCGATGCCCGCCAGGTCGGCGCCGCAATCGTCGGATTGGGCTTGGGGGCCGCACGGTTCCCCGACGTCGCCAGCAACTTGCCGCTCCCCGTGCAAGGCATGTTGGCGGTGCTAATCAGCTTCCGCGAAGCGCCGACCGAATACTTGACCAACAAGCTGCTGCCCTACCAAACGGCACTCGGGGCGCGCTTTCATACTGTTCGACCCAATCACTTGTTCTCGCGGGACACGCACGACCAGAACGTCTTCTATGGCAGCCAGGTCCTGCAAGTGGAAGACCTCGACGGCGACACGCTGCCCGACATCTGCGTGGCCGCGCCACCCTCGTCGGGTTCGAGCGACCCTGGCTACATGGAGCTGCGCCGGAGCGACGACGGCACCTTGCTGAGCCGATGGGATGATCCCGGCGCCGACGGGCTGTTTGCACGCAGCATCGCCGACCTTGGCGACGTCGACGGCGACTTCTGCAACGACATCCTCATCGGCAAACCGATCGGCAGCCTCACTACCGTCAGCTTTGCGGCTGTCGAGGTTCGCTCGGGCCGCACCGGCGAACGGCTGTGGCAAGTAACGGATCCGTATGGCTCCTTCGGTGCCTGCGTCTGCGCCCTCAGCGACGTAAATGGCGACGGCATCCGCGACGTTGCCGTCGGTTCCCCGCCCTTGAGGCTCGACGATCCAGGCAAGGCCTGGGTGCTTTCGGGCGCCGATGGTTCCGTCATTTCCGAGCTCGCCCCACCATCACCTGGAACTTGGTTTGGCGGGTGCGTGGCAACGGCAGGAGACCTGACGGGCGACGGCATCGACGAAGTCCTGGTTGGCGGCAACTACGGCAACTCCCCTGGTTTGGTCGCGGCCTTCAATGGTGTGACCGGGGAACGCGTGATGACGGTGACCGACGAAGATCCCGACAGCATGTTTGGGTTTACCCTCGCTGCCGTCGGCGACATCGATGGCGACAACCGCAACGACTTCGCGATCGGCGCGCCCGGACCATCCGGCAACAGCGTCGCCATCATCAGCGGCCGGACCGGCAACAGCATCTACGAACTACACGGGGAACGACCAGGCGAACAGTTCGGCACCACGTTGTGCGTGATGCCCGCGTGGCGAGCCGACGCGCGACCCGCCATCGCGGTCTCGAGTCGCAGGGGCGGCCCCTCGGGTGGCGGCTACGTACGCGTCTTCGACCTGCAGTCGTCCAACCCGCTACAAACGTTCGCCACAAGCCAAGGAGTGTTGGGCTTCTCGCTGGTCGATCTCGGCGACCGCGACGGCGACGACCTGCGCGACCTTGGCATGATGATCCGCAGTGGCGGGCAGCACTGCATTCTATGGGCAATGAGCTACGCGGACATCGCGCCGAGATCCCCCAGCGACGAGAAGCGCTAGCGCGAACGCAACCAGGAACGCCGCTGCAACGAGCGTTCGAGTTTGGCCAACAAGCTGCGCCATGCTTCGTGTCGCGGCTCGCGTTCCAAGCCCAAACCGCGCAGGAATCGCATCGTTTCCGCAGCCGAAGGAACCGCCGGCAAGCGTGACTTGTGCCGCACCAGATGTCGCTGCATGCGCACGAGCATCGTATCGCGGGCACGATCCGTCATCGGCGTTTCGATGCGGGCGCGATCCAAATCGACCAACACCGCCCGTACGCGATCGCCGCTTGGCCGCACCAATACGTTGTCCAAGTGCAGATCCTGGTGGCGCAAACCGGCTGCAAATGCGAGCCGCACCACCAGTCCGACCGCCTCTGCCGTCTGGCGCCGACGCTCGGGGAACGCCGCCAGGAACGCGGGCACCGTCTTTGCATCTGGCAACCACTCGGTGCACAACCGCAACCGCCAGAAAGCGCGGCCCTTTTTGGCAACCGCTGCGATCGGCGCCACCACCGGCACACCTTCCATCTGCAACTGGTGCAGAATCTCGAGCTCTTGGCGAGCGCGGGCCGGATGCGAATAGCGATCGTTGAGCAACTTGCCGAAGGCGCCACCCCGCCGATAAGGCCTTACGACCAGCTCCCGGCCAGCGACCTGCAGGCGACCAACCCCGCCGCGCCCTTTGGCGCCGGGCAGCGGTTCGAGTTTGCCCCAGAACTGGTCCAGCGGCACTTCGGCCAGATCCTGGTGGACCCAGCCGACCTGACCACGCTGCCTATGCTGAACGAACGTACCGAGCCCTGCCACAAGCCGCATGCTAGCCAAAAGAGTTGGGTGCGACCGAACGGAATCGAGCGGCGCGGCGACGATGTCTGTCTGACCGCGGCGTTCGTCGCACAGCATGCTGGAAGTCAGAGCACGGATCGCGAATGCTGCTCCGGTGACGCCTGCCCCGCCCCCGAACCAACAAACGTTGCCCGGCATCCAGATGCTGCCCAAAGGTGGTCGTGTACTGATCGTGCGGCTGTCGGCACTCGGCGATGTGTTGTTCGCGCTGGAAACGGTCGCCGCGCTGCACCGCGAACGCCCCGACGTCACCATCGACTTCCTCGTCGAGGACCGCTTCCAAAACCTGCTCGAAGACCATCCGCAGATCGATTCGGTGGTCGTCTACCCGCGGCGCCATCGCTGGCGCATTCCGATGAGCTTGCTGGCGCTGCGTCGGCGACGCTACGACGTAGCCCTCGACGTTCATGGCATCCAGAAGAGCGCGATGCACATGCTGTTCGTGCGGGCGCGACACAAGGTCGGTCCGGCGGCGCCGGCATCTCGCGAAGGCGCGACCTATTCCTACAATTTGACGGTGCCGATGCCGACACCGCCGCCCCACCGCGCGGTGATCGGCCACATGCTGCTCAAGGCCATCGGCCTGTCGGGAGAAGCAACCGCACCGAGCATTGCGACCACCGAACCTCCCGCATCGTTGCTCAACGGGCTGCCGCGACCGCGCGTGCTGCTGCATCCCGGCACGTCCGCGTTCGCTGCGTTCAAACGCTGGCCTCCCGAACGCTTCGCCGAACTGGCGCGACGTCTGTGTGCCCGCGGCATTGGCGTCGTCGTCGGCTATGGCCCTGGCGAACACGAATTGGCCGCACCGGCACTGGCGAGCGCTCCAGAGTGTCGCGCCGCCGATGGCAGCAAACTTGGTCTAGCAGGTCTCGGCGGCACCATGCGTCACTGTGATGTCGTCGTCGCCGCCGACACCGGCCCGCTCCACCTGGCCGCGGCCGTTGGCGCGCGCTGCGTGGCGATCTTCGGCCCGAAGAACGAGCACCGCTATGGTCCGCGCGGCCACGGCGATGTGCAGCACGAGCTGGTGTTTCACCCAGTTCCGTGTCGCCCGTGCAAGCGTCGCACCTGTGTGACTCCCCAATGTGTGCTCGGCATCGATGTCGACACCGTCGAAGCCGCAGTCATGCGCCAACTCGCCAAGGTCCCATCGTGACGACTGTCGCAACTACCGTCATTCGCCACCCGAAAGAACGCATCAGCAAGTGCTCGCTGCGCTTCCTGCACGACCGCCCCGAAATGACGTTCTTGCGCGGCAAGCCCGACCTGCGCTTCGACGCCACCGGGTTCATCTTGTTGGCCGTCGATGCGCCACCGCTGTCGCTTGCCGACCAGGGCCATCCGCTGCTGCTGCTCGATTCCACCTGGCGCTGGCTGCCGCAGCTCAACGCCTGCGTCACTGGCGAGCCGATCAAGCGCTCGATCCCAGGCGAATTGCGCACGGCCTACCCGCGCGTCAGCAAGACCTTCGAAGACCCAGCTGGCGGTCTGGCCTCGATCGAAGCACTCTATGTGGCGCGCAAGCTACTCGGCGATGAAGACCCCGAACTGCTGCACGGTTATCACTGGCAGGACGAGTTCTTGGCCATCGTCAAGAACGCGGGGCTGTAGCGCGCCCCGCGGCGAGCGGGATTCACTTCAACAAGCGGAACGTACGGCGTGTGCCGCCAGCTGGGCCGAGCGACTGTACCGTCGCCAACTCTTGCAACGCGAAGTTGAGATCGCCAGGCGCCTGGCCGTCGACGACTTCGACCCACACCGGCGTATCAGTGCTTGGGAAGGCGCCAAACAGCTCCCCTTCATCGCCGAGGATATCGTCGTTGTCGCGGTCGGTGCCAGCAACTAGCAGGTAGGAACCCGTCGCAACGTTGGCCATCGAGAAATTGAAGTTGCTCACAACTTCGGTGTCGGTCTGGTAGCGCGACTCGAAGGTCACCGGATCGACCAACAGCACGTACACCGTGTCATTGGTGACGGTGGAAGCACCCACTTGCAGGCGCACGACAACATCCACCGTCAATGAGTTACTCGCAGCATCGGTGTAGTTGAGCGTGACGGTGACCTGCTGGACGCCGGGCTGCAGATTGGTGCGGTCCACCACGAGGTCCAATTGATCGCCGTTCACCGTGTTGCCAGGATCCACATCGACGACGTTGCGAACCAGCCACGGCGCCGGCTGGTTGCTGGCGATCGATACGAACGTCAGGTCGCCGGCGCCCTGATTACTCAACGCGATGCTGGTCGCCGTTTCAGCAGTGCCAAAGTCGGCGACGGATCGGCTCGCGACCAGCACCGGATTGGTAGGCAGGTTGCCTTGCCCGAGCGCGGCAGCCTGCACCGAAGCCAACGCGTTGACCAAGCGGCCACCATTGGGCAGGCCGAGCCCCGTCTCCGCAGTGTCGATCAGAATCTGTCGAATCTGGCTCGCCGTCAGACTGGGATTGGCGGCCTTGACCAACGACGCGACCCCGGCGATGTGCGGGCTTGCCATCGAGGTCCCGTTCTCAAACTTGTAGAACAGGTTGCCTTGGTCGTCCGCCATGGTGGACAGCACGCCATCCGGAAATTGATCGCCGTTGCGATCGGAGCCCATGTCGCCACCAGGCGCCCACAGATCAACCGTCGGGCTGAAGTTGGAGTACGGCGCCCGCTGTTTGACCAGGTCGACAGCCCCCACAGACAACACCGACGCGAAGGCCGCCGGAGAGCTCGGCTGACTCGAGTTGTCATTGCCGGCCGCAGCGACCAGCAGAACGCCGGCAGCCGCGGCCTCGTTGCACGCTTGCTCCAGCACCGCGTTGAGACCAGGGCCGCCGAGACTCATGTTGATGACATCCGCACGCTGCGGAGGCAACACACCACTGCCGTTCGGCAAGCCAGCGGCGTAGAGAATGCCATTGGCGATATCGTCGATCGTGCCGCCACCCTGGCCGAGCACGCGAACGGTCATCAGGCGACAGTTCCAATCGACCCCCGCGATGCCAATGCCGTTGTTGGCGTTGGCGCCAATCGTGCCAGCGACGTGAGTGCCGTGAAAGCTCGACCCTTGCGGCGTCTGCGAGTCCCCAACGTCTTCGGGGTTGCCATCGCGGCCATCACCATCGCGGGCGGACTGCGGGTTGCTGATCATGTCGAAGCCGCCGACCAAGCGACCGGAGAAATCCGGGTGCGCCGACACGATGCCCGTATCAAGCACCGCGACAATAACGTTCTGCGAACCCTGCGTGACGTCCCAAGCCTGCGGCAACTTGATCTGCGGGTAGTGCCACTGCTTGTCGTAGAAGGTGTCGTTCGGATTGGTGAACGCCTGCAACAGGTAGTTGGGGCTCGCGCAGCGCACACCGGCCATCGCTGCCATCGCATCGGCCGCGTCGCAGGTAGCCTTCTCAACGCAATCTGCTTCGGTCGCACCGTCGCGCAGGGAAGACTTGCCTTCCGCACGTCGCGCATGGAAGACGGCCGTCGGGCCAGGCGCAGCACGTAGCAATTCCAGGCCTTCGCGATCCAAGGTGCCGCCATCAAGATCTTGCACCACCTTGCCTGGTTCGAGCCAAATAACCACTTCGCCAGCGACCATTGGCAAAAGTGCCGCCGCAGCGGAACCCATACTTGCCGGGGCGACCGCTGGCACCTGCAGTTGGCCGGTCAACGTCGCAGCTGCTGGTGGTGTTACCGGTGGCGGAGCACTGTCACCACCGCGACTACAAGCGACCGCAAGCACAAGGGCAGGCAAGACCAGAAAGCAGCGGTAGATGGTGCGATTCATTTGGCGAAGCACAACGAGCACAGCCCCGAGAGGAGGCGAAGAGATCTACAGTTGCGGCCGATTCTACGAAGTCAAGGCACCAACCGCGTAGCGTTGCGGATGCGCGCAATCGGTTTCCGCGTGACGAGTTTGAGGCAACTCTCCTCGCCTCACGTACTCGACGTCGACCGCCATCCACGTAGATTACACCACAGAAGTCCGGGCGTGTTCCCGACTTCGCCTCCCTGTCTCTCACCAGAAGGATCTCATGCGCAACCCAGTATTGCTCGCAGCAACTGTTCTCGGCCTCGCGGTCGTCTCTCAGGCTCAGACCACGCTCAATCTCGGGCAACCGATGACGAGCGCCAACCAGGGCAACCCCAACGGCGGTATCTACTTCGACATGGTCGTGACCAACACGATCACGCTGGACGAAATCCAATACGTCGCGTCCGACGCGAGCCCCGCTGGCACGTCCGCCTTCAACATGTACTTCGGTCCGTCAGGCTGGCAAGGCAACGTCGGCGCCAACCCAGGCCCGTGGACGCTGATCGGCACCACCACGCCCGTCGCGATCCCCGGCGCAGTCGATACCATTGTTGACGGTGTCCTGATGGGCGCCGGCCCGAACGCCGGACAAACCGTCACGTTCGCCCCGGGCACCTACGGCATCGCACTCGAAGCCATCGGTCACAGTTGGGGCTACCAGAACGGCTTCTTCAACTTCGCGGACGCAAACATCTCCGTCGACACCGGCGGTGCGTCCAACACCTTCTTGGCGCTGCCGACGTTCATCCCGCGGAGCATCAATGCGGTGATGACCTACACGCTCGGCGGCACGCCGATCGCAGTTGCTTCGCAACAGACGTATGGTGAAGGCTGCTACGCCAGCTACCAGACGTTCTACGAACAGATGGGCAACACGTCGACCAACCAAGACCTCAGCAACACGTCGCTGTATATGACCCTCAACACCAGTGGTGCGAACCCGGTTTGGGATGTCACCTCGGGCACGGCCGCTCCGGTCCTTCCCGGCGCCGCTGCCGTCACGCAGGTCTTCCCCGATGACAACACCAGCGTCGTCGTTCCGGTTACTGTTCCGATTCAGTACCCGCAGGCGGGTGCTATCGCCGTCACTGGCGCCACCGTTGAGATGAGCCCCGATGGCTTCATCTCCCTCGACGGCACCAACCCCGGCGGCAACCCGGTCTTGGCCGACTGGTTGATGGGCGGCGCTCGCGTCGGCAACCACCACGACATGGATCCGATCACCGGCGCCGTTGGCACCGTCTGGGTCGAAGAAGATTTCACCACGCTGCAAGCCACGATCTTCACCTGGGAAGGTATCGCCAGTCGCGCGCAACCTGGCGTCAACACGATCCAGATCATCTGCTACTTCACGGGCGACATCGAGATGCGCTTTGGCGCGCTCAACCTTGCCGTCGGTGGTGGCTGGCCAACGATCGTCGGCTACAGCCCGGGCAACGGCTCGCTCGACCCAGGCACGAGGGACGTCAGCATGACGCCGTACTCGACCGGCGGTGTCGACAGCAACCCGCTCGCGCTCGCGTCGGATGCCAACCCGGTCCTCGGCACGACCATCAACCTGACGACGTCCGATGAGTCGACCAACCCGAGCATCGGCGCGACGTTCTTCTCGCTGAGCCCACTGCAAGGCACTCCGGTGCCGCTTGCCGTGATCAACGCTCCGGGCTGCTTCGCCCACATCGGCTCGCTCCCCGTCTCGGTGACGATCGACAACTTCTCGCCCCCGATCAACGGCATGTCCGCCGCCTTCCCGATCCCCAACAACCCGGTTCTGATCGGTGCCACCGCCGGCGCCCAAAGCGTCTGGCTCGACGCAGCCGCCAACCAAATCGGCCTCACGTCCTCCAACGGCGTCCTGCTGAAGTTCGGCATCTAACTGCGCCAGTCGACTGATCCCCAGTCGACTGATCCACAGTCGACGAAACCTCAGTCGACGAACCCCCGTCGACCCAAACGGCTGCCCGCACTCACGTGCAGGCAGCCGTTTTCCATGTACCCAGCACAGCCGCACCACAGCCGCACCACAACCAGGCAGCACCCCAAAACAAGCCACGCAACGCCGACTCTCGCCGCCCGTGCATTCCCACCGCACGATGCGCCGCGCCAGCGGCCGCATCGGCCAACGCCTTCCCCTGCCAGGCCCAACCCCGCCGAATCGTCGACTGCGGGATTCGCCGCTGCACCGAAGCATCGCAAAGCGATGCATCGGTCCACGCCCGAATCCTGCCGGGCGTCCATTCGCGCTTCGCGCGAATGGCACGCCCGGCAGGATTCGAACCTGCGACCGCCGGCTTAGAAGGCCGATGCTCTATCCAGCTGAGCTACGGGCGCGTGCACAGGCAGACTAGCGAGCGCGGCCGGTGCGCTCCAGCGGGGCGAACTCATTCCTCGCGACCAAGCGCATCTTCCTCACCATCTCCGTCCGGCAGCGAGTCCGCAGCGGCCTCTCCAGCCACGGGTTGCGTGCGGTAGCGATCGTGGATCCACAGGTATTGCTCCGGTGCCATGCGGATCAGCTTCTCCAGCGCCCGGTTGGTGCGAGTCACCGCCGCCAACAAATCGGCTTGCTTGTCGCCGGTGACCTCCGGCCGGAACGTCTCGCTAATCACCAGCTCGAACGCGAACCGGTAGCCGCGACGCAACGTCGCCGCCACGATCACCGGATAGCCCTTGCGCAGGGCCAGGCTCATGGCCGAGCGCTCGCAGCTCGCGATCTTGCCGAAGAACGGGGCGAACACGCCGCGCAGGCGCTGGTTCTGGTCGATCACCTGCAGGCCGATCTGGCCGTTCTCCATCCCGCGCGCCAAGCCACGGAAGCCGCCACGCCGCGGATGAATCTTCAATCCGCTGTGCTGCCGATTGGCAAGGATCCAATCGTTGAGCAATGGGTTCTTGGTCACGCGTGCGATGCCATGCCCCCCGCCCATCAGTTCGGCCATGGTCACGGCGCCGACCTCCCAACTTCCCAGGTGCGCCGTCAGACCAAGAAATGGCCGCGGCAACTCGTGGAACACCCGAATGGTATCTTCACATTCGACGAAGTCGCTGATGCGCCGGCCGCGCGCCAACAAGCGCGTCAGGCGCGCCATGTCGAGCGGCACCATGAACAAGTTGGCCGTGGCACTACTGCCGAGACGAAGATGTTCGCGTTCACTCAGGTCGGGGTAGGCGTTCTTTAGGAACTTGAGCGCGTAGCGGCGGCGCCGACTATCGCAACGAAACCACAGGCGACCGAGCCCAGCCGCCAAACGATAACCAAACCACTGTGGCACGCGAGCGGCGGTTCCGATCGCCATGCGCGCGAGGCAGTAGACGATGCGGTCCAAGAAGCGCACCTTGCGCGCCTTGCCTGATCCGGATGTCGCGGCGGCCGACGTCACAGCAGGAACTCCTCGGGGCGCGGCTCGGCATCGACGAAGCGCAGGTCGATGCGCAGCACATGGCGCTCGACCTGGAAGGCATCGAGGCGCGCGTCGTCCTTCTCGGTCGTGACGAGAATCGCATCGCCACTGCGCGCCGTCGCAGCGGCAGCATCGATTTCCGCCTGCGTGAAGCGATGGTGATCGCGATGCACGACTTCCCCAACGATCTCCGCGCCGAGGCGAGCAACCGTTGCCCGGAAGCTATGTGGCTTGGCGATGGCAGACAGCAAGACCACGCGCCGACCGCGCAGCGACTGTGCCGGCTCCGTCACTCCGTCAGGCTGCCGAACCAGATCCGTCGGTTGGTGTTCGCAGGCGTGCACGGGGACGTTCTTACCGGCGATCTGCCGAAGACGCTCGATGCGCATGCCAATTTGTTCGCGGTCGAGACCACCTGCGCGAGTCAGCAACAGGCAGTCGGCGCGCCGCAGCCCCGAACGAAACTCACGCAGGTCGCCAGCAGGCAAGCATTGGCCATTGGCAAACGGCATGACCGCATCGAGACAAACGACATCGAGGTCGCGGTGCAAGCGACGATGCTGAAAGCCGTCGTCGAGCACGATGAAGTCCGCGCCCTTGTCGACCAATCGCCGGCCAGCGGCGACCCGGTCAGGATCCTGTTCTTGCAACAGCCACGGCAAGCGACGCTGCAGCAGTGTGCCTTCGTCGTTGAGCTCTGCGCCCGGCGCGCGACCGTAGCCGCGGGCCAGAACGCCGGGAACCTTGCCGGCCTGCTTGGCCAACTGACACAACCACGCAACCGTTGGCGTCTTGCCGGTGCCGCCAACGGTCAGGTTGCCGATCGAAACGACCGGCACGGACAGTCTGTGCACTCGCTTCCAGCCAACGGCGAACATGCCGTTGCGGATTGCGGAGACCGTGCCGTAAAGCAATCCGAGCGGCCACAGCGCCTGACGAAGCACGTGCGGGAGGGCGCTGCTGGGCGTGGCATTGCTGGGCGGGGCACTGCTGGGCCGCTCATTGCCTGGTGCGGCAGAGTTTCCAGGCGGCGACGTCACGAAGCCTGCAAGGCCGAGATCTCATCCGGAGTCGTCGCCGCAGCGGTGGTCACGTCCTCGACGCCTTCGCCCGCCGCGATGCGCTTGACCATGTTGACCAGCGTTGCCTTGGGACCACACTCGACGAAGTCACGCACACCACTAGCCAACATGCCCTGAACCGTTGGCAACCACTGCACGGCACCAGCGAACTGACGCTGCAGCGCGTCGCGCGCTGCTTGCGCGGTAGTGACTGGCTTGGCGTCGACGTTGCACCAGATCGGAAACGCCGGATCGTTCATCTGCGTATCGTCGAGCAACGCGGCGAACTGCTTGCCTGCATCCTGCAGCATCGAGCAATGAAACGGCACGCTGACGTTGAGCTTCAGCGCCATGCGCTTTGGTGCCAACTCGACCAACTGGTCCATCGCGGCGGCCTCGCCGGACACGACGGTTTGCTGCGGTTCGTTCTTGTTGGCGATCTCACAGATCCCCGCGTCGACCTTGGCGACCAGTGCTTCGACGGCCGCCAGATCCATCTTGCGCAGCACTACCATGCCACCGGTGCCGACGGGCACCGCGTTTTGCATGAAGGTCGCACGTTGGCGGACCAGCTTGACCGCGGTGCCGAGATCGAACGTGCCGGCCGCAACGTGTGCCGCATATTCGCCAAGGCTGTGCCCCGCGGCGAGGTCCGGAGTCAGGCCGAGCGCGCGGAACGCGGCGACGGCGACCGTGAGGGTCGCGGGCTGAGTGTTCTCGGTCAGCCCCAACTTGTCATCGGGACCTTCGAAACAGAGGGCGGAAACGGATTCTCCGAGCGCTTCGTCAGCCTCGGCGAAGGTTTCGCGAGCGCGATCGAAGCGCTCGACGAGTTCCTTGCCCATGCCTGTGAACTGCGATCCCTGACCGGTGAATAGAAAAGCGCGTTGCATGCGCCCCAGCATTCCGTGCAGCCCCGGATCGGATCAAGCCAGAAGCTGGATTCGGGGGCACGTCGGCGCAGATCGCAACAAATCTATTGGCGGGCAGCGGCCGTTTGGCCTGGCCTCTAGCGGCCGCGGATGCGGCTGCGCTCAGCGCGGCGACGGTCGCGCTTGGTCTCGGGCTTCTTGACGACGCCCGCGTTCGGATCGACGCCGTTGTGCTCGCAGGCCTGCAACCACTTGTCAAACTGCTTCACGAAGGCCATTTCGAAGTCGCTCGGAACCACCCCGAGCACTGACCTGCGACGGGCGATCTCATTCTTCTTGGCTGCGTTCCAGCCAGCCTTGGGGGGGTAGCTGCGGAGCAACTGGGCCCAGGCAAGCTGCTGCTTGGCCTGCTTCAGGTCGCCCGCCGAATCCGAAACTTTCGCCGGTGTCGCCGCATCGCCCTTGTTGGCCGCGGTCGCGCCCGACTTCGTATCGCCACCCGCGGGAGCAGCCCCCGCCGGCTTCGGCGCATTCGGCAGGTCACTGTAGCCGGGGATCTTCTCCAGATCCGACTGCTTGGGAGCCGTCGAATTCACATCGAGCGTGCCGGGCGCGGGCACGTCGCCAGTTGCGCTTCCTTTGGCGCGGCGAGCAGCCTTGGCGGCGCGCTCCTTCGCACGGTTCTCGGCCATCTGCATCGACGTCTCGATCTCCAGCAACTGCTTTTGCGACAGTCGCTGCACGATCTCGTAGTTCTTCAGGCTCTTGAACGGCACGAAGATGTAGCTGCGCGTTCCGCCGCTGTACCACAAGCGGATGCCAGCCCCCAGATCGCGAGCTTGGGCATCGACAAAGCGCAAGCCATCGACGCGCTCGACCAATCGGCCGTCCTTGACGACGCCGCTCAGCCGGTTGCCGTTCTGCAAGCGCACCATCACCTTCACGTGCGCCTTCACCTGGCGCCCCTTGGTGATCCCTTCGCGCATGTTCTTCGCACGCTTCAAAACGCGATCAGCCTTCTTGGACACAGGCTTCGTCGCACCCGGAGGCGCCGCCGGCACCTGCGCATACGCAAACCCACAAACCACCGAGGCCACAACCAAAGCTTGCCACTTCATGCCCACTCTATCGGCCACTCCCCCCCCCAGACTGACCCAACGCCCCAATTCGAGAACGTGCGTACGGTGCCAGGACAAAAAAACACTTCCTCGAAGGCCCAAAGCTGCCCCGCTCATCCCTCTACAGGTGAGGGAAATGAGCAATGACAAGACGACATCGACAAGACACCCACGGCTCCTGGCACCATGTAGTGAATCGCGCCATCGCGCGCAGGTCTCTCTTTGAGACAGCGGACGACATCCGGTATTTCCTGGCGGGAATCGCCAAGGCCGTTCGGCGAGGCGACCTTGAGGTCCATGCCTGGTGCGTGCTTACGACGCATTTCCACATGCTCGTTCGCAGCCCGAAGGGCGAACTATCGAACGCGATGCGTCGCATCCAGAACGCGTATGCGCGCAACTTCAATCGAAGCCGCCGCCGCGACGGGCCGCTGCATCGAGGGCGGTTCACGTCCAAGCCAGTCAAGTCCCTGGTCTACCGCAAGGTTCTGGTTCGCTACATCGACGACAATCCGGTTGCGGCCGGCCTTTGCACCGATCCTTGCGAGTATCCGTGGGGCAGTGCCCAGCAGTATGCGAAGCCGCGCGGTCCATCTTGGCTGCAACGCGAATGGGTCGAGAGCTGGGTCGCGGAGCAAGCTGGGACGCGGATCTACGATCCAAGCGACTACCCGCGCTCAGTAGATGGTGGTTCACGTCAGATCATTACGGATTTCGTCGAGACGCGAATGGCAGCACGCGATGGAACGGATCGTCAGGACTCGCTGCTCGACATGGCAGGCGATGACGTTCTTGAGTGGCTGCGGCGCAAGGCAGCGCTCGCCGACGGAACGACCATCGAAACTCCACCCGTCGCGGCGACGAGGCTGACGACGTGCCTGCGAGCCATCGCCGCGAGGGACGGTGCGTGGCGCATTCGTGAGCACCGCGCGGCAACCAACGGCTGGCACGCGCTGCACGCCGGGCTCCTGCGGGATCTCGCCGCGACGAACTTCGCCGTGATTGCGCAAATCCTCGGCGTCTCTCGCGAGCATGCGCGCCGCCTACACGAACGGCACCAACGACTGATGATCGCTGACGACGACTACGCCCAGAAATCTGCCGCGGTCACGCACGCGATTCTGCAGGACAGTGTCGGTTCCATCACTCGCATCATTGGGGCGGGGTGAGGATGTGTTTTTTTGTCCTGGCACCGTACGCACTTCTTTGGGCGGAGAGGAGGAGGAGGGAGAAGTCTAGGGTGGGGTTGGTGGGGTGGCGGGCGGTGGCGCCTAGGAGGCCGCCGGCTAGGGAGAACGGGGGGGTGGAGTCGGTGACGAAGAGGTCCAGGTTGAGGGCTGGGGTTTGGTTGACCTCTAGGGCGATGGGCAGACGCCAGGTTTGGTCGAGCACGTCGGGGACCGGGGAGAGGGCGCTGGTGACGCGGTGGAAGCTCGGGCGAAGCATGACGTTGACGCCCATGCTCGAGACGACCGACCAGAGGCTTGGCTTCTCGATCACTTGCCACAGGATCGGGGCGAGCACGGCGTCGTCTTGCACGACTTGCAGTAAGGCTACGGCGCTGACGGTGGCTTCGGCGAGCGGCCGCATGTCGAGAAACTTGTAGACGGTCGGGCCAGCTCGATCCATGCGGGTGCGAACGAGCTTGCAGGCACTGGCGATGCCGGTGCTGAGGAAGTCGCGCGGCAATAACGGCTGCGAACGGCCGAGCTCGTTGCCCTGCACATCCATGACAACGACTTCGGCGCGGCTGACTGCGGAATCGAACTGCTGCACTTCGCCGTTGATGCGCAACGACCAATCGACGGGCTCGAGTTGCTCACCGTCTTCGTCGGTCGCCGTGACTTCGAGCACGCGCAGTTGCAACAACCAGTGACGAACGGTGCCGTCGCGACGGAGTCGCAAGCCAAACATGACTTCGTCGCCGACCAGCCACGGTCCTTCGGGCTGGCGCTTGCCGAAGCCGCGCAACAAGTGTGCGGGTGCCGGGAAGTCCGAGGCGTGCATGACACCGTCCGATGGCGCGAGCGCAAGCTCGGGCGTCGGCGGGCTCTGACAAGCTACCAGCACCGCGAATAACGGCGCCACCCGCAAGAGCGGCGCGATCTGCAAGAATCGATTGGCCATGACGCGCAACCAGTTGGCTGCGCGTGCACGGTATCATGATTCGCTAGAGACCGCCGATGGTCAGCGACTGGAATGGCGAGAACACAAACCCAGTCGGGTCGGCAGCACAGAATGCGAAGCCTTGGTTGTAGAGCGTCGCCCCCACCGGCACGCCAGCGAGCGGAATCGGGAAGACCGCCGTGCCGGTAGCGTCTGTCGGGGCAACAAACAGCAACAACGTCGGACTGATCGTCAAGCCAAGCGGACACCCGGCGAGATTCAGCATCGGGATTAACGGGTTGTAGACGGTGTCGAAGCCGAACACGCAAAACGACAACGGCAGCAAGCCGGTCATGCCGAGGCCAAAGGCGGCGTTGCCGCTCGTCATCGGACCGGTGATGAAGTTGGTCGGACCGCCACCGGGAATCGACGGGCACGTGGCACAACCACCGAACGGGCCAACCTGGATCGGATGGTTCGCAAACGCGAGACCTTCCGCCGGCGGGCCCGACGGAAACGGCAACGCACCCGGATCGTTCATGTCGTAGACCATGCCGCCCGCCGTCACGTAGAGCGGCCGCAACCCAACCGGGTTGATCTTGGCCATCTTGTCGATCGCGATGTCGCCAACCGGACCCGGCGGCGGGAACGCGGGCGCAAGTGGCGGTCCAGCGGGCGCCCCACCCGGAAAGAAGTTGTAGGCGATGCCAGCGATATCGACGGCCCACAGCGTGCCTGTCGCACCATCCCATTCGAGGCCGGCAATCGGCGCCGGCGGGAACGGCATCGGAAACGGCGGCACGACCACCGGCAGTCCCGGCACCGGCGCCACGCCGATGATGATGCCCGGGATGCTGCTCATGAACATGATGCCAGCAGCCGGATCGACCGCGATGCCCGTGACCGGCCCGCCGATCGCGCCCATCAGGCCGGGCGGAATCGGCATCGGCGGCATCAACGGCACGAGTGGCGGCACCGACGGAGACGGCATCGCGGCGAGAATCGCGCCGTTGGTAAACCAGTGCACACCACCGACATTGTCGAAGGTGCTGTCACCCGGAGCGGGCAACCCCACGACCGGAGGCGGCGGCAGGATCGGGGCACTCGGATAGATCAGCACGGGTGGGTTGGGTGCAAACAGCACCGCATCGGGCGGCTGAAGTTCGGCAACCGCACCGGCGAGCGGGTCATAGGCGAGCAGGCGCTGGGCGGTGGCGGTGCCGCTGGTGACGGCAACCACTGCGCCTGCGACGACGAGGAAAGAGGTACGCATGGCAGGAAGAAGGATCAGGAAAGAAGCGTGGCCGATCGGACCGACCGAGTGGTCCACACCCGTGAAGAGCCTGCTCCCGGATCGCGCACGCAGATTTCTCGCTCTTTCTGGGCGGTGCTGCCGGCCGCAAATGCCGCTGCGGAAAACCTGCCAATTCCCCGTGCGCGGCGTCCGCATCGGTTCTTCCACTGTTACCCAATGGCCGCTCTCACCCCATTTCGGATCCTGCTCGGACGACGCATCGTCGCCCGAATCCCCAGCGCAGCTTGCCGCGGACGGAAACCCGTGCAGAATCAGGGTTTCTCGACCCGGGTTCCGTTCTTGGACGACAACACGCGCAATCTGGTGAACCGTGCCCTGGAGCAGGATCGCGATGCGATTGACCTGCTGTTCCAGCGCTACCGCGACCGCCTCCGCAACGCTCTACGCAAACTGATCGGCCCGAAGTATCGGGTGCTGATGGCGGATAGCGAAGACGCGACGCACGACGCCATCCTGTCGGCACTGCGCCGGCTGCACCAATTCGAATACCGCGGCGAAGGCTCCTTCCTCGCGTGGTTGTTGAAGGGCGCCGAATACGAAATCATCCGCCGCATCCGCGCGATCGAAACCAAGAAGCGTTCGGCGATCGGCGGCATCGTCGAGCTCGACGACGGCGCCGCCGACATGGTGCCGGCCAACGAGGCGACGCCTTCCCAAGCTCACGACGAAACCGAACTGGCAGAACGCATCCGCACCGCGTTGCAGCAACTGCCCGATCGCGAGCGCGAGATCATCGTTCTGCGCCGGTATCTCGAACTCAGCACCGAAGAGATTTGCGCCGAGATGGGCCTGGCGACCGAAGGCGCCGTGCGGGCACTGTCGTCTCGGGCACAGGCACGCCTGGCCGGATTGCTGGCGCGTCGGGAGTCGTGAAGTGGCCAAGAAGCCTGAATCCGATCTCGTGAGCGATCCCGCGGACGCAGGGCAGTCTGAGTCCTCGCGCAACCACGATCTGCAGCAGGCGATCGAAGCGTTCGTCGAACTCCACAGCGCCGGCAAGTCTCCGGATCCGGCGAAGTTTGCCGAGCAATACCACCAAGACATGCGCGCCGAGATCCTCTCGCAGATCCGCGAGTTCTTGACGTTCGATGGTTTGCTCGGTCATCAAGAATGGCAGGAGCCCGAAGCCGCACCCGAAGACGGCCGCGCCTTCGGTGAGTTCTTGATCCTCGAAGAACTCGGCCGCGGCGGCATGGGCATCGTCTACCTGGCCAAGCAGAAGTCGCTCAACCGTCGCGTCGCGCTCAAGGTCATGGCGAGCGGGCTGACGCTCAGCAAACGCCACGTCGAACGCTTCCGCCGCGAGGCGATGGCGACCGCCCAGTTGAGCCACCGAGCAATCGTGCCGGTACACAGTCTCATCGAGGTCGACGGCGCGTTCGCCCTGGCGATGGACTTCGTCGCCGGTCGCAACCTCGCTGACATGCTCGACGACCTGCGCCTGGCCAACCGCGAAGGCGAAGGCGTCGCGGTCGGCACGCTCGGTCTCGCGCCGGAGAAGGGCTACGTCGCCGAATGCGCGATGCTGGTCGCCGAAGTCGCGTCGGCACTCGCTGTCGCCCACCACAACCAGGTCGTGCACCGCGACCTGAAGCCGCGCAACTTGATGATCGACGATCGTCGCCAGGTGCGCCTGCTCGACTTCGGCTTGGCCAAGTCCCTCGACGCAACCCGCGAAAGTCTGTCGATGTCCGGCGAGATCACCGGCACGGCGCACTACATGAGCCCCGAGCAGACGCTCGCGAAGCGGGTCGAAATCGACCATCGCGCCGACATCTGGTCCCTCGGCGTGATCCTCTACGAAATCCTGACGCTGACCCGGCCGTTCGACGGCAAGAACCTGCAGCAGATCGTCTACGAGATCTGCTTCAAAGAACCCGTGCCGCTGCATCGCCGCAACGCCAAGGTGCCGCGCGATCTGGTCACGATCTGTCAGAAGGCCCTCGAGAAGGATCCGGGCAAGCGCTACCAAACCGCGACCGAGTTTGAGGCCGACCTGCAGCGTTTCCTGCGCTGGGAACCGGTGCACGCCAAGCCGGCGTCGGCGTGGACGCGCGCGGCCAAGTTCGTGCGCCGACATCGCACCGAGAGTGTCATCGGCGCACTCGCCGTCATCGCGGCCGTGGTCGTCGTGACGTTCGTCTGGACCCGCAATGCAATCAACGCCCGCGAGGCCGACCGGCTGCTGCTGAGTGCAGAGGCCCAAGCGCAACGAGGTGACTACGAACTAGCCATCGATCTGACGGACCGGGCCCTAGTCCTGCGCAACGACGACGCCACTCGCGAGCGCCTGGGTCGCTACAACGCCGCGACCCAACTCGTCGAAACGCTCGTCGCGATGAAGGTCACCAAGAGCCAACAACAACTCGCCCACAACCGCGAAGAAGCGCTGCGGCTCGCGCTCGAAGCCCAGCATCAACGGCCGTCCGCGATGACCCGTTCTGCCGTGCTTGAGGCTCTCGGCTGTGGCTGGGATGTGCATACGTTGCCGACGCAAGAACGCACGATCGAAGGCTGCTGGTCGCCATCGGGCGAGCACCTTGCCATCGGCGGCAACAACGGCTCGCTGCAGTTCTTCCGCAACGCGGACGACCAGGCTCCACTGGCGTTGCTTGGCCACGCAACGACGACTCCCGTTGCGGGCGTCGGGTTCGCCAACAACAACCGGATCGTCTCGGTCGGCGCCGACAGCACACTGCGGTTCTGGCAACCAAGCTACGGCACGACCCCACAGACCGTGCAGTTGCCGGGAGCGGGCAGCACACTGGACCTCAGCAAGGACGGCACGCGCGCGCTGGTGACCACGTCCAAGTCGCCACCAGCGGGAGCACCAGTCGATGACTCGGCGCCGCTGTTTGCGGCGCAGGTTTGGAACACCAGTGATGGCACCCCGGTCAGCGCGCCGATCCCGCACCGCAGCATGATCCTCGCGACCGCGATCAGCCCGAACGGCTCGATCCTCGCAACCTACGTCGGCGGCCGCATTGGTGCCCGCCTCTGGCGTGCCGAAGATGGCAGCTTGATCGCCGCCTGTGAGAAGCTTGGGCGCCATGGCGCCAGCGCGTTGCCGCAGATCGCATTCTCACACGACAGCAGCATCTGCGCCGTCGGCACCGCGAACGGCTCGGTCAGCTTGTATGCGACGGACGACGGCCAGCTGCTCGATACGGTCCATCATTCGAATGCCATCACGAGCATCGCATTCGATCCGAGCCGCCTGCGACTGCTGACCGGTTCGCGCGATGAGACAGCCCGAGTCTGGCAGATTCGACGCAAGTCCAACGCGGGCGGCGGGCCGCGCGTCGAGGTCCGCGAAACCGGCACGCTGCTCCGCCACACAGGCCCGGTGCTCAGCGTCGTGTTTGATGCAACCGGCCAACTCGCGGCCACCGCAACGGACCAATCGGGCGGCGTCATCCGCATCTTCGACGTCGGCACAAGCCGTGCAAGCGGCGAACCGATCCACAGCTACGAAGTGGGTCGCTCGATCGAGTTCCTGCGCTTCGCACCCGACAGCCGCCGCATTCTGGGCCTCGCGGGCCAGCGTGCGCTGGTTTGGGACTTTGGCAAGTCGCACGGGATCGTCACCCTTGGCCAACCCGGCAAGGTGCCTTCGGTCGCGTTTGCCAGCGATGGCCAACGTGTCGCGACCGCCGGTGACGATGAGATCCTGCGGCTGTGGCATTCGCGCGACGGCCGGCAAGTTTGGGCGACCAATCCCTTGGGCAATCCGATCGAAGCCCTCGCGATCGATGCGAACGATCAGCACATTGCCTGCAGCGATGTCGGTGGCAGCGTACACGTGCTGACGCTGCAAGACGGCACCAAGCAGTTCACGCTCGAAGGCCAGCATCACAAAGTGCGCGCCGTCTCGTTCTTCGACAACGGCAGGCAACTGCTCACTGCTGGCTCGCCCGCAGATGCGCCCGACAAGGGCCGCATTGTCCGGTGGAGCGTCGCCGACCGCAGCGAACAGCAGACCCTCAACTTGGACCGCGAAGTCACAGCTGCTGCGATCAACGCAGCCGGCACGATGCTCGCGACCGTCGAACGCGGACAAAACTTTGCCCAGCTGTGGTCGCTGCCGGAGCTGCAATCGCGCGGCAAGGTCGGTGATCACGATCACACCGACAAGCTGAACGACGTTCGCTTTGCGCCTGACGGCAACACGGTCGTCACCGCAAGTTCGGACACGACCGCGTGCATCTTCCGCCTGAACGGCGAGCGCGTCACCACCATCCACGTCGGGCGCACCGTGCGCTTCGCGACCTTCGCCGGAAACGGCCAGCAGTTGCTCACGGGCAGCGTTGGCAAGGGCGGTAGCGCGCAGCTTTGGCGCGTCGACGACGGCTCCGAAGTGCTGCACTTCATCGGCCATCGCGGCTCATTGCTGTGGGGCACGCTGAATGCCACCGGTGCTTGGGCCGCAACCTCGGCGCAGGACGGCACTACTTGTATCTGGCCTACGGATCCTGTCGCCGTCGCCTCTCGTCTACCTCTGCAGAGTGCCAACTCTGCTGCCACCACCTCCACCACCAAACCGCGTTAAGCCACCACCGGACACGCACCATGAACCTCGCTCGCCTAACTTCGTGCTTGCTGCCGATCGCCGCAGCATGCCTTGTCTCTGCTCACGCGGCCGCGCAAGGCCCCGTTGACCCACCGCCATGGTGGGGTGTTGCCGATGATGTAACCGTGAGCCTGTCGTGGACCTTCCCGACAACGTTCACCGGCCAACCGCTGGTGACGCCAGACTTCCAGGAAGTCCCCCCTTGGTACAGCAACCCGGCGCCATGGTCGGGCACGAACAACTTCACGTGGATCCCCACGCTGAGCGGCCACAACGGCGTCTGCGCCCTCGTCGGCAACGGCACGCCAATGCTCACCGGAGAACTCGACTTGTTTGTCGACAACGACCCGCACCTCGGCTGGGTCAAGCAGTTCTGGTTCCAGGTCGACATCTTCGAAGGCTCGACCGGCTCGATCGTGCAGGAGATCAAGGAGCAGCTGTCCGACTACGGCCGTGCCAGCGTCACCGAGAAGGTCAGGAACCTCGGCAGCGGTTGGCAACAACTGACCGTGTCCGCCCAGTTGATCCCGCAACCTGACGACGAAGACATCGACTTCACGTTCATCGAAAACGCCTTCGGCACGATTGCGATCGACAACTTGCACATCAACAGCAAGTGCGTCAAGCCGCGCCCTGATGAAGAAGGCGATGCGTTGGGCAAAGTGATCGGCGGTGCGAACTTGACCGCCAACACCGGCCGCCAGGTCCGCGGAATCGCGATCACGCGCAACAACGTCACCGCCGCCAGGCGCTACTGGATTGCCGCGGTTGGCCAAGGCGCAGCCTCACACGAAGTCCTGGAAGTCACGTCATTGGGCGTGCCGGTTGGCGCTTCGACGCCGCTACCTTCGACCACTACGCAAGCTCCATTCGGCCCAATGGACATGACGGTCGAACGCCAACGCCTGATCGCTGCCCCCGGTCTGCAAGAGTATGTCTATGCGCTCGTGGACCAGCGCCCCAGCGGTGGCCAGATCCAAATCCGAGCCATCGATGCAACCGCTGGTGGTGGCCTGCAACTGCAACGGAGTTTCGGCATCAGCACCCCGACTCCGTTCACTGTCGGCCAGCGATTGAGCATGACGTTCGACCCCACTGGCAGCGACAGCCTTGGCGTCCCAGGAATCGGAACGTTCTGGATCGGCGGCCAGACAACGGCCGGCAACTGGATCGCATTGGAATACACGCGCAACGTCCCGGGCACCCCGGTCGGCGCGGCTGGCATCCCAACCGGCAACGTCCTCGACATCCCGCCCAACACGCAGGGCATGGACTACGAGGAGACGCTAGGCAGCTTCTACTGCTTTACGTCAGAACCATTCGTCAACCCAAGCGGCACAACCATCCGCTGCGTAGGCATCGAGATCTCGGGCTACACGGGCCTTCCAACCGGAGTACGTTTCTGTGGCGACCTCGGTCTACAAATACCAGGCACCCCGCCCGGCGGAGTCGCCGCCGCGATGTCGGTGTATCGCACACCCGGCGTGCAGTCTGAGTTGCGGTTCGCCTGCGTCGTCGACACCGCGGCACAGCAGCAGTACTACTACGAACTCGCCGGCCCCTTCCGCTACGGCTACAGCCGTTACGGCACCATTGGCATGCAGAACGGCCCGCCGTTCCTCGGCGGTGCGTTCGACATCACCCTAGAAGGCGTGCCCAACAGTCTCTTCGGCATGATGTTCCTCGGCACCGGAACCGCCAACGTCCCGCTGAGCCCCGGCATCCAAGCCGAGTCGGTTGCATCCCTGATCCCAACCGTCTCGACCGCGCTGATGCCGGTGCTACCCAACGGCCGCTTCTCGGCAACCATCCAACTGCCGAACGCCGCCGTACTGGCCTACCGCGAAGCCTTCTTCCAGTGGGTGTTACTCGACACCACTGCCCCCGGCTTCCTCGGCTTCTCCCAAGCCGGCAAGACGGTGATCTACCCGTAGCAGCTGCGCATGGTGCCTGGCACCGCCAGCGGGAATCTGCGTACCGTACCCGGTTCAAACCACAGATCCGCGCGCGCGCGGATCTGTGGTTTGAACCGGGTACGGTACGCAGATTCCGGTACGCAGATTCGCTACTTCGCCTTGCCCTTCGCCGTTTCCTTCTTGGCTTCGGCTTTGGCCTTCTTCTCGGCGACGACCAGGCGCTTTTCGCGCTCGACGTGGAGGGCTGGTTCGATTGCGTGGAAGATGAACTCGATCGCGGTGCCGGGCTCGGGGAGCTTGGTGGTTGTCCACCAGTTCTGGTCGTCGCGGGCGCGCTCGTGCGACATCGTGCCGAGGTGGTTGTCCGGTGACAGGTAGCAGACGCTGATCAGGTTGCCTTCGAGGTCGGCGATGTAGACCTCCGGATCGCCCTTGTAGAGCTGCGCCATGCGGCCGCCGAGGAAGATCCACTCACAGCGCCCCATCGGTTCCTGGGTGCTCAACTCGAACATCAGGTCTTCGACGCAGTACTCGACGACCTTCTTCTCCGGCGTCGTCCAACGCGCGGTCATGTAGAACGGCTTGCCCTTCGGCGGCGTCACGATCAACGGATCGGCGCCGTTCTGGACTTCTTCGAGAGTCGGCGCAGGCTTCTTCTCGACGAACGTCGCGTTCTTGCCCTTCTCGAGCCCGATCATCAGAAGCGCGGCATTGAGGATGCTCGGCTTGCACTCGGTGATGAACACCGACTCGTGCTTCTTGCCGCGACGATGGATCAGCAAGTATTCAATCGGGTCCTGCGAGCGATTGACGACCGCCGGAATGGTGACCGTGCGCGCCTTCGGGTCGATCTTGATGCCCTCCTTCTTGAAGGACTCCATGACCTCCTTCAGCATCGCCTGCGGGTCAGGCTTCTTGGGCTCCTGCTGGTCACCTTGGCAAGCGGCGGAGGACGCGAGAATCAGAACGGATAGGAGGGGTGCTTTCATCGGCCGGATTCCACTGGGGTGCCACCAACTGGAGTGTCACTGACGGGGATACCACTGAGGGTAGCAAGCGTTTCACGATCGTGGCCCGCGAACTCGCGGACCAGGTGAGATGCAATGGTGATGGCCTTCGCGTCGCCGGCCTTCTTGGCGGCGAGCAGGCGCATTCGATAGGGAGCGGCAGCCAACGCTGCGATCGGGTCATCGCCACCAGCAGTGTGACGATCACCGAGCAACCAGCGCGCCTCGCCGCGCGCCGAGGGCAGGCGCAGCAGTTCGCGAATGGCCTGCTGGTAGAGGCGCTCGGCCTTGCCGAAGTCACCAGTATGCTCGGCCTGCAACGCCTGTAACCACACGGCAGCGCCATCGGTGACCGGATCGTCCACGGTCCCACTGTGGAAGATCCACAGCTGCGACGTCAGGCGACCGATCAACTTCTGCAGATCCGGACGGTGTGCGAGCGAGCGCCAAAACACCTTGAGGCGCTGGCGCGAGATGTTGCTGCAACGCGGATCGCCGAGCAGCTCTTCGACCATCGCCGCGAACACTTGTTCGACGATCACCGGGTCCGCCGTGCGCAGCCGACTGCCGATCGCGCCGATCAATGGAAAGCCAATCGTGCCGTCCGGCCAACGCCTGACGCGACGCTGCTCACCCTTCGCATCTTCGAGCGGCATCTTCAACACCATCTCGGCGCACAGGGTGACATCTGTCACGTGCAGCGGCTCGGCCATGCTGTTGAGTGCCTCGTAGGGCAGCGACGTCAGTTTGTCCGGCAAGGGGCCCAACGCGATTGCCTCGCGCAACTGTGCCAACAGTTGCTCGCGTTTCTGGCCCGTGACCAGCAAGCGCATCGCGACTTCGAGCAGTTCTTCGACGGCATCGCCACCTGGCGGCTGCGACCACAATTGCCACAATCGCTCGCCAACCGCATCGGGCTGAACGGACACAACCCACTCGAGCAACTCTGCAGCGAGATCCGGATCATCGGCCACCAACGCTGCTGCGTACAGAGACTGGACGTGCTCGTCACGCAACTTGGTGGCGTAGTGACGACACTTGCGAACGAACGTCGCGTCGCGCTTCGGCGCGTTCTTCACCAAGGTGTCCAGTTCGCGGCGATCGCCGTGCGACACCAGCAGCAAGCGCAGCACGTCGAGCTGTTGCTGCCGCCGCTCCGCGAGCGGCGGCTGCTGGTTGGCCGCGGCTTGCAGCTCCGACAACATCCGTTCGTAGACAAACGGTTCGGTGCGCTGCCCCAGACGGTTGAGCAAGTCTCGCCACGCGACGCTGCCCATCACCAACGGCCAAATGGCCTTGAGCGATTCCGCGTCGCCGCCATACACGAGCGCGGTCACCGCATGCAGCGGCGCGTGGCTATCGGCAGCGCCGAAGCCGTCCAGGAGATCGAGCAACTGCCGCTGCACTTCCGGCTCCAGCTTCGGGCGCAGCACCAGCGCACGCGTCATCTCCAGCGAGACTTCGGGCGAGTGCTGCAACCAGTCGACGACATAGTTGGCGGGCAGCTTGTTGGCAGCAGTCGCGATGATACGGCGAAGGCGACTGGCCGGCGCGCCATCGACCGCGAGCTGCAAGGACGTCTCGTCGATCGCTTGCGCCGACAGCAGCAGTTCGAACGCACGATCGCGATCCTGTTGCGATTCTCCATCTCGCAGCACCGCGACGATACGAGCGATGCGTTCTTTGTTGGTCAGCAGCTTGCTCGCGAACTCAAACCACATCGAATCGAGCGGCACCTGGCCATCCAACGCCGCGGCAACCCGTTCTTGCACGAGTTCCGGACGCACATCGTAGACGTGGCGCAACAGGCCGCGCGATGTCGCCGGCGGCAACGAAACCGCCATGCCAAGCAGGATCTTGGTGCCGCGCTTCGACAAGCGATCCAGCACCGGCGTCGCCTGATCGACTGCGATCGTACCCTGCAGCAAGCCTTGATGCAGCCGGCCTAGCAGGCCATCCGCGACCTTCTCCGGCATCAAGAACGAAGCGAAGTAGACGCCATCGTCGACCTTGCTGCGCAACGCCTGCAACACCAGCCGCGCCTGATCGCGCTCCAGAGGCTTGCCAAGCGCGGCGAACGCCAACAAGCGATGGTTCAACGAGCGCTTCGGCCGTGCGACGGTTTGCTCAGCGACCCAAGCGGCAGCCGCCGGCCGTGGCGCCCGCGCCAGCTCTTCGAGAAAGCGGTAGGCAGCACGCGGGTTGGCAGTCAGCCCAACGAAGAACTCCTCCGGCAAGACCTGCCACTGGTGACGAACAATCGACGCAACCGTTCGCGCCACCGATTCGTTGCTACCGGCGAGTTTGGCAACCGCATCGAGCCACGTCAGCTTGCCCTGATCTTGCGCCTGGCAGACCGCGCGACACAGTGCCTCGTTGTCTTGCGGGGCGGCGTTGTCTTGCAGGGCCGCGTTGTCTTGCGGTTCTTGAGGGTCTGCCGCCTGTTGAGGTAATGCAAGCACCGCGCGCGACGCGAGCAACAGAATGACCGAGGCACGTAGCACCTTCATCGCAACTCCTGCGCAATGCCATCGATGATGTCCGACGCGACCATGCCGTTCTCGCCCAACGCATCCCGCGCCACATCACCCGCGCGACCATGAACATGCACCGCCAGACACGCGGCATCGAATGGATCGAGGCCTCGCGCCAACAACGCACCGAGCAACCCGGACAACACATCGCCCGAACCACCACTCGCCATTCCCGGATTGCCGGTGCTGTTTGTGAAGCACCGGCGAGCATCCGAAACCAAGGTCCCCTTTCCCTTCAACACGACCAAGGCGCCGCTCTGTTGGCACAGAGCCGAGATCGCAGCTTCTCGATCGGCTTGCAACAACGCGCTGCTGGTGCCAAGCAAACGCGCGGCTTCGCCCGGATGCGGTGTCAACACCAGCGGCGCCTGGCAAGCCAGCGGCTTGGTAAGCGGCGCCAAGACATTGAGCGCGTCCGCATCGACGACCACCGGCACCTTGCTGTGTTGTAGGACCGCTTGCACCAACGACATGGTCGGCGCGTTGCTCGTCAGGCCGGGCCCGATCACGACGGCGTCGGCATCGGCGAGCTGTTGCTTGACGTTGCCGGCCATGGCGACAAAGGTCGTCGCCTCCGGAACACTGAGCGGCAACAACGACAGCAACGGCTCGGGCAAGCCAACCCGAACCAAGCCAACACCGCTGCGAGTCGCAGCGCGAGCACACAACACGGCGGCTCCCAACATGCCGGCACTGCCGGCCACCACGAGCAGCTTGCCGAACGTTCCTTTGTGCGCTTCGCTTGGCCTGGGCGGCAACTTCGTCACCTCGACCACGGGCTGCATGCCGGTCATCGCTGAGCCCCCGAAACGCCGGCCCAATCGACCACGCTGTGCACGTCGCCGACGAGCAGCTTCTGGGTGTTGTGGATCGGAATGTTGGCGAACCGCGCCAGCGCCTCCGGCACCACATCGCCGGCGAACGCGCCCAGCCACTTGAGCAAGTCGATCACCACCGGTTGGTAGCCGCGCTCGGTGCCATCGTCGATCTTGATCGCAATGCCAATCGCTCCCGGCCACTTGGACCGCTTCGCATCCGGCGCCAACGACAACACGTAGACGCCCTCGGCGCCGTTCTTGGCGAACGACCTGCCAGGCCACACCCGCACCAACGCTGTGCACAACCGCTGCTCGCCGGCGAGCAATAGGGGTGCCTGGCCCACGGCCTCGAAGATGGAATGGCATGCGGCCGCTCGAACGGACGAAACCCCATCCGGGTTCGCTAGTTGGCAGAAAGCCCGTGCCAGCGCCGTCAGCGGCAGCACGAAGGTCGGCGCACCGCATCCGTCGAGACCGGTCGCCAGCGGCGCCGGCAGCCCCGCCATCTCGGCTACAGCCTCGTTGACGAGCCGCTGCGCCGCAGAATCCGGCTTCAGGTAGTTGGCCAGATCGTCGCCGCATTCCCGGGCGAGCAGCAGAAAGCCGGTGTGCTTGCCACTGCAGTTGTTGTGCACCTTCAGCGGCTTGTCACCCCGAGACAGCATCTGCAACCGGCTTTGCTTGGCGAACGGCGCGTGCGGGCCGCAGCCCAACAGATCTTCGTCCAAGTCGCCTCGCGCCAACAACGAACGCACCGCCGCCACGTGGGCCTCGGTGCCATCATGACTGGCACACAGCACTGCCAGTTCTTCAGCCGGCAGCCCCAAACGCGCCGGCACCCCCCGCTCGATCAGCGGCAACGCCTGCAGCGGCTTGACCGCCGAACGCGCGAAGATCGGCAATTCCGTGTCCCCCAGCGACAAGGCAGGGGCCCCATCGTGGTAGACCGCAATGGCGCCGCGATGCCAGGATTCGACTCGGCCACTGCGCATGGCGACGGACAAAATCGGATTGGGCGAGGACACCTGCTGGGGGGACAGTTCGGGAGGCACCCGTTGGTTATAGCCAAGCTGAGCCCGACGCGCTCTCGCTTGCCTGCCCGCTGGCCCCTATAACCTTCGCCTCACTCATGGATCTGGTTGAAGTCGAACTCGCGCGTGTGGTCATTCACCAAAAGGGTGATCAGCAGTACATTCACCTGCGCGAACGGCATGGCTCGCGCAGCTTCCCCATCGTCATCGGCTACAACGAAGTCGAAGAGATCAACCGCAAGCTGTGCAGCGTCGAGCCGCCGCGGCCGCTGACGCACGATCTGATCGGACGGATCCTGTTGCGCCTGGGCTACCGATTGCACCGGGTGGTGATCGGCGAACTGCGCGAAGGCACCTTCTACGCGTCCCTGATTCTGGTGCCCCGCGAGCCGGGCACGGCCACCGACGGTCCCGAGCAAACCATCGATTGCCGCCCGTCGGACGCCATTGCGCTCGCGGTCCAGACCAGCGCCCCGATCCTGGTTGCGCGGGATGTGTTCGAATCGGTTGCGGTCGACTAGAGATGAGATGTTGCGGTCGGCTGGCGCCGTTCCCCTAGCTGGGCACGCCGGACCTCAATTGGCGTTGCCAAGAACCGTTGAGACCCAGGACCGATTGTGCCGGGCGTGCAATTCCGCAATCACTTCTTGCCCAAGAACTTCCTGGTCGCGACGCTGCTCTCTGATGACGGCAGATCAGGATGAGCGCGAGGTCTTCAAGGCGTTGCAAGGACGACTCCAGAGCATCTGGGAGGACGTGCACAATCAGCCACGTGCACCGCATTCGTGCCTGGTCATTCCGTCGCTGAGTTTCGACCAGGAAGAACTGCGCAAGGTCACGGGTGTGCCGTTCTACGAAGAGCGGTTGATGTTCATGCTGATGCGACTGCGCCGTCCGGGCGCGCGCTTGATGTACATCACCAGCCAGCCGGTCGACGCCGACATCGTCGACTACTACCTGCAGATGCTGGTCGGCGTGCCGCCAACGCACGCTCGCCGGCGACTGACGATGCTGTGCGTGCAAGACGCGAGCCCGCGCGCACTGACCGAGAAGATCCTCGAACGGCCGCGCGTCATCGACCGCATCCGTCAATGGATCGGCGATCCCAACCGCGCCTACATGTCGTGCTTCACGACGTCGCCGCTCGAACGCACGCTCGCCGTGCGACTCGGCATTCCACTCAACGGCGCCGACCCCGACCTGCTGCACATCGGCAGCAAGAGCGGTTCGCGCGAAGCGTTCCGCGCGGCCGGTGTCGAACTGCCGGAGGGAATGGAGAACCTCGAAAGCCTCGATGCCGCCGTCGCGGCGCTCGATGAGCTCAAGACCAACAAGCCCGAGATGAAGCGCGCCGTGGTCAAGCTCAACGAGGGCTTCTCCGGCGAAGGCAACGCGCTGTTCCAGTATCCAGTGCCAATGCCCACCGCGCCGGCGGATCGCGACAAGGCGATTCGCGAGGCGCTGCACTCGCTGAAGTTCGCGGCCAAGGACCACTCCGAGCGACTGTTCTTCGAGAAATACGCCGAGATGGGCGGAGTCGTCGAAGAGTTTCTCGAAGCCGAAGAAGTGCGTTCGCCGAGTGTGCAGCTGCGCATCACCCCGGCTGGCGAACTGCGCATCATCTCGACCCATGACCAGGCGCTCGGCGGCGAGTCGGGCCAGGTCTACCTCGGTTGTGCGTTCCCGGCGAGCAACGAATACCGCGCCATGATCACCGAGCGCGCCCACTTCGTCGGCGAAGTGCTGCGCGACCAGGGTGTCATCGGTCGCTTCGCGATCGACTTCCTGGTGTTCCGCAATCCAGGCGAAGAGTGGCACTGCTCGGCGATCGAGATCAACCTGCGAATGGGCGGCACGACGTTCCCCTTCATCGCCCTCGACTTCCTGACCGGCGGCTCGCTGTCCGGGTCCGGTGACTACCGATCGCGCAGTGGCGTCGCCAAGTTCTACTTCGCGACGGACGCGCTGACTTCGGCTTCATACCGCGGCCTGCTACCGCAGGACTTCCTCGAAATCGTCATCCACCACGGCCTGCACTTCAGTCCGTCGACCGAGACCGGCGTGCTGTTCCACATGATTGGCGCGCTGTCGCAATACGGCAAATTGGGTGTGATCTGCATCGGCAACAGCCAACAGGAAGCCAACGACCTCTACAAGCGGACCCGCGACGTGCTCGACACCGAGACCGACGCCAACCGCACGGACAAGGGCCAGCTGATGTCGATGTTCGACGACTTCCCGCACCTGTACGACTAACGCGTTGGCGTTGCGGCGCGCGTCGCGCTAGCGTGTGCGCCGCGCTACCCTTGGCAGTGCGATGAGTTTGGGCTGGCTCCCGCTGAGCCCACACCCCGCGGTGGGGTGGCAGAGTGGCCGAATGCACCGGTTTTGAAAACCGACGAGGATTCACGTCCTCCGGGGGTTCGAATCCCTCCCCCACCGCCATTTTTACGCTGCATCTTTGTCCTCGATGTTGGTCACGCCGTCTCACGGCACCGCCAGGGTCCTTTCGATGGTCGGCGGCCAGCTGCTGGATGAGCTGCCGCCTGCTATGGAAAAGCCGGCGGTCGTTCCGTTCGCACACAGGCTGGTGCGGCGGACTCCTGGGCAGCTGCAGGCGCAGGGACGCTGGCACGATGCGCGCCCGCACACGATCTGACCGAATGTCGAAGGCGTTTCGCAGGTGGCGGTCTCAGCTGACGGACGCGCGGTCGCTGCGGGTCTGAGAACGAACGCACGCACTCCGTGGCAACAGACTCCCAACCTGGCGGCCGCCGCCCCATGGCATGGACCTCGAGACCTACAGGATGTCGAGCACTCCCGTCGAACCGTTGGTCAGCGTGTCCACCGCATCAACATAATTGGCGTTCTGGGACAGCGCGTGGTTCCACGGCAGCAGGTCCTTGTCGCCGACGCTGCCGAGTGCTGCCGCAGCAAACGCGCGACCAAGCGTCGGCATGTCCTTGTCCTTGGTCGCCTGGATCAGGGAATCGATGGTGCGGCGGTCGCCGATGCGAGCAATCGCAATCGCGATCGATGCGAGCACGGCAACGCTGTCGTTTGCGCCGAGCATGGTGACCAGGCGTTGCGAAATCTCACGGTCACCGAGTTGGCCGAGAGCAATGGCACATTGCTGCATGACAAACGGGCGACGCTTTGACGACTCGAGCACCTTGAGCAGGCCAGGAATGGACTTCGCATCGCCGAGCAGGCCAAGGGAAGTGCACAGGTAGGCGGCGAAGGTCTCGTTGTCGGCGCGATCCGCCAGCATGCGCAGCAACGCGGGAGCCGCTGGCTTGTGGCCCGTCAGGCCCACCGCGATCGCCAGCGGAGTGCGCAGGTCCTCATGGGAGGCTGTGACCAGTTCGTCGAGCAGCATGACGGCAGCCTGCTCATCGACGCTGCCGCGACGCGCCGAGTCCGCACTAAGAACCCCAATCGCGATCGCCAACCAACCCTTCTCCATCGTCTTGTTGCCCTTCGGATAGGCGTGCATCAGCCAATCGCGATTGGCTTTGCCTCCAATCTGGGCAAGCGCGATCACGCTGAACATGCGAACGTGCTGCTCGAGACCACGTCCGTATGCCTTGCGCAGCGCTTGGGAGACGATCGTGTCCTCGGCGTGCTCAGCCTCACTCACAGACATCATCCCCAAGGCAATGGCTGCGCCATGAAGGATGGCATTGCCACGATGAGAGCTCTTGGTCAGCTCCTTGACGAACACCTCCTTGCAGCGCTGGTGCAGACGGCTAGTGCCGCGACCGAGCAACCGGGCTATCGAGATCGGCGCCTGACCCTGCAAAAACTCTTCGCCGCTGCCAAAGTCCTTCTCAAACCATGCAAGCAGATCTTCGACCGCGCGCCAAGCGAGCATCTTGCCCGCCGAACCGCTCGAGTCCGCTCTCAGGATGCCAATGCCAAGAACGGCCGCAACGCGCAGATCACGACTCTTCTGCTTGGTGTCGTAGAGCAGACTCGACAGCACTTGGTAGACCTTGACTTGCAGCTTGGCGTCACCCGAGCGTCTGGCGATCAGCGCTAGACCATAGGTTGCAAACGTGCGCACGCGCACATCAACCTTGCTCTTACCAACCAGCTTGCGACCCGCTGGTTCATCGCGAATCAGTGACAACAGACGTGCGACGGGCTTGGTGCGACCGGTGATGCCGAGTGCGAGCACGGCAGCTTCGCGAATCTCCTGGTTGGCGCGATCGATGCGTGTCGACAACAGCGCATCGAGATCGATACCAGGCGCATCCAGGCCGACCTTGCCGAGGGCAATCAGGCAAGCACTCTGGACATCGCGACCAGACTCGTTCGCCATCAAGGCCGCGAGCGCCGGCACAATGCGCGACAAACGGTCCTCCCTGGTCACGGCCTGGATATCGACCACCGGCCCGGGTCGCCGTCGGCCGAGGTAGAAGTCATCGGACCCAGTCGTAACCGGATTGCTTTGGGCGATTGCCCGACGGAGGTAACCCTCTTTGTTGCCATCCCACCACGTTCGCCAAGTCGCCGGCGTGGCGACGACGTCACGAGCACCGGCTCCTGGCGTGGGCTGCCGATACTGACCGCCGTGGGCTGGCAGGTCGTTAACCACGAACGCCAGACTCAGCAATACGGCAATGAGGGTGGCGGCAGTTCGCCATAGATGTCGTCGCGTCATTGGCACCTTCGCACACCGTTGCAGATCCGCTTGCTCGCTGGTCAACTCGCCAGAGTTCATGTTGGTTGTCGCAGGCACAATGGAACGTCAGAGCCTCAGGATCTCGAGCCGATTGACTTCTACGTAAGAGGAACACTGAGCGATAGTGCTCAACGAGCCTCCCGTAACCACGCGACCCGCGAATCTCATGGTGCTGCGATCGATGACGGGCCCAGCAACCGGTGTACTGGACCAGTACACGGCTCCCACATGTCCCTGGAGAGTTATGAATCCCTCCCCCATCGCCATTTTCTTCTGCGGCCGCTGCTGTCGCCGCGCGCGCGACCACCAAGCGCCGCGCGTAGCAGATCGAGAACGCGCACCAACGGGCCGGGAATAGGCACACAGCGGGTCGCGTCCAATCATCGCTTGGTTCCCGAAGCGGTCCGGTTTGGGCCAACGGGTTGTCGTCGCAGGAGCGATCACCGATGAGAGTGCCCCTTCCGTCCCTTCTATATGCCGCCAGTGTGGCCCTAGTCGTCGGCTCTGCCTGGCTGGTTTACGACTCGACCGAGTTGTGGGCCCCGCAGACTGCCAGCGACGCAACGACGCGAGGTCGCGACAACGCCATCAAGTTGACGGCGAAGGGCAAGGGCACGGTGCGCATGGCCGGCGGCTGGAACTACGGCGCGTCGGCTTGGTGGCAGCAGTTCCTCGGCATCAACGTGATCGGTTTTGTTCCGAAGGTGGCACAGCCAGGAGCGGGCGACGGAGTCGTTGTCCCCAGCACTCCAATCGCGACGCCACTCGAAGACATCTTCGAACTGGTCGTCTGTTTTCATCGGCCCAGCAGCGAAGAAGGCGTGCAGTCGCACGTCGTCATTCGCTACAAGCAAGAAGCCCAAGTCGAACCGCCGCAGTGGTGGATCCTTGAGAACACTCCGGTTGCGCACGTCGCTTCCGCAAGCCGTCATCTGCTCGCGCAACCCAACGATCGCGTCAGCACGCGACCACCGACGTCGCAGCAACCATCCTCGTTGCCGCAAGCTTCGTTCGCCGGCCGCGAAGTGCTGCAGAACATCTGGGTGGACGGCGAGGGCGACGTTCGGCGTGCCAGCAACCTGTGGGGCAAATACAGCAACATCCGACTGGTGCGTGTCGACCCGAGTGGCGAGTCCGCGTGGTTCGTTCGCGACGTGCCCGCAAAGCAGGATGAGCCCGTGGTCGCGCCCAAGGAAGAAGAGATCCTGAAGACCAGCGCCGGTATCTCGCAGCAGCTGGCGCTCGCGTTGCGGCAACTTCAAGGCCGTGAAGGCACCACGCCGAGTGTGGCCATCGGCACGAAGGCAACGCGTGACTGGCTCGACGTCGAAACAACCACGCGCATTGGCAACGAATTCCACATCGGGCGCAACGACGAACGCATGTTCGAAGACCCGAAGGACCTGTTCGCCAGCCTGCACCTCGATACGTTCGTCAGCCGCTACAGCGACACGCGAGGATTGGTGGTGCGCAACATCAAGCCGGAGATGGCCGCAAAGTTTGGCATCGAGACCGACGACGTATTGATCTCGATCAACGGACGAGCGGTGTCGTCGAAGGCGCAAGCCGCAAACATGGCGAAGCGCTCCTACCAACGCGGCGTGCGCACGTTCACGACGATATGGTGGTCGAACGGGCGCGAAATCGAGCGCGTCTACCGAGCGCGCGACTAGCCTTCGCGGTTGCGCGATCAGGTCTTCGGCTTCGGCGGCATCTTCAGCGCATCCGCCAACCACTGGGCTTGCAGCAAGTCCTTGCGCACGTAGGCCACGTTGCGCCCCTTCCGCGAGTCGCGCAGATCGTCAACGGTGCACGGTCGCACGGTCTGGTCGTCGCAGATTTCGAACATCTCGAAGCCTTGATCGCAAACCAACGCGATGTGATCGTCGAGGCTCAGACCGGCGCGCTTCAAAAACTTCGGCGACACTTCGCTGGCGATCACGGCGCAGTGTTTGAGCATGTTCTGCGCGCCGAGGAACGCGCCGTGCTCGCCGCCTTCGATATCGATCTTGAGCAGCGAGACCGTGCGCCCCTCGAGCCCTTCGTCGCGATAGATCTCATCGAGGGTGCGCGTCTTGACCGTCACCGTTTCGGCACCTTCAAACGGCACCAACGAGTGCTTGCCGCGGTTGCTCGCCTTCCACAAGTAGAGCTTGGACTCGCCCGGCTTGTCGCTGACGGCACAGAAGTGTGGCACGACCGAAGCCGCGTTGGACTGGCTGAGGTTGTGTTGCAGCTGACGGTAGTTTTCTGGCTCAGCCTCGATCGCGTGCACCGGCACCGAGTCGCCGCAGACGCGATGCGTCAACACGCTGTAGTAGCCGACGTTGGCACCGACATCGAAAACGACATCTTGCTCGGCGTTCGCCAAGTAGTGCAGCAGGAAGTTCGTCACGCCCGCCTCATACATGCCCGTTTTGAACAGCCGGCGGCCGAGCATGTCCTCGGATCCAGCACGCAGACTGACACCTAGCCACGGTAGATCGGCGACGATCTCTTTCCGCCGGGCCAGGTAGGTATGGACGTTGTAGGACAACGAACGCCAGAGCCTTCGCGCGGCTCCGTGCTCGCACGGCATGAACTTGGGTTGCACCACGGGACCACGGTAGAGCACCATGGCCGCGCAAACCACGCCCGGCAGGTTTGCCACGCCAGCCGCGGCCGTCTAGCGTGGGGTGCCCCATGTTTCTCACCAAGCACTTTGTCTTCGTGCACATCCCGAAGACGGGCGGCAACTTCGTGCACCGGATTCTGCAGGATCACGCGCCAGCCGACTGGGAACTGAAGATCTTCGATGTGCACGCGACCTACGCCGAGATCCCCGAGAGCCACCGCCACTTGCCGCGGCTGGCCTTCGCGCGCAATCCGTTCAGCTGGCACGTGTCATGGTTCCACTTCCAGCAGCAGGAACGCGACGCGTTCTACATGGCCATCAGCGACAACGGCACGCTCGGCTTCAAGGACGCGATGCGCCGCGCCTATACCGGCAATGGGGTACTGGCCAACAGTTCGGGGGCGCTGACCCAAACGCTGTTCGAGATGCTTGGCGAAGGGCTCGAGGGCGCCAAGGTTGGCAAGATCGAGTCGATGCGCGAAGAACTGCTGCGCATGTTCGGAGAATGCACGGAGGTGCCCACCAAGATGGTCGAGGCCATCCAGCAGGTGCCGCCGCAGAACACCAGCACGCACGCCCACTACAGCACCTACTACGATCCTGAGCTGCGCGACCTGGTTCGGCAGAAGGACGCGCCGGTGTTCGACTACTTCGGCTACCAATGGGAAGACGCGCCACCCTAGAGGCTCGCAGCCCCCGAAGACCCAGCTATGTCGGGTGGATGCACCGTGTTGGCTTCATCAGCAGTCGCTGTTTCGCCGATGGCAATTGCAATGCGCGGTAACCACAGTTGCAGCCCAGGGTCCGGGCTGCTTCCTTGTATCTCGTGCCTCTCGCGTCGACCTTCCCAACTTAAGCCGCACCTGTGACTCCACTGATCGTGACCAGTCTGGTGCTGCTGGCGTACTACGGCGTGCCATTCGCCTACATGCGGTGGCTGCGCTCCCGGGCGCGCAGCCGGTGTCGCCGCGATGGGGTCGTCATCCTGACCTTCGACGATGGTCCGAGTGACACCATGAGCGACCGCATTCTCGACTGCTTGGACAAGCACAAGGTCACGGCGGCGCACTTCGTCACGACCAGAAACATCAAGAACCGAGAAGCCAAGATCCTGCGCGCCTTCAACCGTGGCGACATCGTCGGGTGCCACGGGGACCAGCACGTACACCACTGGAAGAGCGCGCCGTGGGCTGGCATCCGGGACATCCGGGCAGGCTGGGCGCGACTCCACGAGATCACCGGCCAGAAGACGACGCTGGTCCCGTTCCGGCCGGCTTACGGCAAACTCAACCTGCTGTCGCTGGTGTTCCTGCTGCTGCACCGCACCCCGATCGCAGCGTGGACCGTCGATAGCATGGATACCTCGGCGCAGCGACCCGAGAATGCCCAGCAGATCGCAGATCGGGTAGGCCGCGAGGGTGGCGGCATCGTGCTGCTGCACGACTACGACCGCCAAGATGAGAAGGTCAACAACTTCGTCATCGAGGTCATCGACTTGCTGGCCGCCAATTCGACGCCAGAAGCAGGCATCTCAAGCCCAACCACCGCGACCTTCCAATAGCGCGCGCAGGGGCGACTGCGACCCAATCGCTGCGCCATCGACAGAACGAGCAACAAGTCAGCAAGATCCGGGTTGCGTCTGCCCGCGATCCTGCTTTACTGATCGCGCCGCCGGAGAGGTGGCAGAGTGGCCGAATGCACCGCCTTGCTAAGGCGACGTACCTTCACGGGTACCGGGGGTTCGAATCCCCCCCTCTCCGCCAGTTTTTACCTGGGTTATGTAACCTGGGTTCGTCGGTGACTCGCTTCCCTGAAGCGGGCTCGCGTCGAAACTGGATACAAGCATGCAGACCCCAGCCCCATACCTGCGGAAGTTGGCCCTGCCGATGATCGTGCTGGCTTGCAGCACCGCCTGCGCCGGCCCGAAACTGCACATCAGCAATCCGGGTGAGCACTACGTCTTCGTCGACGGCAAGCGCAGCAACGCCGAATCGCTGGATTTCCGCTACTACGGCACAAGCCGGTGGGACGCCCTGCCGCAGATTCAGGAGTCGAACGGCGTGCCGGAGTTCGACCGCAACCCGCACAGCGGCACGGTCGACATCGAGGCGCCGGCCAGTCCGTGGCTGTTTCCATTCGACTTCCCGCTCGAAGTCATGAGCTGGGCTGTTTTCGGCCAGGAAGAGCAAACGATGACCGTCAGCGCCCCGAAAAAGACCGACGAACAGCGCGTCGGCCAGCAGATAGCCGGCGAGAAGCTCGGCCAACTGAGCGCGCGAGCACGAACGGCGCGCGTCACCCGATGACCGTGGACCCCGGCTTGCCGGCTGCAGGAAGCACCGTGCTGGTGCACGGGCTCGGCCGCTTTGGCGGCGGCCGGGAAGCGACGCGGCATCTGGTGCGGCTCGGCTGCAATGTGCGCGTCTGCGACGGCAGCAGCAGCGACGAGTTGCTGGCCGTGCAGGCTTCGTTTGGCCCTGCAATCAAGGCCACCGCGACCGCCGGCAGCATCGACTGGCAACTCGGCCGCGAAGACCTGGCCTTGCTCGACGACGTCGACCTGGTCGTCACCAGCCCGGCCGTACCCGATCACAACCCACTGCGCCAAGAGGCGCTCGCGCGGGGCATCCCGTGCACGCAGGAATGCGAACTGTTCCTGGCGGCCTATCCCGGTCGGGTCGTGGCGATCACCGGCACTAACGGCAAGTCGTCGACCGCCACGTTGCTGCACCGCGCCCTGGTCGCTTCCGGCCTGGATTCGCTGCTCGGTGGCAACATCGGCCACAGCTTGTTGGCCGACGTTGCCGACTGGCGCCCCGACCAGATCGCCGTGCTCGAAGTGTCCAGTTTCCAGCTCGAACGCCTCGCCGCGCACCACCGCGTGCACGGCGCCGTGTTCACCCGAATGGGCAGTGACCACCTCGACCGACACGGCTCCCTGGCCAACTACCACGCGGCCAAGGCGCGCCTGGCCGGTGCCGCGACCGAGTTCGTGCTGCATCCCAACGACGACCCGGTCGCGAACGCGTTCGCCACCGACGCCGCCCGGCGTGGCTACTTCTCGACGGATGTCCCGGGGCCAGGAAGCGCCGGCATCGAAGACGGTTACGCCAAGGTGCGCGCCGACCGCGGCCGCGCCATCACGATCGTGCACCAAGACGCCATCCGGCTGCTCGGTGAGTTCCAGGTCGAAAACGTGCTTGCCGCCAGTTTGGCAGCCATCTGGCTCGGCGCCGACCCGCACCAGGTAGGTTTGTCGCTCGCAACCGCGGCACCGTTACCGTTCCGGCTGCAGTTGGTGACCACGATCTCGGGGGTGCAGATCTACGACAACGCGGTTTCCACGCAGCTTGAGTCGACTCGCCTGGCGCTGCAAACCCTCGCCAAGAACCGTCGCGTGCACTGGCTTGGCGGTGGCAAGAGCAAGGACGGCGACCACCAGAGTGTCGCAGACATCGTGTCTCTGCACGCGACGTCTGCGCACGTCTTCGGGGCCGCAGCTGGGCCGATGACCGCACTTTCGAGCATTCCGACCACGAGCCACGAGTTCTTGCGCGACGCGCTAGCGGCGGCACTCGCGGCAGCCCGTCCCGGCGACGCAGTTCTGTTCAGCCCGGCCTTCGCATCGTTCGATCAATACCCCAACTTTCGTGCACGGGCACTGGAGTTCCACTCCTTGCTGCGCGAACGACGTGCGGCAACCACCAGTCAGGGCTAAGGTAAAGGCGCACATGCAGTACTGCACCGCGTGCCAGAAGGCGATCGCCACCATTGTGGTCATGGATCTGAGCGAAGGCTCAGTGACGGGCTCCCAACACGTCTGCGCCGAATGCGCCGAGCAACTCGGCGTCACGCCACCGAAGACGACCAAGTTCGCGGCGGAGATGCTCGAAGACTTGCTCGGTGGCCTCAAGCCAGAACGCCGCGACACCCCGCGCACCGAATGCTGCCCGGGTTGCGGACTCGCACCGAGCGAGTTCCGCAGCAAGGGACGACTCGGTTGCCCGCGGTGCTACGACGCCTTCCGCCACGAACTGATGCCGCTGTTGCAGCGCATCCATGAGTCGCAAACCCACACCGGCCGCTTGCCGAGCACCATGGCGGAAACGCCGCCGGACACCGAGCTCGCCGACTTGAGCGAACTACGTCAGAAGCTTGAAGACGCGGTGCGCGGCGAACGCTACGAAGAAGCAGCGCAACTGCGCGACGATCTGCGCCGGGCAGAGCTCGGCGAATCGAGCGAGCGCGAAGACAACTGATGGGCAAGCAACGTGGTGGATCTGGTCGAGGTCGCGATCGCTCCGGCGGTTCTGGTGGCTCAGGTAGTTCTGGGGACGCTGGTAGCCCTGGGGGTCGGGATTCCGGCGGGGACCGCAACTTCCGACCCGGTGCCTGGCTCGAAGGCACTGGCCCCGAGAACGACATCGCCATCTGCACGCGCGTGCGCCTGGCCCGCAACCTGCAAGGCTTCGCGTTCGCCCCGAGTCTCGACGACACCGAGTCCGAACGCCTCTACTCGTTCATCACCGAACGGTTGGCCAAACCTGGCCTGCCCGAGCATCTGAGCATCCACGACCTCGAGCCGATTGAAGAGCTCGAACGTTCGATGCTGGTCGAACGCCACCTGATCAGCCGCGAACTCGCCAGCAGCGAACGCCACACGGGCGTCGCCGTCGACGACAACGAAAGCGTCGCGATCATGATCAACGAAGAAGATCACCTGCGCATTCAGGTGTTCGGCTCCGGCCTGCAGCCCGAACAGATCTGGGCGCGCATGGAGCGACTCGACGATCTGCTGATGCAACGCCTGCCGATGGCGTGGTCGGAAGAGTTCGGGTTCTTGACCTCGTGCCCCACCAACACCGGCACCGGCTTGCGCCTGTCGGTGATGTTGCACCTGCCCGGACTGGTCTGGTCCGAAGAGATCGACAAGGCGACCAACGTCGCCCAGAAAATCAGCCTCGCCGTTCGCGGCCTGTATGGCGAAGGCAGTCGCGCCCTCGGCGACTTCTACCAGGTCTCCAACCAGATCACGCTCGGTCGCAACGAGAGCCAGATCCAAGGCGACGTGATGCTGGCCGTCGGCCGCATCGTGCAATGGGAACGTGAAGTGCGCGAAGCCCTGCTGCGCGGCGCCGCGCGCGTGCGCACGCTCGACCGCGTGCACCGCGCCCTCGGCACCCTCGAGCGCGCCCAGATCCTGACCAGCGAAGAAGCCCTGGGCTGCCTGTCGGCACTGCGCTTCGGCATCCATACGCAACTGGTTGAAGGGTTCTCGATCGACGCCGTCAATCAGGCGCTGCTGCTGTCGCAACCGGCACACCTGCAGCGCTATACGCACCAAACCCTGCAGCCGGAAGAACGCGACCAACGGCGCGCTCAGTTGCTGCGCGAGCTGCTCGGCTGCTCTCCCTAACGCGCGCCCGCCCGCCCCTACCGCCCGCATTGTCGCCCCTCAGGCATCTGGGTCGCCTGTCAGGCATCTGGCCGCTGGGCATCTGGCCGCTCTGGGCATCTGGCCTCTCTGGGCATCTGGCCTCTCTGGGCATCTGGCCTCTCTGGGCATCGGCCGGTCTGGGCCGCGCTCACGAGACCACGACGTTCCGGGCTGGTTCTGGCCACAGCGCGGCAACGATCTTGGTGGTTCCGAGCCGAAACCGCCGTTCGCGAGGGCACTCTCGGGCCGATTTCGGGACCTCGATTTGGGGAGGTTTTTTCGCGGGTTTTCCCCGCCAAGACGCCTCAACGACTAGGCTGCAATTGGGCCCAGCCCCCTGCCAAGGGCGCCGACAGGGCGTTCTGACGCCACTTCGCACATTTAGGGGAACCGTAGAAATTGCCCGGACTCAGCCAAGCGGTCCTGGATCTCCAAGTCGAGTTAATCCTATACAGCTGGCATCCGATCAATAGATCGGTACAGCAAGAGCCCACCCAGGTTTACAGCATGTTTGATCGCTTCACAGACCGCGCCAAAAAGGTCATGAGCTTCGCCCGCCAAGAGGCCATGAAGTTCAACCACGAATACATCGGGACCGAGCACATTCTGCTCGGACTCGTCCAAGAAGGGAGCGGGGTCGCCGCGAACGTGTTGAAGAACATGTCGATCGACCTCGAGAAGATCCGTCACGAGGTCGAGAAGATCGTCAAGACGGGCCCCTCGATGGTCACCATGGGTCAGCTGCCCTTCACGCCACGTGCGAAGAAGGTGCTTGAGCTCTCGCTTGAGGAAGCCAGCCAACTCAGCCACAACTACATCGGGACCGAGCACCTGCTGCTCGGCTTGATCCGCGAGAACGAAGGTATCGCGGCCCAAGTCCTGATGAACTTGGGCATCAAACTCGACGAAGTCCGCGAAGAAGTGCTCGAGTTCCTCGGCGCTTCGGAGGGTGGCGACGGCGACGACGATAGCTCCGAGTCCGCTGGTGGCAGTGGCCCGTCGAGCAGCTCCTCCGGTTCGCCCTCGGGCAACCAGAAGAGCAAGACGCCGGCACTCGATTCGTTCGGCCGTGACCTGACCGAGTTGGCGCGCGACGCCAAGCTCGACCCGGTGATCGGACGCGACAACGAAATCGAACGCGTCATCCAGATCCTGTCACGCCGCACCAAGAACAACCCCGTGTTGCTCGGTGAAGCTGGCGTTGGCAAGACCGCCATTGTCGAAGGCCTCGCCCAGCACATCGTCAAGGGCACGGTCCCTGAGATCCTACGCAGGAAGCGCCTGGTCGTACTCGACCTCGCGATGATGGTTGCCGGCACCAAGTACCGCGGCCAATTCGAAGAGCGCATCAAGGCGGTGATGACCGAGGTGCGCCGCGCCAAGGACGTGATGCTGTTCATTGACGAGCTGCACACGCTCGTCGGTGCCGGTGGCGCGGAAGGCGCGATCGACGCCAGCAACGTGCTGAAGCCCGCGCTGTCGCGTGGCGAAGTGCAATGCATCGGCGCGACGACGCTCGACGAGTACCGCAAGTACATCGAGAAGGACGGCGCGCTTGAGCGTCGCTTCCAGTGCGTCAACGTCGAGCCGCCGACTCCAGAGCAAACGGTCGAGATCCTCAAGGGTCTGCGCGACAAGTACGAAGCCCACCACCGCGTCACCTACACCGACGAAGCCTTCGTGGCCGCGGTCGAGATGAGCACGCGTTACATCACAGGCCGCTTCCTGCCAGACAAGGCGATCGACGTCATCGACGAAGCAGGTGCACGCATCCGCATCAAGTCGATGACCGCGCCGCCAGATCTGCAAGAGATGGACATCGAAGTCGCACGACTCAGCAAGGAGAAGGAAGAGGCCGTCGCCGGCCAGGACTTCGAACGTGCTGCCGACCTGCGCGACCAGGCGTTCAAGCTCTCCAAGAAGAAGGAAGAGATCCAACGCGAATGGCGTGAGCGTGAGAACTCGCGTGAATCGGGCGGCAAGGTCGACGAAGAAGTGATCGCCGAAACCGTCTCCAAGATGACCGGTGTGCCGCTGCAGCGCCTGGACCAGGCCGAAGCGGATCGCCTGCTCAACATGGAGAACGAGCTGGCGCAGGACGTCATCAACCAAGACGCCGCGATCAAGTCGATCGCCAAGGCCGTGCGCCGCTCGCGCGCCGGACTGAAGGATCCGAACCGCCCGATGGGCTCGTTCGTCTTCCTCGGCCCGTCGGGTGTCGGTAAGACCTGGTTGTCGAAGTGCCTCGCCAAGTTCATGTTTGGCAGTGAGGACTCGATCATCCAGATCGACATGTCGGAGTACATGGAGAAGTACAACGCCTCCCGCCTGGTCGGCGCGCCCCCGGGCTACGTCGGCTATGAGGAAGGTGGCCAGCTGACCGAGAAGGTTCGCCGGCGTCCGTACTCGGTGGTCCTGCTCGACGAAATCGAGAAGGCGCACCCGGACATCTTCAACATGCTGCTGCAGATCATGGAAGAAGGTCGCCTGACCGATTCGTTCGGCCGGCACATCGACTTCCGCAACGTGATCGTGATCATGACGTCGAACATTGGCGCCAACCTGATCAAGAACTCGACCGGCCTCGGCTTCGGCGGCGGCGCAGGTGCGACCGGCTCCGAAAAGATGAAGGACATGATCATGGGAGAAGTGGAACGCCACTTCCGCCCAGAGTTCATCAACCGTCTCGACGAGATCGTCATCTTCAACCAGCTCACCAAGGAAGACATGCAACGCATCGTCGAGAACGAGCTGGTCAAGGTGAACGCGCGCATGCAGGAGAAGGGTCACGAACTGACGATCACCCAGCCGGTGATCGGATGGTTGATCGACAAGTCGTTCCACGAGGACTTCGGCGCCCGCCCACTGAAGCGCGGCATCGAGAAGTTGCTTGAGGACCCGCTCTCCGAGCAAATCCTCAAGGGCAAGCTCGGCGAGCCCTACACGATCACGGCGAACCTGGACGGCGACGACGTTGCCTTCGACATGGTCAAGCGTCCGGTCGTAAAGAAGGACGAGCCCGAAGCGGAAGGCGAGAAGGCGGCGGCGACCCCAGCTGCCGACGACACGCCGGACAGCGACGACAAGCCGAGCGACTCCGAGTAGTCGCCAGACAGCAGGTTCGACCTGAAGAACAGCGGGCGGTGGCGTTTGTCACCGCCCGCTGCTTTGTACAATCCGAACCGCGTGATTGCCTGGATGGTCCGGCAGCCGCGAACGCCGCGACCTGGCTGGGTAAGCTTCTACCCCAGAGGGCAAGCCCGCCCCGACGCGACCGCGACTCCAGCGCGACTCCACCCTGCCACCAACGCCCCCCCCATCGCCGTGCCGACCTCAATCAAGATGCCATCGCTCGCTGCGATCACGCCTAGCCACAACCTGACTCAGTGCGAGATCGTGCCTTGGACACGCCGCTGCGTGTCCAGCTTACTTGTTCTCGCCTGCATGCTGCCGGCCGCCCTGCGCGGTCAAGCAGCCGAACCAGCAGTGACGATGCTGGCGAAGCCGAAACAGTGGGTCGGACTTTCGTCGTTCGCATTCGGACCGAGCGGCAAGTATCTGGCTGCTGGCACCGACACGTTCACGATCAACGGCCGCGTTACTGGCGGCGACGTGCTGCTGTGGACGATCAAGGGCGGGAAACTGAAGAAGACCATGCCGGGGCATCGCTCGGCGGTGACCGCAGTCGCATTCCGCGAACTCGGCAAGCAATTGGTCAGCATCAGCGCTGCCGATGGCGAAGTGCGAGTCTTCGAACTGCGGCGTGGCAAGCAGCTGAGCACGTTCCAACTACCGGGCAATGACCCGAGCTACACTGCGCTGGCTCCGGTTCTAGCTGAAGATGGCAACGCGGTGGCGCACTTCGCTCAGGGCACGCTCGATGTCGCTGGCGAGATCAAGCGCATCACTGGCGACCTCGCGGTGTGGGATGTAGCGACCGGCAAGGTGCGTTGGCGTCGCAAGCAAACCCACGCCGAGACCGGCGCGATCTCGTCGGATGGCTCGTTGCTGGCATACTACGCGCAAGAGACCAACTTCAAGGTTGTCGACGGCAAAGCGAACTACTCACCGCCGAACAGCGTGGTGCACATCTTGAACATGGGCGATGGCAGCTTGGTGCGCACCATCCAGGTCGGCTGGATGCCGGTCAATGGACTCGCGTTCACAGCCGACAACAGCACGTTGTTCGCCGTCAACGAGGAACTGCGGCGCTTCACCGTTGCGACTGGCAAGTTGGTTGGCGACAAGGTCGCGACCGATCACATGGGCAGCTTGAACTGGCTTCGAGTCACTCCGGACGGCCATCGAGCGGCCTTCAATGCCCAGTTGTCGAACCAGGTCAAATGGTTAGACCTCGCTGCCAAGTCGCCAAAGTTCTCGGTGGCGCAGTTGCTCGACGGCGTGCAACCGCCAATGTGCTTCGATGCAACGATGACGCGGTTCGCCTGCGAAATCGAAGGCGAACCGGCGCTACTCGATTTCACCCGGAAGGGTAAAAGCAAGCGGCGCAATCGCTAGCTCGGGCGGTAGCGGCGGCGCCCACAACGCGGGTCGCACACGCTCAGCTCACAAGCCTGCCCGCGCCAATACTGCATCCGCGTTGCCGGCGAAGATCCGTTGCTGGTCCTGCGCATCGACGCCAAGGGCATCGAGAATGGCGCGTTGCTCGCCAAGTCGATCGGCTCGCCATCCCGCGGGGAAGGTCGTTGAATCGGTTCCAAACATGATGCGCATCGGGCCGAAGACATCGAGCGCGCGAGCAAACACATCTTGCAGACTTGGCTTGCTGGGCTGCGTGCGAATCCAAGCGTTGGAGGAAGATGTGTCGGTGACGATATTCTCGCACTGCGCCCCGGCCATCAGTGTCTCGCGAAACAACCCGGCTCCGAAGTGCGGGATGCAAAACGTTACTCCTGGGTAGGCATCCGCAGCAGGCACCAGATGCAACGGGTTGGCGCCGCGCAAGTCGTAGCGACGAGGCAAACCGAGCAGGTCGCGAATCTTCACGACGAGCATGCCACAGTGCACGTAGGCGATGGCACGGTGACGTTCGAGCACGTCCCAGAGCGGCGGGCAGACTGGGTCAGCCGGCGAATAGTGATGCATCGCCGGAAACAACAACACACCGCGGTATGCGTTGTTGCTCAACAACTCATCGAGCTTCGCCGCCGCGCCGTCCACCAACGGATTGCAGACCGCAATCGCGGTCAGGCGCCCGTTGGCGAGTTGCGTCGCCTGCGCGACAGCAGAAACTTCCTCCGGCGCGCTGGCGAACGTCACCATGTGATCGACCTGCGAACGATCCAGTTCGGCAAGCCAACGCGCGGTGTGTTCGGCGATATCTGGTGAGGGCAACTCCATGCCGGTCTGCTCGACCAGCGCGCACAGTTTCTCTTCGGCAGAGCCGATGCGCGGACTCTGGGCAGCGAGCGCATCGAAGAACGGTCGCGCGAAGAAATGGCTATGGAAGTCGACGATGCGCATGGCGCGATCTTGCGGGTTCGCATTCCGGTGCGCACAGGGTTTTGCCGGCTTCGCGGAGCACATCGACAAGCTCGGCGGACCTTGCCAACAAACCCGCTTGCGACAGATCAGCGCAGCGCGCCGATCTGATAGCGCAGTGCGTTGGAGCTCAGGGCGCCGGCAATCCCTCCGTTACCGCCGAGATAGACGCCAACCCCCTGTTGCAGGAAGGTCGCACCAATGAGCGCAGCCGCATTGGGCACCACGAACGCAACCTCGACTGCGCCGGCCATTGGAATCGCGAGCTGCAACACGTCCGGCGCCGCCAACAACTGGCAACCCGGCCAGGTAGGGGGAAAGATCGACGTGATCGGTATCGACACCTGCGTCAACCCGGTCACGATCACGACCAACCCAGCGGCCGTCAGATTGTCGATGGTGCTTCGGCTGGTCGCACCGATCCAGGGCAACACGCCGGGCGTCAGGACCGGATGGGCGAAGTTCGAGCAACCGCTGCCGAGGTGCTGCACGCTCGCAGGGCACGCAGTTGCGATGCGAGCAAAGCCAGAGCACCCGGCCCCGTTCGCGATCCGGAACTCCCCGCCCAACAGCACCTCACCGGTGATGCTTGCTTCGGTCGCCCACACGGAACGATCCAACACGCCACCGATCGACGTCCAACTGGTGCCGTCCCAGCGTTCGACCGGGCGATCGGGAGCACCGGACACGTCCAACGGACTGGCGACCACATCCCCGTTGGGCAGCACCGCCATCGATGCGATCGGGCCTGATGGCCCCGTGCCGAGCGGCACCCAGGCCAGCCCGTCCCACCGCAACACGTCGGCACCGGGGAACGATCCGGCGAGCATTGGCTGGCCGTCGGCACCGACTCGCAGCGCGAGCCCCGTGCCACCAGGCGACACGCCGAGCTGGGCCCATGTTGAGCCATCCCAACGCATGACCGTCGACTGGAGCGCGATCAGCGCCAACACGTCGCCGTTCGCAAGCACGACGAGGTCCTTCACGGCAAGGTTGGCAGGCAAGCCGGCGCCGAACGGCTGCCAGTTCGCGCCGTCAAACCGGCCAATGTTGGACAGCGGCACGCCATCGAGATCCTGAAACTGACCAGCCATGACCAGGTCCCCGTTCGGCATCTTGGCAACCGTGTGCACGCTGCCGCCGGTGGAAGTTGCGATGCTCGTCCAGGTTGCACCGTCCCAACGGACCGCGACGGTTCCTGGCATAGCCGAAACAACAGACGACCCGCAGCTGATCACTTCGCCATCAGACAACGAGAACACGCCGCGCCAGAACCCGCCACCGGTGCCCTGCCACGACACACCGTTCCACTGAAACACGGGCCCCGAACCATCCAGGCCACTCATACTCGCAAACAGCCTGCCGTCGGGCAGCGTCGCGAGCGAATCGATGCGCGACGTGATGCCGTTGCTGGCAGGCGCCCAGGCACTGCCGTTCCAGCGCGCTAGACCGGCAACTGGCGTTCCGCTGATGTAGGACAACAGTCCGCCGGCCAACACCTCGCCGCTTGCGAGCACGGCCAACGAGCGCAGCGATGCCGGCCCCGACGATGTGCCGAAGCTCGTCCACGCGAACCCATCCCAAGACGCCACGATGCGGTCCGACCCCTGGTGCCCGATCGCCACCAGCACGCCGCTCGCCAGCATCTCCACTTCGACCGCACCCGCGAACGGAGCGTTCGGCAAGACGATCCAGTTCGATCCGTCCCAACGCCTGACTGGCGAGTAGCCAAACGCATAGGTACCGGCAGCGAACACGTCGCCCGCCGGCGACACCAGCAGATCCCGCGGAGCCGGCGTGAGGCCTGTTCCGAGCGGCGACCAACTTACGCCATCAAACTGCATCACCGTATTGAGCCCGGCGGCACCGCTCTGCTGCACGCCGGCACAGAGGTCGCCGTTCGGCAGCTCCGCCACCGCGAAGTAGATCGCCGGACCAATGGCGCTCGATCCGAGCGAGGACCAGTTGGTGCCATCCCACCTGGCGATGTTGTCAGTCGCGACAGCGCCTGCATTGACGAAATCGCCGGCGACGACCACCTCCCCGTTCGTCAACTGCTCGACAACCCAGACGGGTCCATCGACGCCACCGCCAACAGGCGACCAGATGGTGCCATCGAAGTGCGCCACGTTGTCGGCAAGGACGCCAGCGATGCTGGTGAAGTCCCCACCAACATAGAGGTCGGTGACAGGATCCCCGGCCAGCTCCAAATCGGCGGGATACGGCCCGGGTCCGAACGCCGACCAGGTGCGGGTTCCGGGATCGTAGATCGCGAGATTGTCAGCGAGCACGGTGCCCGCGACCGAGAACGAACCGGACACCAATACACGTTCGCCACTCGGCCCCGGACCGTCGGGGTCGAAGACCAGAGTATCCTGCACACTGCCCGCCACGCCGACCAAGCCAGGCACGGACGGCCACAGGCTTGGGCATTGACCGACCAGAACCGTCGACCACGAAAGCGCGACCAGCGTCGACAGACATCGCAGGATACGCTGCGCACAGAATGAGGATCGAGGCATGGCGATGGCGATGGCGATGGCGATGGCGATGATGGCGATGGCGACCAGGACGGCGCGGACGGCGCGGTTCGACGCCAAAGATAGCCCCGGATCCCCGAGGGGTCACTGCGAACAGCCGCATCGGGCGAGAGGCTCGGCATGGCGTATCTGGCGATAGAAACTGGAATGTTGCCACCGCCAGCCACTTCGGCCCCCTGTTAAGGCGTGCAAGACGCCTACCTGATGTTGGCCATCGCCGAAGGCTTTGGCGAATCCCCCGTTCCGGGTCTGCTGCTGCCCGATGTCGATCCGGAATTGCTGCTGCTGCGGCCGCCGGAACCGCCCGCGGTGCCGCCGCGAGTGGCGCAGCGTCTGCGGGCCCCGGATCTGGCGGCGCAGGCGCAGGCGATGCGACAACAGGCCAAGGCGCTTGGCATGCGAGTGCTGACGCCGCGGGACGACGACTGGCCGCAGCGCTTGTCCGAGCAACCACTGGCGCCGCTGGCATTGTTCGTCAAAGGGGATGCCGAAGTCATGCAGTTCGAACCGGCGTGTGCCGCCGTTGGCAGCCGCACGCCGACGCCGTATGGCATCGATTCGGCGACGGACTTGTGTGCTGCGATGGCCCGCAGCGGCGTCGTCTTGTGGAGCGGCCTGGCGCGCGGCATCGACGGCATCGCGCACCTGGCCTGTGTGCAAGCGCAGACGCCGACGGTGGCGGTGCTGGCCGGCAGTCTCGACAAACTCTACCCACCCGAACACGAGGACCTCGCCGACCGCATTGTCGCCGGTGGCGGCTGCCTGATTTCCGAACTACCGCCGGGACGGCGCGCGCGGCGCGGCCACTTCGTGCGCCGCAACCGACTGCTGGCGGCCGGGCCACCGGCGGTGCTTGTCGTCGAAGGCAGCCTCGCTTCGGGTGCGCTGCACACGGCGCGGTTTGCCGCGGACTGCAGCACCGAAGTGTTCGCCGTTCCCGGTCCTTGGCAAAGCGAACGCAGCCAAGGCTGCCATCGCCTGATTGCCGAAGGCGCCGGCATCGTCGAAAGCCCCGAGTCGTTGCTGCAATCACTCGGGCTCGTCATGGCGAGCGCCAAGACGGCGCTGCATCTTGAGGCGAGTGCGGAGCAGCAGACCATCCTGGCGCAGCTGATGGCTGGCCCACGGCCGACGGACTTGCTGCGGCGGGAGTGCGCGCTCGAAGACGTCGCCTTCCTGCGCGCCATGTTCGGGCTCGAACAGAACGGCTGGATCGAGCGGCTACCCGGCGACCTATGGCGCAGCGTGATGGGCTAGCCGGGCTGGCCGGGTCTACCTGGCCCGATCAACATGGCCCGATCAATCTTGCCCCGATCAACCTGGCCCCGACTACCTGGCCACGTCTACCTGGTTAAGCAACCAACCGTCTACCAACCAATGATGGCAACGTCGGCCGTGAACATCGCCAACAGCAACACTGCGGACCAGATCAGCCAGCGCACCGTGCGGGCGCCGGCAGCTTGCATCACTTCGCGCGCGGTCGTGTGGTGTTGCCCCACGACCACGATCGCGATCAGGTACAGAACCGGCACGAAGACCGCCAATCGGAATAGCAGACTCATGCGGTTGCCTCCCCAATAGCACCGCCTGCAGCACCGCCAGTCGCGGCGCCGCCGGTCGACGGGTCTTCGGCAACGCTTTCGGTAGCACTGCCAGTTGCCCCGCCAGCAGCCGGCGTGCCCTGAACACCAAGCGGGAACAGCGAACGTTCGGCAACGGTGTAGGCGTCACACATGACCACCAGGTTCATCAAGCCGGCAACGGTGCAGAGCACGATGCCGAGGTCGAGGTCGATTGGCGTGCCGGAACTCGGCCACGGGCCGGTCACCAACGACGCGAACAACGAACCACCACCAAACAAGTTTTGACCGATCCACCAGACGCCGTACTGGGCGCGGTCGACGGCGTGACCACCGGAGAAGATCAAGCCAAACGCGAACACCACGGCAACCGCGATACAGAGCAGCACGCCCTTGTCCTTCTGCCCCGCCTTGGCGTGGCCGAGGCCAGGCACCAACCACGACAGTCCGGCACACAATGCTGGATTGGCAATCGGCTTGGCGCCGTCCGCCAGGAACTTCTGGTCTCGACGCACCCGGAACTCCCAGTGGCCCTGCGCGGCCCAGAACGCGGCCAGCATGCCGGATGCACCGGTCAGCCACGCGGCGATGTGTTCCAGGTCACGTGGATTGCGCTGGTTGCGCAGGCCAGACGGCGTGCCATCGAAGGCGAGCACCGAGCCGAGCACGTTGGCTGGCAGGTTCATCATCTCGGGCAACGTCATCATGCCGAAGCGCACCATGCCGTTAGCGAGGCCGCCCTTGTCGTCGGCGGCGAACAGCGCCCAGTAGAACAGCCGCTCCCCGACGATCACCCAACCGGCGAAGAACAGTGCCAGGCAGCTGACGAAGGCCAGACCCGCTTTAGCCTTCTGGCCGAGCTGGAATTGGAGCAGACCCGGCACGAAGCCGGCGAGGAAGGTTCCCCAACCAAGGCCCTTGGCGGGGTCGATGCCGTTCTTGGTCACCATGCGCGCGCAGAGGTTAGCCGGGAGCGCGCGGTCGCGCACCCCCGCCCTGATACTACTTCTTGCGCTTCTTGCGCAAGCTGGGCCACGGGTCCTTCATGTCGACCACCCATTTACGCCAGACTTCCTCCAGTTCGGGCAAATCGATGCCCTTGAGCGTCTCGTCCAGGGCCTTCTTCCGCGCCTTGAAGCCGGCGACCTGCTTGTCGCGCAAGTTCGGCTTGGCGCCAGCTTGCTTGAGCTCCCGCTGGTAGTGGTCCTTCACGCCGTTGAAGTAGGTCGACAGCATCTTCGACCACTGCGGATGCGCCGCCGCCTCCTTGCTCTCTTTGAGGAAGTAGACGAACGACCACGCACCGGCGTAGTAGTCGGCGACCCGGGAGCGATTGTAGAACACGGCGCGCTCGGCCTTCAGGATCTTCTGGAGCGGCAGGAAACCGGTGCCGTGCTCGCACATGTCCTTGGCGCGATGGATGCGCCACGGGCTTGGATCGATGTGGCGCACGCGGCCGGTATTCGGATGCACGACGGCGCCGGAGAAGTAATCGCCGTAGCCCTCGTTGAACCAGTCGTGCGGCGAGAACTCACCGATCGCGTAGAAGATGTATTGGTGGAACGCCTCGTGCCGCAGCACCAGCATCGAGTCCTTGCTCGACAGCTTGCGGCCCCCCATCGCCTCCTTCTGTTGCGCGGACATCGTCTTCTGGGTGTACGAGTAGTCGAACAGCACCAACTCTTCGTTGCCCGGATGCCAGTAGCCGCCCGTGTTCGGCGGCCCTCCGTATTGATGGTATTCGTCCTTGGTCGCACACAGGCGCAGCACCGAGACCTTGTCGACCTTGCCCGACGGCGGGAACAGCCCCATGTAGAACGTGCGCATCGCTTCGATGTCGCGCGCGATATTCCGGATCAGGCCCTTGTTCTTGGTGTGGTGAACGATCAGGTAGTTGTCGGTATCGACCGCGTGCCAGCCCTTAGCCAACCGACTGCGGATCTTCTTGCGCCACGGAATCGCGCCATACTTGCTCCTGCGATAGATGCGGTCGATGCGACTCGTCGCCGCGTCGGTGCTGACGCTCAGGTCGCACAGCTCGAGGCTCTTGGCAACCGTGTCGATGATCTTGTCGAGCTTGTCCTTGTGCGGCTCGATCGTGTGGCCGTAGACGCCATACACCTTGCCGCCAACTTGCTTGCGCACCAGACGGCCGAACACCAAGTGTTCGCGCGTAAACCGCCGCGGCCCCATCTGGAACGCATCCTTGTCGCCGGCATCGGCCGACAGCGGCCAACCCAAGCGCTGCTGGAATTGCTCCCACGACGTGACGCGACTGCGCTTCTCCATCGCTTCGCGCACCGTCGATGGTCCGCGCTCTTTGGTGCCCCCGCCCTCATTGGTTCCATTGCCGCCAGTCGTGACTGGGGCGGTGCCGGTATCGAACAAGAACACGCTGACCTGCATGTTGGCCGCCTTGACCAGCCGCTTGTCGAGCTTGCGCAATTCGCGCGGCGTCTTCTTGAGCACGAACTTCGCCACCAACACCTGCTCGGTTGGCGGCAACGGCACTTCCTTGTAGGCCGTCGGATACCAGAACGTCAGCTTGGAGAGCTTGTTTTCGTAGGTCTTGAACCCCGGTGGCGCCTGTGCCAACGCGGTCGCCGCCGTCAGTAGAACGAGCGCTGGTACGCGTATCGCCATGGGGCCACCATAGCGCATTCGCGATACTTCGGGGGCAGATCGGTCCTGCCAGCGGCAGGCCGGAAGGCTATTCGCGCGCCAACTTATCCACGGCCATGAACGCGATCGCGTAGATGCCGATCGCGGCGATCAGCACGGCACTAAACCCGAAGTTCATCGATACGATGACGGTAAACACCGAGCCGACAACACTGGCCGAACCGTTCACGGCCCACGCCCATGGCACAAAGCTCGGCGACAGCTTGCGCAGCAAACCAACACCGTGAGCGAATGGCATGCCGAGCAGCAGGGCCAACGGCGCCGTCATCGCACCAGCGACCAAGGCGCGCGTGGTCAGGTCTTCGGCGATCACCGAAGCCACGATCTGGTCGCTGAACATGACGATCGCAACCGTCACGATCGCGATGCCGACCGGAATCATGCGCGACATCATGACCCCACCCTTCAGCAGCGGACCAGAGATGAAGCTACCGATGCCGGTAAAGATCAGGATCGAGAACAGCGTCACCACGATCGAGTAGAGCGGCTGGCCGAGCAGCAACGTCAGCTTCTGCATCAGCGCGATCTCCAAGAAGATGAAGCCGACACCAATCCCGGTGAAGTAGATCAAGAAGCGACCCGCGTGTGCCGACTTGGCCGTGCCGCGCTTGAATAGCAGTGGCACAACGATCAGCAACAACGCGACTGCGGAGGAGAACAGCAACTGCCACCAAAGCAGCTTCGGACTGCCCTGCGACACTTCGGTCGCCTCATCCAACACCTTGAGCTGCTGCTCACTCGGCGCATCCCAGCGGGTGAAGTTGAAGAAGTAGGGCTGGTCGTCCGTCGTCGGCGAGATGTTGCGCGGGAACTCGTCGATGAACTTCTCCTTATCGTCATCCTTGATGAAGCGCTCGACGATGTGGTTCTGCAACTGACGAGTGGGCAGGTAGAGACGGCCGTGACCAGTCTCGTCGAGGAAGCCCTCAAACCGCTTGATCTCAGCCTCAGGGAACGCGCCCTTGCGGATCAGAACGGACGTCAACTGATCCGTTTGCGCCGTGACCACCGCGACGGACTCTTTGAAGTCCGTGCGCCCCATGTTGAGGAACGCCTGGTTGATGTTGGCCAGCAGGCGCAACCGCTCCATGTCCGCGCCCATGCGCGTGATCTGCAGCAGGCCACCTTCGCTCAGATGCTCATACATCTGCTGCACGGCTTCGACCGTGTAGAGATAGTTCTCCGCCAGCACGTAGGCGCCCGAAGCGAGCGAGGTCCACGTATCGATGCCAGTCATCTGGATGATGTCGTATTCCGACTCATCCCGCATCAATGCGGAGCGCCCCTCATCACACACCAAGGTGATGGTTGGATCCTCGGTAATGCCTCTCGAGTATTCCTTGGCAACCGTCTCGTGTGCTTCGAGAACCCCCTGATTGAGTTCGATGCCCTTGATGGCGCTCGCGCCGGTCAGCTTGTGAACCCAAATGTCTGGGCCACCGCCGACACCAATCACAAACACTCGCGGGCCCGTGCCTTTCTTGATCGAAGCACTCAGGCCATACAGCGTGCGCTTCAGATACTTCTGGCCAAGCTCACTGTTGGAGTAGTCGGTCACGAACGTGCCCGCATCTCCGTCCTGCATGATCCACTTCTGCAGGCCCATCGCCTCCTTGTTGGCCTTGTCGAGCGCGAAGCCACGATCCTTCTCGCTGACGCCATAGGCCAGCCAGAACGGCAACGGGCTCTTGATCACATCGATGCGGCTGTTGGCACTCCAGCGCGAGTATTCATGCGGACCATCGAGGCTCATGCCTTGGCTCTGCAGAATCTGCAGTTGCTTCTTGCCGGGCACCGGGAACTGCGAATCAAACGATGGCATCCACGCGGCGAAGGCAACCGTCAGCACCGCGGCGGCAATGATCATCGGCCGCTTGATCGAACTCGGCGCGACCAACGCAACCGTGATCACACCGAGGATGACCACCGCGCACAGCGTGCCGCCGGCGCCAACTGGCCACAGCAAGAGCGGGCACAGCAGGCAACCGAGCGCCGCGCCGACCAGGTCACTGGCGTAGACCGTGTTCACCCGGTGGCTGTAGGCTGACAGGATCAAACCAACGGCACCACCACCGAAGAAGAACGGAACCGCCAACCCGAGGTTGTAGATCGCGAACTGCAGGAATTGCTCGCCACTCAAGTCGGCAAACTTCAACTGCTCGGGCATCGGCCAGCTACGCGCAAACTGCCACGTCGCCAACAGACTGATGACGTAGAGCACACTGAATCCCCAAATCCATTTCTCCGGGTTCTTGCGCCACTTGCCCTCAAACAGCGTCAAGAACGAGCCGCTGGCACCGATGCCGAGCAGACTGTTCGAGATGATCAAGAAGCCGAAATGGAACGCGAGCCGCAGTGCGCACACACGGGTCAACAACACCTGAAAGGCGAGCAGAGATGCCGACAGGACGGCAATGCCAAGGAACATGCCCAGTGGCACTTTCCGTTCGGAGACTTCGTTCATGAGCGAGGGCGCGGACCGAGATTCGAGCGAAGAATGGTAGCCCCGTATCGACCGAGCGGCACTGCGAAGTCTGGTGATCTGACAACGCCCATGCGATGGCGTGTTCTGCCGCACGCACAAACGCCCAACGGCGGTCCGCTGCCGCTAGTGCAGCCAGGGCTTGGTCGCCCAGGTCTCTGCGTCCACGATATGCAGGGTCGCCACCGCGCCAGCTTTGGCTCCGTCGCGACCGGATGCAGGCGGCATGATCTGGTAGTCACCGGTCTTGGTGGGCTTGAACCACGCCGCCTGGTAACGATCCGGCAGCACCTCCAGGTCGACGCGAGCCGCCGGTAGCACGAAACGCTCGTTGTGCTTGGCGTTCGGCGCGGCGCGAACGACGAACTGCACGTTCTGGCCGATCTCGATCCAGACCTCGCCCTGATGGCGCTGCTCGCCATCGGGATATGCGAACTCCCAACGGCCATCCTCGCGCGCCGCAGCCAGGTAGGTTCGCGTGCCCTTCGGCACCGTGCTCCGCGCATACGGCGCGGCATCCCCAAACAGCTGACGCTCGGTCAGGCGGTAGCGCCGCGAACTGCTGGGCGCCCCCACGATGCCATTTTCGCCTTCGTCCGCGACCCGCAACTCGAAGTGCCATGGGTCGTGGCGGTAGACCAACGAGTGCAGCGTGCCGAAGAATCGACCACCCGACGCTTCAACCGACTGCAGAATGCGCCACGCCTCATCCGGATCGATCGAGCGATCATCCACTGCTATACAGCCAGCGATGCCCTTCGTCATTTCTGCTTCGCGACCGGTACTATCGCGCGAAGCCATACGACCATCCTTGCGCGTGCGGAAGTGGTTGGTGACCACGAACGGTCCCCCAGCTTCCTTGCCGACCACGGTGTCCGCCGCGTTGGTTTCGAACACCGCGACCGGCGGGCCCTCCGCAATCTCGCCCGGCAACACCACGTGCGTCATGAAACCAATCGGTGGACTGGTGTATTCGAGCAGCTCTTCGGCCTTCTTAAGACGAGCCGCGCCTTGGGCACCCGACTGCAGGATCTCTCGCGTGGCCACCGCGGAGGGCCACGACGACGGTTGCGGCATCGAAAACTTGGCGCTGCCGACGTGCAGATAGGCAGCCACGCCGTCCAAGCTGATGCCGGTCACCGCACCAACGTATCCCGGCCACGACACCGACGCGGTTGCCATCGCGTCCTCAGGCGTCTGCACGATCAGCAACGTGTGGTCGAGCATGTGCGCGCCCGTCAACGGCCAATCAAAGTTGCGTGCCGTCAATACGCCACCGCCGACAGCTTGCTCGCCCCACACCGTGAAGCTGCTGCAACCCATCAACCCAAACACATCCAGGGCGTTGGCCACCAACAGGTCCGTCTTGTCAAATTCGCGGCCGAGCTTCGGCATCGTGCGGTCGACCTTGCGCTTCAAGACGCCCTGCCACAACGCCTCAAGCTCGGTGACGACATCGTCCGGGTATTCGATCAAGCGCGGCACCGCAGCACGCGCCTGCGCCAACAACGCCGGCGTCTCGGCAAAGCGCGCCTCGAACTCCTGCCCCATGATCGCCTGGATGTCGTCCGCCAGCAGGAAACCGTGCGCATAGCCGCGCTGCTCGGGAGTGCCCCACAATCGCAGCACCCGCATGCCTGCATGGGTTTCGACGCGGCCAAAGACCCCGGAATCGGGATCGGCCTTGGCGAAGTCTTGGGTCGGCTTGGCCGCTGCGACCGCCGGGTCGACGCACAAGCCGGCGCCCGATGATGAAGACCCCGTTGCCGGAGACCCCGTTGATGAAGGCCCAGATCGCTCATCGCCTGCAGCACTGCACGCGGCCAACGCCACCAACCCCAGCGCCGCAACGCTCCATCCAACGATCCGCTTGGTGATCATCGCTACATCGTGCCGCGAGTGGGCAGTGCTGCCAATCTCCGTGGCAGCAATTGCCTAGTGGCCGTCACGCGAAGCAACGTCCTGGCCGCCTATTTGACAACGACTCGACGTTCGGGCTTACCGGCCGCACAGAAGATCCGCACGGTTTCTCCCTGACGTTCCACCTGGATCGCCCCTGCGCCGAGCGGATCGCGCAAGGCGAGCCGCTCACCGGACCGTTCGGCCAACGCCATCCGCAAAACGCGCACGGACGCGACGCACTCGCGTCGGCTCTGCTCGGATTCCAGAACGAAGCTGAGGTAGCCCCACATCATGTCCGAGTTGCAGAGCTCGTCGTCTTTGACGAGACGCTGCAACCGTTCGCGGCGGCTTGCCCACTCCTCAGCTGGCGGCGTCGCATCGCGAAACGCCTTCACCTGCTCGATGGCTCGACTCACGCGTTCGATTGCCTCACCCTCGATCGAGAACCCGTTCTGCCACGCCTGATAGATCGAACGCAGACCGATATCGCTCGGCTGCAGTTCTTCTGCTTCGTCGACCAGCAACACCATGTCGGCGATCAGCGAATCCAGATCGACCCGAACGGGCGTCGCCGCGTCGACTGCTGCCAAGGCATCGCAAACCTCGCGCAGAGTCTTGGGTGACAACTCCTGCAACCACTGGTCATCGGCGACATCCATCGCCCTACCAACCACGGTCAAGCCGACCAGACTGTAGACCGGAAGCTCGGAACCAGCCAAATCCCACCCGCATGCGAGTGCGTCGAGCCACGCGTGCACACGTTCCGACTCGGATGCCGCGTGACGTGACAGCACCAATATCGCATCGAGCATCAGGTGCTGATCGAGGAATGCCCCCGCCGCGTCACGCCGGCCAAGATTGCCCGCCGAGAACATCGTGCCGTCCATGCGAGCAGACTGCCGCAGCAGACGCAGTGCATCTGCAGGCAGCTTCGCGACCAAATCGAGCGCTTGCTCGTCACTCTCGGCGCGACCTTCCGCGAACGTGCGCAGCTGCTGACGTTCGGCAGCATTCAATGCCAACACCGTGAGACCAACCCGCTCATACGCTTCGCGAGGATTGCCCGGCAACGGTTGTCCAACAAGCACCGGACAAGTTGCCGCGCGCTGTGCGCTGGTTTCGCGGTAGGTGCGAGCCCACTGCACCGCATCCCGCCAAACCCCCGGCTCGGCAGTCAGGCTCGCGGCAACCAACGCAACGAGTACGACCAGAGCCACGACGGCCCAACGAAGGAATGACATGCGCCATCCGACGCGCTACCGACGGGCTCTATTCCCGCCAGAAAGGCGCTCAGGCAGAAGCCCCGCGGCAACCGGGTCGCCGCGCGGTGGGAGCGCAAGGCGCT
>TARA_R110002072_G_scaffold233795_1_pt1 | contig 93094 bp, 71 predicted proteins | sample TARA_R110002072 | Tara Oceans TARA_R110002072 (sample SAMEA4397118) | marine metagenome | biome: Polar Biome; feature: [SRF] surface water layer (ENVO:00010504); material: water (ENVO:00002006), including particulate matter (ENVO:01000060) such as... | depth 5 m
TCCGACAACCAGTTGACTGGAATTGAGCAGATCGACCTGACCGGGGGCAGCACGCTGAAGCTGACCGTACTGGAAGTCCTGAATCTCAGCGATACGTCCAATACACTGATCGTCACGGGCGACAACACGAATCGAATTGACCTGGACGATTTCAGACTCGCGACAGAGTCCGTCGAGTCACACTCCGGTCTCACATTCAACGTCTACACGATTGGCGCCGCCCAATTGAAAGTGGCAACGACAATCCAACAGTTCATTTCGTTGACCGGAGGTGACTTTGAACTGCTGTCACTTGATGGCGATACCGTTATCAGAAACAGCGTTGATCGGACGGAGTTGTTCCGACGACCAACAGACGGTCTCCAGTCGCTGGCCATTGAAGGCTCACCTGTTGACGACAATCTGACCGTTCTGTTCGCTGGTGAGAATCCGATTCCACGCCAGGGAGTCACATTTGCAGGCGGGGCCGGAACTGACACAGTCACCTTCAGTGGGCAACTGGCGACTGGAGCGTTTCAATCGATTCTGTATTCAAACACCGGCAGCAACACCGGAATGGTTGACTTCGACTTCGGCACAACGGCTGTCATCAGCGGAGTGGAGTCAGTTGTCGACACGACACCATCGTCGCATCGAATATTCGGCACAGCCCCTGCATTCACAGACAACTCGCGGTTCACCGTCGAGAACGATGCGACGGTCATCGGCCGGTCAGTCTTTACCAGCGACGCTGGTCTTGCAACAGGCGGTGTCAGCTTTCGCAGCCCGACCAGCCGGCTGACAATCATCGGTGGAAACGGCAACGAGACCATTACCGTATCGCCGCTGGATTTCACATTTTCTGCGTCCTTGTCAATTGATGGTGGTGCCGGCAACGACTTCATCGATGCGTCTGGAGTGTCGTCATCGATCACAATTCTGGGTTCAGCAGGTAACGACACGATCACGGGCACTGACTTCGCGGACCTGCTCGAAGGTGGTTCTGGAGATGACGTTCTTGTTGCCCTGGATGGGGATGACAGAATTCGAGGTGGCGTCGGTAATGACTTCCTGATTGGCGACGGCGGCGATGATGAGCTCAATGGTGGAGACGGTGACGACACACTCAGCGGTGGCTTCGGCGACGACGTCCTGCAAGGTGGAAATGGTGCTGATGCTATGGCAGGTGGCTCCGGAAACGACGTCATGACCGGGGACGCTGGAAACGACGTGCTCGGTGGAAACTCTGGAGAGGACATACTGTTCGGCGGCGAGGGCGACGACACCCTCGACGGTGGCACTGGCAATGACACTGTCGAAGGAGAAAACGGCGCGGATTCGATGAAAGGTGGCGCAGGCAACGACGAACTCTACGGTGGAGATGACGCCGGCAATGACTCAATCGATGGTGGCACTGGTGAAGATTTGCTCGATGGTGGAGACGGTGACGATTTTCTAGTCGGCGGCGATGGCCATGACACCATCATTGGAGCAGACGGAAACGATACCGGGCTAGGTTCGGGCGGCAACGACAGGATCACTGGCGGAGCAGGCATGGACTCACTCGTTGGGCAGGACGGCGACGATACCGTCGATGGTCAGACTGGAGATGACGTCGTGCTTGGCGGTCCTGGCAACGATCTGTTGTTTGGTCGAGAAGGCAACGACTTCCTGGAAAGTGAAGGCGGAGACGACGATTTCTTTGGCGGTCCTGGCGACGACATAATCAACGGTGGGGCCGACAACGATCGCTTGTTTGGCGAGGATGGCAACGACACTCTTAATGGAGAAAGTGGCAACGACCAGTTGGACGGCGGAGACGGCGACGACAGCATTGTCGGTGGAGCCGGCGTCGACACTTTAAGAATCATTGGCGAAGGCGGTCTGAGCATTACAGCATCCACAAGCTCAGGATCGGGGAACGATAATCACAGCGAAATCGAGCAGGCCATTCTGGAATCCGGCGATGGCAATCATCGACTGGATGCCTCAGCCGCAGGAATACCAGTCACACTGGTCGGTGGCGCGGGGAATGATACTCTCCTTGGCGGCGGCTCATTGACTGATTTCCTGGATGGCGGCGACGGAATCGATTTTCTTGAAATCAACGGCAGTAACATAATCCTTACGAACGACTCAGCGATGCAGGCAGCTGGCAGCAATCCAGCTCTCGTCGAAAGAATTCTCCTCATCGCTTCAGAGTATGGCAGCAGCATCGACGCCAGCGCCTACACGCTTGGACCGGTTACAATCATCGGAAGCGCTGGTCCTGACACTCTGAAAGGCACTCCTGGAGACGACATTATCATTGCCGGCTCGGGAAATGATGACGTTGATGGCGGCCCGGGGCATGATTTCATTCAAGGAAACAGCGGTAGCGACACGATCAACGGAGCTGCGGGCAATGACACGGTCTACGGGGGTGCCGGGCGCGACATCCTGGATGGAGGGGCTGGTTCGGACAAGCTGCTCGGTGGTGGACACGCCGATACTATTCGCGGTGGCGATGGCGACGATGTTCTTTTGGGCGGTGCAGGTCTCGACACAATTGATGGCGATGACGGAGCTGACAGATTGGCTGGCGGCAGCGGTCGCGACAATCTCGCTGGCGGTCTGGGTAACGACACACTGAATGGTACCTTCCGCGACGACGCCTTCAATCAGGTCGTCGGCTTGGACACCCTGATCGGAGGCCAGCGTCCCGCCCCTCGACCAGCGCCGGTTATTCCGCTGGAGAAGAAATCAGCTCCCGAATCCCCACAGTTCATCCGGCTGCCCTTACCAACCACCAATGATCAATCCGATACGGACCGGTTGGGCGAGGACAGTTTGACAAGGACCGATGAGGTCTTCGCTGGTTCAATAGAACTTGAGCTGCTTGGGTTATAACGAACGGGCTGGCGACTCCTTTAAGAATTTGACAAACACATACTGCGATTGCCCACCTGGAGTGGACACCCGAAGTGAGGTTTTAGACGGCTGGTTTTGTTCGGTGCTATTTTTCAAATTCGTCGGAGAGTGCGGTATCCGAGAGTCTGATGAATTCTCTTTGAGTTGTAGAAAGTTTCGATTTACTGGAACACGCTGAGTCTTGCCTGGACGATGTTGGCGAAGGTTTCGAACCTGGTCCACTCATGCTTGAGCGACCAGAAGAAACGTTCCATTACAGCGTTGTCGCAGCAGTATCCGGTACGACTCATCGAGCAGGTCATGTTGAGCATTCTGAGAGTCTGCTGGTATTCGTCGCTGGTGTATTGCGAGCCTCGGTCACTGTGATGAAGCAGCCCTTTCGTGTCAGACTTCCGCGATTCAACGGCGTTACGAAGATCCGAACTGACCAGCAGAGCAGCAAGACTTTCGGAGATCGCCCAGCCCACAACTTTGCGGCTGAACAGGTCCAGGACAACCGCCAGATAAACCCAGCCTGCCGCCATCGGCGGGTACGTGATGTCGGTCACCCACTTTCTGTTCGGAGCGTCTGCTATGAAGGACTGTTTCAGAACGTTTGGTGCTGCCATCCTTGAAGGCCCAGAAATCGTTGGCGTTGGCGAAAACTTCTTTGACACTTTGCTCGTCAGTCCCATTTACCGCATCGCCCTTTTGGCACAAAACACAGGCAACCGTGTTGCGGCAGGCTGCTTCCAGAGAGTCATCATCCTTGAGTCGATCGGCGATTTCGTAACTGCCATAAATCCCGTGCGACTCGCCGTAGACCTGCCTGATTGATGTGCGGATTCGAGCTGACCATTGAGCTCTCAAGCCTGGCCCGGCCTTCAACCGCCTGTAAATATCCGCTCGCATTGACATCGAGAGTACGACACAACAAGGTCACCGAAAACAAGTCACGATGCTCGTTGATCCATGCGTATTTCCCGCGTCCTCTCAGAACAGCATCGACGACATCCTGAAAGCAGCCGGACGGTCTACCGAAAAAGCGGCGCAGTCCGGTGCCGATTTTGGCGTATAGGCTCGCAAACCGGATTTCAGCATCCAAGCCGAGAATCGTTCGAACCCTCGACTGTGCCGCGAGATACGACACAGTGCAAGGGTGAACAAAAGAGCGATCAAGACCGCTCAGCGGGAGTGGATGGGAATCGAACCCACCAGACCTCTTTTCAGAGGTCTCACCGGGTTTGAAGCCCGGGGCAGTCACCAGATCTACAAACACTCCCGGACAGGTTGAGTGTCCAGAGCCCAGTGGCAAAATTCAATCGTGCGGCAGCACAAACACTTTCAAGCATCTCTCGGTTCCTGGCTCTTGACTGTCAGGCGATCCACCAGTTGATGTAGTTATTCAGCCAGTCTTCAATCTGAGGGATTACGCATAGCAATCGGAGGGGGGCATAGAGCACCCGCATGAGTGGGTTGCCCCCCATGTTCTCGGCTTCGTACCAGTACCAGAACATCGGACCGATTGAGAACACGTAAAGAATTACAGCGATGATTACCCGAACAGATTTCGGCCACCATTGGCGGAGTTTCGATAAACCACCGCCTTTCGGCTCCGCTTCTGAAATGGTGCAAACATCACTCATAACTTTACCCTGACCAGGCTGTTCCTGGTCGGTCATTCGGCAGATTGTTCTTGCACTGGCGGCGAACGATTCTGTCACGTCGAACTATTCCCTGCATGCAACATCTGAAATTGAGCTCGGACAATCAGAAATTTCGACTGGATTCTTTGTCCGCCTCCGGGAAGTCCGACGGAATCTTCTGAGTCACTTTTCCGGTCGCGGCCCATTCGGTACCGCGTTGCAGACTCACGATGAAACCAACGCACTCCTGCGAGTAATCCGCGTGGCCCATTGGCGTATGGAAAACTCGCCCTTTGCCATACGTCAGAGTCATGAGCATTGGCTCGTGGCGTCCACTCCCGCCGGCCTTTGGGTCAGCGTAGGCGGTCGCCAGGATCTGCATGTTGACAGCTGGCCCCCGCAGCTTGTCGTAGAGTTCATCCTTGCCGTGCAGCCACTCTGCGGGCATTCCGTCCGTAATGGGATGCGATTTGTCTCGGACTCGAATGGCGAATGGCCGCTGAGGACCATGATGTCCACCGTTGCCGGCTGACGTATCGCGAACGAGTTTACCTTCGTCGTTGAAGTAAACGTACGGGCCATGCTTCTCGTTCCGTCCACCCCAGCCGCCGATACCAATCATCTCGTTGTACTCAGACCAGTCTCCAAACGAGTTATCAGCAGCATGAACGATGACCAGGCCGCCACCGTTCTTCATATACGAGACCAGGTCGTCCTGCGTTTCCTTTGGCCAGGGAGCAGCTCCATGACCGAAGTTGGATACGACGACATCGTACTTCGAAAACTGCGGCCTGAAGTTGGGATCAGTCTTCGCTGGTTTGGTCGGTGTCGAATCGAAACCTTCCAGCGGATATTCCTTCAGCAGGGCTTCGCCATTCGTCGTGAACGCCGTTCGAGCAATATCGACGGTAAACAGCTTTGTCTCTTCCAGATACTTCTTCATCATGAAGGTCGTCTTCGGCCACGCGCCATGATTGTTCTGCCCGTCAATAATCAGGGCTTTCATTGGGTCTGCGGCGAACACCGACGATTGTGCGACGGCAATCAGCGTAAGAACGATGCAAAAGACTCGTGATTTCATGGAGCGACTCCGAGTGAGGCAGCTTCTAAATGAGCTGATTCCAAGTAAGCAGAATAAGTAACCGAACTTCCTGCCAGTATAGCGCGACGGTTCTGTCCGAGTCACTCATCTGGCAAAGAATCCCTGCATTCCTTCAGACCTCACACAAGGCTTGAAATCACCGCCAGGGGCCATTGGACTGTGTTTTTCAAAACGAGTTTCCCGGCTCCGAGTGCGTCACGACGCGTCGCTTCTACAATGAGTTCATCAACTGGGGCATCGCGACGCACTTTGCAACTCGAGCGACGTTACTGAAGAATTTCCAAAAGGTTTGCCAATGAAGCGACTCCTGATCTTACCGACACTCATGATGACTTCGCTGGTCGCCGCACAGGATCAGCCGACGGAAACAATCTCTGACGCCAACGTCTCGTGGAGAAAAATCAAACCGTACTTCACGCCTCCGCCGGAATGGCGAGATAAGACGGGAACCTACTCGTCGCCGTTGACCTTCAAGGATGGAACGAAGGTCAGAACGCCAGCTGACTGGAATCGCCGTCGCGCGGAGATCCTTTCCGAGTGGGAAGGTCTGCTTGGAAAATGGCCGCCGCTGATCACGAAGCCTGAGGTTGAGATTCTTGAATCGAAACGCCGCGAAGATTTCATGCAGCATCGAATCAGATTTCTGTGGACACCAGATGAGAAGACAACAGGCTATCTGTTGATTCCATACGGAGAAGAACCTCGCCCCGCGGTCGTGACGGTGTTCTACGATCCTGAAACGGCCATCGGCATCGGCAAACCAGATCGTGACTTCGCGTTGCAGTTAGCTCGCCGAGGTTTCGTCACACTTTCAATTGGCACGACTGAAGCCAGCGCTGCTGGTAACTACGCACTCTACTATCCGAGTATCGACGATGCCGAAGTCGCTCCACTTTCGATGCTTGGCTGTGCGGCAGCCAACGCCTGGCATGTACTGGCCAGTCGGTCGGAAGTCGATTCAAAACGGATCGGTATCGTCGGGCATTCTTTTGGCGGCAAGTGGGCGATGTTCGCCTCATGCCTGTTCGACAGGTTCGCCTGTGCCGCGTGGTCAGACCCCGGCATCGTATTCGACGAAGCTCGCGGCAGCGTCAACTACTGGGAACCCTGGTACCTCGGCTACCACCCGAAACCGTGGCGCGAACGAGGTCTGATCACCGAAGAGAACCCGGCTCGGGGCCTCTATCCAAAACTCACCGCCGCCGGTCACGACCTGCACGAATTACACGCGCTGATGGCCCCTCGCCCGTTCCTCGTTTCCGGAGGCTCTGAAGACGGCCCGCACCGCTGGGAGCCGTTGAACCATTCGATCGAAATCAACCGAATCCTCGGACACGAAAGCCGAGTCGCCATGACCAATCGCCCGGAGCACTCCCCCAACGACGACTCGAACGAAGTCATCTACTCGTTCTTCGAGCATTTCCTGAAGAGGCCAGGTTCGCCGTAGCAGGACGCCCGCACAAAGCCAACTGCAACGGAAGATTTTTACGACACCGCCCTAAACGAAGCGAACGATGTTTGAATTACGGAAATTGTACCAAGGCCAGCCAAGGTCGCCAAACATGGAAGGTGTGCCGAAGGCCTCAGCGTAAAAACCATGTTAGCGGACCCGGTGAACTACCTTAACGGTGTGCCTGTGATTACATGCCACCAGAACGTGATGGCAGAAATGAGGATCGAAAAGAGTATGAACCCAACGATCCCGCAACCGAGCAATGCACCACGGTCGTTTCGCCACGCGCCGCGTTTTCGCTCGGCGATAACTTCTGGATTCTCTGGGAATTCGTCAATGCGTTGGGCAGCACCGAGCGTGTAGTCCGTTTTGGCATCGTTGATCTGGCGATGTTCAAGAATGGTTGGTTCTGCGCGACATTCGTCGTCTGGGATTGGCGCAGCGGCAGCGCGGATGAAAGCAGCGGCAAAACGAAGAAGAGCGTCGCGATTACCGGTGAGCCACAACCACGGTTTACCAGCGGAAAGGCGGGAATGGGCAGCGTCGTTGTCCGAAGCGGATTCGAGTTTGGACGCGATGTCGAGCAGTTCGTCGTCGTCCATGGGGAAAGCTAGGGTCCGACAACGGGTTGTGTGGCCGACGCCGCCCCTGATCGAAGCGAAAGACGTTGGCCAACGAGGCGATTATACAACGAGAGCCCGCCTTGAATGAAGAAGGAAGGCGTTTGCGGCATGGATGCCGCAACTCAGCGGCCACACATTGTTGGTGGACCGTGCCCTACCGTTTGATCTCCCAAAGGCAAGCACGCTCCCAAGATGGCCCAAGCTGCGATTCAACCGCCATTTGAAGATCACGAGCGTCCTTGTTGCCGAGGTCAATGTACTGAGCGATCAGAGACCTATTGCCCCCCGACATCGCGAGCGCCGCCAACTGAATTCGCGCGGCGTGCCAACCGACCAATTCCCCCGACGTGCTGATCGGACCGAGCAATTTCATAATCGCGTCGAATTCAGACTCGGCGTACTGGTGACGGATCAGTGCAACAACGTCATCGGCTGTGGGCGTCTCAAGGAATGCCATTAACTGAGGTCCACCAACGGTAGGTTTTTACGACACCGCCCGAAACGAAGCGAGAGATGCCTGAACTACGGGAGATTGTACCAATGCCAGCCCGCGTGACTAACCAAGGAAGGTGTGCCGAAGGCCTAGCGTAAAAACCACGTTATGTGACCGGCAACCTAAGGCAGATCGTCGACAGCGGACGAGTCAACAGCACCAGCAGAATCCGTGCCGGTGCCGTTAGAATCGGAATCGACCTTTGCGTCAGGTACGCCGTTTGGAAAGTAGTAGTCATTGACCGTACGGTCGATGCCTAGTGGATCGCGGACGGATTCCGGTGACGATTGCGATGCGGGCGACGAACAGCCAACCAGCACGACGAACGCCACCCCAGTCACGATCAGCGGTTGCAGTGTGGATCTCATAGTGCGCTCCGTCGCGTGGGATTTACGGTAGGTCACATAACGGAAGGTTTTTACGACGCCGGTTCTGATCGAAGCGGAAAACGTCGCATACCAAGCATTGTACCAACAGAACGCACGTTGCCAAAGATCGTAGGCGTTCGCGGGCTGGCACCAGATTGCTCGTCATCGAAGCGATTGAAATTTTCCCACCGAAAAACTTCCCAACGACGACAGCCGCGACTTTGCGTAAAAACCATGTTAGGCGGCGGGCAGCTCGTTAGATGCTGAATTTTGGATCGGACAGAATGCAGTCCCTATCAATGCGAGCAATGTTGAGACTACGGTTGCGGGTATGTGCCATTCGCGGCCAACCAGCGGAAGCCCAGCGATCCGTTGCGCGTGAGAAGCGGCAGACTGAGCAACGGCGGGTTGAAGCGCGAACGTGAGCGTCCATCCGATGAAGGCGTAAGCGGAGATTTTGGCGAGTTGTTTCGGGTCACGTATACCGGCGAGCCAACACGCGGCACACGGAATCAGGCCAGCAGCGAGAGCCGCAAACACCGGTGCGTCAAAGGTGAGCATCAGCCACAGGCCAGCCAGCGATGCAATGATGCATCCCGTGAAGCAAGAGCCAAGAAGCCGGAACCGCCGATTCATTTCGTCCGCCTAACGGGGTTCTTAATGACAGCCCTGTCGTTTATGCAGGGCACCAGGCTCGGAGAATCTTGTAGAGCTGGCCATAAGTCAAGTCAGAATACTCGGGCCTGCTGTCGCGATCTGCGGTTCTTCACCGAGAGCGTTGCAGAACTCAGTCGACCGGGACTGAGTTCATTCCAGAAGAACTGCCTGGCGCGCAACGCTGCCACAGAATGTGGGCGTTTCTGCGGATCAGTAAAGTTACTTCAGAGCCAGATATCGTCGAGACAGCTCACGATGAAGCAGGTCGTAGAAGGTCGGCTCCTGAATGCGTTGCTGCTGCGCCGCGGGCAGCTGGGCAAGAGTCGATTGCCAGTCTTCCAGTGGGGGCAGTTCCAGCGCGATCCAGCCTGGCCGTGATTCACGAATCGAGATGCCGGGTAGAGTTACTGACTCGGTCGATCGAATGATTTCAACGGAGCAGGCGGCTGCCTGGCCCCCGTGCTTGTCCTTCGATGGTGCAGCAACACTCAGCCGCAGCTTGCCGACCGATGGCGGCGTCGTTTTCGCTGGAGAAGACTGTTGTACTTCGTTTGTGGCCTTGTCCGGTGCGATCTCAGAAGCATAAGCAATCCGGTCGAGGGGGCTTTCTATCTGGCCTGCTTTGTTAATGGCAACTTTGGCATAGATGGTTGTTGTTTCGAGCCGGGCATGTCCCAGCAGTTTTTGAATGAATCGAACGTCGGTTCCGTGTTCCAGCAAGTGAGTTGCAAAGCTATGACGCAACGAATGGCAAGTCGCGGGCTTCGTGATGCCGGCCAGTTTGACGGCATGTTCCATCGCTCGCTGGGCTGTCCGTGGTGAAAGATGGCGTCCTTTGCGCGACCCTTCGCTCGGAAAGAGGTAACCACGATGCGCATTGAGTTCTGAGAATTTAGCCAGCACTGGCTGGAAACTTGTCGGCAGCATGACCAGGCGGTCTTTGTGTCCCTTACCCTGGTGAATGTGAATGGTGTTCCGTTCAAAATCCAAATCTTCCCAGCGGAGTCGAACGACTTCACTGACTCGCAGGCCAGCGGCGTACATGATGCCCAGCATCAACTTATCGCGCAGACTTGTGGCCGCTTCGAGCAACCGTCGGACTTCGGTTTCACTCAATACGATCGGCAATTTATGCCGACGTCTGGGAGTTACAATTCCTCGAGTGCAGTCCAGACCGCAGAACTTGTCGAATGCCGTTCTGATCGCCGAGAGCGAAACCGAAAGATGAGACGTGCTTGCTCCACTATCGACGAGCAGTTCCAGGTAGTCTCGCACGTCGTCTGGAGTCACTTCGCAAAGCGCATGACAGTACCACTTCAGAAAACTGTTCAACACGGAACAGTAGCTGGTCTGACTTTTTTGGCTGTAGCCCCGAATCTTCAATTCACGACGCACGATTCTGATGAAGTGTTCGACGCTCGGGTCGCGAGAAAGATCCAGAACGGGATGGATCGGGGTCGCCAGTTGCTCGACCGAGGGGCGGTCGCTGCGTTGGCCTCTGGCTATTCGGTAAGGCTCGCCATTGTTGTAAGTATGCTGCGAGACTCGATGAATACTCATGGTGATGGCCTCTTTATCTGAGACAGTCCTGACTGAAAGCCCTACCAAACAGAACGTACTTACACATTTCCCCGGAATTTGGGAGGGAAAGCCGTAAAATTGCCTGGTCGGTGCAGTCAAACTGTAAGGAACCGGTGTCGCTTTATTTCAGAATCGGCGATTAGACTGCCGACTAATCTAAAGTCGAGAGCCGTCTTCTGTCGGGGTGGCTCCAGCGTTTCCGCGGCGGAGCCGCAGACTGATGAAAAGGCGTTCGCAACGATGTTTGACCCGGAAATGGTGGATCCCAAACTGCTTAAAGCGATGGACGAAACCGCTCACGCGATGCTTGAGTGGATTGGCTTTGGGACTCTGGTCGGGCTGACCGCCAAAGCCATCATGCCAGGACGTGATCCAGGCGGAGCGGTTGTCACTCTGGTCATCGGCATCGCTGGCTGTGTCATTGGCTGCGGAATTGCGATGTACGCATTCGATAGCCCGAGACTGACTCCGATCAGCACGCTGGGATTTTTCGCATCGACGGGCGGAGCATTTATTCTGCTCGCCCTCTACCGACTGATGGCCGGTCGCATTGTCAGAGAAGGAGTCGACCCGGACGTCATTCCGCTGCACGCTCCTCAGCGGCGGCGACGCAGCCGAAGAGCCGCGTAACAACGTCGGAAATTGATTCTCTGATCCGTAACCGTCAGGATGACAGAAACCGAAGCCCGATCCGGTTTAACGTTTCCGTCACCTCGTCGTTTACCGAAGTCGCTTTACATGACTCGCAGCCGGTTCGTCGGAGAAAACCATGAAGACTAAAGCCAGCGTTGAAATCAGTCGCCCGATCGAAGAAGTGTTTGATTTCACCAACAACCACGTCGTCGAGTGGAGCATCACCGTCGTTGAAGATACGGTCATCGAAGAAACGCCAGACCGGGTTGGCACCACGTTCAAGTGCATTACCCAAAGCAACGGCAGGAAAATGAATTTTCAGGGCGTGGTAACCAGATGGGAACCCCCGCATGTTTCGGCGATCGATCTGGTCGGCGACGCTTTTGGCATCGAAGCCGCTTACTTCTTTGAACGGACTCCCGCCGGAACGCGTGTCACGCAGAAGTCAGTCATCTCGCCGAAGGGACTGTTGAAAGTGTTCTTCTTTCTGTTCGGCTGGATGATGGGCCCCGCTGGCTGCAAAGAAGCCCAGCGTGAACTCGACAACCTGAAAAGCGTCCTTGAGAGCCGCGATCCCGCTACGAACGACTAGATCGATAACGAAGAGCACGCTTGCGACAGTTGCCCCTTAAAGTCGCCACCCTCAAAACCGTTGCCGACCCGATCACGAAGCACAGGAACTGCTGCAAACTGACAAGCCTGTCGAAACCAATCGACTGTCAACTCGCTGGTCCACGCCGATTGGCAAGCGTCTCCAGAATCGGCGCGATCAAGGCCGTCCAGCCGGTCTGGTGACTGGCTCCAAGCCCTCGACCGGTGTCCGCATCGAAGTACTCGTAGAAAAGAACAAGATCGCGCCAGTGTGGATCGTTCAATAGCCCTTCGCTGCGCGAGTAGCTTGGTCGAGTTCCCGCCTCGTCTTTGAGAAACAGTTTTGCAAGACGACGTCGAATTTCGTCAGCGACCTGTTCGAGATTCATGTAGTTGCCTGAGCCGGTCGGACATTCGACGCGCAGATCGTCGCCGTAGAATCGGTGGTAACGCTCCAGCGCCTCCAGCAGCAGATAGTTGAGCGGAAACCAGATCGGCCCTCGCCAGTTGGAGTTGCCACCAAACATCGGGCTGTCCGATTCACCCGGAATGTATTGAACACGTAGTTCTTCACCGTTGATCTGATAGATAAACGGATTGTCTTCGTGGAATTTTGAGAGTGATCGGATGCCGAACGGCGAAAGAAACTCATCCTCGTCGAGGAGATATCGAAGAATCCGTTCGAGCCGTTCGCGAGTCGGAATGGCCAATAACCGCATCGTCCCCTTAGCGCCATCCGGACTGCCGTCGTCGACATTACGTTCCAGGCATGTCATCTGATCAACAACGTCTTTGCGATGCTTCAGAAACCAGTCCATGCGTTTTCTGAAACCGGACACTTTGTCGATGGCCGCTTCTTCCAGGATATCGACCGTGAACAATGGAATGATTCCGACCATCGAACGAATTTTCAGCGGGACACTCTTCCCATCGACGTGGAGATGGTCGTAGTAAAACCCGTCGGTTTCGTCCCACAGGCCGGTCCCGTCGAGTGAATTCATCGCTTCAGCAATGGCGACATAATGCTCGAAAAATTTCGACGCAATGTCTCCGTAGGCGGCGTTGTAATTTGCCAGTTCGAACGCAATCGACAACATGCTCGAACAGTAGTACGCCATCCATGCAGTGCCATCAGCTTGTTCCAGATGGCCTCCGGTCGGCAGTGGCCGGGATCGGTCGAAAATCCCGATATTGTCCAGGCCAAGGAATCCGCCAGTAAAGATGTGCTTGCCTCGAGGGTCTTTTCGATTTACCCACCAGGTAAAGTTGAGCAGCAACTTCTGAAAAACGCGAGAAAGAAACAACCGGTCGCGTTGCTCCGGCGGCCCGGTCATTGTGTAAATACGCCAGCATGCCCAGGCATGAACCGGTGGATTCACGTCACTGAAGTTCCACTCGTACGCCGGCATCTGCCCGTTTGGGTGCATGTACCATTCGCGGAGAAACAGTAATGCCTGATCCTTGGCGAAATGTGGATCGAGATTCGCGAACGGAATCATATGAAACGCCGAATCCCATGCGGCGTACCAGGGGTACTCCCACTTGTCCGGCATCGAGATGATGTCTCGGTTGTAAAGATGGGGCCAGTCATGATTTCGCAGGTTCGTCCGAGCGGCCGGCACCGTACTGGCGTGATCCGCCCCCTTCATCCACTCGGCGACCGAGTAACAGTAGAACTGCTTGGTCCAGAGTAGCCCCGCGCTCGCCTGACGAAGAACTCGTTTCTCATCTTCGGTCAGCCCCGGCGCGGAATTTTCCGCGTAGAAACCATCGGCTTCAGCAAGTCGCTGAGCAAACATGTCATCAAATGCTGAGCCGAACACTTCCGTCGGAACATCCTGATCGTTACTCAAACGAAAACGCAGCGTTACCTCAGCCCCCGCCTCAATTTCAAGATGGTAATGAGCTGCAGCCTTTGTCCCGAAAGGTTTGACGTTGATTGCTCCAGCCAGGCCATTAACGACGTAAAGATGGAACGCATCTTTGCACGAAGGCTTATGGCTGTTGGCGTCTTCCAGCTTCCAATTGTTGGTCTCATTTTCAGTAAAGAGCCAGTCCGGCTTCGCGCCAGCAGGATCCTTATCCGCAGAAAACCTGAATTGTCCCAACGTTGTGTGGTCGGCAAGCAGTGTGCCGTCGTCAACCTTGCTGAGACGAGGTTTCGGAACGTCAGATTCGTGAGTGTCGCCCCATGACCACGTATTGCGAAACCAAAGAGTTGGCAATACATCAAGCGACGCAGCGTCCGGCCCGCGATTCGCAATCGTCACCTTGATGAGAATGTCTTCCGGATTCGCTTTGGCATACTCGACGAACACATCGAAGTAGCGATCCTCGTCGAAGACCCCGGTATCGGTGAGTTCGTACTCAAGCTCTGATCGATTTCGCCCGGCGTTCGTCGAGCGGATCTTCTCGTATGGAAATTCTGACTGCGGGTACTTGTAAAGCCCCTTCATGTAGGAATGCGTCGGAGTCGCGTCGAGGTAGTAGTAGCACTCTTTGACATCCTCGCCATGATTTCCCTCCGGGCCGGACAGACCGAACAGTCTCTCTTTGAGAATCGGGTCTTTGCCATTCCACAGAGCCAGCGAAAAACAAAGCCGACACTGCCGATCGGTGATGCCCAGCAGGCCATCTTCACCCCAGCGATAAGTTCGCCAGTGAGCATCGTCGAACGGAAAATAGTGCCACGGTCGCCCATTGGGAGAGTAGTCTTCCCGGACCGTCCCCCATTGCCGTTCGGACAGGTATGAACCCCAGCGTTTCCAGTTAGCACCAGGCTCTCGCCGAGACTCAGCTTCGATACGCAGCGTTTCAGCCGGGACGATTGCAGTCGTGTCCACGATGATTCAACTTCCAAGAGGCCGAACTTGCATCCCGAACGCGAGACTCAAGAACTTCACGAATTCATGTGATCGATCAGTTGGCTACTTCAATGACCGCCTTAATGACGCCCGTTTCGGGTCGAGTGTACGACTCAAAATTGTCAATCACTTCGTCAAAGCTGCACCGGTGAGTCACCCACGGATCCGTATTGATCGTACCATCTTCGATCAAGCCGATAATTCGCGGAAAGTCAGTCGGCAGCGCATTACGCGAGCCTCGAATATCGAGTTCGCGACGATGTTGCCACGGATGCGGAAAGCTGACTTCGGCGGTCGAAATGCCAACGTAAACCAGCACTCCCGTGTGAGCACAAAAATTCAGCGCCTGGCTCATTGATCCGTTATGCCCCGTCGCGTCAGTCACAACGGCGTACATGTCGCCGCCGGTAATCTGCCTCATCTGTTCAACCTCTGAACCATCGCCTTTGAACTGGACCGTGTGCTGAATTCCGTAGTTCTCTTTGCAGAATTCGAGTCTCGACTCAACCATGTCCATCACGGTGACCGTAGCACCGGTCAGCCGAGTGAACTCAAGCGTCGCCAGGCCGATTGGTCCGGCTCCGATGATCAGAACATGGTCGCCCTCTTTCGCCTCGCCACGGTCGGTCGCGTGACAGCCGATGGCCAGCGTCTCGACCAGAGCCAGCTGCTCCATCGTCAGCTTCGTTGAAGCGTGCAGTTTATCTGCTCGAATGATGAACCGCTCACAGAGCCCGCCATCCACCATTACACCGATAACGTTCAGGTTCTCACAACAATTGCCGTTGCCTTTTCGGCAGGCGTAGCACTCACCGCAGTTCATGTACGGCTCAACGCTACAGCGGTCGCCAACCTGCACATTGGAAACACCTTCGCCAACGGCGATCACTTCCACCCCAAGTTCGTGCCCCGGCACGCGCGGATACTTGAAAAACGGCATCTTCCCGAGAAACCCGCCAAGATCCGTCCCACAAATCCCCATGCGATGCGTCCGAACCAACGCCTGGCCAGGCCCGGGCTGTCCCGGATCTTCAATATCAATCTGGATGATCTTCTTCGGTTCTTCAAACTGCAGCGCTTTCATCTTTTGTCTTTCACATCGACTCATTGGCTTACTATTAAAAGAGGCTGCAAAGCAAAAATGCCTCAGCAGCCTCTGTTGTCATTTATCCCTGGCGTTTCGTCACTACGACTTTGCAAGCTGTCGCAGGACCGTATGAAGGATGCCGCCATTGCGGTAGTAATCGACTTCGACCGGAGTATCGATGCGGCATGTTGTCACAAAGTTGACCATCGATCCGTCGGCTTTACGAGCAGTCACTTCGACGGCCTGTTGCGGTTTGAGATCGTCCGACAAAGCAATATCGAAGACTTCCGTGCCGTCCAGATCGAGGGCTTCACGGCTTTCACCATCGCGGAACTGAAGTGGCAACACGCCCATACCGACGAGATTCGACCGGTGGATCCGCTCAAACGAAGTCGCGATGACCGCTCGAATTCCCAGCAGGTAAGTTCCCTTCGCCGCCCAGTCGCGAGACGACCCGGTGCCGTATTCAGCTCCCGCCAGAGCGACCAGCGGAGTCCCTGTTTCACGATACTTCATAGCCGCTTCGTAGATCGAGGTCGGCTCGCCAGTTGGCAGGTAGATCGTCTCGCCGCCTTCAGTGCCGGGTGCCAGAAGATTTCGCAGACGGATATTCGCAAACGTGCCGCGAGTCATAACTCGGTCGTTGCCGCGACGGCTGCCGTAGCTGTTGAAGTCGGCAACTCCGACGCCGCTTTTCTGCAGGAAATGTCCTGCCGGAGAGTTCGGCTTGATTGCTCCGGCCGGGCTGATGTGGTCCGTGGTGGTCGAATCACCAACTGAGACCAAGCAACGAGCACCTTCAATCGGCTGAATTGGAGAAGGTTCTGGCGACATGTCGACGAAGAATGGCGGCTCCTGGACGTAAGTGCTGGCCTCATTCCATGAGTAAAGGTCGCCTTCTGAAGTTGGAATCGCCTGCCACTGCGGCGGCCCGGCGGCGGCACCCGCGTACTGCTCGATAAACTGTTCAGGACTCATCGATGCGGCAACGATGTCGGTCACTTCCTGCTGACTCGGCCAGAGATCCTTCAGGAAGACGTCTTTGCCGGCCTGATCCTGCCCCAATGGCTCGTTGATCAGATCAATGTCCGTCGTCCCGGCAATCGCGTACGCAACAACCAGCGGCGGACTGGCCAGGTAGTTCGCTTTGACCAGCGGGTTGACTCGACCTTCAAAGTTCCGGTTCCCGGAAAGTACTGATGAAACAACGAGATCACCGGCATTCACAGCGTTGGCAACAGGTTCAGGCAACGGGCCGCTGTTTCCGATACAGGTTGTGCAGCCGTAGCCGACGGTGAAGAACCCAAGCTTTTCCAGCTCTTTGTCGAGACCGGATTTCTCCAGGTAATCGGTGACGACTCGGCTGCCGGGCGCGAGGCTTGTCTTGACCCAAGGCTTGCGTGTCAGCCCCTTCGCTGCCGCGTTTCGAGCAACCAAACCCGCACCAATCATCACCGACGGATTACTGGTATTCGTGCAGCTTGTGATGGCCGCGATGACGACCGAGCCGTCGTTAATCTCGGAAGGCTGCTCCGGATCGTCGACCTTCTGCGAAGCGACCGGCTCATTGCGACTGAAGACGTCTTTGAGATCGCGCTGCCACGCCGACTTCATATCACTGAGCAGGATTCGATCCTGCGGCCGCTTCGGTCCAGCGAGCGACGGGACGACCGTGCTCATGTCGAGTTCCAGCGTGCTCGTGAATTTCGGGTCTGGGCAGTTGGCGGTGTGGAAGAGTCCCTGCTCTTTTGTGTAACGCTCGACCAGATCGACCAGTTCGGCTTTGCGACCGGTCTTCCGCAGGTAATTCAGCGTCTCTTCATCGACCGGGCAGAAACCCATCGTCGCGCCGTATTCAGGAGCCATGTTCGCCAGCGTCGCCCGGTCCGCCAGACTGAGAGCACTCAGGCCGGGTCCGAAGAATTCGACAAATTTCCCAACGACACCATGAGCACGCAACGTCTGAGTCACTGTCAGCACGAGGTCCGTCGCGGTCGCTCCTTCGGCCAGCTTGCCGGTCAGTTTAAAGCCGACAACTTCCGGCGTCAGCATGTAAATCGGCTGACCAAGCATGACCGCTTCGGCCTCAATCCCGCCGACGCCCCAACCAACGACTCCCAGACCGTTGATCATGGTCGTGTGGCTGTCCGTTCCGACCAGGCTGTCGGGGAAAGCGACGCCGTCTTTGGTGAGCACCACTTCTGCGAGGTACTCAAGGTTGACCTGGTGAACAATGCCCGTCGCCGGAGGCACGACACGGAAATTGTTGAACGCCTGCTGGCCCCAGCGCAGAAATTCATAACGTTCCTGATTCCGCTCGAACTCTTTGTCGACGTTGAACTGAAGGGCCGAACCCGACGCGAACTGGTCAACCTGGACCGAGTGATCGATCACCAGGTCACATTGAACCAGTGGGTTGATCTTCTTCGGGTCGCCACCCATTCGAACCATCGCCGAACGCAAAGCGGCAAGGTCAACAACGGCCGGAACACCGGTGAAGTCCTGCAGAACGACTCGGCCCGGCTTAAACGGTAATTCAACCTGAGCCACGTTGGCCGCATCCCATTTTGCCAGTCCCGTCACATCGTCCTTGCTGACGACGAACCCGTCTTCGTTACGAAGGCATGCTTCGAGCAGAACCCGGATCGAAAACGGCAGCGAGTCGAGATCGCACAGCCCGTCCTCGGCAAGCTTCTTCAGACGATAATACTGGACGTCTCCGCCGTTCGTTTTCAGTGTTGCCAACGCGCCGAAGGCGTTCGTCCCTGCCATTTCGTTCTTCTCCGGAGTCTGAATTCGCGACTGATCAATTCGTTTTGCTGCACGAGGCTCGTTTTGCTGCACGAGACCTGCCGATTGCTGGTGAGTTTGCTTCAACCATCTCTTCATGGCGGCTGCGCTGCGGCGGATTGTAAAGACTTGCCCATCGGCGACACCAGTTGCCGGAATCCGATAAACCCGCGACTAATCCGAATTTCTGGCGTTTCCAGGGGCGCCGCGCCGGTCAGGTCATTTGAACAGCGAAATATCGACCGAAATTTCGCCGAGTTCGTTTTTCCCCGGTTTAACCGTCAGCCGGTAAATGCCCTTTTTGTCCTCAACCGTGCCCGACTGAAGTTCCATCTTCGAAAGGTAACCGGCTTTTTCCTGCCAGAACTGAAAAGTCCACTCGCCCGGAGGCAAATCGCGAATTTGAAATCGACCATGTGAATCGCTCACCGCGACGTAGGAATGATCCTTCACAACGACCCAGCCTTTCATCCAGGAATGGATCGGGCAGGACACCTGAGCAGGCCGACGCTCAACCTTGGTCAGTTGCTTTTTGACCGTGGCCCCGGTGCCAATTGCCTCATTAAAAGGTGTGTTGTAGAAGAGGTTGGCCAGCGTGTTGTGGGCCACCGGGTCGTCGTTCCCCAGCACCAGCGTCTGCTTTGTAGTCAAAACCGCGATGTGAGGTTCGAAGCGGCAGTTTCTGTTTGTCATCACCACCTCGGTCGGCAGCTTGCGTTCCTTTGGTAGAACGACTTCGGGCAGTTCCTGCCCCTTCTCAAGCTCAAGCCAGACAACGACGTTCGCCAGACCTCCATTTTGAGGATTGACCAGCAACTCTTCATCCAGCGGATGAGTCTTCGAACAGATGGCGATGTCCTTGTTTAGATCAACTTTCTCTGCGGCGGGCGGCTTCCCCTTAAAAACAACCCGTCCACTGAGCGTCCCCAGGTCTTCCCCAAGAGTCGTACGGCCAGCCAGCACGCTCAACAAGACGACGGCCAGGAACTTCGAAACCACGTTGCTCAACACAGAATCTGCGTCAAAACTCCGGCAACCAGAAATCGCCATTTGTCTATTTCCAATATCCACAACAGGAATTGCATTCTTTCCGGCCAACCATCGCCGAATTCAACACGGCATCATGACCGACGACGAATCAACGATGCAACCAGGCCCATCCACATGGCGGCAATCATACCCTGTCAGCCTCACGCGGCATCAAAAACCGCTGGACCTGCCGCCACCACACAGCCAGAATCCCTTCGTCCGCCGAACCTCCGCATGGCAACCGGTCTCTCAAGCGTGAATGCGGGACACGGCTACCTGCCGTTGAGAAACGCAGACTTCTGGTGTCCAGCATTTCCTTCGCGTCTTTACGACTTCACGTGAGCAGTTATCGACAAAGTGAAAATATGACCAATCAACTTCAGGCCGCCCCTCGATGAATTGATTCGTGGTTCTTGCAGATTCTCACACGAGGTCGCAGAGACGTGAAGAACCTGACGAAACACAGTCTCAGGAAATTGGCTCCGAACAGGATTTTCGCAAGGATTCAGCATGATCGACGCGACAGAGCAACGAACCGTCAGGACGGCTTGCAACCGCGATTGCGGCGACGCCTGCAGCATCGTTGCGACCGTCGAGAAAAACCGCGTGACAAAGATCGCCGGTGATCCCGATCACCCGATCACGAAAGGTTTTCTCTGCCATCGAACCAGCCGTTTCCTTGAGCGGCAATATTCACCTGAGCGACTGACGACTCCGCTGGTGCGGGATGGTGATAGTTTTCGACCGGCATCCTGGGAAAGCGTTCTCAGTCGCATCGCCGAATCAATGCTTCGGTTTCGGGAGGAATCCGGTCCGGCATCCATCATGCATTATCGCTGCGGCGGCTCGATGGGCATGATGAAACTGGTCACCGATTACTTCTTTGAACGGTTCGGGCCGGTGACGATTAAGACCGGCGACGTCTGCACGGGCGCTGGAGACGCTGCCCAGCAACTCGATTTCGGCACGGTCGACAGCCACGACATCTTCGACCTGCTGAACAGCAAGGTGATCATCCTGTGGGGAAAGAATCCTTACGCCAGTCAGGTGCATCTTCTTCCGGTTCTGCGCGAGGCTAAGAAAAACGGAACGCGTCTGATTCTGATCGATCCCGTTCACCACCAGACGGCTCAACTTTGCGACGAGTACGTGCAGCCTCGCCCCGGAGGCGACGCAGCACTCGCAATGGGCATATCCTGCTGGCTGATTGAAAACGGGAAAGTCGATCCGTCAGCCGATTCATACTGCGACAACGTTGACGAATTCAGATCACTGGCCTGTTCACAGCCTCTTGAACAGTGGGCCGCCCGGGCCGACGTCTCACCGGACGAAATTGTCTCACTGGCCCGTCACTACTCAAACGGCCCGTCGGCAATCATCGCCGGGTGGGGCATGCAGCGCCGTGCGAACGGAGCCGCCACCGTCCGAGCGATCGACGCACTCGCCGCCGTGTCCGGAAATCTCGGCATCGCTGGCGGCGGAGTCTCGTACTGCTTCGCCCGAAAAGGAGCCTTCGACTACTCGTTTCTTCAAGGAGAAGTCGTCGCTCCGCGAACAATTCCCGAACCGCTGTTCGGACCGGGAATCCTCGCCGCGAACGATCCACCAGTTCGAATGGTGTGGGTCACCGCCGCGAATCCGGTCGTCATGCTGCCGGAATCTGAAACCGTCAAACGGGCACTGAAAACTCGCGACCTGACCGTCGTCGTCGATTCATTCCTGACTGACACCGCGCAATGTGCAGACATCGTTCTGCCGACAACGACGATGCTGGAAGACGACGACCTGCTCGGCGCGTACGGCCATCACTGGCTGGCCGAGATGCGACCGGTCGTCACGCCACCTGATCAAGTCAAAACCGACTACGAAATCGTGCAGGCGATCGCTCCTCTGGTTGGACTGAGTAACGAATTCTCGGACGACGTCGAAACCTGGAAACGACGCATGCTGAGTCCATCCGAAAAACGAGGAGCCTCCCTCGACGACATTCGTCGAGGCCCGGTGCGAAGTCCCAACGGACCATCGGTCATGTTTGCTGATCGGAAATTTCCAACCGCCACCGGACGTGCAAACCTCGCGACAACACTCGACACGACTCCAACATCCGGCACACCAGAACGCCCGCTGCTCCTGACGTCCCTGGCGACTGCAGCCGTGCAGGGCTCGCAATGGCTGGACGGAACACAGGACGACCATCTGCCCGCAACTGTGCATCCCGATTCGGCGTCCGGCTTCAACGCCAACGACGTCGTGATACTGGAATCTGAACACGGTCAACTGACCGTCCGCCTGAAGTTCGACGTCAGTCAGCGACGCGACATCGTCCTTCTCCCCAAAGGCGGATGGCTGAACAAAGGCCGCTGTGCTAACGCTCTGATCAAAGCTCAGACGACCGACGCAGGCGACTGCGCTGTCTACCACGACACGCCAGTCAGAATCTGCCCTTCAAGTGAGCCCAAGCGTTCAACATTGCAGCCAACGATTTAAAACGTTGTCAGACCAACAGCCAAAAATGCCCCCAAGGATACAGAATGAGCAAAGACTCAAGTTCTGCCGAAGCCGAATCGACTTTCAGCCTCGATGAATCCCTGTCCCCGTTTCATCTCGCAATCCCTGTGAAAGACCTGAGCGAATCACGACAGTTCTACGGAGAAATCTTCGGCTGCCCCGAAGGTCGCAGCGACTCAACATGGGTCGATTTTGATTTCTTTGGACACCAGCTGGTTTGCCACGTCGATCCGAAAGCAATCAATCGTTCGATCGAAAACCCGGTCGACGGTCACCAGGTTCCGATTCCGCATTTTGGAATCGTTCTCGACATGAACAGTTGGAACGAACTGGCCAATCGGCTGCGAAACCACAAGGTTGAATTTATCATCGAACCATACATTCGCTTCAAAGGCCAGCCAGGGGAACAGGGGACAATGTTCCTGGAAGACCCATCCGGAAACGCCATCGAATTCAAAGGCTTCCGAGATAGAAGCGGTCTATTTGCAAAGTAAATTCCAGACCAGCGTCGAACGTGAATTCGCAAGTACGATTCGAGACTCGTGCAATAATAACGGCCCCGAATACTCATTGTATCCGGGGCCGTATTTTGAATTCTTCAGCTGCAAAGCAACGATCTGCGTCTACGCAAACAACGCGGGTACGTGTTCGGCCTTGACGAGTTCGCGTGGCTGGTTGAGATGGTTGTAGACGATCGACTGCGGGTTGATCCCGATCGAATGGTAAATCGACGCCAGCAACTGGCCGGGATGAACCGGATCCCGCAGCGGTGCCGACCCAGTTTGGTCGGACTCTCCATAAACAAGCCCACGATGGGTGCCGGCTCCAGCGACGACCCCCGTGTAACAGTACGGCCAGTGATCACGACCGTCGTCCGAATTGTTATTGCCAGAAGTACTGACACCTCGCTGCGGACTTCGACCGAATTCACCGATCGCCACGACCAGTGTGTCTTCCAGCATGCCACGTTCATCCAGATCGCTGATCAACGCGGACAAACCGCTATCCAGCATCGGGCCGGACTCGTTCTTCATGCGGGAAGACAACCCGCTGTGAACATCCCACGAATGATTACTTGAATTCGCCACCTTTGGCCAAACGACCTCGACAACTCGTGTACCGGCTTCAACCAGCCGTCGAGCCAGCAGACAGGAATCACCAAACGTATTGCGACCATATCGTTCGCGCATCGTGGCGGGCTCTGAATCCAGATCAAACGCGTCACGGGCACGACCTGAAACAATCAAGCTCAATGCACGGTCGTAATACTCGTTGAGCGTGTAATCCTTGACGGCCTCGTCCACGACTTTCATACGCTTGACAATGCTGTCTCTGAGTTTCGCTCGCCGAGCCAGGCGAGTAGCGAAGACGTCTGGACGAAGCTGCAGGTCATCAACCTTGATCTTCGCCATCTTGCCCATATCCATGTCGTCACCGGGCGGGTACAGCGTGTACGGGTCAAACGATCTTCCGAGGAACCCGGCAGTTCCTCCCTTGCCAACAACGTTGGATTCCTGCAGCGGTCGAGGCAGCATCACGAACGGAAGCATCGGAACCGTTGGCGGTTTGATGCGAATGATGTTGGAGCCAAAATTTGGAAAATCCTTCGGGCTCGGCGGCTCAAGCTGGCCGGATGGACTGACTTTGTCTGTCGTATAACCAGTCATCATCTGGTAAATGGCAGCGGTGTGGTTAAACAAACCGTTCGGCGTGTAACTCATCGATCGGATCATGGTAAATCGATCGTTCACCTGAGCCAGCTTTGGCAGCAGTTCCGTGAACTGAGCACCAGGCACTTTTGTGTCAATCGGCTTAAAGACACTCTTGACGTTGTCCGGAACGTCAGATTTCGGATCCCACAAATCCAAATGCGACGGTCCACCTTGCAGATAGCACATAATGACATGCCTGGCTTTATTCCAACCAGGCCCGCCCCCGGACTGCGACTCTGCCGCGTCAGCCTGCAACTGCATCGCTCCACCGAGCGTCAGTCCAAGCATGCTGGAGCCACCAACTCGCAGAACGTCTCGTCGTGAAACACTGAGGCCACTATCGCAAAGATCTCTGCCGGGTTCGCCTGCAATTCGCCACATGTCCAATACTCCCTGGTAAATGGCCTTGTCAGTAGAAGCTGAATGATTCGTTATCGTTTGCCACTTGAAACTTTCGCTCATCCGGCCTGGCGGACTGACGAAAACTAAAGCCAGTCAATCATCGTCCTGATCGCCTAGTGATTGAACAGGAATTCGGGCGTGTTTATCAACGCCCACGCTAAATCCTGCACAGTCGTCAGGCGAACTGCTGTAACCTGTTTTTCGCTGTAACCCGCGTCAGTCCGGAGACGGAGAAGCTGAGGATCTTCCGGAACGGGTTTGCTGACTGCCGCCAACACTGCCTTTCGCTGCGTGACTCCCTTGTCTTCTGGAACTGGTTGTCGTGCTGTCGCCAAAGCCGCATTTCGTTCGAGCAGGCCGTTGTCGACTTTCTCAAACCACGTCATGAGCGTCTTCGTCTGCGCCTCCGTCCGTTGCGTCTGATCGACCAGTGCAATCGCTCGCAGACTTTCAGGAAGACTCAATCCAGGCGACTTTCTCGTCGTTGCCGAAATCCGGAATCGCCCCAGCAGATGCTGCTTTGCACTGTGGTTCTGATGAATCACAAACTTGAACGTCGTCCCTTCGTTCGTACCAACCGGTTCTTTAGTTTCCCAGGTCGCCCAGTGAACGACTCCGCCAGCGTTAGCGATCGCCCAGGCATTTTGATTCCCGGTATTGCCGTCTGCGGTGAGTGCGATGCTGAACCCGCCCTGCAGAAACGGCGCTTGCGGATTCTGAAGTGCGATCTTCTTCATCTCATTCGGTTTACTTTTCGAAGCTGCCTGGACCTCAAACTCCGTCACGACAAAGTTTCCGTTCTCGGGCATCCCCGGACCGACACCTTTTTCTTTTGTATAGGGCAAAGCTTCAATACGGAAACCAGTAATACCGGCCAGAGTCGTATTGACCGTGATTGTGTAAGCCCCCTGGTCGGCAGAGCCGCTTGCCTGAATGGACCGATCATCCAGCCGTTCCAGAGTCACGCCTTTGACAGCGGCCAGCGACGATGCTTCCAGCAAATGCCACTCAGTATCGCCCCCTTGTGTGAGCCGCTTCGAAGCTGCCTGTGGAAGAGCTTCACGGTATTTTGCCAGTTCACCTTCGGCTGCCTGGATCTTTCCTTCACGCTGCTTTTCAAGTTCAGCCAGCATCGGAGCAATCTGCTTCCGATAGCTTTCCAGATCCGCGTTTGCTCGACCAATGTCGTTTTCACGCTGCCGCTCTCGCTTAGGCTTCTCGTCTTTCCACCAGGTTTCGCGTTGAGCCAGCTCTTCCTTCAAATCTTTGTGATCATCGTCAACTGAATTCATCGCAGCGACGACGGTGTCGATCTCTTCCTTGCTCGCTTCGCGATTCAAAATACGCAGGAACACTTCGCCAATCAGCTTTCGGTCATCCTTCTCTTCTGCAACCAGTCTGGTCAAATCGTTCTTGGGGTCGGCAAGAGCCGTCCCCAAGGTCGGACCACTCACCAGAGCCATGATCGGCCCCAGCGAAACACCGACCGAACGTTCACACTCACAGGCACTTTCACGGGCGGGACGACCGAAGTTTGTCAGGAAGCCATCTGGAATCTTGACCCCCACATCCGGAAGTTGAGCCGCTCTAGTCCCTGCTGGAACGCCCGGAATTGCTGGCGAAGATCCAGTCACTCGATGAATCGCGTCGTAAAGAACTTCCGCCGTCAGGCGCTTCGGAGTAGCGTGTGAGTAGTTCGTGTGGTCATCAGCGTTCCACTCGTTCGTGGCAATCGAAAGCTGGTACGTTCTTGACTGGCAAATATTCCGCATCAGCTCGCGAACGTTGAATCCACTGCCGATGAATTTCTGTGTCAAATCGTCGAGAAGCTCCGGATTACTCGGCGGGTTACCCGCGCGAATATCGTCCAGAGGCTCGATCAACCCCACTCCATTCAAATACCCCCACACTCGATTCACATAGCTACGTGCGAAGTATGGGTTATCTGGTGAACTGATCCATGCAGCCAGCTGCTGCCGACGCGTGGCCTTCTCAGGAGCTTCAAAGTCGCAGTCAAACGGAAACTGCGGAGCAGTGACGGCGCCGGTTCGATCGTGAGTGATATCGCCATTCGGCTTATCGAACACAACTTCGTACAGCGGCTTCGCGCCTTCGACCGCAGTCCCGCCGATCTTTGAATCGCCGGAGGCTGGATCGGTCTTTAATCCGAACTGAGCGAAAAATGCAGCCGTTTCGTAATACTGATCCTGAGTCCATTTTTCGAACGGATGATCGTGACATTTGTTGCAGTTAAACCGGATCCCCAACCACAGGTGCGTCGTGTTTTCCATCGTGTCCTGCGGTGTTCGCAGAATCTTGAAGTACGACGCGGCGGGATTCTCTTTGTTTGACCCTTCAGATGTCAGCACTTTGCGAGCAAACTCGTCGTAAGGAGTATTCGCAGCAATTTCCGTCCGAATCCAACTGCGAAACGCGGTTGCTCCCTGAGGTGCCAGGAACTTGCGATTGACCTGCAACAGGTCTGCCCACTTATTGGTCCAGTGATCGACAAAGTCGTCAGTGCCGATCAGTGCGTCGATCAGTGCGTAACGTTTGGCCTTTGTGTCAGCCTTGTCACTTACGAAGGCTCGAACCTGGTCAGCAGTCGGAGGCAGGCCGGTCAAATCGAGGTGAATGCGACGAATAAATTCTGCATCCGAGCAAAGCCCGGACTGCACAATCTTCATTCGCTTCAGCTTGTTGGCAACATGCCCATCAATGAAATTCCACTTTTCAGGATCGACCCAGGCGAATCCATCACGGTTGCCCATCGCAGTCAGAGTGGTCGCTGCGTACTTGCCTTCAAATCGAGCAAGAATGGCCGCTTCCCCTCGCCGTTCCGTCGTGACCAGTCCTGTTCCATCAGCCTTGGCAACGTCGCCGTTGCTACTTTCGATGAAGGCTTCCGCAGTGACATCTCGAACGGCTCCGTCCGTGTACGTTGCCAGAATCCGCATCTGCTGCTTCGCTCCGAGTTTCTGAACGACAGGCATTTGCGGCTCGATCGAGATCGACTCAACGCGAGCGGAAGTCAGATCGAGCTTCGCACCGCCGCCAATCCAACGACGAATAGTTTCATAATAAGGCTCGCCAGGCTTTGTAAGCTGACCACCAAGATGCGGTACCGCTCCCGTTGCCTTAAGCAGCATAAGGCTGTTTTCCGGAGCCGCGATATTCGCCCGGCGCGATGCCAGTTCGTCCGTGAACGCTCGCGTGTCGTAAATCGGATCGTACCCGCGAAGTGACAACTTGAAGCCGTTCTTACCATCCTTTGAACCGTGGCACGTTCCCTGGTTACAGCCAAGTTTCGACAGAACAGGAGTCACGTCGCGGATGTAGTCCGTTGAGGCGATTTCTACCGACGTCACGTTAACAGGGATTTCAATCTTCTGATCCGCGACGCTGGCGTTCAGTTTCGTTTGCCCCTTCCCGATCACTCGGACAAGACCGCTGCCCGAAACCGACACAACGTTTGGCTGAGCGACGTCGAACTTCACCATTCTGGTCACGTCGAGAGATGTTCCGTCTGCAAGACGTCCCGTCAGAACCAATTGACTCTTATCGAATGCTCCTGCCAGCTCAATCGCTTTCGGAAGCGACTCGATTGAAACGAGCTTCTGATCTGCTGAAAGCTGTTCGAGCGGTGTGCCCGCAGCCTCGTCGACGGCGTTCTTTGCTGCTGCCGCCACTTGTTCAATCACGCTGCGGTCGCCGCTGACGGGCACGGACAGAAACTCTTTGATCAACTTTCCGGTTTCCGATTCGTAGAGGCGAATTTTTCCGTTCGAGCCTCCCGCCGCAACCAGCTTGCCATCCGGCGAAAATCGCACGGCATAGATTCCAGAATCCTCAACAGCAATCTTCGCAATGACGGGCAATGACTTCTTCTGATACTCGGCGACCTTCTTCTTCTCAGCGTCACTCTGCGATTGAACTCGCTTAGCGAGGATTGCCTTGATGTCATTCGGCGCGGATGTGTCGATGTCGGTGTCGTAGACTAAAATGTCCCCTTTGCCGTCGAGGCTGCTGCCAGCCACGGCTCGACGTCCGTCGGCCGAATAATCGACGCTGAATACGACGCCTCGCAGCGGAGCCAGCTCTCGAATCAGGTTAGCATTGTCGCCGATGACGCGCTTCGTGATGCGGAAGATTCGAAACAGCTTAGGAACGCCATCAGCTCCGCCGACGATGATTTCGTCACGCGTCGGATGAGTGTCGACCGTGGCGACGCCGCCCTTCAACGCTCCGGGAGTGATCGAGGTCACATTGTCGATGAACCGCTGCGTGGCCACTTCAGTCAGCTTCGCCGTTCGGTCGCGACCGACAGAGATCACATGATCGCCGGAAGGATTCCAGACAGTATCCAAAGCCCAGTCGCTGTGTGCTCCGTTGAAAAGAATCTGCTCCCCCGTGTCCGCCTTGATGGCTCGCACGGTGTTGTCAGAACATCCAAAGGCAATGCGAGTACCATCGGGAGACCAGCTTGCTCCATACAGCGTGTCGTAAGTTTCCGTGTGCGAAAGAAGCAGTTCGCGTTTAACGACGTCCCAGACCTGGATTTCCCCCATCCGTCCCGGCTTGCCGCCCGCAATGGCGAGCCGTCCACCATCCGGAGAAAACCGCACCGACTCGATCCGTTCGGACAGACCAATCAGCCGCGCGGCAATTTCAGACCCATCAGCTTTGTGAATCAGGACTTCGTTATACCCGGCGACGGCGATCAGGCTTCCATCCGGCGAAAAATCCAGAGAAGTGATTACCGGTGGCAATGCATAAACCGGAGGATGTTCAGCGTCGTAGCGGACTTCGGCGTTAGCTGGAGTGTCGTTCTTCGCACCTTGAGCAATCCACTTTCTGATCAAATCGACCTCGGTCTGGTGCAACGGCTTCCGGTCGCGAGGCATTTCGGCCTTGCCATCTTTCGTAGTGATCAGTTGAACGAGGTAGCTGTCATCCGGCTTGCCTGCCACAACCGGAGCCTCATCACTCTCACCCGCTTTCATCAGCAGGTCGTACGACGTCATGACGTACTCGCCCGCAGACTTCGACTTGGCTGGCTGATGGCATCCCTGGCAATTTGCCTGAAGAATCGGACGAATATCCTTGTAGAAGCTGACGTCCGGAAGCGACCCCGCCGGCTTGTCATCGGCAACACTCATGGCTGCGGCGGCGAGGATCAAACAAGTTGAAAACGAAGAGATAAACGTCGATTTCATTTCGTCACCCGTATCGAGTTCGGAAGAGAAGCTAAATCCAATGCGGAAATACCTGTCGAAACAAGCGATCGCAGGAAAGCGTTCAAGGATGGACGTCGCAGGGGGAACACAGCAGGTCAGTGTTCGCAATCCGTTGACCCCAAATTCGCATCCAGACTGCGATAACACATAAGAGTCAACTTATCGACTAAACCAGGATGGAACAACTACGGCCTGACTTCCAGACTGAAATCGCCTGGCGCGGAAAATCCTGGAGACGCGATGCAGGTCAGGACTCTGCTGGGAAGCAGCCATCCGCTGATCGCTTGGGAGCAAGAAGCTTGCGACAAATCTCAATCACGCCCGAAAGTGCCGAGCGTCTCGCCGGGCTGTCGCAATAAACCCGCAATGCAAATTCAACGACTCATCCGACCGATGGAGCAGGAAACCCGGCTCGCCTTAACAGGGAAAGGCAACACAACAGTCGAGTCTTCGGGGCGATCTTTAAGGCTATTTGTCAAGTCGTTCCGGCTTGCAGAGCAGCTTTTTGTCATTCGCAGCTCGACCGCACTTAATACAAACGTGCGACGCACCGCAGACATACTGCTTGTAGACCTTGAAATCGGCCTTCAACAACTTCTTCATTTCGCAGAGCGTTTTTGACATTGCAAAAGCCATCCGAAACCGAACGAAGAACTGCCACTCCGAGCCACCATGCTCACGCGGCGTTGTCAAACTGAAGCCTCACGAGGTAAATCAGTCGGCAGTTCCGACCACGCAATTGAGACTCAGTCGCAACAATCTACCAGTTTTGGCAAGAGTGTCAACGTTGGTGATCGAAGAATTCCGGCCCAGACCGGAGACGGTAAAACTCGGCACATTGCCGCCACTCACCGTGGCGAAAACAAGAGCTCACACAGCCACAATGTCACACAGCGATGTCGTCTGCCCTGCCTGTGAAATTCAACCTGCCGAAGAACGTCGACGATAGAGTGCCCGCAGACGCTCGGCCAAACGGACATCTTTAGGCCGACCGGATTCGATTAAGTGGTCAGCCAGCGGCGGAATATTCAGGACGTCGCATTCCAGGCCGAGCGCCGCCAGTCGCGTCGTTTGCTGACGGAGAACCTGGTACGTACCACCGCCTGACAATTCCGCAATCAGATCCAGATCGCCGAGATCGGTCACCGTGATGAGGCTGTAGCTGTCGCGAAGAACCGACGTGTTCCACGGAACGATCTGTCCCGGTTCCAGGCCTCTCGGATAAGGATTCAGCGGCGCGAGCGCCGCGACAATCTTTCGAAAGTTTTCGCGCGAGCGACGGTAGACGATGTCCAGATCGTTGATCTTTTTCCGCAGGCCGTGAGCCTTCGCCGCAACCCCCCCACAAACGAAAAACTCCACGTCCGCATCGATCAACACTTTCAGCAGCCGGCGGGCAAGTTCTTCGTTCTTTGGAAGCGGCATGTTTATCAGCATTCTGTTGCGGCAGTCTGGAAACGATTCGTCGTCGATCAATTCTGTGGTGACCTGGATTCAGAAACACGTCTCCATTCGAAACGTGTCCCGGACGGTTCTTCGACGAGAACCATCTGGCCTGCGGTCACTTCGACAATCCTTTGCATCGACGAGTCGCCGTGAAGACTGAGTACCAGTCCGACTTTGCCTGCCGGTTCCCCGCCTGTCGCCTTCATCGTGATTTTGCCATCGACAACGCTCCACTCTTCCTGAAAAGTCAACTTCTTTGCAAACAGCGTCGCGGCCAAGCCTTCCAGTTCAACAACCATTGTGCCGGTGCCGTCTGAGTTCAACGTCAGCGTCCGATGCCCTTTGTAATCGTCTTCCCACGTCCCAAGCATCGACTTTTCAAGATCGGTCAACATCGCGACGGCATCTTCAGAAACCGCAATCGCTTCCGATTCGATCAGCCCCATAGGAACCGCGACCGGTGAAACGGCAACAGGATTCTCGAAGTCAGACCTGCCCCGATCTGCCCGCGCATCCGCTAGAACACCGACGATAACCACCAGCGCGACCACCAGTTCGACAGTCGCGACAAGCCAGCAGACAAACTGGCCTGGCGGTTCGATTGGACGGCCAACAGCAATGTTTCGTACCATCTGCCTTCTCAATTAACTATCCGGGAACAATCCGCAACGTTGCCAGCCGCTCACGACGATTCAAGGATCGACCTGAACCTCGTCCGACGGCGACAACATTTTCAACAAGCCAACCATCAGGAAACTCAACAATGAACCGACAACGAACCATTACCGCATCAGCCGTTGCCATTGCAATTATGTCACTCGGAGTCGCGCTGCAGCGACCTGCCGTCAGCGACGAAAAACAAAGCCCGGTCGTGTACGAGCTTCGGACTTACACGACTCATGACGGCAAGCTTCCTGCATTACACAAACGATTCCGTGACCACACGATGAAAATTTTTGAGAAGCACGGCATGAAGAACGTCGCCTACTGGCTCCCGACCGATAAAAAAGACACGCTCATTTACGTTATTGCTCACAAGTCGCTGAAAGCGGCAGACGCGTCGTGGGACGCTTTCCGTAACGACCCTGAGTGGAAAGCTGCTTACCAGGCGTCGACCGTTGACGGAAAAATAGTCAAGTCTGTCGACAAGCAATTTATGACGGCCACTGAATATTCGCCGATGAAATAGCCGGTCCCGTCAGACATACCCCTGCCTCAGCGAAACACCACCAGAGACCACCGCATGGAAGTTCGCGCGTTCGCCGAGCAGGTTTTGTTTTCAGAATCGCTTGCTGAAAAGCTCAAGCCTGCAACCGGCGAATTTACCGATGACATTCCCGGCGAGCTGGTCGATGTTCGCGAGCCTGCGCGCTCGGACGATCTGAAGTTTGCACCGCGTCGCGCAGCGGCTGCGATGCCCAGACCCGGAGCTTTCAAAGACGTCGCTCGACGAGCCACCGCTCATCATATTTTTGCGAATCACGAGCTCCAGGCTCTTGAGGTAATGGCCCGCGTCGCCCTGCTCTTCCCCGACGCTCCGACCGATTTCCGCATCGGCCTTTGCAGAATCATGCAGGACGAACAACGACACACTCGCATGCACGCCGAACGGGCCGCCATGCTGGGCGTCGATTTTGGGACGCTCCCGATCAACTCATACATCTGGAAGAAGTCGCTCGATTTCAAGTCCGTCCTCGACTACATCGCAACGCTGCCACTGGTGTTTGAAGGCTGCAACCTCGATCACACACTTGAGTTCGCATCGTTCTTTGAAGCCGCCGGCGACGACCGCAGCGCCGCACTCATGCGAGTCATCCATCGCGACGAAATCGAGCACGTCGCCTTCGGAATCGAGTGGCTGCGAAAACTCAAACCCGCCGGGCAAACCGACTGGGACGCCTTCTGCGAACACCTCGACTGGCCGCTTCGCCCGGTAAAAGCAAAGGGTGACGTGTTTCAGGTGGAAGCTCGCCGACAGGCCGGTCTCAGCGATGAGTTCATTGAGAAACTACAGCTTGCAACCGAGGACGATCGCTGATGGAACGAGCCGGACAATTCATTCAGAAGACGATGCTGGCATGGCTCGTTCTGTCTTCCGCGGCGGCGTTGCTGTGGGCGCGTTTCGGAATTGCCGACCCGTTTCTCTGGACAGCCAACTTCGAAGTCGAATCAATCGACTCAATCCTGCTGTTCGGCACGCCCCGACCACTGCTGGGCATCATGATTCAGTTGACCATGTTCTGCATCGGCTGCCTGATCAGTGTTGCGGAAGTGAACGAAGTCTTCAGGCGCTGGCCGCTGGTTCTGGGCGGGACTCTGATTCAGTACACAGCGATGCCGCTGCTGGCGTGGGGGCTGGGCACCTTGTTCGGACTGGAACGCGAATACCTGATCGGAGTCATCGTGGTCGGCTGCGTGCCAGGAGCGATGGCGTCGAACGTACTGACACTCGCGGCGCGAGGAAACGTCAGCTACTCCGTCAGCCTGACGACGTCTGCGACGATCCTGTCGCCGATCATTGTGCCGCTGGCGTTTCAGTTAACCTTGAGTACGTTCGTGAAAATCGATCCGCTGACTGAGGCATTGAATCTGATCAAGCAGGTTGTCGGCCCGGTCCTGATCGGTCATTTCATTTGCCGATTCTGGGATCAGGGATCAAATATTGCCCGGAAGGCGGCGCCGCTGATCGCAAACGGAACGATCGTCCTGCTGATCGCCGTCGTCGTCGCGTTGAATCGCGAGCGTCTGCTGGGCGTCTTCGACGACGAAGCTGCATCCTCCGGCAAACTGCTGCTTGTGCTGCTGCTGATTAACCTGCTGGGATATTGCTCCGGCTATTTCGGCGGCGGAGCCATGAAGCTCAAACAGAGCATGCGTAGAGCATTGACACTCGAAGTCGGCATGCAGAACGCCGGGCTGGGAACGGTGATCGTCCTGGGATTATTCAAGGACCAGCCGACAGCGGCAATTCCCACGGCGGTCTACACATTCGGGTGCATGCTGACCGGCTCGTTGCTCGCTCAATGGTGGAGTCGTCAGCCGCCATCGGACGACGACGTGTGCAGGAGCAACAATCCGAAAAGCCACGGCGCAGCAGCAATCGAATCCGAAGATTCGAATGATGGCGAGTCGCGTTCAAAGGATTGATTGGGTTTGAATAAGCCGCGAGGTGATTTTGAGCAGTAAGGCGAGATCGGCTCAGTGCGGCCAGCAGGTGGGATAAGTGGGCGAGTCGATTTTCAGCAGTACCATCAGTCGAGTCGCTCTTTGAGTTCGTCTCGTTCCTTGCGGGTCACTTCAAGATCGAACATCAGATATTTGATGTCCAGTCGAAGCTGAGCCAGCGCTTCCTGAACCAGTGACAGAATTCGACGACGACGCTTCACCGAGTCCACGACTCGCGTGTAAACGCCTTCAAGTTCCGTCTGATGCTCGTCGGGCAACGCTGCGATGGCCCGAGCCAGGTCAACCAGCTCGCGCGGCAGATCGTTCTCGCCGCTGTCGGGGAATCGCGTGTTCGAATTCATGGCGTATCCGTCTCCGGTGGTCGTTCAATGAAGGGGCCGTGATTGTGTACAGAGCCTGGGGCGTTCACAAGAGTCTCTTTCTAAACCCTTTCAGCATTGCACCTTACCGGTTCCGACCAAAGGAGATTGTCAGTTGATGCAGCGTTTCGACAAAGCAACGCTTCGTCTTGGCGAGTGGCGTAAAGTGCTTTAGACTTCAGAACTTAGGTGCAGTCAGGCGAAGCGGTTCGATGAGGTGTTGCGACAACGAAATGACTTCAGTCAGACCGGCTCTTCGGCACGAAATTCAAAAGAAACTCACCACGGGCAACGAATCCGCAGTTCACCGAAACATCGAGGGTTATTTGTGTCGTTCCGATTCAGGGAAGAATCCGGGCTGAACTCCAGCAGGCGAGCGGTCGAAGTCGCCGTCCACAGAATGTGCCGGATGGTGGCGACACTGGTTGTTGCTTCGCTCGCGTGTTTCATCGCTGGGCGATCGCTTTCCGCTGACGACTTTGTCGAAGGCTTCGACAGTGAAAAGCCAAGCTGGACAACGACGATTCCTCGCGGCTCGGGCATCCAGGTCCGACAGCATCGCCGAAACCTTTACGTCCGCCGCAGCGGCCAGGCTGCCGAACATCTTCAGGTTTCAAGTTTGAGCAACGGACCGATCATCCGACTCGAACACGAACTCCCCCGGTCCGTCCCGATCGACGATCTTTCGTTGACGGTCGAGTATCGAGCCAATCGACCGGGAGCAATTCTCGCCACCAGAATGGTCTTCCCTCATCAGAAGAACCCGTCGACCGGCGAGGTGTTGACCGCGTGGTTGCGTGGCGATCTTTATTCAAAAACGTCTGAGTGGCAGACGCTGAAAGCAACGGCTCAGCAGGAAGAAATTCGGCAGCGGATCACCAGACTGCGCGCCGAGTTCAGTACGGTCAGTCTGGACCTGAACGATGCCTACATAGATCGAGCGATTCTGCTGGTCGGACTCCAGGCCGGAACGACCGAAATCTTTATCGACGATCTTCGCTGGACCGGCTACGCAGCACCTCGCCAGGCCATCGTGCTGGTCAGTGCTGAACACCCCGCCGAGCAACGCCGATCCGACATTCAAATGCGGCTCGACCGGTTGATTGTCAACGGTCGGCCATCGGTCCTGAGGTTCGCGCCGCATCATGACGAAGAGCCGGCACGCCTTCGCGAACTCGGTCTGAACGCTGTCTGGATCAAAGATTACAACGACCTCGCCAGCGTCGAGAAACTCGGCGAGGCTGGCATCTGGTCCCTGGCCACTCCGCCTCGCGGTCGAGTTTCGGGTGAAGACCTGGACGGAACTGCGGTGCCCAGCCTGGACGACTTTGGACCAAAATACGACGGAATCCTCGGTTGGCTGCTGGGCACCAGAATCCCGCCGAGTGCTCGCGACGAAGTCACCACACAGGTGCGACTCATCCGAGCGGCCGACCGACTCACCCAGCGACCAATCATCGGTGACATAGGCGGTCTTGAGCGGTCGTATTCGCGTCTGCTGGACGGTATCGGCCTCACGCGACATCCGCTGCAGACCGAGTTTTCGCTGCACGACTACCGACAGTTTCTGACTCAGAAACGGCGACTGCTTCGCCCCGGAACGTTCGTCACGACCTGGGTTCAAACCGAGCCGGAACCCAACGGCAACGCCCTGCCGGATCCGTTGCCGGTGATCGAGCCGGAGTTAATTCGACAGCTTGCCTGGACCGGACTTTCCGCCGGCGCACGCGGCATCGGCTACTGGAAACGCACTTCCTTCGATGATGCTTTTACCGGAGCCAAAGAGCGCGACCTGGCAATCGCGATCACGAATCAGGAGATCGGCCTGCTGGAACCATGGCTGGCTTCGTGGACCGTACTTGAGCATCAGCGCATAGCAATTCCCGTAGCGTCATCACCAGCAGAAATCAGAAACAACGATTTCGAAAACCTCAGCGAAGCTCGCCAGAGACGCGAGCTGGCCAAACAGCAGCGAATAAAACAGCAAACGGAACAGCGGTCAGTTTCAGACAACACGGATGTGATCGAAATGGCGATCATGACCGGCCCCAACGGTCAGCTTCTGATTCCGCTGTGGTATCAGAAAGATGCTCAGTTCGTTCCCGGACAAATGGCAGCTCAGACGGTCGACATCGTGATTCCCGGCGTGCCCGACACGGCGACCATCTGGAAAGTTTCCACCACCGGAGTCCACACCGTTCGGCGGCAGCCCGGCTCGACCGGCGCACGCGTGACGCTCGAAAATTTCGATCAGATCGCCACGCTGGTTATCTCGACCGATCCCAACTGGGGAAACATCCTGAGGAACCGGATCAGCCAGATCAGCGACCAGAACGCTCGCCTGTGGTACGAAATGGCGAAAGCTAAACTGCAACGAGTGCAGCGAGTCGACGCCGAACTTCAGCATATGGGTTACGGAATTCCTGACGGCCCGCAACTGATTGCCCGCGCCAATTCACATCTCATTCTGGCGGCTCAGCGGCTGGGCGACGGTTCGAACTCCGGTCAGGGTATAACTCAGGCTTCGTTCTCTACCTCTTACGCAGCCACAACGACCACACCCGAGTTCGTGCGGCTTCAATGCCAGGGAGCAATGCAGTCGTTGCGAATTCTGCAGCGGGCACACTGGGAAGCCGCTATCGCAGAACGTTCCTCGCCCGTCGCCAGCCCGTACACAATCAGTTACCAGACGCTGCCTGAGCACTGGCGATTCGTCCGCCGACTCGGTGCAACACATTTCGCCGGTTATGAAAACCGATTGCCGTCGGGAAGCTTTGAAAATACCGACACCGCTCAAATGATCTCTGACGGGTGGGGCAACCATCAGGACGACATCGAAGGTGTCCGCGCCGCAGCCGAACTCGCATCGCTGGGCAGCCAGTCCGGTTTTGCTCTGCGACTGCTGGCCGTCCCGAATACCAACGCCGAGGTTCCGATCGCTCTGGAAGGAATTCCGATCGCCCTCACAACGCCTCCCCTGCCGCTGAAAGCCGGACAGACCGTCCACATCAGTGGTCGCATTCGAATTCAGGCTCGCCCCGCCGCATCGATTGAAGGCGTGACCGTCACCGAAAGTCTCACCGGCTCCAAGGCCCGCTGGAAGAAAACTCGTGGCTGGGAAACGTTCGAACTCATTCGCGAAGTTACTACCGACAGCGATTTACGCCTTCGTCTGACTCTGCACGGCCTCGGAGAAGTACTGTTTGACGATTTGAAAATTGTCGCCTCAACACCGGCATCAGCCGTTAAGGATTAGACCATTTTCATGGTTTCTGTGCAGGAACAGGCACCCGGTCGCTCAGTAGATCCGGTAGCCGCCAGTCAGCAGAAACAGATTCTCGCCGGGGGTACTGGTGCCCCACTTTGACCTCAACCCCCTGATACTTGGATTCGATTTCGGGAGCCGGTAAGCTGCCGCTCGGTTTTGACCGAAATTTCTCGGCACCAGCCGATTTCTCTCGCCGCAGGCAGACCGCCCGACCTCGACAGGTCATCGAGCGCGCCGCGGAAGCTTTCGCAGACGTGGCGTCAAAAATCGCCGCGACTCTGTTCGCCACTGTCAACAAAGGATGAATTCAGAATGCCTATCGCCACTCCCGCCCAGTACGCTGCCATGCTCGACGCCGCTCAGCAAGGTGGGTACGCCTACCCTGCAATCAACGTCACGTCGATTGCCACGATCAATGGAGCCCTGAAAGGATTTGCCGATAAAGGCTCTGACGGAATCATTCAGTTCTCGACCGGCGCCGGCGAATTCGCATCCGGTCTCAACGTCAAGGACGCAGTCTTCGGAACGCTCGTCCTTGCCGAAGCCGCGCACCGACTCGCCGAAAAGTACGACATCCTGATCGGCCTGCACACCGACCACTGCCAGCCGAAGAAAGTCGACAGCTTCCTGCGACCGCTGATCGCCGCCACCGCCGAGCGACGCGCTGCCGGAAACGGCAACCTGTTCAACTCGCACATGTTCGACGGGTCGGAGCTCGACATCGTCGCGAACATGGAAATCGCCAAAGATTTGCTGAAGGTGTGTGCGGAAAACGAAATCATTCTGGAAGTCGAAGCTGGCGTTGTCGGCGGTGAAGAAGACGGCATCGACCACAGCGACATGCCGGCAGAAAAGCTTTACACGACTCCTGAAGATATGGTTTACGTGCATGAGCAACTGAGCGGAATCGGCCGGTACATGTTCGCCGCGACTTTCGGCAACGTTCACGGCCACTACAAGCCGGGTGCCGTCAAACTGCGACCTGAAATCCTGAAGAACGGCCAGGCAGCAGTGATCAGCAAGTTCGGCAAAGAAGCAGAATTCGACCTCGTCTTCCATGGTGGATCTGGAACTCCGAGCGACCAGCTTCAAGAAACGCTCGATTACGGCGTCATCAAGATGAACATCGACACCGACACGCAGTACGCATTCACGCGGCCGGTCGTCGACCACATCATGAAGAATTATGACGGCGTCCTGAAGATCGACGGCGAGATTGGATCCAAGAAAGTCTACGACCCACGCTCTTACATCAAGCTCGGCGAAAACGGCGTCGCCACTCGCATGGGCGAAGCCTGCGACGACCTGAAATCTTCAGGCCAGACAATCTTCGGCAAAGTCTAAGCCGCGGATTCTGAAGCTATTGAATTCGGGAAACACAAAAAGCCCCGTCGGTTGATTCCGGCGGGGCTCTTTTCGTTTGGGATTTTGTGATTTCAAACGCTTTCGTGCTAAGTTTGGCCACAGATTTTTTACTAACGGGCACGGGTGACTTACTTGTCATCCGCAGAATCCGTGTTTCATCGATGCCAATCCGTAGCTCAATTACTCCGCCTTTTCCGCGAAGACTTTTCTGAAAACCAGATGGCTCGGGATGTAAACCAGCAACGGATAAGCCAGCATTACGATCCCCAGCCAGGCGACCGGATGCATGACCGTCTGAGAGGTCTCACCCCAGCCGAAGACCTTGTCGACGTTTCCAGCCACAGTTGTTGGACCAGGCAGGGTAAAGAACACGGTCAGCAGAACACCCCAGCAGATTCCAATTTGAGCCTTCCATGCTTTCTGCTCATAGCCCAAACGCGACACCAGCCAGAGCAGCAGGAATGGCAACCAGCCGTGGAACAGCGACAGCCCGCGTACAAACAGAGAAATCTCCGGGTCGAACATGTACGTTGCCAGGCCGACCATAGGCCGTCCAAAGGCCATATTAAAGAGGAAGTCGGCACACCAGAGAAACTGCGGAAACACGATCGCCACCGCTTGAGTACTGATGAGAAACTTCGAGTCCGTCCACAAGCCGATCAACGTGACAATTAACGCGACATCGCAGAACCAGAGAAAATTGGCGGGCCCGTACGCGTGGTAGTAGTACGGGATTAAAACGGCCATAAATGCTGAATAGGCAACCTTCACGCTGATCGCAATTCTGCTTGAAGAATTCCCGGTCCCGGTGCTCACGGAGCCCTTTTTTGTCGATTCGGTCATAGCATTCCCTTTGCTTTTTATTCGATTCGTCGTTGAGTAATCCGGTCGCTGAGTAAAGAGCGTCGCTGGTTCGAAAGCGCAACGCAGAGTTTCAGCTGATTTCCGACCAACCGTCGATTCTGGCTTTCGTGACAATCCCGCCGGCATTCCACCAGCAAACTAAAGCGAATGCCTCACTCCGCAAATCCCTCCCGACCTGCGGCACATTCCTGCTCCAGGTTAGTTGCGGAGGAAGAGAATGAGCGAACTTAGCAGAAATACTGACTTCAGCTTCGAAGGAGACTCGACGGCAACGTTGGAGCCGATAGCGAACCCATCCGATCCAGCGTTGCTGGATCAGCTGGCAAAGAAACTGAATGCAGCACCGATCAAAACTGAGCCCGTTGATTTTGAACGAATGAAGCAGCTTGAGACTCGACTGGCCGACCGCGAACAGCTCGTTTCAATTCTGACCGAGCGACTTGAACAGGCCGCCGACGAACTTGATCGAATCAAACGATCGGGCGGAGTCCTGTCAGGCTCCGGTGCAAACACTGGTGACACCGCCTCGCTGCTCGAAGGACATCAGGAGGTCGCGGAAAAGCTTGGCCGCTTCGTCGACGCCTGGGAAGAACGCTACGAAGGTCCGGCGCTGCGTCGCCTTGAAGCGGGAATTGAAGAGCTGCGCGAACGGCTGGAGCAGGCAACATTGCACGGTCATTCCTCATCCGGCAACTCCGCAGTTTCGCGACTTTTCCCGCACGACGAAGTCGGCCTTCGATCTGGAACACTCAATCAATCGACGATCGAATCACCAGATCACTCTGAAACTGACTCACTGCTGGAAACTGCTCCCGGCAGAAAACCACTCGATGCTCCCTTCCGGCTTGTCCTGATTTCCAGCGACGACGTACCAGACGACTTCGACATACCGCTCCCTCAGATGATCGATGAGAACAACGCTGAGCCATCAGAACTTCGAAAAGCAGTGACCGACCGCGACGCCTACATTCGCTGGCTCTGTCATCAGATTCGAAGCGTCACCGGACGCCTGGAAGGATGGCTGGGTGAGGTGCAGGCCGGGTCTGACGATGTAACGTTGCACCGAAGAATTGATGAAATCGAGAAAGTGATTCACGACCAGCTTCGAATCGCCGAGATTGATGTCTCGATCGAACGAGCCAGGCTTTCGCGAGACCAGGCCAGACTGAACGAACAGTCGGAACAACTGGCTCGTGAGCGTGATCAATTCGCCAGGGCAACAGCTCCAGGCAATGCCGATGAGGACACTCCAATGCTGCGCCGCTGGAAAAAGTTCATCCGGAATCAGGATTCTTAAGTCCAAAAAGAACGACCAGCGACGCTTCCTTTGCGACCGTTTGAAGATCAACACCGATTCCGATTCGCGTTCCAGAAGCTCGACAGGTTGATGAATTTCAGTTTTCTCGCCGGCAGCACGTTCTGCAATGCCGCCGCGATTAGATGAAGTTTCGTTCGACGAATTCCTGTAGACGCGATCCTATATTGCAGCAACGCGCCCCGATGCTTCAGTCCGTTATTGCTCGCGTCGACGCTTAGCCACAGCTGGCAGGTGAAGCCGGTATCAGACTCAACGATGGCCGCCAGTCGGGCAGCGATATCCCATTCGAGAGTCACGGCTGACATGGCCCGTCCGACGTACTACCTTTCAGAGAAATCGCCGCTATGCCACATCATCTCCCCTCACTCCTGCTCGATAACGCATGTCTGATGACCACTCGTACGACCTGATCCGGTTTGTCACAGAGGCATCACCGTGTCCGTACCTTCCGGACGAATCGTCGCAACTTGAATACCGCGTGCCGGCGACACTTGACGCCGAATCACTCGAACGTCTGATCGAACGCGGCTGGCGACGCTTCGGCAATTACGTCTTCCGGCCACAGTGTCAAACCTGTCGAAAATGCCGACCATTGAGAATCCTGGTAAACGATTTTCGCCCATCCAAAAGCCAGCGACGAGCGTTGCGTCGAAATCAGAACGTCGAACTTCACGTCACCCTGCCGCAGGTTTCTGACAAGCATGTGGCCCTGTTCAACGCCTACCATCGAGACATGGCCGGACGTCGGAACTGGCCTGACAATGCTACGTCTTTTCAGAATTACTACGAGTCATTCATTGGCCGGCCAAATGAGTTCGCTCGCGAATTTCAGTACCGGGAAGACGGGCAACTGATCGGAGTTGGCATCGTCGACGTTTTCAATAACGGCCTCTCCAGTGCTTACTTCTACCACGATCCATCCTGGCGAAAACAGAGCCCCGGAACGTTTTCCATTCTCAAGGAAATCGAATGGGCGAAGGCTCACTCGATGCAGTATTCGTACCTCGGATACTGGATTCACGAAAACCAGTCGATGGACTACAAGGCTCGCTTCACTCCTCACGAGATTCTCGAAGCATGCGTCGACCTCGACGAAGAACCCGTCTGGAAAATCGCCGCTGAATAACGCCCGGCGGGATCCGATTTCCTGAAGACACCAACGTCAAGCGCGGATTTCCCAGCCAGGAAATCGACAGCATGATTCACGCGATAATGTCGTGAATGACGTGCCCGAAGTCCTGCTCCAGCCGCTTGTGCGAGGGGACTTCCAGCCTTTTCCGGTCAAGCCCGAGCTGGTGCAGAATGGTCGCGTGGATGTCGGTGACGTAGTGAGGATTCTCTTCGGCATGAAAGCCGATTTCGTCCGTCGCTCCGTGAGCAACCCCGCCCTTCAATCCGCCGCCAGCCATCCAGACCGAAAAGCCATACGGATGATGGTCGCGACCGTTGGCTCCCTGCGAGCCGGGCGTGCGTCCGAACTCTGTGGCGAAAACGACAATTGTTTCTTCCAGCAAGCCTCGCCGCTTGAGATCTTTCAGCAGACCGGCAATCGGACGATCGACCTGGCCTGAAAGACTGGCATGGCTGGTTTGGAGATTTGAATGAGAATCCCACGCTCCGGCCGCGCCGTCTCCATGCATGATCTGAATGAATCGAACGCCGCGTTCGGCAAAACGCCGAGCCGCCAGCAACTGCATTCCAAAAGGTTTCGTTTTGGGATCGTTAAGCCCGTACAGGTTTTGAGTTTCCTGCGTCTCTCCGTCAAAGCGGATCACGTCCGGAACGGCCGTCTGCATCCGAAATGCCAGTTCGTACGACTGCATGCGGGCTCGCAGAGAGTTATCAGACGGATACTGTTCGGCGTTGAGCTGATTCAGACGGCTGATCAGGTCAAACGTCAACTTCTGCTCTGTTGAGGAGAACTCAACTTCGGGCCTCGCGTACGGAAGCGGGTTCGCCGGGTCGACCTTCATCGGAATCGCGTCGTAGGCCGGTCCGAGATAATGACCGTCTCGCGTATCAAAATACCGAGGCCCCATCGAGATAAACTGAGGCAGGTTCTGATTCAGCGTTCCCAGCCCCCAGGTGACCCAGGCTCCGAGCGTCGGCACTCGCTCATCAAGCATGTGCCGACCGGAAATAAACTGAACCTGAGCACCGTGATTATCGTCCGTCGTCCACATCGACCGGATGAACGAGATGTCGTCGGCGCAACTGCCAATGTGAGGAAACCAGTCGCTGATCTCAATGCCGCTTTCTCCGTGCTTCCTGAACCCAACCTGCAATGGGTAAAGTTTGTTTCGTTGCTGGCCGTTGGCATCGTTCACGACAACAACGCGAACCTTCTTCAACTTCTCGGGATCCTGAACGCTCTTGAATGGTGAATCGTTGATCGACTTTCCCGCGTGCTTTGTCAGTTCCGGCTTCGGATCGAAGCTCTCCATATGACTGACGCCGCCGCGCATAAAGAGCAGGATTACGTTCTTCGCCTTCGGTTGAGCATCCGGCAGAAGTGAACGCGATTCACTGGCCGCCGCGTCGCGCTGCAGCATCGCGTTAAGCGCCAAGGCTCCAAACCCCATGCCCGAACCAAGCAACTCGCGTCGAGTCGCTCGCCTGCTACCGCTGTGTGAATCACTGAAACTCATTCGTCGACCTCCGCCTGCTTCAAACAATCAGCCCCGATCACGAACAGCCATCCTCGATCAGGGTCTGAAAAAACTCACCGAATCGTCACGAAATCGTTGTGGTTCAAAAGGGCGTGAACAATCGCCGTTTTTGCTCGCATATTCGCGTCAGCTTTTCCATTTAACGTCTCCATCAATTGCCCCATCGTCGTCCGACACGCGGTTGCCTCTTCTCTTGTCGGCTTCCGAGCAAGCAACAATTCAAACGCGTCTCGCACAAATGTCTCATCATCCGCTGACTCTTTCACTGCCTGACCGGCAATTCGCTCACTCAGGATGCGAGACATTTCGAGCGTCAGTCGACTATTGGCCATCGCCAGGGCCTGCTGAGGGACGATACTTTCGGTGCGGCGATAACAGCGTTGGATATCCGCGTCGTCGAACATCGCAACGAAGGCATTGCGATCATCTCTCGACTGAGTGAAGTACAAACTGCGACGACGCACGTTTCTGTCATTGGGATTCTCGGTCGGACCGCCCATCTTCGAATCCAGAACTCCGGCCAGGTGCAGGACACTGTCGCGAACGACTTGCGATTCCATGCGAACCGGCATTCGTCGCCAGAAATACTGGTTGTTCGGGTCTGCTTCCGATGTCGACTGAGCTGCTTCTCGAATTCCAGTTGAACGCTGATACGCTTCCGAAGTCACGATCAGCCGATGCAGATGCTTCATGCTCCAGCCTTTTTCCTGCAGATCGACCGCCAACCAGTCCAGCAGCTCCTGCATCGGCGGAGCTTTCGTTCGGCGTCCGAAATCTTCGACCGGATCGACCAGCGGCTGCCCGAAATGTCTCAGCCAGACGTGGTTGACAGCAACGCGAGACGGCAACGGATTTCTGGCATCGACAATCCACTTCGCAAAGGCAAGACGACGGCCAGTGCTCAACTTTGAATAAGGAGCATCCCGAGACTCAGGTTTCTCGGCGGGCCCTTCCAGTGCCTTCAACGATGCTCGAATTGACGTATACGCCGTTCCCGGTTTCTCGATCGAAGTCCGAGCCTTCGCAACAGACTCCAGCTCTTTCTTCAAGCGTTCTTCGGTCGTCTTCTGCTTCGAGGCGTCCAGCTTGCCTGAGAGTTCAAGCTGTGACTTCGCGACTGCCAGTTCGGCAACGGCCAGCTCATGATTTCGAGCGGCCAACGCGGCGGCGGCAACCAGCGATTTCGATCGTTCGTCACCGGGTGAAGCGAATTTCGCCTGGTCAGCTGCGAACGCTGACTCGATCATGACAGGTTTCAGCTCCGCAGCAGCCAGCGTCGCTTTGCTGACTTCCAGCCGCAGTGCCAGGTTTTCCAGATTGCCAGGCCCGGCCTGACCAGGCTCGATGAGTCGTCGGCCTGCAGGAAGCTCGCGAATCTCAAGTGAATCAAACTCGGCGATTGCATCGAACGCGACCAGATCGATATGACCAGCTTCGCGTTTCTGCGCCAGCCGGTATGAAAGAGTGTACACGCCATCGATCGCTGCATTAATCAGATCTCCCTTCACGGCGATCGTCAATTCGTAATCCGTATTTGCGAGGACGGGACGGGCGACGAGACCACCGCTCGGATATTGCGAACCCGACCCGGAATTCACGGCGACCTGCAACTTCGAACCAGGCTGCACCGCACTCATGTAGACCATTTTCTCTCGACCATCGATCGAGTCAAACGTCAGACCGACGGACTTCCATCGATCGCCTCCCAGTGTCTTGAATTTCAGCGTCGCCTCGAAATCGACCGGATGAGTCTTTCGAGTTCGCAGGTATTTCCTGGTCGCTCCGGCCAGCTTCTGCCCGACCTTACCATTTGCATAGACCCATTCACCTGGCCCCTTCTCCCACACGTCAGGGTCCCAAACGTCGAAGTCGTCTCGAAGGAACAATTCTCCTGCCTCGACACTGACAGGTCCGGCAGTCGCTGAATCAACAGCCGCCTGCGACACCGCCACTGCCTGGCGTGCGTCTTCGATCTCCAGCGCGGCTGCCGCCAGATGATCGGTCAGCACGAACGGTCGCAGCTCAGGAGCGTGAGCCTCGACCGGAAGTGAAATCGCCTCGAACTGAAAATCTCCGGTCGACAACAGAGCCGGAATCGCGGCAGGCATGACTCGCGACTTGTCAGGATCCATTTCATTACCTCGCAGATGCAGCCAGGTCGCCTCTTCCGGATGAGCGTCGAAGACCCGCGGGAGACCGTCCTTTTCGAGATCGATCTGCCCCGGCACAGAATCAAGCCGAACCTGATGCGGTTCAAAGATCGCACGCATCGAGTAATAGTCGTCATGAGTCAGCGGGTCGTATTTGTGGTCGTGACACTTCGCGCAGTTCATCGTCAGGCCAAGAAACGCTTTGGAAGTGTGCTCGATCGTCGAGTCCAGCCAGGTCGTCCGATTAAAAAGGTAATAGTTCCTCGCAAGAAACCCGGTGGCTCGCAGCGTCTTTGGATCAGTCGGAGCCAGTTCGTCGCCAGCCAGCATCTCCATGACCATCCGGTCGTAGCCTTTGTCGTCGTTCAGTGATTCGATGATCCAGTCCCGCCAGTGCCAGATATGTTTCTGACTGTTGCGAAGTTGCTTCCCCAGACCGTACCAATCGGCGTACCGCCAGACGTCCATCCAGTGCCGTCCCCAGCGTTCTCCATAATGTGGACTTTCGAGCAGACGATCGACGACTCGGTTCCACGCTCCGGGACTGTCGTCGGCCAGGAACATCTTCAACTCATCACGAGTCGGCGGAAGACCGATCAGGTCGAGATAAACCCGCCGCAGCAACAGCGACTTTTCCACAGGGCCGACACGTTGAAGATTCAATTCGCGATGCTTCGCGGTAATAAACGCGTCGACGGGGTTGCCCGTCGTAATTCCCTCACCGCTCGGCAAATCAACCTTAACCGGCCGTTGAAACGACCAGTGCTCGCGAGGGTCGCTGTCCGCTTCTTCGTGTGCCGGAGCCGGCGATCCGGCCGCAATCCAGTTTCGAATCGCGGCAATCTCTTCCGGTTTGAGCGGCTCACCTTCGGGCGGCATGCGGATGTCGTCGTCTTTCGAGGTCACTCGCAAAAACAGCTCGCTCATTTCGACTCGCCGGACGTCGACGATCGGACTGTCTGCTCGATTGCGAATCGCCGCCGCAGTATCGAGGCGTAGATCCGCTTCCTGCTTCAAGGCACCGTGGCAGGCGTAACAGCGAGCTTTCAAAACTGGCTTAACCAGTTCAAGGTAGTCGTCAGCGCGGCATAAACTGCTCAGTATGGCCAGGCCGACTGTTGAAAGAGCAAGAATCCGCATGAATCGCGTCATCAAAGTTTCCAGGTTCTACTCGACTTTGAAATGAGTTCCACCCTGAATGGCACATTGCAAACTGGCTATCGACCAATCAATGGGTTGCCAGACTCGACCGGCACAGTCACGCTGACACGTCGACATTCAGCGATTCAGTCTAACAGAGTGTGCGTTCGGACTCGCAATGGATCAATCCTCAGCCAACGACGCTTCCGCAGTATCAGCCGCCACACGCAACGACGAACCTCGGTCGCGAGCACGCGTCACCGTCTCGGCCTGGCTGTGCTCCGGAGCCATCATCGCCTACCTCTGCCGCAACTCTCTGGGAGTTGCTGAGAAATCTATTCGGCTCGATCTTGAAATCAGCGAAGAAACGATGGGCCTGATCATGGGCTCGTTCTTCTGGGCGTACGCCCTGTTTCAGATTCCCGGCGGAGTGCTGGGCAAAAAGTTTGGCTCAAGGATCTGGTTACCAATCTTCGCCGGACTTTCCGCCATAGCCACGATGACGTTCGGAATGGCGGCGGGAGTCGCCAGCCTTCTGGCTGCTCGCATTGGAATCGGCGTCGCTCAGGCCGGGCTTTTTCCGTGTTCAACTATTGCCATCACCAAATGGTTTCCGAAATGGGAACGCGGGCTGGCGAGCGGATTTCTCGCGGCGTCCATGCCGGTCGGAGGTGCGATCGGCCTTGGCCTGACAGGGCAACTTCTTGAGCTCACAAACTGGCGAACAATTCTGATTCTGTACTCGATTCCAGGCTTACTCTGGGCATTTGGTTTCCGCTTCTGGTTTCGAGAAACCCCCGCCGAACACGATGCCGCCAATCAGGCCGAATGTGATTACATCGCCGAGAACGATTGCGCAAAGGATCAGACAACTTTGACAGCCTGCGTTGGAACGGGCACGAATCAATCGCCACCAGCCACGGCCGCCGATTCCCCAACGTCATCGTTGTTCCTGGCTGCCCGTTTGTGTTTCTGGATGATCTGCGGTCAACAGTTCTTCCGAGCCGCCGGCGCCGCGTTCTTTCAAAGCTGGTTCCCGACTTACCTTCAGGAAACTCGAAACGTCTCGACGGCAAAGTCAGGCTGGTTGTCGACTCTCCCACTGATCGCAACGGTCGTCGCCGCCATTCTTGCCGGTGGCCTGTCAGATTACGTGTATCGAAAAACTGGCCGACTGACTCTGGCCCGGTCGGGACTCGCTGGCCTCGCATTGTTCCTTTGCTCGTTGCTCGTCTTCTCCGCGTGGTTCGTCAAAGACGCGACTTCCGCGACACTCATCGTCAGCGCCGGAGCTTTTTTCGCCGCCGTCGCCGGGCCCTGCGCGTATGCCTCGACAATGGACATGGGCGGAAAGAATGTGTCGCTCGTATTCAGCTGGATGAACATGATCGGAAATTTCGGAGCCGGCCTGGTCATCTGGAGCGTCCCTCACTTCAGAAGCTTGATCGAGGGCACACCTGCCTTGCAGAAACTCTGCGGCGGAAACAGCTGGAACGCGATTCCGATGCTGTTCGGGATGATGTTTCTGCTGTCGTCGCTTTGCTGGGCACTTCTTCGAATCCGAGCTAACGAACTGGAATCCTGAACGCCTTCGAGTCAGCGAAAGAGTTTCATCATGCAGACTGTTGAGTTTCCTCAAGGCCGATGCCTTGCCGGGGTCGCGCGACGCGACATCACGCCACCTGTCGGCATCTACCACCGAATGTGGGGAGCCGCGACGCATGATCGCTCAACCGGAGTCCATCGCCCGTTGACCACAACGATTCTCGTCATGCGACCGGATGACTCGCTGGCCGCATCAAAGCCAGTGGCCTTTGTCGCGGTCGACCATTGCCTGCTGTGGAATCGCGAAATGAACGAACTGCTCGATCGCGTCAGTGAGTCATCCGGCGTCGAGCGAAGCCAGATCATCGTTTTCTTTTCACATACGCACGCCGCCGGCCTGATGGGTCACGAGCGTGTCGACCTCCCCGGCGGAGAGCTGATCCCGCAATATCTAGCCGATGTTGCCGACGCAATTTCGGATGGAATCCGGGAAGCGTCCTCACAATTTCAACCAGCAGTGCTTACCTACGGAACAGGCCGCTGCAACCTTGCGACCAACCGCGACTTCAAAGACGGGACGCTCGATCGATTCGTTTGCGGTTTTAACCCGAGCGGAAAAGCCGACGACACGGTAGGAGTCATCCGTCTGGCAACGGCTGACAACCACACAACACTGGCAACGGTCGTCAACTACGCCTGTCACCCGACGACGCTCGCCTGGGACAACACGCTCATCAGTCCCGACTATCCCGGAGCCATGCGAGAAGTTGTTGAATCGGCAACCAACGCTCCGTGCTTCTTCATTCAGGGAGCATCCGGCGACATCGGACCACGGCATGGCTTCGTTGGTAACACCAACGTCGCCGATCAGAATGGGCGACAACTTGGGTATGCCGTTCTGTCGGCTCTTGAAGATCTCCCACCGGTCGATGCAAACATGAAATACGGTGGCGCGGTGATCTCCGGCGCGACGATTGGAACCTGGGACTACGAGACTTCTTCGACGACGCAACGGAGCCGAGCAGCGGCCTGGGAAGAACAACACTCCGAAGTGTCACTTGCTTATCGTGACGATCTTCCGCGGCACGACGAGCTTCAGCGTGAGGCTGCGGAGTGGAAAACAAAAGAAGCCGCCGCAACCGAAGCCGGCGATGCAAACACCGCTCGCGATGCTCGAGCCATGATCGAACGCATGACTCGGCGGATTGTCCGAGTCGCTCATCTCGATGATGCGGAAACCTACCCTTACCCGATCCGTCTATGGAAAATGGGTGACGCCGTGTGGGTCGCCCTCGACGGAGAACATTACAACGTGCTGCAGCGGAATCTGCGAAACCACTTTTCGGACGTGCCGCTGATAATTGGAACGCTCGCCAACGGCTCCGATGTCTGGTATCTGCCTGACACGGCTTCGTACGGCAAGGGCCTTTACCAGGAGGATGCCTCGATCCTCGCCCAAGGCAGCCTTGAGAAACTCGAAGCTGCGTTGATCGATCAAATTGAAAAGCTGCTGCAGGCCAATCGGTCGAAATGAAAACGAACAATGAATCATCTGACATCGATTTGTAGACCTTCTGACGCCAAACCGCTGAGTCGCTAAGAAACGCAAAGGATCAAAGCTGCATTGCCATCCTTCGCGACTCTGCGTCAGGCGAAGCATCTGCTTTCACCAAAAACTCATCACGAAACTCTGAGATAAACCATGAAGATCACGGCCGTCGAGACACTCGTCTGCAACGCTCGGATGCGGAACTGGGTATTTGTCAAAGTGGTGACCGACCAGCCAGGACTGATCGGCTGGGGAGAAGCCACGCTGGAATGGCACACCCGCGGAGTCGTCGGCGCGGTGCAGGACATTGCCGAACTGATCGTCGGCGAGGACCCGCGACGGATCGAGCATCTCTGGCAGATGATGTTCCGTCAGCACTTCTGGCATGGGAACGGAATCGTCCGCTCGACGGCAATTTCAGGCATCGACATCGCGCTGTGGGATATCGCCGGCAAGGTAGCCAACATGCCGTGTTCCCAATTGTGGGGAGGGCCGGTTCGAGACTGGATTCGAACCTACTGCCACCTGGGCGGCGGCAAAATGGAGGACTTTTACGAAACGTCTGTTGAAGACGCGAAACAGTTTGGCGAGCTGGCGCAGAAAGCCGTCGAGGATGGCTACACCGCTTTCAAGAGTATGGCAGTGCCGCCGACGATGCCGATCGAAGGTTTGCGACCGGTGCGGCTTGCCGAAGCCGCCGTTGCTTCCATGCGTGACGCGGTCGGCGACGATATCGACATCATGGTCGATTGCCACGCTCGCCCCTCTCCAGCAATGGGACTGCGGTTCGGAAAGGCGCTCGATCCGTACGGTCTGTACTTCTTTGAAGAACCCTGCTGGCCGGAATCGGTCGACGGCCTGGCGACAATCAACACGGCGATTACAACTCCGGTCGCCACCGGCGAGCGAGTGACCGACCTCGCCGATTTTCAGGAACTCTTCGCGCGGCGTGCGTGTGAGATCTGTCAGCTCGATATCACACACTGCGGCGGCCTGACGGCTGCTCGACGAATCGCGGCTCTGGCCGATGCTCATCGAATCGCACTGGCACCACATAATCCTCAAGGCCCGGTCAGCACCGCCGCATCGCTGGAATTCGGATTCTCGCAACCCGGCTACATCATCTGCGAAACCGTCCACAACGACGTTCCGTGGAGAAACGACGTTGTCGATGAAGGATTTACGATCGAACGGGAAGGCCGTCTGGTGAAACCGAACACTCGCCCGGGACTGGGAATCTCGATCAACGAGGACGCTGTGGCCAGGCACCCCTTCGAGCAGGAGCTTCCGCAACGAGTATTCTACCCGGACGGCAGCGTCGGTGACTGGTAACGCTCGCGGTGCCCAACCTCAGTTGAATCAAGCTGGTTGAAGCGAATTTTGACCGGGGCTATAACCGCCCCTTCATTTTTCCGATCGACTTTTGCGTACGCGTTCTAAGCCACTCCCAAAGCGAAAGCAGCCTCGCATGTCCGTTACGAACGAAGAGCCGACTCCGCAAGACGACAATGCGAAGACGACGATCGCCGAAATGAACCCCCGGAACAGCGATATCCAGGAACCGCCGACGTCGTTTGGTGGCATCTTCCGAAAGCTTGGTCCGGGACTGATCATCGCAGCCAGCATCGTGGGTTCCGGAGAGTTAATCGCCACAACAAAGACCGGTGCTCAGGCCGGTATCTCTCTGCTCTGGCTGGTCATTGTTGGCTGCGTAATCAAAGTCTTCGTTCAGGTGGAACTTGGCCGGGTCGCCATCAGCCAGGGTGAAACCACACTGACGTCACTCAACAGAATTCCCGGCCCACGGCTGGGCGTCAGCTGGATCATCTGGTACTGGCTGATCATGATGCTGGTCGGCTTCGGGCAGCTTGGGGGAATTATCGGTGGCGTCGGGCAGGCCATGGCACTTGCTCGACCACTGACCGGCGACTATGTCGAAGCCATTCTGTACCCGTCCGAAACCGAATTGAAGCGGTACATCGCGTGGGACGATGAGAAGCAGAACCGTGACAATGACTTCCTGGCAACGCTGCATCCGGAGCAGCAGAATCGAGTCACTCGTGCGCAGGAAGTGATCGAGTCTCGGCTGACGAAGCTTGATGAAGGATCGCCGGGGCGCGCCGAGCAAACGGTGCAGCTCGTGCGAGCCCTGATCGAAAAAGAACGCGAGGCCAAAGCCAGAGAAGTGGCTGGCGAAGATTTTGACAAAGCGGCTTTCCTGAAAGCGGAGAAGTCCGCCGTCAAAGCAGTACTGACTCCGCAGACGCTGGACGACAAATACTGGTCCGTCGTCGTCGCGGTCATGACGATTGTCCTGCTGGTTCGAGGCAGGTACGGACTCATTCAGAACGTCTCGACATTTCTGGTCGTCGGCTTCACGTTTATCACCATCGGCAACGTCGTCTCGCTTCAGTTCAAGCCTGAATTCGCCATGAGCGCGAGCGAAATCTTTGCCGGTCTGATACCACTTTTACCAGATGTCGGCGTCGCCCCTCCCGGTTTACCCTACTGGGAGATGAAGCAGCCTCTGGCCACCGCCCTGGCCACGTTCGGCATCATCGGAGTCGGTGCGACCGAACTGGTCGCCTACCCGTACTGGTGCATCGAAAAGGGCTATGCGAAGTACACCGGGCCCAAAACAAATGACGAAGGCTGGTATCGCCGAGCGAACGGCTGGATCAACGTCATGAAGTGGGACGCGTTCGCGTCGATGCTGATTTACACAATCGCGACGCTGGCATTCTTCTTCATGGGCGTTGCCGTCATGTATCAGAACGGCCTCGATCCGGAAGGCATGCGGATGGTCAGCACGCTGCTCGAACAGTACGTGCCGGTCTTTGGCGAGTATGCCAAGTGGCTATTCCTCGTTGGAGCCATCGCCGTGCTTTACTCGACCTACCTGGTTGCCAACGCCGCCTGGACGCGAGTTTACACCGACGCGTTCAAAGTCTACGGCCTGATGAGTCGAGATAACGAAAAGGCTCACAACCAGTCGATCCTGATTCTGGCCATCGTGCTGCCGCTGATTTCGATGAGCCTTTGGTGCAGCGGTATCAACCCGGTGAAGCTGGTTCTGCTCAGCGGTCTGATGCAGGCGATCATGCTGCCGATGCTCGGCTTCGCGGCGCTCTGGTTCCGCTACGCAAAAACTGAAGAATCGATTCGCCCCGGCAAGGTTTGGGACGGCTGTCTGATCCTGTCGTGCATCGGCCTGTTGATTGCTGGTGCCTGGGGCGTTTACAGCACGCTGTAAGTATCTCCCCCGTTGATGCCGCACCGAAAATCGTCACTGCTGAGGAACTGAATTCATGGACGTTTTCTTTTCGTTTATTTCGCTGGTGCTGCTGAGCGCTGGCCTGGGTATCGACAACGGCCTGCTGATCGAATTCTCACTGAAAGGACTCAACCTCGACGAGAAGAAACATTTGCAGTGGCGATCAGTGGCGCTCGTCATGGCTGCTTTGCTTCGAATCGGATTTCTGTTCAGCCTGTCACAACTGTCGTTTCTTGAGAACCCGCTGCCACATTCAAACTGGTTTCCAAATCTGTGGTTCGCTCACGAAGGCGTCGACCTGACCTGGATGAGTCTCGTGCTGTTTGCTGGCGGGCTGATCATCCTCGCAATGGCCGTCTGGGAGTACTACCACAAGTTTCGAGCAGAACTGGAAGGTCACGCCCACAAGAAAAAAGACTCAAAGAGCGGAACGTTCAAAGTGCTCGCCGTCGTCGGGTATCTGACGGTGATGAATATCCTCTTCAGCCTGGATTCCGTTTTCGCTGCGGTCGCCATCATGGACCTGGAGACTCAATTCTGGTGGATGGTCGCGGCGATCCTGACGGCGTCAGGGATTATGGTTTTCTGCATGATCCCGCTGAGCGCGATCGTCGCCAGGAACAAACACTTCGGCGTTCTGATGCTGTCGATCCTGGCCGTCATCGCCACCAAACTTCTCGTCGACGGAACAGGCTCGCATTTCTCGAACGGCCTGCTGATTTTCATCATCGGAGTGCTGCTCCTGAACGACGCCGCGCAGGCCCTGATCGACAAAGCCGCCGCGAAGCGAATTGCCAGAACCGCCGCGAACAAGGTGTCATAGCAAGCAAGCCATAACATGCTCCGCGTTTTCAACGTCGAAGGGTCATGCCATGCGTCCCTGTCAAAACTGCGGAGTGCCGATCGGAAACGCCGACGAGTTCTGTGGGGAATGCGCCAAGCTCGATCTGCCATCTGAGGCGGAGAAGGTCGAACAGAAGCAGCAGGCAGCACGACGCCAACAACGGATCGCCAATGGAAGGAAAGTTGCGAGTCGTCGCGAAAAGGACGCTGCAGATCAAGCCTGGGTTGCTCGAATTCTTCAACGTATGTGTGTTCCGTTTCTGATTGTCGCCATTCTGGTTGGCTCAAATTTCGGATTGGACAAATTTTTCCTTGCCACGTTGATTGAGTCTCTACTCGTGCTTGCCTGGCTCGGACTGCTTTCTGGAATGGGATTCAGCCTCTTCGGAACCACCTGGTTCACCATCGGTTTCAACCTGCATGTGGAGCGCACCCCACCGCTCATAGCCCTTGCGACCATGTTCCTTTCCTTGATCGCGTTCATACTGGTAATTAGTTCTCAACGTCCTAATCACCCTGACAGGAATACCTCACACATCCCTGTACCGATCTTCCGTCAATCTGGGGATGCCGTTTAAGATTCCGGTCGGCTTGGAAGGTCACGGATGCGGGAGACTCTGTCCCGCTGCCAGATCACTCACGGACGAGTTCGGAAAATGAAGATTAAGAGCCCTCTCCTCACGAAATTTGCTGCCTGGTTGCTGGTGCGCGGGATTCAGGCTCTTTACCTGACGGTGCGTCGCACCGAAGTGGCGATCGACGACGACACCAATCCGTGCCGCCCGAATGTGAAGGGGCGCTACCTGTTCTGCACCTGGCACGACACGATCGTCATGCCACTGTTTCATGGCCCGCAGATCGCTACTGCTGGCATGGTCAGCGGCCATACGGATGGCTCGTTTCTGGCGTACGCGATGGAGTTTCTGAACATCAAGCCGGTCCGCGGCTCTTCCGGAAAACGAGGCGTCAAAGCGCTGAAGGAAGCCATCACGGTCGTTCAGGATTACCACATCACGATTACCCCGGACGGACCTCGTGGCCCGCGCCGGATCATGAAGGACGGCATCGTTTTTCTGGCCGCCAAGAGCGGTCGCCCAATCGTGCCGCTGGCCTATCGAGTGTCCCGCTACTGGAAAATTTCCGGCAAATGGACAGACCTCGTCATTCCGAAACCGTTTTCAAAGGTTACCGCATTTCTGGACGAGCCGATCTACGTCCCGGAAAAAGTCGGACGCGAAGAACTGGACGCAATCACGCAGGAAATTCAGCAGCGTCTGGACCAGATGTACCGACTGGCCGAAGGCGAATCGGCAGACGTCGCGTGGCCAATTGACGTCCCGAAAACTTTCAGGGCAGAGGCTCACACTCAGGATGCTCGTCGAGCGGCCTGATGCTCCGGTCGATGCTGTCAAACCGGGCAATGTTCGCATAGGATTCCGCATCGGAGTCAAAACGAGCGACACGTCGCCGGTCCCTTCTTGCTCCGTCGTTTCCGTACTTATGCAGGCTGCCGCATTTCGCCGTTCGTCTCTTTTGATTGAACGCCTCATCTGCACCTGAACTGACGCCGAATGCGGCAGTTCATTGCGGTCGTCGTTTAGCGATACTCTTGCTCGGGATATTTTTTGATGACTTCGAAAATGGACGTTTACGCCCCCTGCCCTTGCGGCAGCGGCAAGAAAGTCAAGTTCTGCTGCCATGCCGTGCTCGGCGAAATGGACAAGGTTGCCAGGCTGCACGAAACCAAGCAATCGGCACTGGCTCTTTCGACTCTGGAACGGCTCGCCGAAAAACACCCGGAAGCCCCCATCGTCGCCATCACGCGCGCTCAACTGCTGATGGAAGAGCGACGTTTCGACGAAGCTGCAATGACCATGCGAGCCTTCCTCAAAGATCATCCCGACAGCAGCCACGGAATCGGCTTGCTAGCCTATGCCCGTTTCATGGACGTCGGCTTTCAGGAAGCCAAACCGGAAATTCACCGAGCGTTCCAGATCTGCCCACAGTCATCGCCGGACGTCATCGGCTCACTGGCCTCACAGATTGCAGACGACGTCTTTTACTCAAGCAGCATGTCGGCCCGTGAGCATCTTGGACTGGCACTGCGGCTCACTCAGGATCAACAGGAACGTCAGGCTCTGTTCCAGGAACTGATGCGTGTCGATGGCTCAGCTGAGATCCCGTACCCACTTCGAGGTGTCCATTCGCTTGAAGAACTTGACGCTCCGGAAGGATCTGAAAAAGAAATCAGGACAGCAACCCGACTGTCGGCGCTCGGTTGCTGGGAAATCGCTGCCAAGCTCTTCGACAAGCTCAACGAGAAGATGCCGGACAACTGGGCCTTATGGAAAAATATCGGCCTGTGCCGTGCCTGGGACGCGAACAACTCGGGAGCCGCCGAAGCCCTTCGCAAAGCATCCGAACTCGCACCAAGCCACGAAATCGCGGTCGAGTGTGAAACCATCGCTCAGCTTCTGGAACTGTCGGACGTCGAAGGTCAAATGCCTGTGAAGGCGGCCCGCTACAAACTGACATCGACATCGCTGACACTTTCGAAACTCGACGGGTGCGACCGGGCTGTTCGGCTGCCAGCGACTAAAGACCAGGCCGACGCCAATCCAAAAGTTGTCGGGCGATATCTTCTCCTCGATTTCCCCCCGCCGGCGGACGACGTAGAAGTTCGCGACGACAACGTCCCGACGGTTCAAGCCGAGGTTTCAGTTTTCGACCTGAACACTCAGGAGGGAGCGGTTGGCATTCTTTCGGTCATCGGCTCAGACGGCGATGCCCGAAACGAAGCAATGGTTGTCATTGAGGACGCATTAAAAGATCTCATCACGAACCCGGAAGATGACGAGAACCGTGAAGCGGACGGCCCTCTATACTCGGAAAGCCTTGTTCGTTCCGTTCTCAATGAGCTCACGCAAAGCCAGGAACGAAAATACTACGGCACGCGACTTGACCTCATTCAACGACGCCAGATTGCCAAACAGGAAGGCCGCGATTTCGTCGAAAACAAATGGTGCAACACCAAACTCAACCGGCTCGGCGGCAAGACTCCACTGGAAGCCGCCAGCGATCCGGAGCTGAAGATCAAGCGAGCCGCAGCTTTGCACGTCCTTGAGTCCATCAGCGACGTCGCCATGCTCTACTCAGACGGCGCAGAGCTTCGCAGGACGCTGAACATCGACGAAGAGACTCCGTACGCTGTCACTGACGAAACGCAGCTCAACTCTCTGTCCGTCATGGAATCTCATCGCCTGCCAATCAGTGACTTGACCGATGAGCAGCTCGGACACATCGTTCACCGAGCCTTGCTGATCAGGCACGTCCCGTTTGCGTACAAAGTGCTGACCGAAGTTTCAAAACGCGGCGTCGACCGAATCCAGGGCATCGACACATCAATGTTCCAATGGACGATCGCCCAGGTTTGTCGAGAACTCGGACATCACGACGAGGCACTCAAATGGCTCAAAGAAGGGCGAGAAGAAGTCGAAAAAGGTGACAACTTCGAAGAGAAGTTTCAGTGGGCGATGCGGGAGTTTCAGTTCCGCATCGAAAACCGAAGCGACCCGGCTCTTCCGGAACTCATCGACCACCTCTGGAACTTCTACGGCCAGAAAATGCCGGGCATCCGTGACGCGTTGAAACCAGCGCTCAAGGAACTTGGGATCCCAATTCCAGGCGAATCTGCCAGCGGACTGGTTCTACCTGACGACGCTGGAGAACCCGCTACGGCAGGAACAGCAACCGGCAAAGGAGAATCCAAACTCTGGCTTCCGGGACAATAGACGGCAACGTTCCGCGGGTCGCGGCAATGTATCACCGATGGCGCCATCAATTCGCCAACTACTGGTGAGCAATGCTCCCGGCGAAACCAACGCTCAAAGCCAAAAACGCTCACCGGACAATGTTGTCCGGTGAGCGTTATTGAATTAGCTGCTGATTTCGCCGCGTCTTAATTTCGACGCCCGAAACGCCCCCAGCTACCTGCGGACTTCTTTGCTTCGTGGCTCCGTCGAGCGTTGAGGCGCGGTTGGCAAACTATCGACCTGCCCGAATCCGGAAGCCTGCCGAATTCCTTCGCCAGCAACGGCCTCGCTATCATACGCCGGGATTGTGCTTGCAGCATGACCGACCGCTGAGTTTGATGAGCCAGCCGAGAATTCAACAGTCTCAAGCGGCTCTACAAATCCATCGCTGGCCGCCTGAAGTGTCGCTTTTCCAATCAACTGGCTTCTTGAAACCGAGCGAGAGGTCGGAGCCTTGAACGTTGCACGGGCATTCGACCGCCCATCCAGCGGCATCGGTGGCACGAATTCGTCTGGACCAAACGGATCACTCACCGGAAGTGGAGCCGGGCTGTCGTCGCTCGGCGGCGCCGGGACGACCGAGTTGCGGGCGTCGCTTCGCGGCTCACCGTCCAGCGTCTCGATGGTAGAGCCCATTGGCTGAGTTACGGTACCAGGCACGAACTCGTCATAACCACCCAACCCACCAGCTTTCGGTTCGGACGGCATCAAGGCTGACCGATTATCAAGTCCCGCTGGAGCTGGCTGAGCAGGATCAACGGGACTTGGCACCATCGGTGGCAAGGCTTCTTCCATCGGCATGGCGTTGTGATAGTCAAACTGTCCGTTGGCTGTGTCGAGGCAATCAATGCAGTCATCGACAAACTCGCCAGGTTCAGTCACCTTGTTCGGTGACTCAAACGCAAAGCTGCGTTCCCAGGCTCGTCGCAGTGCATCGTCGTAAGCATCTGCGGTCCACAGGCTTTCCGACAGGTAAACGCTGTTGTCCATTAACAACGTTCCTTTGCGGTAACGCAGCTCGTTCAGAGCCTGGTTGTAGCCAACAAGGCTCGAGTAATACGCGATCTCGGCCTGAGCCAGGCTGATCTGAGCTCGCAGCACCAGGTCGACTGTTGAGCGACCGACTTTGTATTCCGCTTCGAACGCTTCAACCCGTCTCTGAGCTGCACGGCGGCGGTTGTAATTGGTCTTAGCCGTCTGATAGGACTGGTCGAGCTGCTGGAAAGCCGACGCCAGTTCGTAACTGATTTCCTGTTCCTGCTGAGCGAGCAAGGCGCGAGCTTTGGAAATCCGGTGCTCGATATTCTGCATCTGGGTCGTCGCACCGCGGAAACCAATCGGCATCGAAAATTCGAAACCAAGTCCCCAACCGGTGTGGTCACCAGACATCAACGTATCGTAGGCACTGTTGAATCGGCCATCTCCGCCGGTCAGCTGATCGCCGAAACCGTTGACCTGGTAACGAGCGACAAAGTCGAGTCGTGGATTCACCAGCTTCTCAGCGGCTCCTCGTTGCAGCTCAAGACTCTTGATGTTCCATTTCTGCCGACGAATCTCCGGACGATTCGTCAGCGACTCGGCCAGTGAGTTGTTCCAATCCGGCAGAATCTGAGCCGTCACCGGATCGTCGCTCGGTCGCAGCACCGAACCGTCGTTGACCGGCAGGCCCATCAGGCGACGCAGCCGAACTTCCTGAGTGAACAGGTTAGACAGAGCCCCTTCGCGGCGCGAACGAGTTTCGAAGTAGTTGTCGCGAGCCTGAGCTTCGTCTGCGGCTCCAACTTTACCGGCATCCATATTGGCTCGAACTTCCCGCCAGGTCTGCAATGCACTTTGAGTCGCAACAGACTCAGCGTCGTATGTTCGATAGGCAAGATAAAGCTGCCAGTAGGTGTCTTCCGCATCTTTCAGAAGCTGAGCGACCGACGCTTCGAATTCAACCAGACTGATGTCCGTACGGATTCGAGCGATCACGACGCCCTGATTAACCGTCGGTGTACTCTGCAAGGTCGGCCGACGAGCAATCGGACCAGCAACGCGGGTGTACTCGGTGCCCGCTCCCTGCCACAACGGTCGTCGGTATTCCATTCCGAAGGTTGGCAGTCCGCCGTCCTGATTCGCACTCGGTCGAGAAGTGAACTGACTTCCAAAAGTTCGCGCGTTGGGACCAGACTGATTGGTGTCTGTATAAAGCCAGTTGTGCTCCACAGAGAACGACCCACCGTCGCCGAAGATTTTGCTGATCTCGGCGCGAAAATCGCCAAACTCATCGCGTTGACCATCCAGCGCCGAAAAGCCGATCGTATTACTTTCGGCGGGTTGTTCCGATGCTCCCCAAGTCATGTTGGTTGTGAGCGTCGCGTCAAACTCAGAAAGTGCCGCCTGCACCCCGCCCTGTCCGAACAGCGTGTTACTTTCCTGAATCGCGACGTCGTAAATCGAAGAAGCGAAGTCCGGATTGCTGAGCAGTCGGTTGCCCGGATTCAGGAACGAAGCGTTGTCTCGAATCACCTCAGCATTCTGCAACGCAATTCGAAGTGCGTCTTCGAGTGACACATCCTGAATCTCATCCTTCCGAGGATGCCGAATTCGTCGCGGCTCTTGAGTGCCTGCGACGGCGTCGTTCTGCTGCTGAGCGACGTTGGGATACTCGACCTGAGTGGCCTGATCCTTGTAGTACGAAAGTTCGCGGTCCTCACCGATGAGGTACTGCAACTCTTCGTCCCCACTCGACAGACACCCTGTCGTAAACCCAGCCGACACCACCAGTAACGCACATTGAATGCGTCTCCTCCAGGCTAGTGGTAACCAGGTAGTAGACCTGGCAGGAACAGGTTTCTGGGTATTTACGCTCAAATGTTGGCAACGCCGAAACACCATCGATTCGTCCTCAGCCTATCGAGAGACTCGAAAGCGGCAATCATCTGCAACAGTTCGATGGCGTCCGTTCTAGTTCGGATACCAGGCGCACTGCGCGGCAGTACAACCGCTATAGGTGTTATCGGCGTTACAATCGGCAAACTTTGACAAACTCTGGATAATTGACCAACCCGACCGCATTCCAGGCGGCGCAGGCGGCACATCAGGGCAAAACACAGCGCCTTCAGGCAGCTCAAACATGAGTCGTCCAGTGAGGACGGCTCAAAGCGGCACACCAGTCCGAGCCTGTTCTGGCGACCACTCAAATCGATACTCGCTCCCCAGCATCAGCCGTGTCAGCATCAGGATCTGGTGTGTGTGCCCGACGAAGTGCGGCACAGTGTGAAATAATGCCTGCAGCACGGTGACCTCAAATCCCTGAATCTGACGAGCCTGCCCGAGCGCCCCTTCGTCCAGACCTTGAATCACCGAAACGGCTTCCGCAACAACGGTCTCAAGTCGAGCCATCAGCTCAGCTCCGAAAAGTCCGCCCGTTGCAGCGAACTCGGCATCCCGATGACGATCGTCTTGCGTTTCCAGAATTCCCGCAACGCACCACTGATTGAGATTCCCAGCCAGGTGCAGCATCAGATTGGCGACACTGTTCAACCCATCACCCGGCCTCCGCCAGAGCTGTTCTTCGTTCAACTGCCCGACGCAGTGTCGAATCTTCCGCATCGCCTCGTTCAACAAATGTTCAAACTCTGCCACGACGTGATGCGAGCTTAAACCGTCCGACATATCACCCACCAGAACTCAGCCTTCCCGATTGTTACGATAGACCTCAATCAGCAGCTCATCGACCGACCTGGCCTTCGGCTTACTCTCGATGGCCGCTTCGATCTTCTCACGCGCTTCCGACGTGCTATGACCGAGACTCACCAACGCTTCATAAGCGTCTTCGACAATCGACGGTCGAGACGCAGAACCATCCGGCAAATCTCGATCAATCAGCAACGCAAACTTCGCCATTTTGCGACGCAGTTTCGCGACGATCCGTTCGGCCATCGCGGCGCCGATACCGGGTAACGTGGTCAATTGCTTGACGTCCTGCTCCTCGATCGCCGTCGCCACTTCCCGAACGGGACGCACCATCGCTCGCAGAGCTTTCTTCACACCGACGCCATCCACCTGGCAGATGATGCCGAAAAATTCCTTCTCGGCATCGTTCATGAAGCCGACCATCCGCGGAGTCAGACGGCCCTGCTGAGGGTTGCCGTCGAGATACTCGATCGTCCGCAGGCTGACTTCCTGATTGATCAGCGGCTGCAACTGCCGACGTACAAATTCCGGAATCAGCACTTCATATTCAAACGGCCCCGCCGCAACCGTCGCCGCCGTGTCGCCAAGTTGAACCAGTCGTCCCGTGATCCTCGTGATCATTCAGTGTCCATTCAATGTTGAGAGTTCCAAGTTTAAGATCGAGCGTTCAATCAGCCTGCGGCATGAATGTTAAACCAGCGCTCGCAATATCCGCACTTCACGTCGCCACCGGGTGAAACGTCCGCGTCCTTACCGAGAGCTGCTCCGCACTTGGGACAGTCATAGCCAACTTTCGGTTTGGTAGCCGTATCAGACTGGGCTGACGATGAATTCACTGGTCGCTGAGTCGCGTCAAGTTCCTTTCGCAATTCCTGAAGTGACTGAGCCATGCGTCGCGGATCGCCAATCCTGCCAGCTCCGACAAAAATTGCGACTCCTGTCAAAACAAACGCCAGAGCAATGAAACTTCCGAAAACCCGGAAGAACAACGGCGGCGAACCAAACGCTCCGAAAGGTGCTGACCAGAGAAAAATCAGAACTGTCATCCCAATGCCAAATGGAATGACGGCCATCAGCCGAGGAAACAGACTCATCATGTTGAGACTTTCTGAATCAGAGAACGACGAACTTGCGAGAGCATAAACGAAGAAGCGACGACCTTCGACAAGGTCGCCGCTCCAACGTGTAAATCCCGATGTGGCTCAGCCGGCGTTACAGAATCGCCGCCCCCTTCACGTCGATCCCCTTCAGGCGCATTTTGAGTTCTTCAACGTTCGGTGAGATTTCGAACGCTGCCGCACGACTGATAAATTCCTTGTTAATAAAGTAGTACAGGCTGTCGTTAAAGAGCTGCATGCCGTCGTCAGCCCCGATTCGAATAGCCGCGTGAAGTTTGTTGTCCTCGCCTTTTTCGACAAGCTTCCGAACCATCGCGTTGAACAGCAGAATTTCGATGATTGGAACTCGCGGTGGAATATCGACGATCGTCTTGAGCAGCTTCTGCCCGACGATCGCTTTCATACTCATTCCAATAGCGGCTCGAATCGCCGTGTGCATGTCTGCCGGAAACAGGTCGATGATACGCGGAATCGTTCCTGGTGCACTCGACGCGTGGATCGTCCCGAACACGAGATGCCCCGTTTCGGCCGCGTGGATCGCCGTTTCAAACGTGTCGCGGTCTCGCATTTCACCCACGAGAATGATGTCTGGGTCTTCACGCACGGCATGCTTCATCGCCACATGAAAGTTACTGACGTCCTGCCCCAGTTCCCGCTGATTAATCAGACACTGATCTGACGTAAACACGAATTCGATCGGATCCTCAACGGTGAGGATGTGCTTATTCATATTCTGGTTGATCCAGTTAAGCATCGACCCGATCGTCGTACTCTTTCCAGACCCCGTCACGCCAGCCAGCAGCACCATCCCCTGGTCAAACTTGCAGAGTTCTTCCATGAGCGGTGGAAGACAGAGTTTTTCAAACGGCGGAATCGATCGTTCAATTTTTCGAGCGACCATGCCCACCTTTCCCAACTGCGTCATCAGGTTGATACGAAAACGCCAGGGCTCCTCTTTGTGCATCACAACCTTCGCAAAGTCGGCGCCGCCATCCTTATGAAAGATGTCGAGATTTCGCTGGTCCATCATCGGAAAGCAGAGCTTAATCATTCCCTCTTCAGTGATCGGGGGCATCTTCAGAGGTGTCAGAGCACCGCGAATTCGAAAGATCGGCGGTCGATCAACCTGAAGATGGATGTCCGAACAATTGTGCTCGATGGCGGCGCGAAAGATCTTGTCGATCTCCAGTTCCTTGCCCACCTCGTACGTTGACTCTTTCCACTCGTAAATCTTGACCATCTCTTTTTACCCTGTTTTCCGTGGCAATACGGTTGGCACGATTCAAGTCAACCGCCGCTGACTCAGTCACCGAGTCCTGACTCAGCAGTTCTGAAATTCGGACTACTGAACCATCAATCGGACAGGCACACCACGCTCCGCCATGTATTGTTTCGTTTCTTCGATGGTGTACTCGCCGAAGTGGAAGATGCTCGCCGCCAGCGCCGCAGAGGCTTTTCCATCCGTAACCGCCTCGAACATGTGATGAGGCGATCCAGCTCCGCCGCTGGCGACGACCGGAACTCCGACAGCCTCCGCCACAGCACGAGTGATCTCGATATCGAATCCGTCCTTCGTCCCGTCGGCGTCCATGCAGGTCAGCACGATTTCGCCGGCACCAAGACGTTCAACTTCACGTGCCCAGGCGACAACCTCAAGCCCGGTCGGGATTCGACCGCCGTTGATATGCACATCCCAAAGTTCCGATCCATCGTCCTGCTTAATCCGCTTCGGGTCGATGTTTACGACGATGCACTGACTGCCGAACCTTAGCGCCGCTTCTTTCACAAAGTCTGGGTTGGTGACAGCCGCCGAGTTGATCGACACCTTGTCGCACCCTGCACTGAGTAGCGTCCGAATATCTTCCAGAGTTCGAATGCCGCCTCCCACGGTCAGAGGCATGAAAATCACTTCGGATGTACGGCTAACAACGTCCAGGATGATGTCGCGTTCTTCGTGGCTGGCAGTAATGTCGAGAAACACCAGCTCGTCAGCGCCTTCGGCTTCATAACGAGAAGCAATCGCCACGGGGTCGCCCGCATCCTGCAGATTCAGAAAGTTAACGCCCTTAACGACACGTCCGGCGTGGACATCAAGGCAGGGAATAATTCGCTTGGCAAGCATCTTAAGCTATCGATTCTTAACGAAATGAGGTCCTGCAAAATCTGAGCGATCTCACAAAGAAATGAATCTGCCCAATTTAGGCCGCCTCATCCAAACCGTCAATCACCTGCCGAAACAGCGAATGACAGTCGCGGACTCAGGCCAGCACTCCATCGACGACTTCTCCGTGCACATCGGTCAGGCGGAAATGCCGGCCCTGAAACTTAAAGGTGTGCCGGGTGTGGTCAATGCCGAGCAGATGCATCAGCGTGGCCTGAAAATCGTGAACGTGAACCTGGTCTTTGACGACGTTGTAGCCGTACTCGTCCGTCTCTCCGTATGCGATCCCCTGCTTCACGCCGCCGCCGGCCATCCAGATCGAGTAGCAGTACGGGTGATGGTCTCGCCCGTGCGTCTTCTGATTGTTGATATCGCCCTGTCCGAACGGCGTCCGACCAAACTCGCCTCCCCAGATGACAAGGGTGTCTTCGAGAAGTCCTCGCTGAGCCAGATCTTTCACCAGCGCCGCTGACGGTTGATCCGTGTCGACGCACTGCTGCTCAAGTTGCGTTGGCAGGTTCGAATGCTGATCCCAGCCGCTGTGCATGAGCTGGATAAACTTCACCCCTCGCTCGGCCAGTCGGCAGGCCATCAGACAGTTCGACGCGTACGATCCCGGCGTCGACACCTGCGGACCGTACATGTCGAGAACGTGTTTTGGTTCACTCGCCAGATCGACGGCTTCGGGCATCGCCTTCTGCATGCGATAAGCCATTTCATACTGAGCGATCCGAGTCTGAATCTCGGGATCGCCGACCTGATCGAACTTGTGCTGGTTCAATCTCGCCAGTCCGTCGAGCAGCGTTCGTCTGGTCTCGCGAGTCAACCCGTCTGGATCGTCCAGGTAGAGCACCGGACTTCCGCCCTGCCGGAACTTAACGCCCTGAAACTTCGACGGCAGAAAGCCGCTGCTCCAGTAGAAGTCGTAAAAGAGCTGCCCGCAACTGCCCTCGCGATCTCGCGACGTCAGCACGCAGTAGGTCGGCATATTCTCGTTGTCGCTGCCCAGACCGTACGCTGTCCAGGCTCCTGCACTGGGCCGACCGGGCTGCTCGGCACCGGTCAATAGAAACGTCATCGCAGGTGCGTGATTCACCGCCTCGGTCTTCATTGTGTGAATCATGCAGATGTCGTCAACAATCGACGCGGTGTGCGGCATGAAATCCGTGATCCACCGACCGCACTCCCCATGCTGCCGGAACGGCGCGCGAGGCCCCAGGCACGGCTTACTTTTCCCCTGAGTCATCGTCGACAGCTTCTGGCTCTTGTGAATCGACTCAGGAATTTCTTCACCGCGACGTTCCGCCAGAATCGGCTTATGATCGAACAGGTCCGTGTGAGAAGGTGCTCCGCTCTGCATGAGCCAGATCACGCGTTTAACTTTCGGCTCATGATGCGGCAGCCCAGGGAGTCGACCATTTTCGGACGTCAACTTCGGCTCAGCCCCCGCAGCGACAGCGTCCTTCTCCAGCAATGAGGCCAGTGCCAACGCGCCAAGACTGACGCCGCCCGCCGAGGACAGCAATTCGCGCCGAGTTGTCGTTTCAACAGTTTGCTCGATCAGCCCCATTGACTCTCTCTCCGACCTCTGCGTTTCCAAACTCTCCGACGTCTGCGTTCCAGATTTACCCGCCGGGAATTTTACGGCTTCCAGTCAATCTCCACTTCCCGTCCGTCCGGCAGATCGCGAACCTGCTCGTGAATCTTCCCGTAGCCGGCAAAGTGATTGGCGATGTCCGTGACGGCGACGTTTGAAACGTCATACTCACCGCCCGTCACTGGCGGATGCCGAAACGTGTAACATTGCACGGCTTCGAGTGGCGTCCCTGCTTCGTTCATGGCATCGACCAGCGGAATCGCAAAGTAATCGCTGAGGTTCTCAGGCTCCTCGCAAAGATCGCAGAACTCGTTCTGACTGCTGGCAACTTCCTCGACCTTCCCCATGCCTGAATCGAGCATCACGACGACGCCGTCCTCAAGAATCAGAAACAGATCCCCAAACCGGTTCATCAACCAGATCGTGTACGAATCCGGCAGCATCCACTGCCACGGTTCGAGCAACACATCCCAGTCCAGCTCGCGATGATCGATGATGTAATCCTGAATTGATCTCTCAGCCACTTTTCTGCCCTGCCCTCTAAGAGTTGCCATAGCTCCCTGCCCGGAACATTCCAATGGCCGGTCGTCGGATGGTTGATCTTAACCTGCCAGAACCACGAGCGGGACTGTCTGGCAATCAATGAATCGACGCAGAGACGTTGAACAATTTCAGGCAGACCGGTACGAAAACCTCAAAGCACCGAAGTCGCCACCAGGACGAATCATGCAAAGTCTGATGTGCATCCCTGATGACAAGTGAATCTCGCACGAATTTCGGCGATGGAAAACTTCGTCAGGCCAAGCCTGACCTGCGACCGTTCATTCCTTCGTGATGACTTCGTCGAGGTTCAGAATCATGTTCATGACGGCGGCGAAGGATGTCAGCTCAGCGCGGTTGAGTTTGTCGTTGACTGGTGACTCGCCTCGGGAAAGCAGAGCGTTCACTTTCTCAGTGTCGGTGGCGTAGTCGGCTCGGACTTTGTTCAGCACGTCGAGCAACACCGAACGCTCGGCGCTGGTTGCGTGGCGGCAAGTGGCCAGACGAAAGCCGTATTCCAGACGGTCGTCGTCGGTGGCTCCGCCTTCAAGCAACACTCGCTCGGCTAGTTTTCTCGACGCCTCGACGTAGGTGTCATCGTTCATCAGAACGAGGGCGTGCAGCGGCGTGTTGGTGCGACTGGTGCGGACTTTGCAGACCTGCCGAGTCGCCACGTCGAAGAGCATGGTTGGAGCCGATGCTCGCCGCCAGAACGTGTACAACGTGCGGCGGTAAAGGTTTTCGCCGTGATCCTGTTCGTACTTGATCTTGCCCAGTGAAAGGTCCGACCAGATCCCCAGCGGCTGATACGGCTTCACCGGCGGCCCACCGAGTTTGTCAACGAGCAGCCCGCTGACCATCAATGCCTGATCGCGGATTGTTTGAGACGTCAAACGGAACCGTGCTCCGCGAGCGAGCCATTGATTCGACGAGTCCGCTTCCATCATTGCCGGAGTCGCCTTCGAACTCTGCTGATAGGTCGCCGACATGACGATCAGCTTGAGCATGTGCTTGACGTTCCATCCGCTGTCGACGAACTCGGCGGCCAGCCAGTCGAGCAAGTGCGGATGCGTCGGTCGCTCACCCTGCGAACCGAAATCTTCCGGCGTCGTCACCAGCCCCGTTCCCAGGAAATGCTGCCAGTAACGGTTCACGACAACTCGCGGCGTCAGCGGGTTCTCTTTCGAAACCACCCACCGCGCCAATGACAGCCGGTTCTTTGATACTTCTTCAGGAAGACCTGGCAAGCAATCGGGAGTTGCCGGCTGAATCGGTTGTTCTTTGATCGGTTGATCCCAGACGCCTCGGTTCAGCACAAACGTCTCTCGCGCGTCCTTGCGATCCCTCATGACCATCGTGCGAACGATCTGTTTGTCGAGATCGCCCTGTTGCTTCGTGACACTGTCGATCTGCTTCTGCACGCCGAGCACTTCCGGCGAACCTTTCCGAAACTCCTCAGCAATCAACTTCTTCTGAGCATCGCTCCGCTTTTCCAGTTCCACAGTCAGAGCGCTGGCCAGAGCCTCGCGACCGCCGTCAGACGAGTCCAGCTTCGGCTCGGGCTGCGTCGTCACCAGAATGCGAAAGCGACTCAGATTGTGAAAGGCATGTTGCGACTCGTGTTTCATCCGCACGATCAACGTCGTGCCTTCGCTGCCGCCGATGGGTTTGTCAAAAACGTAAACGGCCTGCCGAGGAATCTTCATGTTCGAAGGATTGTGAACGGCCCAACCCGTCTTTGAATCTCCGTCGAAAGTCTTCTCTATTTTAAACCCGCCCTGCTCGAAGCTTGCCTGCGCCGAGCCAATCTTCACTGACGAAAACTCGGACTCTTTCGACCGACGAGCCTGCACTGAAAAATCCGTCAGTACAAAGTTGCCACTGTCGCTACGAGCAAAGCCTCCGTTGGTGAACTCCGGATGCGGTTCTGCTTCGATACGAATTCCGGTAATGCCGGACGCGCCGGCCACAAACTCGATCTCGTAGTTGTCGTTCTTTGGATTCTTCCCGGTCAGCAACATCGAGCCGTCAGGTTGAAGCGTCATCGTCTGCCCCTGCTCGGAGACAAAGCGTGCCGGTTTGAGCAACTCCCACACAGGCGGCGTCTGATCCTTCGACAGCTCCACCAGCTTCGCGGTCTCCCATGCTCGTTGCCGTTCCGCGGTCGTCACAAACGAAAGATCTTTACGCAGGTCAGCCAGCTTCTGAGCAAGCGAGGACTGCTGTATTGACTGCTCCTTTGTCGGAACTGCCAGCACAGGATTTGCATTGCCACCAGCATCGACTCGACCAGACTCGTCGATCGAGTTGAAGTACGAGTAAAGCTGGTAAAACTCCCGCTGAGAAACGGGGTCGTACTTGTGATCGTGGCACCGAGCACAGCCAACCGTCAAACCGAGCCACACAGCGCCAGTTGTTTCGACACGATCCATGACGTACTCAACCCGCGATTCTTCCGCGATCCGACCGCCCTCGCCATTGAGCATGTGGTTCCGATGAAAACCGGTCGCGATCTGCTGATCGATCGAAGCATTCTCCAGTTGATCGCCCGCCAGCTGTTCGATCGTAAACTGATCGAAAGGCATGTTGCTGTTGAACGCTCGAATCACCCAGTCGCGCCAGGGCCACAGCGTCCGCGTTCGGTCCTGCTGATAACCGTTCGAGTCGGCATACCGGGCGGCATCGAGCCACGCGGTCGCAAAGTGCTCGCCGAATCGTTGCGAAGCCAGCAGCCGATCGACGACGTTCTCAAATGCCTGTTCAGAGTCGTCCGCAAGAAATGCGTCGACCTCTTCCAGAGTCGGCGGCAGGCCAATCAGGTCGAGCGTGATGCGACGAATCAACGTCTCCTTCGAAGTTCGATCAGACGGCTGTAACTTTCGTTCGGTCATCCGGTTCAGAACAAAATGATCAATGCCGTTGCGAGGCCAGTCGGCTCGCTCGACCATCGGCAACTGCGGACGAACAACCGGCTGAAACGACCAGTGGCCCGAGTACGGAGCCCCCTGCTCCACCCAACGAGTTAACAAATCAATCTGGGCTTTCGACAGCTGCTGCTTTTCATCGACCGGCGGCATGCGGTAATCCGGATCACCGCTGGTGATGCGAGCAACGAGCGCACTTTCGGATGGCTTGCCTCGCACAACGACCGGCTCGTCGTGCTTTCCGAACAGATTTTCTTCAACGTCAAACCGAAGTTCTGTCGCCCGCTTATTCGCGTCCGGGCCGTGGCAGGTGTAACAGGTGTTCGACAGAATCGGTCGAATGTCTCGATCGAAATCCACTTTCTCAGACGAGTCGGCAAACGCTGACAAGGTGGCAGTACCTAAGAACGCCACGAAGGCAGCGGCGAAAGAAAACTGATTCATTCGACGAACTGGCCAGTTGCTTCGGAGTGTCATCGTTGAGATCTCATTGAGGGCACGACTGAATCGTCGAGCATCGTACAGAATGAATATTCCGGACGTGAGTCTTCGGGCCACTGGCAATGCGGTACCGTCAGCCAACGTCCGCGCAGACCAGGGTCTGCCTGACGAATTCCGAGGCAGTCATTACCACCATCAATTCCAAACTCCGCCAGACAGAGCCTGGCCCGCTTCAGCCAGCCACATTCTGAACGGGCTACCTGACACGACAAGCCGGTAGCCGTGAAATCCGCACCAGTTGCCCGCTAAGCTTCAGCTTGTCTTTTCACATCACTTCGCGCCTTCGCGTGAAAACTCGTTTCAAATCCCAGTCAACTACCGGACCAACACATGACGCGTCTCACAACATCGGTTGCCACGTTCGCGACTCTACTTTTGCTGGCCATTCAGCCAGCCTCAGCCGACGACAAACTGGTCAAGAAATTTCCTGCCGACGTCAGCTGGGGACGAATCGTCGCTCAAGAATCGGCACTCGAACTGCATGTTTCGAAACTTCCGGCTAATCGAGTCATCTCTTTCCCGCGACTCAATAATCGAATGAAGAGTGTCCATCTCGAAGACAAGACTGAAGAAGAGTCGAAGCTCAAATTCAAACCAGAGATCACCACGTGGGAAGTCTCGCTTCCCAAAGAACTCGGCGAGTTCTCCGGTGTCGTCATTTTCGAAACACTTGAGCCAGTCGAACTGCCAACAAAGCCGCACGTCGTGAAGCAATCCCAAAACGGCGAGGTGACGTTGCCGTCCCACCACGTCATCACTCATGGAAAGCTCCTGCGTTACGAACCGCAGCCTCATAAGAACACAATGGGCTACTGGGCGAACGCCGATGACTGGGCCGAGTGGCACGTCGGCATCTCTCAGCCAGCTGAATTTGAAGTCGAAATTCTGCAGGGCTGCGGCAAGGGACAGGGTGGAAGCGTTGTCGAAATCGAAATCGCTGGCAGCAAGTGCCAGTTCGAAATCGAAGACACCGGGCACTTCCAGAACTTCAAGGCGAGAAAAGTCGGGACAGTCCGGGTCGAAAAAGCCGGCGACTTCTCATTGAGAATCCGGACAGTCAAGAAAGCGAAAGTCGCCGCCTGCGACATCCGGCAGATTCGATTACTGCCGGTTGAGAAGTAACTGTTACGACCTCACCACCTGTTCCTGAGTCAGACAAGAACGGAACGTAGAGATCGCCGAGGACTCACAGAGAAAAAGTGAGTCCGCTCTGTACCTCAGCGTTTTTCAACTCTGTGAACTCTGCGTTCAAGAAGCATCAGCACGAAAGCAAACGACAGTGATCATCGACGCTCACCAGCACTTCTGGCAGTTCAGCCAACCATTCGACTATTCGTGGATGGACGCTCCCGACCTGGCGAAAATCAAACGTGACTTCGTCCCGGCCGACCTGGCTGAACGAATCGCGAAAGTCGGCGTCGATAAAACGGTCTTCGTGCAGACTCAACACAACGTCCAGGAAAACCGCTGGGTACTTGAACTGGCGGAAGAGAACGATTTCATTGCCGGAGTTGTCGGCTGGGTGGACCTCGCCAGTGAGCAATGCGAAGAACAGCTGCTCGAATTCAAAAACAATCCAAAGTTCGTCGGAATTCGACACATCACTCAGGACGAGCCTGACGACGATTTCGCCATTCGCCCGGAAATCATCCGAGGTATGAAAGTTCTGCAGAAGCACGGAGTCCCGTTCGACCTGCTGTTCTTCGTCAAGCATCTGAAACACGCCGCGACGCTGGCCCGAGAGTTGCCCGAACTGCCGATGGTGATCGATCATCTCGCCAAGCCACGTATCAAGGAACAGGTCCTCGACGACTGGATCGACAACTTCAAAGCGGCGGCGAAGTTTCCCAACGTGTACTGCAAACTGTCCGGCATGGTCACGGAAGCGGACTGGACCAGCTGGAAACCTTCCGACCTGAAACCGTACGTCGAAACCGCTCTCGAAGCATTCGGCCCGGAACGATTGATGTTCGGCTCCGACTGGCCCGTCTGCGAACTCGCTGCCACCTACGAGCAGGTTCATTCTGCACTGGTCGAAGTCCTCGGCCCGCTGAGTGATTCCGACAACGCCCTCATCTTCGGCGGGACGGCGAAACAGTTTTACAACCTGAAACTTGACTGACTGTCGTTATCACACGCGACGGGCCGAATTCGCGGAAGTAAGTCCCGGAAATTCTTCGCGATAAAACGCCTTTGCGTGTCATCACTCACGAATCACATTTGGAGTCTCCAGCCGTGCCCCATTCAGATATTTCACGACGTGATTTCTTGACGACCTCATCCGCTGCCATCGCTGCCGGACTGTTTGTGGCACCGGCTACTGCTCAGGACAAACCGAAGTCTCCGAACGAGCGGCTTCGAGTCGGGGCGATCGGTCTGCGTTACCAGGGTTCGGTGATCGCTCACAAGGCGCAGATGTACGGAGACATCACGGCGGTTTGCGATGTCGACTACCACGTCCGCAAACAAGCGAAAGCCGCCTTTGGCAGCACGCCGCGCGACTTTGAAAACTACCAGGACCTCATCAAACGAAACGACATCGACATCGTGCTGATCGGGACGCCGGATCACTGGCATTCAAAAATGATCATCGATGCCTGCCGGGCCGGCAAAGATGTCTACTGCGAAAAACCCCTGACCCTGACCATCGACGAAGGAAAACTCGTCCGCGACGTCGTCAAAGAAACGGGCCGAGTCGTCCAGGTTGGCTCGTGGCAGCGCAGCGACCATCGATTCCGACAGGCAGTTGAAATGGTCCATCAGGGAAGAATCGGTGAATTGAAGTCTGTCGAAGTCGTGCTTGGCAAGAATCTCGTCGGCGGGCCATTCCCGAAAGTTCCGGTCCCCACCAATCTCAACTGGGATCTCTGGCAGGGGCAAACACCCGATACGCCTTACATTCAGGAGCGATGCCATTACACATTCCGCTGGTGGTATGCCTACTCCGGCGGACAGATGACCGACTGGGGCGCGCATCACCTGGATATTGCTCAGTGGGCGATTAACTCGTATCCCGTCGAAATTGCCACGACCGCGACGTATCCCGACACGCCTGACGGATACGACGTCGCGATCGACTTCGAAGCCAGTTATCGATATGCCAACGGAGTCACCATGAAGGTGCTCGATACCGGACGAAATGGAATTCTTTTCACCGGCACAACGGGCAGAATTTTCGTGAACCGAGGATCAATCTCGGGCAAGCCGGTTGAAGACCTCGCCAGCAATCCCCTGCGTCGCGAAGACTTCGCCGCGTACGACTTCGACAATCTCGACCGGCCGGCTCGCATGGGAAAACTCGACGCCATTATCAATCACATGGGCAACTTCTTTGACTGCGTCCACGCTCGCAGAACGCCCGTCTCCAGCGTGGAAAGCCAGCACCGCAGCGTGTCCACCTGCCACCTGGGCAACATCGCGATGAAAGTCGGTCATCCCGTGCTGTGGGATCCGAAAACCGAAACATTCCCCGGCGATGCCGCCGCCAACAAACTACTCACCCGCGAGCAGCGAAAAGGCTTCGAAGTCGTCTGATGAGTCGTCGTAGTTCAAGACGTCTCACAAGATGGCCGGTAGGAAGCGGCCCTACGGCTGATTGGCGCTTCCCGATGCGAATTTTTTCCTCATTCAGTTTTGACGCCCCCATGATCACCGATCAACAGAAACAACAATACCTCGACGAGGGTTACTTCATCCTCGAAAGCGTGATCCCCGACGAGCATCTGCAGATCCTGCGTGACTCGTGCGATTACCTGATTGATCTGATGCACCAGGAAATGGATCGACTCGGCACAGACCACATTCACATCAGTCATCGCGGCAAGCGGTATCACATCGCGAAGAAGTACGAACAGGCTCCGCGACTTTCTGAGTACGTCTTCAGCGATCTGATGGCCGAAGTCTGCCGCGCCACCATTGGCGAGACCGCATTCCTCTTTTACGACCAGTACGTCGCCAAAGCTGCCGAACAGGGCATTTCGTTCTCGTGGCATCAGGACAGTGGCTACCTCGGGTTCCCTCACCGTCCGTATGTCACCGTCTGGGCCGCCGTCGACGACATGACCCTTGAAAACGGCACGGCCTGCGTGATGCCGTTTTCAACAATTGGTGTAAAGACACTCGTCGAACACGTTCGCGATCCGGAGACGGGCGACAAGACCGGCTACTTCGGCAAGGAACCAGGCATCCCCGCCGTCGTCCCGGCTGGCAGCCTCGTCGTATTCAGCTCGCTGACCTTCCACCGGAGCGGCGCCAACACCACCAATCAGATGCGAAGAGCCTACGTGACCCAGTATTCTCCCGAACCGATTTACGCAAAGGACTCGGACGAGTTGATGCATCTGGGCGTGCCCTTCCTGGACAGTGGTCAAAAACTAAGAAGCAATTAAGTTCCGTGTGCCACTGGCTCTGCCAGTGCTGCGTCGATTCGAACGCCAAACTGTATTTCGCACTGGCAGAGCCAGTGGCACACACACTCGTACGAAACAAGGAATGCCCGGTGCCGCACGACAAAAGGACGATTGATCGGCGTAATTTTCTCTCAGCAACAATTGCGACCGCAGCGGCGTTCAGCATTCCGAAGTTCGCACTTGCCGCGCCAAAGCTCAAACCGAAATACATCCTCGGTTCCTGCATGTACGGCTACACATCGGTCGATGAGATCGTCCCTGAAGTCGCAAAGGTCGGAGCGACGGCTCTGGACATCTGGCCGAAGGTGCACGGCAATCAGCGGGAACAGCTCGACGAAATGGGCGAAGAGAAATTTGCCGCTCTGCTGAAAAAGCACGACGTCACGCTGGGGTGCATCACTCAGTACAAGCTCGGACCGTTCGGACTTCAGAACGAAATGCGACTGGCTCAACGGCTTGGTTGCAGAATGGTCATCTGCGGAGGTTCCGGCCCGAAGAATCTGAAGGGCAAAGAACTGAAAGCGGCCGTCGGCACATTCGTCGAGAAGCTGAAACCGCACCTGGCTGTCGCCGAGGAAACCGGCGTGACGATTGCCATCGAAAATCACGGCAACAACCTGATCGACTCGCCGGACTCGCTGAAGTGGCTGGCCGAGCTGCGGACTTCTGAGAATCTCGGCATCGCGTTCGCGCCTTACCATCTTGAACAGGACGAGAAACTTCAGTCTGACCTGATTCGCACGCTGGGCAGCAGCATCGCGATGTTTTACGCATGGCAGCACGGCATGGGCTGTCATGTCAAACTGCCGAAAGAGCAGGAACTGCTCCAGATGCCCGGCCGAGGCGACCTGGACTTTGTACCGCTGCTCGCCGCTCTGCAGGACATCAATTACGAAGGCTGGACGGAGATCTTTATGCACCCCGTCCCGCGCGGCATCCCCATTCTCGACACCACCGACAAAGTCACCGCCGAGATCAACCGGTCTCGCGAATACATTACCAGATGCCTCAGCAGCATTTGAATCTCAGCGATCTTTCAGAAAGCCATCCGATGCCCAGCAGTAAAGTTCTCATCATCGTCGGCGACGCCACCGAAACACTCGACACGATGTATCCGTACTACCGACTGATCGAAGCCGGCTTCCAACCCGTCGTCGCCGCTCCGGAAAAACGCAAGTACCAGATGGTGCTCCACGAAGTGAAACCCGGCTGGACGATCACCAAAGAATGGGAGGGCTACACGATCGACGCCGAGGTTGCCTTCTCTGAGATCAAAGAAGAAGAGTACGCTGGCATCTTCTTCTCCGGCGGACGAGCTCCTGAGTACATCCGATACGACGAAGACCTCATCCGCGTGACGAAGTACTTTTTCGCCGAGAACAAGCCCATCGCCAGCGTCTGCCACGGCGTCGAGATCCCCGCCGCCGCTGACTGCGTCAAAGGTCGGAAGATGGCGACCGTCCCCAAGTGCAAATTCGATCTCGAAATCTGCGGCGGCACCTTCGTGAACGAAGCCTGCGTGATCGACGGAAACATGGTCAGCGGCCGCACCTTCCACGACAACGGCCACTACATCGGCCCTTGGATCAAACTGCTGGAGGAGGCTCGCGACGCAGCAAGCTGAGTCAGCGTCATATCACAAATCTCGAATTCGACGGGACGATTCTATGATGCGCAACCTGATTGCTTACGCGCTGACATTCAGCATCTTCTATGACACGACTCCAGCAACTACCTTCGCTGATGAGTGGCCGGATCCGGTCGCGCATGAAGTCATGCCTTATCACACGAGTGGGCTGACTCATGGGCCGATGCTCGGCAAGCCGATGCCGACATCAATGCGTGTCTGGGTGCGAACCTCGGAACCGGCGTCGTTTCGGGTTGTCTTCAGCACGAAGAAGCCACTCACGCCGGAGAGTCCTTCGGTAGAAGGTCGAACTGACGCGGCGAAAGACAACACCGGATTCGTCGACCTGAGCGGTCTGAAACCGAACACTCGTTACTACTACGGAGTCGTCACAAAACCAGGCCTCGTCGACACTCGCTTGGAATTCGACCGACCATGGCCGTCGTTCCGGACGCTACCTGATGAGACCAGCTTTGCGGACTCGATGAACAACAAAGACGGAGAGTTCAACCTGTCTTTCTCAATCGGCTGCTGCTCACGGCAGCTTCTTCCAGACGCTCCACTGGGAATCTATGCGAATCCACCATCGTTCCTGAATCTGTTCAAAAATCATCGAGACGACATCGCCTTTCACGTCGTCAATGGCGACTTCACTTACGAGGAAGTTCTCGACGGCACGAGGGCGGGCTACGCAGCTAACTACAAGCTCTACCTGGATCGCGGCCGGAACATGTCCAACCTGTTTCGCTACGTGCCCTACCTGACGATGTACGACGACCACGAGGTCAACTCAAACCTCGATGGCAGCGGCGAAGTTGGACTGGGCAACGGTGACTTCCTGAAACGCGACGACGCTTTGTCCGTCTGGCAGAGCTATGCCGCGTGGGCGAACGATGAAACGCCTCGCAAAGCGCCGCTGCGATTTGGAACCGGCCAGGCAACAGCAAACTCCGACATCCTCTTCGACCCGAACGCCAATTTCAGCACACTCAAGCCCGAGCAGGTCAGCACGATCCATGTCGGACCATTCATGAAGGGCGATGGTCGGTCGATAGCGGACCGCGGCGGAAAAAACATCGGCGTTTACGGACTGAAAGAAGTCATCGACCAGAATCGCCTGCGAGTAACTCCCGCGTTCAAAGCTGACGGGAAAATTCCTTACAGCATCGGCACGCACCACTACTACGACCGCCAGATGGGCAACTGCCATTTTTTCTTCCTGGACACCCGTGGCGAACGGTCGAAGTTCAAAGGCGAAGGACACGCTCACGACAAGGATCGATTCATCCTGGGAGACACTCAGCGAAAGTGGTTCCTGGACGGCGTTAAGAAAACAACCGCTGATTTCATTTTCGTGATCTCGCCCGACCCGTGGGTCATTTACCACTCGGGTTATCATGTAAAACCAGAAGGCGGAACGGGGTCGAAGGGCGACGGTTTTTGCGGCTACGTCCATGAGCGGGAGATACTGATCCCGGAACTTGACGCCATCGAGAAGCCGGTGCTCATCTTCACCGGTGACGTGCACAACTCGTTCGTGGTTCAAATGACGGACAACGTCTGGGAATTCATGTGCGGACCGATGAATTCAGCGGGACACCCGATCGGCACGGCTGGTCTGCCGCCGTTCGGAGGCTGGTTCGACAGCGAAGGTCGCACGGTAAAAATCAAATGGGTCGCCGGCTTTCCTGACAACGTTCATTACAGCCGACAACGAAACACGTTTTATGCGGTCGTCAATGTGAACAATATTATGAAGGCCGCGAAGCCGGAAGGAGTCGGTTATCAATACGTTTCGTACGACGAGCCACAGGTCATCGTTCAGTTCTATGATGGCTACACCGGCAAACTGGTCTACGCCGAAGGCATCTCCACCGCAGACGCTAAGAGCGAACGAAAGGTGGCCCCAAAAGTCAGTCGCTGGCCGTACAAGGTCGACTGACAAATCAGACCGAAGTTTTCTCAATCAGTGTGGTGTGGTGTTGAGATGAAACTTCGCGGCCAGCCTGCTCATCTCGGCGTGCCCTTGGAATTCTTTTCGTTCCCGCTTACCTGTCCAGCGGTCTGCTTCCTCTTCGTGAATGATCCGAATTCCGTTGCCTGACTCAGCCGCTTCAGCGACGAATCTGGCAACACCAAGCTGAAAACGATCTTCCGGGTAAATCGGTGTACCCGTTGCAGCGAGAGACCAGAGGTCGATCCTCAGCCAGGACCAGCCATCGTTGAACGGTCGAGGCTCGATGTAAGGCATCAGTGATTCGGGAAGTTGCTCGACGGAATCGTCTTGAACCTGCACGAGCACACGCGCCGGCGAAGACGCATAGACCGCCCATGCTGGCCAGGTGTCGCCGCAGCCGATTGAGTGAGTTACCGGAAAAAGGATGGCTCCGACAAGAAAAGCAACAGACAGGCGGTACCAAGGGCCACTACTGGCTCGACCAGCAGTGAGAACTGTTTGAAAAGCACTGCCGGGCAAGTCAGTAGTGGCCCCCGCCGTAGCCACGTCGCGAGCGGCTCGAAACAGGATGATGTTCTGAACAACAAAAAATCCATTCCAGAGAAGAACGCCCGCTCGGTGGTTCAAGCCCCAAGGGCCGACAGCCACGATCAGCAGCGCATGCATCAGAAGACTTGCCAGTAGCCCGAACGACTGTGTACGGCGAAATAAGAGTAAGACTCCGACGAGCAATTCGCCGACTGGCAAGGTCGCGGCAGCAATCTGCCAGGTTAGCTCTGTCCAGAATCGTGTCGAAATTCCAACCGCATCGCAGATCACTTCGACAAATTTCGGGCCGTGCGACTGCAGAAAGCTCGCATCGAGTTTCGAACAGGCAGACCAGAAATAGATCGATGAAGTGAGCCACAGAATTGCGTTTCGCGAGAACGCCTCGCGCATCCCGCTTTCGACCGTCGCAGCGACGTCGGCGTTTTTAACGATGAGTCTCGAATTCGGACGTGAGAGCCACAGCAACGGAGTGAGAAGCAGGAAGTGGTACATCCACGGTTGCAGGCAATGCTGATTCAACAAAGCGAGACCGACGGCCATCGTGATGAACAGTAGATCGCAAAGCTGACCAATGCGAACGCTCCTTACTGACGTGCAGCCACGAACGCACCGAATTGTCGTCAGAAAAGTGTCGACGAGCAAAGCGGCGATAAGGACGCTGCTCAGAACTCGATCAACTATCCTCGGGACGGCTGTCAGAAACTCGAAAAACGGGATCGCCGGAAAATCAGATGCTGCGAACCAGAGTCGCCAGGTGCCGGCCATCAGGATGAATGTCGACACGTCTCGCAGAAGACGCAGTTGATTCCGCATGGGTAGCAAACTCGATCTATAGTTCAGACGGTTGGCCGAACTGCCGTTTCGTGATGTTCCGGTCAGGCCGATTTTCAGGATTGTTCCAGCCGCCCGAATTCGGATCAGCAGGCAGCTCACTCTCGCGAAGAAAGCGGCGATCTTCCACGCCGAACATCCAGATGTCAGCCCCAGCCATCGAAATCGACAATCTGGTCGTGCGGTTTGGTCGCTTCACGGCAGTCAACAAACTCTCACTGACCGTCAACGAGGGAGAACTCTTTGGCTTCCTCGGCCCCAACGGCGCCGGCAAGACAACGACGATCAAAGTTCTGATCGGCAGTCTGCGACCAACATCGGGAAGTATTCGAGTCGCTGGATTTCCGATTCCCAGCGAATTCGAACGTGTGAAACAGCAGTTTGGCTACGTGCCCGACACGGAGAATCATATTGAAGAATTCACTGGTCGAGAGAACCTTGAACTCTTTGCCCGACTTTACGACATGCCACTTTCGACCGTTGACGAATCGCTGGCTCGACTGGAGTTGTCCGAAGCAGCCGATGTCGTCGTCAGTGCCTATTCCAAAGGAATGCGTCGCAAACTGCTGATTGCCCGCGAGATCATGCACCGTCCGAAGATCCTTTATTTCGACGAGCCAACCGCGAACCTCGACGCGCACTCAACCGAAGTTGTTCGTGAGCTGCTTCGCGACCTGGCGTCTCAGGGCACGACGATTTTCCTGACGACTCACAACATGGAAGAGGTTGAGCAAATCTGCGACCGCGTGGCGATTCTTTGTCGAGGCGAACTCGTCGACTGCGACACACCGACCAATTTCGTGACGCGTCACGCCGTACGAATTGTGAAAGCTCAATTCGAACGGGAAGGCAACGTCATTCGCGAATCGCTCGATCTGGATGTCGACGAGCAGCGGGAACAACTGGCCGAAATTATTCGAACAGAAAAATGCGTCCGGGTTCACTCGCAGGAGTTCGATTTTCAGGACGTCTTTCTCGAGATCACGGGGCAGGCCTACACATGATCCGCTCTGCTATGATCCGAATCCTGCTGGGCCGCGAGTTTCGACGACTGCGGAAAAACCCTTCGGCGCTCATGCTGATTGGCCTGCTTTCGGCGGTTGCCTTGTTGATGGCAACCAGCCGTCCGGTTTCAAACGAAGGAGCCCAGTCCGACCCGAACAGCGCGACGCAATCCGCTGTCAACGTATGGCTGATTTACGATCAGCAATCTCAATGGCTCGTCCATCTCTCCGAAAACCTGCCGGACTCACCAACAATCCGAATCGTTCATCGTGACCGCGTCCCCATCGAAAACGGGACATGGAAACTGCCGCCTCAGGATGCCGCCGTGGAAATAGTCTACGGCGATGAATTCAGGACAAGTCAGGGCACGGCATTCGGCAAGGTCGTCCTTAATGGTAGATACCCCGGCAGGGATGCAAAGGTACTCGCCCCATTCTGGAACTGGTTCTGGCCAGCCCTCACCGAATACCACACCGACGGACTGCGTTTCGAACAGTCATCCTCGCCGCTGGGCTCTCAGGCCGCCGCCACTCCGGCCTCGCTCGAAGACACGTCAGTTGCCGACCTCGTCACCAACGAACTGATCGCGACGATGTTGCTGCTCATCGTGATGTTCTTTGCGTGCTGCCACCTGCTGGTTTCATTCACGGCTCAGGACCGAGAACGAGGAACGCTTTCTGCATTAGTGCTCAGCCCGGCAAATACGTCCGAAATCCTGCTGGCGAAATTTCTGTTCCATCTGCTGATTTCGTTGGGCGGCAGTATCACCATCGTAGCCATTCTGAAGCCGATCGCGTTGACTCAACCGGTGCTCTGGCTGGTGATTCTGCTGTCGAGCATCGGACTGATGTGCGTCGGAACGTGCATCGCGACGCTGGCAAAAACGCAGGCGTCGGCAGCGCTGCTCGCCCTGTGCTACATGCTCGGCGGAACCGTGCTGTTTTATCTGTCGACGAAGTTCACGGCGTTTTACTTCATCAAACAACTCGCGTTCGAGAATTACACGTTTCCGCTTCTGTTCTCGACGATGAAGCGACCAGTCAGCGTGCTTCATGCTCCCGGTCTGGGGACGATGTTCGTGCTCGTCGGAGTGTGGATCGGCATCGCCCGGTCGTGCTTCTACCGCTTCGGGTGGCGCTAGCGTGTCTTCAATCTGCTACTTCTGAAAGAACAAATCGCAGAGAGCGCAGAGTCCTCGCAGTGGAACAGGCGAGCCAAACGGTTCTCCACGACCTCTGCATCTTCGCCTCTCCGTCCTCTGCGATTTAACATTTCAAGCAGCCAGTCTACGGTTTCTCGCTGTTGTCGCAGGTGCAGACGATCTTCCCACAACCGGGGCAGCCGCCGCCGTACTTCTTCAGAAACGCAGCCTGAAGATCGACTCCCGCCACGTTGGCGATAGTCGCCAGCCAGGCCAGCACGTCCGCGAATTCGAAAGCCAGCGCTTCCGTCGCCGGTCCGCCGGCAGCTTCGTTCTCACGAAGAGCGGACGACAGCTCGCCGACTTCTTCCATCAGCCACATGAACGTGCCGGGAATTCCACGAGCTTCGTCTTTGTCACCATACATTTCCCGAATCAATATCTGCATCTGCGCGAGACTCAAGTCCTGCTGCGGTCCGTCTGGGTTGCTCACTCGAATAGCTCCTCGGGCTGAATTCCTGGCCCTGTTTCGTTTGGATCCGTACGAATCGGGAAGCTAACGATTTGCTCCAGATTCTGGAACACGTGCGTTGCGATCAACGATCTGCGTTCACTACGCTCACCGCTTCCCGATCATCCTAAACGTCAACTTCCCTGAGAATAACCACAGGAGCAATCGTCATGCAGGATCAGCCAACCCGGAATCACAACGTCGATCAGTCTGGAGACAACGCGGTCGGTCGCCGATCATTCCTCACCACCGCAGCCGGAATCGCAGCCGGCGCTGCGGCATCGCTGACAGGATCAGCCTCTGCGCGGGACTATGGCCCGAATGCTCAGCCTGCCGGCTATCCTGATCCGGACATCGTTGTTCTCGACGATCGCTTTAAGAAGTACGCACTCGGCAATACGCCGATCCAGCGACTCTTCCACAGCAAGGACATGCTGTGGGCCGAAGGACCTGCCTGGAACGGCTCGGGCAAGTACCTTATCTGGAGCGACATCCCGAACAACGTGCAGTATCGCTGGCTCGAAGAAGACGGGCATGTCAGCAAGTTTCGGCACCCATCGAACAACAGTAACGGCAACACATTCGACTTCCAGGGGCGACAGATTTCGTTCGAGCATGGCACTCGTCGAGTCGCCCGCTACGAATACGACGGCACCATCACCGTGCTCGCCGACAGTTTCGAAGGCAAGCGACTGAACGCCCCGAACGATGGAGCCGTCCATCCGAACGGCGACGTCTGGTTCACCGATCCTGGATACGGCAGCCTGATGAACTACGAAGGGCACCGGGCACCCAAAGATGCCGACTGGCCTCGCCCTTACATCAAGGAAGCCATTTACCGAATCGACGCAAAAACCGGCAAGGTTCATAAAGTCGCGGACGACATCTTCAAGCCAAACGGGCTGTGCTTCTCACCGGACTATAAGAAGCTTTACGCCGCTGACACGGGATCGTCTCATTACAAGGAAGCGACGAAGAACATCCGAGTGTGGGACATCGTTGAAGAAAAAACACTGAAGAACGGGCGGCAATTCGCCTCGATGGAGCTTGAGTTGAACGGCGAAGTCGTCGCCGGCCAGGCCGACGGAATCCGAGCGGACGAAGACGGCAATATCTGGTCCAGCGCTGGCTGGGTCGGAGAAGGCTACGACGGCTGCCACATCTTCGCCGCCGAAGACGGAGCACGAATCGGTCAGATTCGCCTGCCCGAAATCTGCTCAAACGTCTGCTTCGGCGGCACCAAGAGAAACCGCCTCTTCATGACTGGCAGCCAGTCGCTCTACGCGGTTTACACCGAAACCAAAGGCGCTCACATCACATAATTCAGAGTCGACTGCACCGTAGAAATTAAAGAACGCAGAGTTCGCTGAGGACTCGCAGAGGAAACAGAGAACTCCCTCCAACCCTCTGCGTCTTTCCTCAGCGGCCTCTGCGTTCGATTTTTTCACGATGCTCAAGAGGTTAAAATGAATTGTCCCCTTGATCCGTTGCTGACTTAACTGGGCGATGCCGAGAGAAAAAATAGGTAACCCAAAAAACGATCAGAACAACGGTCGAAAACGCAATCAGAGAAACGTGCTCGTCTCCCGAATTGCGCCAAAATGTAAACAGAAACACCGCAGTCGCCACGGCACAGCACACGTCTCCAAATAGCTTGGCTGGCCTTGCTTCTGATCGCCGTTCGTTAGTCATCGCGACATCCCTTGCTCAAAATACCTCGTTCTGGTTTCCGCGAATCGCCCTCGAGTTCCGTCACTTCTTCAACACAAGCAGCTCGACTTTGCGGAACTCGCACGGGTGACTTTCTGACTGCAACGAGATCGTGCCACCGCTGAGCATTTCCCCGCCGTTGGCTTCGATCAGCTTTTTCCCGACATCATCTTTGTCGTCGAGCTGAGGCTTGTTGTATTCCAGAACGACCTTTCCTTCGTATGAGCAACGCATGACTTCGTTGCCTCGCACTTCGACTTCGCAGGTCACCCACTGATCTCCGTGATAGGTTTTCGAATTTGCCTTGGTGCAGTGGCGTTTGACGAGTTTGCCATCCATCACGACGTGCGTGTACGGCGTGCAGAGGTTTCCGGTCGTTCGATCGTCCTTGCCGTTTCCCCCGAGAAGTTGAACTTCGATCGACGCTGGAAAGTCCTGATCGAGAGCCATCGTTTCGGGCTTCTGACCGTGCAGCATCAGGCCGCTGTTTCGAAACGCCCAGCCGGGGCCGCCTTTGGCCTGCTCGCCGACAAAGCGATACTCGACTCGAAGGCGGTAATGCGAAAACGACTCTTTGTAGAAGAGGTGCCCAAAGCGTTCGCCGAACTCGTCGTAGGCTTCGTAGCCAACTTTCATCACCCCATCTTCGACTCGGAACGTGTTACCGAAGTTCTCGCCAGCCTTGTGATGTCTGATTTTCGGGATCCAGCCATCGAGATTCTTTCCGTTGAACAGCTGAATCCACTCTTCGGACTTTGCGTCTTCGGCCATCGAAATTGTCGAGGCGAACATCACCGAAAAAGCCAACAACAGAACTCGTGATACGTTCATGACTGCCTTCTTGAAGATTGATTGAGAGAACGGCGGGCTACGATTTTCGGTTCCACGATTCTGCAGAACCATACACGCTGGTCAAAAGCAGAGCGAACAACAGACCGGAAGCAAACCCGCCAATGTGTGCACCGTACGCGACGCCTGCTGCGGTTTCTGTGGCGATTGAGTAAATGTCGAAGCCGATTCCGACTAAAGCGAAAAGCACCAGTTGAGCTGGCGGAATCGGGTGAGCCAGCGGAAAGACATCCGGCCACGGTAAAATCCACCTTAGCGCCAGTCCAAAGTAAACACCTTCCAGACCGGCAACACTGCCGGATGCTCCAATAATCGGGATCATCGAATTCGGCGACATATAGATCTGAGTCAGGTTTCCAGCGGCTCCGCAAAAGAGACACAGAGCCAACGCCCACCAGTTGCCCAGCAGTCGCGAAACCAGCGATCCAAAAGTCCAAAGAAAAACCATATTGCCGACAATGTGGCCAGGACCACCGTGCAGAAAGATGGGGGTGAAGAGTCGAGCCACTGCTGAGAACAGTTCCGCAACAAGACCGTTCGTTGAGAACGAAGACAGCCCATTTCGAAACTCAAGCGGCACCGCACCGAAGTCTGTCGACAACCGAATACTGAAAATGTCCTGAACCAGAAAAATGACACCGCAAGCCACCATCACTGCCACCATCGGGCGATGCGGTATCAGGCGAAGCTGATTGAGGAAACTTTTCATACGAGAACTCTGTTTCAAGCAGGCCGCGCCATCAAATTTCCCAATACGTTGAACTGATTGCCGACCTGATGACCCGTTTTCCAGTCAGCAGGTCTCAGTCAACAACTTCGTCGATTGATTCGAGAGCGTTCTGAGCCGCGTTCTGTTCTGCTTCTTTCTTGCTCGGTCCCCAGGCTGCCGGAAACATTTGCGAACCAATGGCGGCAGCAATCTGAAAACACTTGGCGTGATCGGGGCCTTTTTCGTCGAGCATTTTATAAGCCGGAGTTTCGCCGAAATTCTTCTGGGCAATCTGCTGAAGCTGGCTCTTGTAGTTTTGCCCGTGAGTTGATTTCCCGACCCGAGTAACCTCGTCGCGCAGCGCATCCAGAACAAACTTCTTCGCCGCCAGCCAGCCGCCATCAAGATAGATCGCGGCGATGATGGCTTCGAAAACGGCCGCCAGGACGGAACTCGGAATGCGATCGTGAATCGCCAGGCCTTTGCCAAGCAGCAGAAAGCGGTCGAGCTTCAGCCGGGTGCTCATCTTTGCACAGGTCTGACGACTGACTACGGCTGACTTGATTCGCGTCAGCTCGCCTTCGGAGTAGTCGGGATACGATTCGAAGAGATGCTCGCAAACTGCAGCGCCCATGATCGCATCGCCGAGAAACTCAAGCCGCTCGTTCGACTGCCCTCGTGTCGGAGCAATTGACGAATGCGTCAATGAATGCTTCAGGATATTTCGATTGGAGAACGTGTACCCAACCGCCTCTTCACACTCAGCCAGCAAGTCATCCGGAATATGAACACCGGGCAGCAACGACGCTCCATCCGCTGAATCGTTCGCCGCACGGCCTGATTGATCTGGCGTTTCAGTCTCAAACGACATCAAACCTCCACAACGGAAATGTAGAGCAGACGCATCGCGTCCACCTGTTTTCCCGTTGAAGAAGGGGTTGGCCCCATACCAGACCGAGCCACGCATCACGCGTGGTCGATACTCGATGGAACGAGCCCCTTTTTCAACGATTCAAAATCACTTCATGACGCGTGGCACTGAGACCGCGCGACGGCTTCAACACCAAACTGACTCCAGGCACAACCTGCCGCACCGATGAAGCCAGCACTTCCGCCCAGGCTTGCATAGTCGATCCGTATATTTGACGACGGAACCGGAAACGAAAGTTCTTTGATCTCGTCGCGGATGCGTCCGATGAATCGCCGACCGAGTTCTGTTTCGTTCCGCCCGAAAGTCACGTTGCCTCCGAAGAGTACGACGTCCGGATCGATCGTGTGCATCAGGTTGGCCGTGCCGTACGCCATAAACTTCGCGGTATCGTCAATCAGTTGCAGAGCGAGCGGATCACCTGCCGTCGCGGCATCAGCAATCAGGAGCGGCGTCAACTCTGAACCGGACTCCACCAGCTCTCTCAACAACGATGAGGGGGCGCCAGCATCGAGAGCATCCTGCGCACGGATCACAAATCCTGCGGCACCAGCATATGCTTCCAGGGTTCCCTTCATCCCTGTCGCACAGGGGCGACCGTTCTCCATCTGAATGTAGAGGAAACCGCATTCGCCACCGTGAGAATGAGCGCCTTCGACAATTTTTCTGTCGACAATCAAGCCGCAGCCGACTCCAGTACCGAGCGTCCACAAAGCAAGTGTGTGAGCACCTTGCCCGGCCCCTCCCCAGAACTCGCCATAAGCAGCAGCGTTCGCATCGTTCTGCAATGACGCCGGTTTGTCAAAGTGATCGCTGATGATCTGCCGGATCGGAATATGTCGCCACTTTGGAAGGTTCGCCGGCTCCATCAGAATTCCGTTAGGAATATCCAGTGTTCCTGGCGTAGCAAGACCAATCGCCGTGATATTCCGCATGCGAATCGGGCTTTGCTCGATCGCTTCTGTAACCGCATGCTGAATGTTCTTCAGGCCGTGTTCCGGCCCTTTGTCTGCTTCAGTCGGCAGGACGATGCTGGAAAGCGGCCGACCACTGCTCGTGACAACGCCAGCTTTGATATTCGTGCCACCAACATCGACGCCGACGAAGAACTCCTGAACGCCCTTGTTCCGATCCTTCGGCGAGATTGCTCCGGACATGAAATTTCCTTCAGAAGTCGCAACTGAATCGGCGTCCATTCCGATCAAGAAAGTTGCGGATTATTAAGACAAACGCAACAGATTGATTAAGGATGAATTAAGTGGGTCGAGTATAGGCTCGCTTTGGAGCGAGAATCAACGTTCGTCCGGATGGTAGTGGCTGAGTCCGTCAGAAAGTGCACTTCTCACCCAATTTCAGCCCCGGACACTCCAGGCAGACGTCAGGCAGTCGATCTTCGAGCCCCCACTACATACCAGTCCGCAAACGCAAGAATCATGGTCAGAACGAGCCCCGCCAGAATGGCCCAGGTGATGGGGTTGTCGATCGAGTAGGCTGTCCCCTGATCGTCAACGACCGGCTTGCGACTGCCGGACCGGCGCATCGTCAGGTTCGACTCTTCGGGATCGAAGAAGTTAACCGCGAACTCACCGAGAACTTCCGGTCCGTCATTCACCTGAAAGAAGCCTGTCTGGTCGAGCGGCGGAATTTCTACAACTGCAGTCCGAGCCAGGCTTCGCTCGTCGGATCTGACAGGCTCCGCTGCACCGCCAGAGTCAGCGACTGATCGAAAAGTAAGACTTCGCCCCGACGATTCAGCGGGTTCGGCAACACCTTCGAACAATCGAAACTCGATGTCTTCGTTCAATCGATAATTCCAGCGCCGAAGTCCAGGAAGGCTGTGGCGACGCTGTTCAATGAGATTGTTAATCAGAATCGGCCAGTCAGGACTCTCTGGCAGATTGGACCGCGCGAGATCAATGTTCAATAACAGAGCCGTCGTCCGCGTCCCGTTCAACCGAGCAAGCAGCAACTCACGGCCCGCACTGACGACGGGCGTCGCAGCAATACTCACCGGCTGGACTCCGCCCCAGATCACGCCGCCGAGTGACACGCCTTCCAGCAAAGGATCGCGTTTCTCCTTCAAGTACGGACCGAGCAGATCACGAGCCCCCTTCACCGCAGCGTCGGAGGAATCGATGGGGCCAACGCCCAGCCACCAAAGATTTCGCCGGGACTCCGGCAGAGACCCGGCACTGGCGATCGTCACATGCGCCGTCGCCGTGTCCGAAATTTCAACGTCCGAGGCGATGCTCAAAACCCGCTGAACCGGTCTGACGGCGGAATGGTCAGCTGGCAGATCAACAGCGACTCGAACCGTTCGGACCTTAGGTTCAACCAGAGAGACCACACTGTCAGCCGCCAGCGAATCCCGCACCGCGTCGACGCTTATGACCAGCCGACCGAGCCCCCCGGCAACCTCGGTTTCGAGCGGCAATTCTTCTGCTGGCGAAAGTTCCAGCTTCGAACGAAACACGACCGTTTCACCCGACCGCCCTTCAACTGTCACAGTGGTCGGACGCGGACCTTCGTTCTTGACTCTCAGGAAAACATGTCCGACAAGCGTTGCGGAATCGACCGTCCAGCGTGCCGCCGTAATCGCGACATTGCTGAGTGATTCTCCCACCGCGACAACTTCCGCTTCGCTTGGAAATGGCTGATCGTCTGCGGGCATGGCATCACTGATAAACAGGACTTCGCCGCCGTTATCGGCAAGCTGAACCGCCATATCGAGAGCCGGCAGAATGTCATGCCCCGGTAACGTTGGCTGCCACCCGGACAGTGCGACCTCGGCAACTTCCCACTCGACAGCCGGCCCTGCGAGCATCACCGGACGCCGGCCAGTGAGAATAAGCGTCGTCCGACTGCCGCGAGGAGCCGCTTCCATGCGCCGAGCCAGTTCGGCGACCGCACGATCACGGGACGACGTTCCGTTCGCGCCGACGGCTGACATCGACGCTGAATCATCCAGCACCGTAATCAGATGCAGAACTGTGCCCGAATCACTGACGCGAGGCTGAGCCAGCACCATCGTCAGCAACAAAGCCGCCAGCAGCTCCAGAATGAGCGATCGCGAAATCGGCAACTGCTCGCGTTTTCGGCCAGCCGTAGGGACGCGAACTTCCTCTCCCCAAAGATGCAGACCGGCCACCAGCAACGGAGGGAAACGTCGATGAAACAGGTGGATGGCCAGAATCGTCGGCAAAGCCAACAAACCAAACAGCCCCAGAGGATTTGCAAACTCCATCGTTTTCGAAACCTCCGTTCAGGATGCCCGCAGAATTTCGACCCGAGACAATTCTTCTCGACAAGCAACAGCCAGCCCCTCGTCAGCGATCAGCGTTACCGGCACCGCGTGATGCCGCCGGCAGTGCAAAGCGGTCTCTTCCTGAAGTGCCTGCAACCGTCGCCTGTACCCGGCAATTGTCTGCTGATTGAGATAGACGTCGGTCTCGTGCCCCGATTCGATGTCGATCAGCCGAGTTCCCCCCGCAGCAACCGGGTTCGCTTCCCAGGAATTCAACACCTGAATCATCCACAGAACACTCGCATCGCCCGCCAAACGCCGCACCAGCTGGCCGGGTTCGTGAGGGAACAGAAAATCGCTGATCACAACCCGTATCGCCTGCCGCTTGAAAGGCACCGCGTGATCAGCCAGCAACTCGTCCATTCTGCCCAGTGCCTGAAACCGGACGTCGTCGAGCGCTGCCAGATTCTCCAGACGAACAGACGGAGCCGGAACGTCGTCACCCACCAGCCACACTGACGGCTGACTGCCGGTCCTGCCAGCCATCATCGCAAACATGGCCGACAACTGCCGGGCGATCTGCATCTTCGCCGGTGACGTGGACATGGATCGCGAAACGTCAAGCAGCACATCCATCCGCGGGCTGATCTCTTCCCGATAAAGCCGCACCATCAACGAATCGGAACGAGCATAGGCTGACCAGTCGAGGTGCCGGATATCGTCACCCGGCATGTACTCCCGGTACTCCTGAAATTCGAGCGACGTTCCATTGCCTCGCCCGAGCAACTCGCCTGACCGACCGGCCACCGGCATTCGCGGCAGTCCAAGCTGGTACATACTGACGGCCCGAAGGACCTCTGGATCGTGACGTGGCAAGGTGCGGTTCCGAATCGGCAAATCTCGAACAGGCCACAAAGCGAATCTCAAATAGAAAACCCAGTGACCAGAGGCCGAAACCCTAGCAGATCGCCAGGCCAGACAACACCAGCCGCCCTCAACACAGCAAGCATGAGAAGTGCCTCGAAATGTATGAAAAACTCACCAGCAAACTCAGCCTGAAATCAAATTAACAACAAACAACCATCAACCAGATCAATTTAATTTATAGACACCCAGCAGACAGTAGATTGACCGCACCGAAACACCTAAACAAAACAAACTCACACCTAACTAATTACAGCGAAGCCACTTAAGGCATAACAAAAAGCCTTTCAGGGAAATCTCTGGCACACCTCTTGCGATGACTGCTTTCAACGCCCCGCCAAGTCAACAATGGAAAACGACAAGGGCAACACCCAAATTCGGAAGGAAGAATGAAATGAAACCAGCAATCGCAACACTCGCCCACGGATTGATCTTCGGCCTTGCAGTCAGTTTGACTGGAGCAACTGCACAGGCTGGCCTCTACGAACACATTGACGACCATTCGCACGACATTGAGCGGGAAGCCGAACGAGCGGAGGCGATTGTCAAATACAACTTCCGTCATGCACCATCATCGATCGTTCAATACCTCCAGGAAGGACTCTGCGGAATCGCTAGAACTGCTCATGAACTGCACGAACTGACCAAATGCAGCGGCAACGTCCTGAGAATTGACGCGATGGCATCGCAGCTCGACGTTCAGTTCCATGACGTCGAGGAAGGAGTTCTGGTTCTGCGAGAGTGGGTGTCCGGCAGTAATTGCTCGGTCCACCGATTCAGCAGCAGCTTTGCGTCCTGCCGACCACGAAGCGTCGATCGGGCAAACCTGGCGAGCCTGGAACGACGCATTCGAGACATCGACGAAGAGGTCCACGAAATGAGGGACGACCTGCAGAAGGTTCTGGCAGAATTTCATCACAGCCGACATTCCTCACATCGCCATACCTCTTCTCACATCCAGGTCGAACCAGTTCGGCCGATCATACCCCTGGGAACCTACACGCGACCCGGTCACGATTTTTCTCGAAGCCCAGTTTCGTCACGAAACTTCGGCTCGCCATTCGGGCGCGGCGGTTGGGATGGCCGAAGCAACTCACATGGCCACAGCAGCGTTCGACCAGGAAGCCGAGACCTGGGACACAGCCGGCACTCTGACAGCTCTTACATCCACACTCGCATCGGTGGAATCGGACTGTCATTCCGACTGAAGTAGTGCATCGGGAATTCAACTTCCTGGTCACTTAATAACTGAAACGCCCGGACAGCCAATGGTTGTTCGGGCGTTTCTGCATTTCCAGTGCTGCGAAAACGTCGACGAGATTTGCACCATCGCGAGACTTCAATCCCACCACCAGGTTTTCACCCCAGCGGGCGGCGCCGAACCCCGAACTCGACTTTCCAGTTCGCGGTTCCCCTGCCTGTCGAACGAAACGTCTCGCAGTAACTGATTGGGGGAGATCGTCACTCCGCCTCCCACCAGGCCAACGATGCTGCTGCCTGCTTTTCGGTAATTGCAGACTGAAGCGACTTTCGACGGTGAGTTCCCTGTCGCTAACGGCGCCTGATCTTTGTCGAGAAAAAGCGACATCGACCAGCCGACCCGTTGAGGCAACTGCTCCTTTTCAAATAAGGCCGCGAGAATCGCCAGATCAATAATGTTCTGCAACTCGGCAAAGACTGGCGAGACTTCCGCAACATCTTCGTAACACTCGGTGAATTGCCTGGCGAACTTCTCAATCGATTGAG
>TARA_R110002072_G_scaffold302978_1_pt1 | contig 92681 bp, 66 predicted proteins | sample TARA_R110002072 | Tara Oceans TARA_R110002072 (sample SAMEA4397118) | marine metagenome | biome: Polar Biome; feature: [SRF] surface water layer (ENVO:00010504); material: water (ENVO:00002006), including particulate matter (ENVO:01000060) such as... | depth 5 m
TGATTTCAACGCCGAAGTGGGTCCGTTTTAAACGCCTATCTCCAGTGAAGAGTCAGACCTTGGGGCGAGTCGGGCACGGATGCTGTGAATAGTGTGTTTCTGAGTCAGCCAAGAGCTCTCCGGGTCATACTATCCAGCCGAATAACTGTTGACTATAGTCAACAGTTATTCGGCCAGAAGGCAAGTAACTTCTGGTCATGCTGGGACTCGAATTACGTACTGCCCGTGAAGCAGCGGGACTGACACAGGAAGAGCTGGCGTATCGCGCTCAGGTCGACAGGACCTACATTTCGATGCTGGAAAACGATCGGAAGTCTCCAACGATCGACATGCTGTTTCGGCTGTGCCACGCCATGGACGCATTGCCCTCGGCCATCATCAGGAATGTCGAGAAACAGCGATAAGGGATGATCAGCCTGCATTTGGTAGCCGAGCAGGCTCTCCATCGGCATTGACTGCAATTTCTGATGCTAGAAGGTTGAACGTCAGGTCGGGGTCGGTCGGCAGATTTCGGATCCAGCGGGTGAACTGGTGGAGCATCAGGCCAGCGGCGATGCTGGCTGTGTAGATGGTGCTTCGAGCAGTGCATTGGCCCTGCTGGGCTTGTTCTTGTCGAAAGAGGGTTGTCGGGTAGTGGGTGCGTCCGGTGTCGTTGGCGACGCAGAGGATTCGGATCGTTTCGCCGAGCATTCTTCCGTCGGCCCAGAATTGACAGCTCGCGCCCGCTGATCGCCAGATGGCGGTGCGGGCGGAGATGGAGTCGACGCAGCAGAAGATGGCCTCGCCAGTGGAGTGTCGAGGTCGGAAGCGGTCGTTGATCGTTTCGATTTGGATGTCGGCGTCGATTTGCCGGACAGCGTCTGACGTGGCCTCGACTTTGAGGGTTCCGACATCGGAAGCCAGATAGCCCTGCGTGGTGATGTTGGTTTCGTCGACGGAGTCGAAGTCGATCAACTGGATTGACCGGACGCCGATGGCTGCCAGTTGCAGAGCCACCTGACGGCCGATCGCTCCGACTCCGATGACGGTCACCGTCAGATCAACCAGTCGATCTGACGGCACGAGTCCCTGCTGACGACTCAGCCGGGAATTGTCGACAGTGGCATTTCGCATTCATCGTACTCCCAGTCCAGGAACAGTGGTTGTGAATGAAGGCGATCGAACCAGTCGACATCGCCGCTTTGTTCCAGGCCGCCGTTTTGTTTCAGGGCAACGTTGAAGTCGCCGGGGCGGTGCTCGTCGGCTTCGTCGAGTTCATGGAAGAACGGGTAGCCGTCCGCCGCTTCTGGAAGTGGTGAGAAGGGATTCCGCCGATTGACCTTTCGCACGTTCGCGGCGAATTCCCGTTGCCAGTCGGCTTTGTTCGAAGCCTCGAAGCTGCGCGAGTAGTCGACCTCCACGTTCATTTCCTGTGACGACTGCGGGCCGACGTTGAAGCGCAGTCGAGCGTAGGTTTCACCGCCGCGGGCGAGGATGAACATCACGGTCCATTCCACGTTGCCGAAGCATCGATCGAACGTCTCTTCATCGGTGGGACTTGGGGCGGCACTTGTCCCAGGGTGAGTGTGTATCCAGATGCGTCCGAACTGCTCGGGTTTCAAGCCCGCGTCGACCTGGTCGTCGAAGAAGTCGGCGACCGAGTTGTCGTCGAATTCGACGGTGACCGACGTGCAGCGCTGCCGAACCAGGCAGACGTCTTCGACCAGCAACGGATCGGTGGCGGACGTGACCGCAAAACCGCCGATCTCCGTGTTGCCGGCGTCTCTCAGGTAAAGCAGCTTCGCCCAGGCGTACGGCGTGAAGCGAATCGTTGGTCGGTTGGACCGTCGTCGCTTGCGTCGCGACGACGGTTTCCGATTCTGTTTCTTCCGTGATTGCTTCTTCCGAGTTTTCGATACACAAATCGCAGCGTTCATCATCGATACATCCTTTGCAGAAAGCGTCGCCACACTCTGAGCAAACAGAGCGGCACGACGAACAGGTGTCTTCATCGCATCCGGTACAGGTTCGGATGCAGTCGGAGCAGTAGCGGTAATCGCAGTCGTTACAGCGAGTCGAGCACTCGATGCATGTGGTCGTTGAGCAGTCTTCGCAGAGATTGCTGTCGTCTTCCGCGGTCGTTGAGCCGCACTCCGGGCATTGAATGCCGGACCAGTCGCTGAGCTGCACGTAGGCACTCGACGGGTTGTAGGTGTGCAGAATCTGCCTCACGAGCACGAAGAAGTCGTACAGTCGCCCGTCGCGCAGGGCGTTACGGATGGCGGCTTTCCCTTCGCCTTCGCACAGTGCGTTACTCTGTACGTGCGGATGCGTCGTGTCGTCATCTGTGGCTGCGGGTCGAGCATCAGCAGCAATGACCTCGTAGGCCCCGGTTTCGTTCAGCCGATGCCAGTTCAACACGATCTCAAAACTGCCGAGGTAGACTTCTTCCAAGACCACCTCATCCGTCGTGACCGTGATGAGATGCCGCTTGACGCTGATGGAGACCTTGTCGAACTCCGTTGCAAGCGCGTTGAGGTCAGCCAGGATGCAGCGAATTGTTGAAGGACACCGGTTTCTCATCGCGCCCACAGCTCGCTCATAATCGTGCAGTGGTGTGGTGACACGTTGAATGGCCGTCGCCAGAGCCGCTTCCATGCGGCTCACAGCGGCGGACAGGTTTCGGCGACGGGCTTTCTCGATCAAGCGAGTCAGTCGGTAACATTCACTCCACGACTCCGTCGGCGGCGACAGTGATGGATGACCGTCAAACAGACACTGTCGTTCGTGAATGGCTACCGCAGCCCGATGAAACACATTCGTGTGGCGGCTCATCGAGAGGCCTCAATGAACCGCCCGCCCGCGCCCTCGATCTTTGTCGGAGTGATGCTGATGCGGTCTCCATCACACAGCACCTGGTCGTGCGCCACCGGTTGCCGATTGACTCGAATCAGATAGTCAGACGGGTTTGGATTTGCGATGTGTTCTTCAAAGAACCGTCGCACTGTCGTGCTTTCTTCGACGTCCACATAGTCAGCAAAGCCTGCGCCATCATTGTTAATGCAAAGTAATTTCAAGAGTTGTCCCCTGTGGTGATAAGAATGGAACAGTGAACGCAGCGAGCCGCAGCAGTTAATGGCGTCGTCCACGCCGCTGGACTGGGCCGCGACTTGAACGCGGTGTTGTGCGGATGTCGCCCCCGTGAATCGACAGGACGACTAAGATCACGGTCAAGGTGATGAACATCGTCCACGATTCCGTGCTGGCTCCAATCACTCCTGCCAGCAGGAGTGCCCCGTTGATGTAGGCCTGATTCAGTTTCTGTCGCGCGCTCATTCAGTCTCCAGATAAACGAGGTGTCGATGTCGTCGTTCGCGTCGCTGAGTGCGCCTTCGTCGACCTCGATGTCGACTCGCGGGTTCATCAGCGGGCGGTCGCAGATTTAGCAGGCCGAAGCCGCGTGCAGAGATTTCGGTCACGGATTCTCCGGTGGCTGCGGCCACGGCGCGGTTCAGTTCGTTCTGAGTCATGAAATGGTCTCCTGAGTTCGATACAGACAAATAGAAAAGCCCCGGCTGCGTGATCACAGAGAACACACAACCGGGGCTTGAGGGATACGATCAAAATTCGTGTCGTCAGCGACGGCGTGGCGTCAGCCAGTGGGTCGTCAGCCAGTGTTTCTCGGCGTCGAGTGCCGTGCTACGCGTGGCAAATGGCCCCAGCATGGGACCGTCAACTGGACTGAGATCAGCCCACCAGTTCCCGTCGTCATCCGGTTCCACGTGAGAACCACGCCGGATGGAAAGTGCTCCGATGGCACTCAGGTCGACAGTCTCGTCGTACACGCACCGCACGGCGCCATTGGCAGTAATCAGCAGGTTCATGCTTCTGGCTCCGAAGTCTGCGGAGGACGACTGCGCATGATGTTGCGGCGTGGTCGATCGACCATCATTCCGTCGAGCACCGACTGTACGCCGGAGAGTTGCGTGGTGATGTGCTGCCTCAGACCATCGCTCTGACGCAGCGAATTCGGCCGCACTCCGCGCAGGACGCATTGGGTCTGTTCAACCAGTCGATCCAGTTCCGCGTTTGAACCGACGTTGAGCGACCGAAACCGGTTGAAGAATTCCGTCAGGTTGGACACGGCTGTGTCGCGGAAGACTTTCGGCTTGCCGTCTCGATCACCATTGAGTCGCTCGCAGAGGTGTGACAGCAGCTCGGACAATTCTGCCGTGAACGCTTCTTCCGCCAGCCTGATCGCTTCGGCAAACCGGGACCGGACTCGATCACACTCCTGCTCGTACAACTCCGGGTTGACCTGCCGCAGATAACCTGGTGGATCGACTGAGGGAAAGTCCCAGGACATCGAGAATGCGCCGGCCAGTGACACGGGATAGTCAGATGCATTGAATAGACTTCCCAGCCGGTCTCTTGCGGCGTGCCTTAGTTCGTCGTAGTGCCCGTCGAGATCAACCACGGCTTCGTCCAGCCGGCTGGCGATCGAAGTCGCCCGATTATCAAAATCTTCAATCTGCTCACGGTGAATCAGCCGGATGCCCGGTTCGGGCCATGGCAGGCTGATGGATTTCCACATCGAAACCGCTTCGCCGCGAAACGCCGTCAGCGCCTTGAACTTCGGATGTTTCGTGTCGAGCAGCTTCTTGCCGGCCGACAGAAAGTCGCCCTCGGCACCGAATGAGTCAGCAGCGACGGCTCGCTGATGAGACGTCAGGGTTCGCCGGATTCCCATCCAGGTAAAGCTGAGCCGAACTGCCGCCGAGTTGTCACGCAGTTGATCTTCATGTGCGGCGTGGCCTGTTGGTTCACGCATGGTTGCCGTCATAGGCGTTGCTCCTTGAAAGAGTGAATTGTCAGCAGGTCAAATTTCTGTGAGTCCGTCAGTTGCTGGAAGGATCAGTGGTCACACTCCGACGGCGTCTGGGTGGCTTCGTTGTCGCGTGTTGAAAGACGCCTGCACGATCTGCCGACAAGCACCGCCCGCTGGCCCACTGCCGCAGTCGCTCAACAGAATCAGCCGCCGTGGTCACGACGGGCACCACATTCAATGCCGCCTGCATCAGCGGCACATCGAGCAGTGCAGCCAGTCGGCAGCACGATCGAATTTCAGCCCCGGTCCATGATTTGTCAGTGGGCCGTTGCTGCTCTGGATCAAGCCCGAACGTCCGCAGGTGAATTTGCCAGATCGTCTCGCGCTGTTCCGCGTCCGGCAGATCAACGAAGAAAATCCCGTCAAAGCGTTCCGCTCTGACCAGTTCCGGCGGCAGACGGCTGATGTCGTTGCACGTCGCGACGACGAAGACTTCAGAAGAACGGTCATTGAGCCACGTGAGGAACGAGCCGAAGACGCGCGAACTAACACCGGAATCACCGTTGCTGCTGCCGGCACCGGACAGACCTTTTTCCAGCTCGTCGCAGAACAGAATGCAGGGCGACATGGCGTCCGCAATTCGCAAGGCCTGCCGCATGTTTCGCTCGGACTCTCCAACGAGACTTCCCATCATCGCGCCGAAGTCCAGCGTCAGTGTCGGACGTCCTGTCTCATTACCAAGGCTTTTCGCAAACGCAGACTTTCCGCAGCCCGGCGGTGAGAGCAGCAGGACTCCTTTCGGCCGACAATCCGTTCTGCCATTCCGCCGGCGCAGTGCCCGCAGTGAAAACGCTTTGAGATTATCAAGGCCGCCGAGCTGATCGAATCGCTCGCCACCTCGGTACAAGCCGAGCAGCCCGCTCTTCCGCAGAGTTTGCGACTTGAGCGACCAGATGACCTCGGGTTCAACTCGTCCATGCCGCACCAGTGACAGCGAGAACGCCCCTTCCGCTTCATAGCGAGTCAGCCCGGCCGCTGAGTCAAGCACTCGATCAAGCCCATCACTGCCAGGGAGTTCGCCCTCTTCCGTTGCCACTTCCTCTACGATCGTTCGCAACTGGCCTCGATCCGGCAGTTCGTGCCGGACGGCCACAAACTGCTTCTCCAGCTCGACAGGAATCTGCACCACTGGAGCCAGCACAACCAGAAACGTCCGGTTCTGCTTTCCCAGCCCGATCTGCCGCGACATCGCCTGGATCACTTCCAGTGACCCCAGCAGACGGTGAAAGTTCTGTAGCACTAGGATTCCAGCACCGTCATCGCTGGCTAACGCACTGGCCGATTGGATCGCCGCTATCGGGTCCGTCGTCGCCACGGAATCGGCGGCAGCACTACTTCCCGCAGTCCTCAGGCCGCATTCAACATCCCACGTCGCCAGCGACCACTCCTCACTTCGACACAGTTCCGCAATTTCCCGCAGAGCCTCATCAGGCTCAAAAGTCTCAATCCATATCCCCGCAAAGCACGCGCGCACGTACTCCGTAAATTGTTCAATCAGCATGGGTTCTCCAGATAGTCAGAGAAAGCAGGAGTCAGCAGTCAGCGACGCCGCCGACTGCATCTGCGATGGCCGTCAACCACGAACGGACTTCACCGCGAGGGTCGCTCTCATCGAGCATTGCGGGAGTCATCCGTAAAACGACGTCGTGGTTGAGTTTGCGTTTAATCTGCAGCTTCAGTCGTCTGCGACCGCGTCTTGATAGCTGGCTGCGGTCGAGAGTCGCACAGGTTCGTGCGAGAAGTGAATCGGCGATCGCATCAACGATGCTGCTTTCTGCCGGGCACGATACGCGGATACGGAAGAATGATTCGATGGCATCCGGATGCAGATAGTTCTCGATGCTGCAATGCGAAGTGACAAACGCACGAGCGTTCGGACGACAATTCACACGTGATGCCGCCGCCAAACGCTGTCGCGACTCCGGAAGCGTTTCGCGATCGTAAATGTGAATTTCAGACAATCCCAACGGAGCAAACCGCGTTGCCCAGAATCCCGGATCGCCACCACCAAAAGGAACGAAGACCAGCTTGCCAGCTTCTTCCAGCGTTCTCAGGTCGGGGATCGCATGATCGTCGCGACGCAGAACGACCGAGATGCGGCACAGAAATTCAACGTCATAGATACCTTCGATCAGCACAAGTAGCGGACGCGCGTTCGTGTGACGCGTTTGTTTCCGGCGCGGAGCAGCGGCTTGTAGTCCCAATGGGAACCGGCGGCGGAGCGTTTCCGATTTCACATAGCCTCCGATCGTCCAGGATTCGACTGCGCCACGCCGACGTCCGTCGAAACTCCCGTTGAGTAAAACTCCACCGTTCGCCTTTCATCCTGCCGCGCACCAAGCGCCGCTTCGAGAAACCGACTCCCCACAAGACATTCCGTTCCGGTGAATCCCTTCGTCTCGATCGATGACTGGCCGTCAGGTCGAACAACGACTTCGATCGTCCTCGTAGTCGATTCTTTCACGCTGCACCTCCAACTTGAACAGTGAGTTTGATCGCTCCATCCGCCATAGCCTGCTCCGTAACCGTGTGTCCGCGCCGCCTTGCTTCGAGACGGGTTTTCTCAACCGCATACATCTGAAGCAGCGAGTCGAGGCGCGACTGCTCACCCCAACGGCCATTGAAGTTGTCGTAATGGACGCTGCCGGACTCGACATCGCAGACAACCGGATATCTCCACTCCGGCAGCTCCACGCAGTAACCAGTCGCCTCCGTGCTGAACAGCTTTGCCGTCCGGTGAGCCGGCCGCTCCAATCCAAGCCGCTCACAGCCAAGGCAGAGTGCCTTAGCATCTCTGACCTCGGTTGCGATCGTGACGATGTGTGACATCAGTTCTCCGATGTGTTGGTGAGTAGAAACGGTCCAGGAAGTAATCCTTCCCAAGTAATTGGACTAAACCGCTTCGCGGTGGGCTTCGTGTTGCGTGTTTGGTGATGTTGTTTCCTCCGTCTGCTTTGGGGGTGTGGTTGGTGACGGAATGCCGTTGGGTGCGGTCCGGTTAAAGTGGTTATTTCGATTTGCGCCCGGGTGGTTTGTGAGCCAGGTTTGGGTTGTGGAGCCATGCGGCTTCGCGACTGATTCTGGCCTCGACTGACCGGAGCCCCGTGATGACGCCACTGCGTAAACGCCTCATTGAAGAGCTGGAGATTCGCAATTACTCGCCGAAGACGATCTCGATGTATGTCGGGAACGTGTCGCGGCTGGCCCGGTATTACGGGACGAGTCCGGACCGGCTGACGCGAGAACAGATTCGCCGTTACCTGGTGCATCTAGTGCAGGAACGCGGTCTGTCGATGGGGACTTACCGGCAGGCTCTGGCGGGGCTGCGATACTTTTATCGATGGGTGCTGAAACGCGGCGACCTCGTGCAGGACGTGTTCAGTCCGCGTCCGGAACGGCGGCTGCCGGTGGTGCTGAGCGTCGAGGAAGTCCAGCGGTTCTTCGCGGCGCTCGTGTCGTTCAAGCACCGTATGATTCTGATGACGGCGTACTCGGCCGGACTTCGGATATCCGAAGCGTTGAATCTGAAGGTCACGGACCTGGACAGCGAGCGGATGGTGATTCGCGTCGAGCAGGGCAAGCGGAAGAAGGACCGCTACACGATCCTCTCTCCCGTGCTGCTGGACATGCTGCGGAACTACTGGTGGGCGGCCCGGCCGGTGAGTTACCTGTTTCCCGGTCGCCGTCAGGATCGGCCCGTCGGGGTGTCGACGGTGCAGCGGGCCTGTCAGGACGCGCGGGCCCGCGCCGGGCTGGAGAAGGCCGTGACTCCACACACGCTGCGTCACTGTTTCGCCACGCACCTGCTGGAGGCCGGGACGGACGTGCGGGTGCTGCAGGAACTGCTGGGGCACGCCAACATCCGCACGACGGCGATTTACACACATGTGTCGACGCGACTGATTGGCGGCACGGTCAGTCCGCTGGATCAGCTGCATCCGCAGGCCCGGAATCCGTCACTGCGGGATGAGTCCGTCCAGGAAGATTCCCGTCAGAAGAATGCAGGCAGGGCGGATGCGGGAGCAGACGAGGCCGAGTCATGAGTCAGCCGGCAGCCAGTCCGAGAGCATCGCTGGAAGTGGCCGACATCGTGCGTGCGCATGGTCAGGAATTCCTGGCACGCTACCGCGTGCCGACCGACCGGCGACGGGTGCTGGCCGACGTGGCCAGCTGCCGCACGGCGACGCTGGGCGGACACGTCGAGCGGTGTGATTCCTGTCCGCATGAAAAGGTGGCGTACAACTCGTGCCGCAACCGGCACTGCCCGAAGTGTCAGGGTTCTGTCGCCGCCCGCTGGATGCAGGACCGGTCTGAAGAACTGCTGGACGTGCCGTACTTCCACGTCGTGTTCACGCTGCCTGATGAGATCGCCGCGATCGCTCTGCAGAACCCGCGAGTCGTGTACGGCATCCTGTTTCAGGCGGTCGGACAGACGCTCCAGGAAGTCGCCGCTACCCCGAAACATCTGGGAGCGAAAATCGGCTTTCTGGCGGTGCTGCATACGTGGGGCCAGAACCCGCATCATCATCCACATCTGCATTGTGTCGTGCCCGCTGGCGGTCTTTCTGCCTGTGGCACGAAGTGGGTTCACACGAAGAAGCAGGATTTCTTCCTGCCGGTCCGAGTGCTCAGCCGCGTGTTCCGCGGCAAGTTCATCGCGTTGCTCCAGCGGGCTTATGATCTGGGGAAGCTGGAGTTCCACGGTCAACTATCGGGACTCGCACAGCCCGGAGCGTGGCAGCACCGGCTGAACGTCGCCGTCCGCAACGAATGGGTGGTCTATTCCAAAGCCCCCTTCGGCGGCCCGGAAGTCGTGCTGAAATACCTCGCCCGTTACACGCATCGCGTGGCGATTTCCAACCGTCGACTGCTGCGGCTGGAGAACGGTCAGGTCACCTTCCGCGTGAAGGACTACGCGGCGGGCGGACGTCAGACCACATACACACTCACCGCCGTCGAGTTCCTCCGACGCTTCCTGCAGCACGTACTGCCGCGCGGCTTCATGCGGATTCGCCACTTCGGTTTCATGGCCAACCGCTTCCGTCGAGAGCAGCTCGAACACGCGCGCCAGTTGCTCGGCATGGCCCCCCGCACAACCGCCACAGAACCAGAGACTCCTCCCGTTCAGGCATCCGATCCCAACAGTGACGGAACTCTCGATAGCGACGACGTGTGCCCGGTATGCCGCCGGGGCAGGCTGCTGATCACGCGGCTGATTCGCGAGGACCGACCACACTCACAACCGATTCCCAAACCGCACATCAACGTGGTACTCACCAGCACGACAGTCCGCGATACCTCATGACCACGCACTCACACGGCCAGCGACACCAGAGCGAACACGCTCACTTCGCACGCTCAGCAATACTGAGCAGACACGCTCCGCAGCAGAGCGGCACAGACAGTGCGGCTGTTAAAAACGAACAGGTCCACCTGTACCGATCCCGCCAATCATCCTGCCGCCCCCCGTGCCGACTGAGTCCCTCGATGACCAGTCAACGCTGCGACTCAGCAGCCCGCCTGCTCTGCGCTCCGATGCCGTCCTGATTCAATCTCCATAGGCAAACGCCCCTGGCGGTTCAGTCCAATAGAATCGTATGACGGCATAACTCCACCCGCCCCGAAGCGTCCGATTCCCTGATGGTTATGCCGCATACAATCCAATTCATAATGCCTCGTTTTTGGCCAAAATTAAGCAGTGCAGTCGACACGATTCTTCCATCGGGATGCATTTGCCGGCTTGCTGGTCAGAATCTGAAAAGGCGTCGTAACACCGGCCTGGTCCATGCGCCGCGCGTAATCAAACGCTCGCTTGATAGTCATATGATTCAGGCCCGCTCGACTGGCAATCGTCTTCAGGGAATCGCGAGGATGTTCGGCCTTGAGCCGCAGACACTCGTCGAGATGTCGGATGTGAAGGGGCGGTTCAAACAACCATTTCTCAAGGTCGATCTGATCCACCGTTCCGGTGTTCGAGATAAGCTCACAACGCAGGCGAGCCATGGGGCGAATCTGTGGAGTATCGAGTGCCTGCACCGGAACGATGTCGAACACGGGACACACGGCCCTGATCAGATCAGCGAGTTCGAAGGACGCTGACGCAGTGTCGAGGAGAACCTGCAGCGGCTCTGCATCGATTCGTGTAGCGATGGCGTTTGACACGCCCCTGGTGGACTGCTGCTGAGTCTCGCTGCGGCTTTGAATCTCCTGAATCCCTGCCGTGACCTGAGTTAGTCGATCCACGAGTTGAGCAATCTGCCCCCCAGCGACAATGGCTTCGGTCAGATTGGCCGATTGCCGATGCAGGTCTTCGAGTCGGTCGGTATCGGGCAGCTCTCGTCGGTGCTTAAGTTCACGCGATCGAGCGAATTCCGTGTGTGCCGCCGATTGCAGTGCTTCGAGAAATCCATCCTGATCGCATAGCTGCTGAAAGAGTCCCGTGAGCAGGATGTGTGTGGCAATCTCACTGTTGACCTGCACCCGGTTCCAGCAGGTGTGTCCAGCGGAGCGACTCGCGTTCCGACACTTCAGCACTTTGCGGTCATAGCGATAAAGCATGTCACCGCAAACGGCACACCGGGCATGTTGTGCGGGCCAGAGAGACCTCTTGCGGGAGCGTCCGTGGAGTGGGTGTGCCCGCCCGGACGTGCGACGGTGCGAAGCTTCCCGTCGATTCATCACTTCGATGAGCTGGCGGTGCTGGTCGTGTTCCAGATGAGCCAGTTCTGGAACCTGAGCCGTCTCTGGCGAATCGTTCTTCCGACGTCGATGCCGACCGGTTCGATAGACGGGCTCGCAGATCGTCTCGCGAAATGTCCGAACGCCGACGAGGATTGGATCAGCCAGCAGGTCTTTGACGACTCGTCCGGACCAGCGGCCAGTCACAACATACTGAGGTGGTTTGATACCTTCCTGCCCCAGCCATTCAGCGACAGCAACGTAGGTCGCTCCGCTGATGACTCGTCGGGCCATCTCTCGAATGATCGGAGTGCATTCCGAAATCTTTGTGACGGTCAATCCTTTCGGTCCGAAATGGCCGGAGTCGGCTTCCTGCTTCGACAGTTTGCGGTACCCGAAGCGAACCTTCTGGACCATGCCTCCGTTGTGGAACGAGTGTGTTGCCGTCCGCCGCACTCGACGTCGCGTGTCCGAGACCATCAGGCCGTGCCGCAGCGTCGCAGCCCCGAGCATCAGTTCCCAGTTGTCATCCGCAGTGTCGAGGTTGTCAGCAATGCAGATTAGCCGCGTCTGAGCGTCAACAGCGTCCTGCACGAAGTTGTACTGATGCCGCGGGTTTCGAAAGATGCGCGACAGGTCTTCGGCAATGACCAGGTCCCACTCGCCAGTCTCGATCAGGTCACAGGCTTCGCGAATGGTGTCGCGGTCGGCCAGCATCCCACTTGCTCGTTCGCCCAGATGCCTGATCTCCTTCGGCCCTGCATGCACCTGTTGCAGGTAGTCTTCCACATACCGGTATGATGCGTCGATGTTCTCAATGTTCTGATGCTCGGTCGAAATGCGGCCGATAATCAGAACCCGTAGCACGCCATTTACATTTTTGGGCTTGAATGCCAGTGCTTGTGTCATGTGAACTCCTTGTTGTGTATGGCGCAAAAGAAAAACGGCCCGCCCCTTTTCGAATAAAGGAACGGGCCGTTAGCCATTTGCGTTTGATTGTAAGGCATGTCTATGCCGCGTCAGTTTCCTCATTGGCTGTCGAGTTGTTTCGGGCTTGTCGAGTGTCTCGCCAGCGACTGGCATTTGCTGGCGGTTCCGTCAGTCGCACGAATGGATCAGTCAGTCCAGCGGCACGCATTTCCTTGCCAAGCGCATCGGCCCTTTTCGCTGCCATTTCGGTCAGCCCCAGCGAACCGGCAATGTCGGCAAACTTTCGGCCGGCTTCGCGTAACGCTCGCACTTTCATCGCGTAACGTGGCGAATTTGATGCATTAAAAAGGTCGACCCAGATCAGTTTTTGAAACTCGGTCGTGACAGACACACACTCACTGCCTTCATTGAGCGATTCGATATATGACCGAACTGTCCACGGTAAAAGGCCTGTCAGATTCAGATGGATTGCCGCACGAAGTACGACCTTGTTTCCGCCAAATTGCTGAAACGGGACAGCCCGTATCTCTTCGACAATGTCGACCAGGTCGGCGCGAGCATCGCGATCCATCAGTTCGATGCGGCGGCTTCGATCGAGAATGCTCTGTCGCAGTTCGTCATAAGACGGAACGACTACTACATCGCGTTCGGCACGAAGCCGCTCGATCTCCGCATCAATACCAGCCCGAAGTTCTTCGAAATGTCTGAGACGTTCGACGAGGATCACAATGTCGCCTCCCTCACCGACTGCCTCGCCATATTGTTCATATTTCGCCGTCGCTTCCTCGTGCTGCGTCGTGAGTTCCGCCAGTCGTGCGTCCAGACGGTCGGTGTCTTCCAACTGGACGCGGGCTGCAGCCAGCAGAGTTTCAGCTTCCGGAAGAAATTCCAGCAGAGCCTGGCAAATGGCCTCAGCGATGCGCTCGTGAGTCAATTGGCGCAGTGCCGTCGTACGATTCCAGCAGTCCCGCTTGTTGGCACCACGGCAGCGATACCCACCTTCATTCCGGCCCGTGGCATGCAGCGGATGACTACAGATATCACAGACGATGATCCGAGACAGTGGCCCCCGGGAATCGCGTGGAATCCCGTAAAGCACATGCTCACTGCCGCTGACACTACTGCGAGCTCGACTGTCGATCGCCTCGATAGCCTGTCGGCGAAGGCTGTCCGAAACAATGCGCAGATGAGGCAGTTCATTGACCAGTATTTCTTCTGGATCATTGGGGACCTGCCGAGTCTTGCCAGTCGAACGAATCTGTTGTGCGACAGTGGTTCGAAACACTCCCAGCCCGACGTAAATTCGATTCCGGATCAGCGCCACGACATTCGGTTCCGTCCATTCAGGTCGCTGCCAGTTCGAAGTCTTTGGCAGGCCACGCTCATTGAGCCACTGTGCAACGATCCACGGAGGTTTTCCCGATGCCACCATTTCGAATGCTTCCTCGATCGTCGGGGCCCATTCTGGATCAACCTCGTCAAAGAATGGCCCACGCGCGGGTTCTCGTTCGGTGGCGGGCGCCGTAGCGCGTCGCAGGTATCCAGGTCGAACAGGTCCCAGAGCCGCTCCCATCTCAAATCGGGAAATTAAGGAACGGTTAATACGCTGTCGTGTCCGGCGATTCGTTCTTGCGGCATCGCCAACACTGGAAGCCAGTCGCTCTTCCCACATTTCCTCGTCAGCTGTGTCAACCTGGTCATTGATGCAGATCACACGGACTCCGTTGTCCACAGCTCCGTCAACCAGATCAAGACAGGGCCTCTGACGACGATACAGACGACTGGTTTCCTCGGTGACGATCAGGTCGACGTTTCCGTCCCGGATCGCCGCTCTGACTTCATCGATCCCCGGTCGAGAGACTTCCTCGCCCGAGATGGCGCGGTCCGACAGCACCCGAATCTCACTACGTGAAAGGTCGATCTCAAGCGACTGAAGAAATCGCCGGCACTCGGCCACCTGATCGTCAATCGACCGAGGGTTCTGATCCTCGGTCGAGTAGCGGGCATAGATGATGACCCTCAATCGGCGACCGAGAGCAATTGCAATGGGAAGTACCCAACCATAAGTAGCGCGGCGGTGTGACATGTCTTAAGCCTCGTAAACTGGAAACGATATTGATTGAGAAGTGCTGACCGTTCAGGTCAAACTCAGTGTGAAGGTGTTGGCGGAACATTCCTCAAAGCCGAGTCAGTTCCGTTGGACTGCTCAGCCAGGCAACTGCCGACAATGCTCCCAAGACGCTGAGCAAATTCGGCGACGGAGATCGGCACGAGTTTCTGGTCTTCGGAATCGGATGCGGAAACTTCAGTGGGATGTGGACTCTGATTCATCAATGTCCCCTTTCGTGTGTGGGTCTGGCAAAGCTGAATTGCCACACGACTGGTGGCATTTCCCTGGCTGTGGTTGCTGTCAGTCTGAGCCTGGAGCGTGGCGGCCCCTGACCGCCCAGCGTCGTGCGAAGTCGAGTGAATCCGGCCAGAGCTGCAGCGCTCGTTCAATCTGCCGCTTCTGAGTTTCCGGGCGTGTGTGCGTGTAGACGCTTGTCATGCCGAGCGCGCCACGAGCGTCACTCGCCGACTTGTGCCCGAGCGTGATCTGCCGGATCAGCGGATCGACTTCGGCATCCTGCAGCAGCGTCGCGAACGTGTGCCGCCAGCTCTTCGGGCAGGTCATTTCCGGACGCCCGATCGCTCGACCGGCTCGTATAAATGCCTTGCGAATGGCATCTGTGCGAATCAAACCGGCATCACGCCACACGGTACGGAGTACTTGAGCAGCGTCAGTCCGGCTCACCGTCCCTGTCGACTTCTGCGTTCGGGTCAATCGCTGTTCTGCCTCGCGCTCCAGTTGTGAGAGCGGGCCGGCCAGTTGTGGCGGAAATTCACGAAAACGAGGCCTCAGGAAGACAAGCCCCTGTTGCCGTTTCCCGACAACTCGTTGCAGCACCGACACGGCTTCGTCACACAATGGAACGGCTCGTTCTTGACCAGTCTTGATCCGCCACCCGAGAGACGCTTTGTTGCGAATTAACAGCCAGCCATCGTTGAAGTCCAAGTCCTCGATCAGAAGATGCGTCAGTTCACCCGGCCGCAGACCCGTCTTGGCCAGTACGAAATGAATGGGGAAGGCCCAGTCGTTCAACGCCTGCAGGAACCTCGGCTCGGTCACAGAGTCGAAGACGGAAATCGACTTGGCGTCCTCAATACGAAAGCGTGACAGCGTCAGTTGTGAAAACGGATTCTCAGCATACGGTGGAAGGTGCCGTCGTCGAGCCGCGAATCCGTACATGGACCGGCACGTCTCAAGGATGAACACCACGCCTTTGTCTCGCAGTGTTCGCCGCTGAGAATTCGGATGACCGTTCGGAGAAACGCTGACTTCTCTCACATATCTGACAAACCGGTCTGCCGAGACTTCATGAGCCGGGGGGGCCGACGGAAGCTGTCTGCAGAAGTCTTCCAGATGCTGAGTCGCTGCGCGGTATCTGCGGACAGTGGCCAGCGACGATCGCAGCACATGCTCATGATGGTCGAGAAATGATTGCCGCAGTTCGGCCACGGAAACCGGTTCGAACGCCAGCATGGTGGGAGTACAACTCGCCACCTGAGCATTGATCTGGCCGGCGATCTTTTCAGCATCGGCACGGGTGTCAGCAACCCGCTTGCGGACCGACCGCTCGCCTTCCCGGTAGTAGACATACCAGCCACCGTGATGGTGGTAAACGGACACGCGTCCGATCCGTTTCCGACGCGCGCCACCTCGTTGAGGCTTCGACATTCTTGAATCTCCTGTTGCACCTGGTTTGCACCAACTTTGCACCAGGGAGATTCAGCAGCAGCAAAAAAGAAACGCTAAGTCGTGGTTAAACCACAACTTAGCGTTTCAGGCACAAATCAAAGGCGGAGAGAGCGGGATTCGAACCCGCGGTACCTTACGGTACACATCATTAGCAATGATGCGCATTCGGCCACTCTGCCATCTCTCCGGGTCTTATGACCAAGCGGCAGAATATAGCCACACGACCGACGAACGCAAGTCCCGCCATCGACTGGCTGAATCATAGCCAATAACTGCTTAATCGGGCTGAAATCGGGCATTCCGTCGTGAATCTACCGGGTTCGGCCTGTCGGTCTGTTGCAACTTTTCAGACGGCAATGTGTTTGGAAAGTCACAGAACCGGACAGCCAATTCACCGACACTTCGTGCCTCGTTACCGGGCTCGCGGCGGTCGGAATTTCGGGCCGAACGTCGTACTGGGGATGTCCCGGGAACAGTTGCTGGCCCGATCGAAGGTCAAACTTCGGTCGGGCCGCTTCGTTTCCCGGCGCCACCGAATTTCTGCAAGCCACTCGGGCAATTGCGAGTTTGATGTTGCGATCTTCCTGCGGCTTGTGTTCCAAACCGCACCGGTTGTGCCGGTCGCTGACGTTCAGGCCTCACCTCTCGACCGTCACCAATATCCCATAACTTCCAAACTTGTCCCTTTTGACTGCCCGCGTTGCTTATATGGGCGGGTGGGCGACTTTACCGGTTATGCTCAAGTTCCGGGTTGTGACAGTTCGATCATGTAGAAGAAGAGTCGAACTGTCCGGAGATCCGGAGTGCGCTGGAGGTTTGCGTGCTGACAGGCACTCAGCAATGGCGTCGACTTTCTGAAGAGTCGGACGGTATTTCAGAAAGGCTGCAAGATGTACGAGCCGTTTTTCGGCATGGATCGTCGCCCGTTTTCGGCCACGCCGGATCCAGGGTGTTTCTTCGGCAGCGTCGAGTTGCAGGCCGTCCTGGAAGAGCTCACCGTCTGCGTCGAACGTGGTCAGGGAATTGCGATTCTGACGGCAGCGGCAGGGGTCGGCAAAACGTTGCTCTGTCAGAGGCTTGCAGCGAATCTGCGCGAGCGGGAGAGTTCGCGCAGTCAGTTTGAATGTGTCTACCTGAGCAACTCAAATTTCCCGACACGGCGTTCACTTCTGCAGGCCATTCTGTTCGAAATGGGCGATGAATACAGCCGCCGTGACGAGCCGGAATTGCGTCTTGATCTGCGATCGCGATTGCTCAGCCTGCGGCCAGAACGCGAGGCGCTCGTCCTGATTGTTGACGAAGCTCACCTCTTCAGTGACGAGCTGCTCGAAGAACTGCGGACGCTGTCTGATCTCGCTGCCGGAGGTTCGTCGCTGGTCCGCATCATGCTTTCCGGGCAGCATGACCTTGAAGAGCGGCTTACTGATCGATCATTTGACGCAATCAATCAGCGAATCAGCAAACATGTCTTCGTCGAGCCGCTGACGATCTCGGAATCTGCCGACTACATCCGGCATCGCCTTACCTGGGCGGGTTGTAACGTTGAATCAACACTGACCGAAGAAGCGATCAGCATTATTACCCGCGCAAGTGGCGGCGTGCCGCGATGTCTCAATCAGCTTTCGGACCACAGCCTGTTACTGGCATTTGCTTCTGATCAGAAGCCTGTCACAGCAGACACGGTGCGAGAGGCTCTTGAAGATCTCAAGCAGTTGCCGCTCCACTGGAACGATGTCAGCGACGGAACGGAAATTGTTGGTTTCGTCGAGGATGAGAACTCGTCCGAAACGTTTGATGACGAATCCGAAGAGTCAGTCATTGACGAATCGGTCATCGATGCGGAGCGCGATGCCGCGCTTACACGACTGGCCGGCAACGGTTCGGTCGATAATCGCGACAACGAAAATCCGGGACCAGAATCGGCGGACGACAATGCTGTCGACGAAGCCGGCATTGTCGAATCTTTGCAAGCGGCGTTTGAAGTTTCCCCACCGGTCGATCAGTCTGCAAATGCCACGACTTTGGCCGACGGCTTTGAATTCGATTTTTCGGACAGCTTCGACAATTCCGGCAATGAATCAGTTGACTCAGACACCGACACGGCGGTCGAAGAGCAACACTTCGTCGCGGACGGCCAGGCTGATTCACTGGCAGGTAAGTTGCCTGTCGACGATGACGAGACTCTGTTTCAGCAGCTTCCATCAGCGACCAACGAAACGATTCTCGAATCAGAACGGCTACATGACCCAGCCAGCCCCCAACACGCCGACGTCGACGGTGAAGATACGGGAATCAGTTTCCGACTAACGTCCAACGGGTTTGAACTGAATGATTTCGGTCCACCGGAAGAGCTGGATGCACGAATTCCTGAAGCGTCACCGACTGATGAACAGCCGGTTGATTCCGGCGTAATTGAGTTTTCATTCAACGGAGAAACTGAAAGCACCGACGTAGAGGACTCCTGCTCAAACGAACCAAATGCGGACGACGGTGATTTCGTTTCGGAGTCCGAAGTTTCCAGCGCTGATGGTTACATTGCTGCCGACGATCCGGAGTCAATCGGCCGTGACACGGCGTCAGAGCTATCGACCATTTCAGCAGCAGAGATCACGTTGGCATTGTTCGGTCAGGATTCGGTTTTGCCTGAACACAGGGCCGACACGGTCATGCCCTCTCCGGCTGATTCCGAATCTGTTGATTTGAATGGTGCAGCGCTGCCTGACCGTGAGCACACGGTCGACGCTGTTGAAGCAGTTTCCAGCGAGCAGGATTTCGCTGCCGAAGCCGACAAAATTGAACGCACAAGCCCTCAGAATGAAGAGCCGGAAGTTATGAACGAACTTGCTATCAATGAGTCCGGCTACGAGGAAGAATTTGTCTACGATCCGTACGCAGCTCTGCAAGAGCCGGATGGAGCAGGCATCGTCTGGAATGTTTCCAGTTTTTCGCGGCAAGTCATCACTGAAGAACACTCGGAGTTGCCCGAGGATACTGAAGTCTCAGCGGAAGTGACGGCTGATGATCCAGTCGACAACGATTTCGAATTCGATGAAGAATTGATACTCGACCATGGCGACGCGTCCGAGCAGGAGTGCGAAACCGCTCCGGCGTCACAGCATTTCATGGAAGAAGATTTCGCCGAAGATTTTGGAATCGAGTCGGCTGAAGATGCCACCGGGCCGGCAGAGGAGTTCGACTCTCATCGACAAGAGTCGGAGACACAGGACGATCATTCAGATGCGGTTACGAAAGTGCCAGGGAATGAGGTCGCAGGCGAAACCGTGACAGCGAGCGAATCGTCCGATGATGTCGATCAGTCTGAGCTGGTCAACGACGAATCCGACCAGAGTGAGTCACACGCTGCTGATGACGGACTGGCAGCAGAACTGGTGGAAAGATCGATCGCGGAGGAAGCTTATGAAGAACAAATGAGGGCTCAGGCCGAGCATGACATTGTGCTGCCGGTCGAGGATCGCCCGCTTCAACCCAACCGTCTGGTCGATGCAGTGTTGCCACTGCTGGCCGAGCTGGACGAAGACCTTGATTCCATCGTGCGACCCGGCATGGCTGGACGGTCGGTTCTGGACATCGAAGCTGAGCTGATCGAAACGACTGATCAGAACAGTAACGAACTGGAAGATCTGATTGGCAAGACGATGCTCGACATCTGCCTGGACACTCAGAGTGCTCTGCAGGATTCGGCAGCGGCTATCAGAAATGCAGAAGCGGCAGAGCTGAAAAACTTCAATGACGCCACTGATGAGCTTCCTGCTGAGTCATTTGACATTGTCCAGCCGGAGCCACCGCGGCGTGACGAAAGCAGCAGCTACAAGCTGGAACCACGTTCTGCAGACACTTCCGGAAAAGCACTGAGTGACGGCGCGACGTCCGCGTCACCTTCGCCAGACGAGCATGCAGAGAAGCCGTTCGGTCGTCTTTTCAGTGACCTGCGCCGACGTAAGGGGTGAGTCGAATCAGTTCTTAATTTTCGCACGAAGCTTCAGTCACAGCATCCATCATTGCCCTGACTCGTGCGCGACTCGCCTTGCAGACACTCAATTGCTGTCAATCGGCTGCGGTCTTGTCTGGCATGACGAGGCAACCTCGACTGGATCGAGAATCGCTTCCGCTCGCGGCGTGGTAATTTCTGTCCGCCAGGCACAAGCCCGACCAACGTCTTTCGCGCGATACAGGCATTTGTCGGCAGCTTCGATCAGCTCATTCGGCTGCCATTCCGGGTGCGCTGTATGAATCACGACGGCACCCAGCGACAAGGTGATTCCATGAATCCCGATGTCAGCCGGAATCGACAGTTTGCTGATTTCGCTTTGCAGGCGTTTGAGCGGGATGTCAATTTCACCCAGTCGACAACCGAAGCAGATCGCCGCAAATTCGTCGCCGCCGTAACGAGCCACGACGTCGTACGACCTGAGGCTCCGACGCAGGCACGAACCGACCATGTGCAGCACCGCATCGCCGACATGGTGACCGCATCGGTCGTTGACTTCTTTGAAATGGTCGACGTCAATCAGAATGACTGCGACCGACTCACCCGTCGCGAGCGCTCGTTTCCATTCGTCGTCCAGACGTCGCAGAAAAACCGATCGCGTCGGCAGGCCTGTTACTGGATCAGCCATCGCACGCAGCAACAGGGCCTCGACGCCCTGATAGCTGACGAGCAGATCATTGCCGTTGATAACAGCCACGACCCGATCGTTGTCCACGATCGGGGTGCAATGGATGGTCGTTTGTGACTTCAGTGAAAAGAATGAGCCACTTGCAGGTCGTTGCGTACAGAGGTCCTGCATCGGCAACATGACGGAGTCAACAGGCATTTCGAGCCAGCGTTCCCGTTCACGAAGATTGCTTCGCAGCGTTCGATCAAGCACTTCCTTCGACGATGCGATTCCCAACAGCCCGCCGCTGTCATCCAGCACGAGCATGTACGGAACTTCGTACAGGTCGGCCTGCTCCACGACTTCAGCCAGGGTCGTACCAGACCGAATGGCGACCGTCGAATCAGCCTGCTCATTCCGTACGGTCAGTTCGCCATTATAGAGTTTCATACGTCTTCTCGATTCTCGAACTGAATCCGCTCGATGTCGGCACGACGCGACAGAAACACGTCCAGCAATTCCGGATCAAAGTGCTTGCCGCGACCTTCTCTCAAAATCTCGAAGCACCGTTCAATCGGGTACGCCTCTTTGTAGGGCCGCTTTGAACTCAGTGCGTCGAAGACGTCGGCGATGGCAGTGATCCGTCCCTCGATCGGGATGTCTTTTCCTGACAGACCATTCGGGTACCCGGAGCCGTCCCATTTTTCATGATGAGTCATGGCAATTGAGGCCGCCATTCCTGACACGGGCGACACCCAGGTCTCTTCCGGCGATGATAAATCGTTGAATTCAGAATCGTCTTTTCCAAAAAGAACCCGGTCGCTGACGTGTGATGCGGACAGAACTCGATTTCCCATGTCGCAGTGGCGACGCATGAAGTCGAATTCTTCATCCGTCAACGGGCCTGGCTTTTGCAGAATTGAGTCTGGGATTCCGATCTTCCCGACATCGTGCAACTGAGCAGCGAATCCGATCATGTCGACGAACGGCTGCGGCAGACCAGCGTGGTGAGCGATTAGCTTCGCAAAGTGTCCGACCCGGACAACATGCTGCCCGGTGTCGTCGTCACGAAACTCCGCCGCTCGCGCCAGACAGTGCACGACTTCCAGTCGAGACCGCGACAGTTGACGCGTTCGTTCCCGTACGGCTGTTCGCAGGTCGTCGGCGTAAGATCGGAGCTGCTTCTGGCAGGCCCGGATCATCAGCGCGTTGCGAACTCGTGGTGCCAGCTCCGCCTGATCAATCGGCTTTTCGAGAAAGTCGCTTGCACCGAGTTCCAGCGCCGTTACGCGAGTCTTGCGGTCCGACATTGCTGTCAGGACAAGCACAGGAATTGATCGCAGGTCGTCATCTGACTGCATGGCTTCCAGAATGGCAAATCCACTGACCTCAGGCATCATGACATCGAGCAGAAGCAAGTCCGGCTGTTTCTGACGAAGCTGTCTTAGAACCTGTGTCGAATCTGTCGTACGAGTCAGATTCTGATAGCCAAGCCGTTCGAGCTGCTTGTGCACAACGCGAACGTTTACCACTTCGTCATCGACGATCATGATCCGCGAGTCGAGCAGATCTTTGGCCGAGATTGCCCCCGGATCCGGTAACGTCGATTCAAGCAGGTCACCGTTTGCCAGGTCGGCACCAAACGCGATCCGACCATCAACGATCGCTGTATGGACAGCGTCGGCCCGGACCATTCGAGCCGGGTGATGGCTGCGTATCAATGTTGTGTCGCAAGTTTCCACTACCATAATCTTTTCCGATGATTCCACCGACTTGTGGACATTCGGACGCGATTCTGCGCAATGGCTGACTCACAGAGTGGCCGGTTCCTCTCGGGGCAGATGGTCCGAACGAATGCCTGAACGTAGGTCGCGTGAGAGCTGAAAGGCTGCCTGTCGGCCAAAAAAAATCAGAGTGAGGGGAACGCTGTATGCTGTTTCACCCTTTGGAATTACGACACGGAGGGATTCAGCCGAACAACCGAAGGGTTTTGACTGAATCAGCACTCTTTGCCCGAGCAGCCTCTGCGTAAACATCACTCATCACGGTAAACAGCTCTCGACCGAGAATCGGCTTGGTTACATAGCCGTTGCAGCCGGCGGCAAGGCACAGCTGGCGACCAATCCGCATCGCATTGGCAGTCAGCGCCACGATCGGAGTTTCGACTCCGCGGCTACGAAGTTCGCGCGTCGCGGCGATTCCATCCAGCTCGGGCATCTGCATGTCCATGAGCACCAGCTCGAAGTCACCGTTCAGAGTTGCGGTTAAACCTTCCTGGCCACTGGTGGCGACCGATGTTTCGATCCCTCGCTTTTCAAGCATCAGTCGAATCAGCTTCCGATTGGTCTCACCGTCGTCGACAATCAGGACTTTGCGCGGCAGTTTTTCCAGCGAGACTTCGCCGATCGTTGAGTCAGCATCCTCAACGCTTGACAGCTCTGCACATGCTTCCTGCCAGACGATGTTGCGAGCGGCAACTCGCGCGGTGAATGTGCTGCCGACATCTTTCGTGCTCCGGACATCCAGGCTGCCGCCCAGTGCCGCCGCGACTCGACGCGAAATTGCCAGGCCCAGACCTGTCCCGCCGTAACGACGAGTGATCGATGTGTCGGCCTGGCTGAACGGCTCGAAGATATGCCCCAACCGCTCCGAATCGATGCCGATCCCCGTATCGATCACGGCAATGCGGAGACAGTATTCGTCAGTGCCAGCTCCGTTATCGGATTCTGACCGTTCGACGCGTTCCAGTTCCGCGAGAATGTCAACGCGTCCGGCTGACGTAAACTTGACTGCATTTCCAACAAGATTCATCAGCAGTTGACGAAGCCGATGTTCGTCCGTCTGGATAGATTCGGGCTGGCGGCCAATCCAGTAATAGTTGAGTTCCAGATCGCGTTCTTTCGCTCGGATACTCAGCAGAGAAATGACTTCCTCGATGAGCGATCGCGGCGAGCATTCCCGCAGCTCAACTTCGAGATACCCGGCTTCGACTCGCGAAAGATCAAGGATGTCATTAATCAGTTGCAGCAGATGCTTGCCGCTGGTGTGGATTGTGTCGAGATACTCTTCACGATCCTCGTCCGTGATGTCGCTGGAATTATTGCGAAGAAGTTCCGCGAAACCCAGAACGGCATTCAGCGGGGTACGGATTTCGTGGCTCATGTTGGCCAGAAATTCGCTCTTGGCCTGATTAGCAGCTTCGGCAGCGTCGCGTGCTTTGGCCACCTGTTCGGTTCGATGAACGACTCGTTCCTCCAGTTCGTCGTTTGCCTGCGCCAGCGCGTATTTCGATTGCTGAATCTGATCGAGCATTCGATTGAACGCCTCAAACAGAATCTCAATCTCTCCGCCAGCATGACCTCGCATCCGCAGCGTGTAGTTGTCCTCGTGAGAAATCCGTCGAGCCATTTCAGCAAGCGACAACAAGGGATCCGATACTCGACGCTGCACAAGAACGGCGAACAAAACGGCTGAGAACAACGACATGAAAACGACCGCCGCAACGATCCAGCGATAGTGAGCGATCTTTCGGTGCAGACCTTCGCGACTGGCCTGAAGGTAGACCCTCCCGACAATCTCATTTGAAACGATCACGGGCTGGATCAGCTCCAGACTGCCGTCCTGGACGAATCGATAACGTGCCGAGTGATAGCTGTCGAACTCGTCCGACACGCTTAACAATCTTCGGCGAGCTGCCTCGCTGATCGATTTCCGTTCTGTCTCCGGAATGGGGGGATAAGTGGCGAGTATCTCACCCTGAGGATCGGCCATCATCCCGACTCGGATGTCGGGCTGCCGACTCAGCGATCTCAGCAATTCTTCGGCGGCGGCTTCATCGCCAGCCAGCAACGAGTTGGCCCCACTGAATGCTAGCAGTTCGGCGTCGGAAGCCGTTTGGGCGATCAACGCGTCCTGGAGAGTTTGCGTGTCGAAATAGCTGAAGCCGGCACTGGCAATCGCGATCGCCACGCAACTCGAAGCCGTGGCGAGGAGAATCAGCCTGGTGCGGATCGCCAGGTTCCGGAGTGGATTCTGCATCGTCGTACCCTTCCGGTCGCGATGTTGTCTCGCGACGCGTTCCGCCCTGCCTGGAATCTCATCCTGACTGATATTGCCTTCCTGCGAAGCCGCTGCTTCGAAATGCGGCCCGTTCAACTTATCGACCGGCATGTCCTGGCTGATCAGAAACGACAACCTCGGCGACACCGCCGTCACAAGCCGACGAGAGGTCACGACCGCTTTGGCAGGATGCTGTCTCGGAGGCAAAACCAGGCACGACGCTGTCCTGCGTCGAGTTTCCTCATGAACTGACGATTGCAGCGACTCGACAGGTCAGCAACGGTCCGACCGGAATAACACAGACGCGAATCGCGACGGAGTTAGCCCAAACTCGCAAACCGCGCTTGACGATTCGTTGTAAAGAGCGATCTAATAGTAAGTTAGATGGTCGGCGTAATTCTTCAGGGTCACAGGGTCACATTGAGGAACCCATGAACGAATCACTGAGAGACGTTCCCTTGCATAGTGTCTGCAAGGAGGCGGAGCGGTTGGCGCACGAACTGATCGACCATCTCGAACAGAATCTTGTTCCGCGATCCAGCGAAGTTCATCAGCTCGTCAAACCTGATTCCCCTTTCAATACTTCCGGAGCGGGCGTTCAGGATGTGACCGTCAGAAGCCAGGTCGCAAGGCTTCTGGAAAGTCAGGAATTTGCTGAAGAACTCTTTCAGAAAATGCGACACCATCTGGAAACCATTGATCAATCGATCGGTGGCTCGGATGGCGAATAACAAGAAAAACAACAGGTTTATCTATTTTTCACATACTGACGTGACGAGACCTCGATGCAAAAATTGACCATCTACAGGTCGAACTGAGAATTTTCTCGAACTTTACATCGCAGTATCCGGTCAAACCGATACTTTGCGGCAGCAACTCACTTCACCCTTCGCATTCGCGAAATCTGGCGGTCCTGATGTCTGCCACCGAACAATCATCCATAAGTTCCGAAAGCGGCCTGGCTGTTCCGGAATCAGATCGGGATTCCCGCCCCGTGCCGCCATTGTCGGCGGTCGATAGCGATGCGCATTTGCCTCGCCTGTCCGGCTTGGAAACGGTCATCAACAAGGCCGGCCCCCAGTCAATGCTGCCGCCGCCCGCTGGAGAATCACCGCCCAGCGAAATCGTCAATCGCTTATTCCCGTCGCAGCAGAGTTCTGGATCGAGCATCGGGACCCTCAGCCCTGGCGGCATCGAGCTGGATCATTTCCGAGTTGAAGAACGCATCGGCATGGGAGGCATGGGAGCGGTCTTTCGCGCCGTCGACACTCGCCTGCAACGTATGGTCGCGTTGAAGCTGCTGGCTCCTTCACAGTCTTACGATGAAGGGTCGGTGAAGCGGTTTCAGAACGAAGCCCGAGCCGCCGCTCGACTCGATCATGAAAACGTCGCCCGTGTTCACTACATCGGCGAAGAGCGAGGGCTGCACTTCATTGCGTTTGAGTATGTCACCGGCTCAACGATACGCGAGTTGATCCGACGCCAGCATCACATTTCGGTAGCCGACTCGATCAACTACGCACTGCAGATCGCTGCCGCGCTGAAACACACGTCGGCAATGGGCGTTGTGCATCGTGACATCAAGCCATCCAATATCATCATTACACCGAGCGGTCGCGCGAAACTGGTCGATCTTGGCCTTGCGAGAAACGACACCACAGAATCTCAGGGAGACCTGACGTTGCCTGGCACTACGCTCGGCACGTTCGATTACATCTCGCCCGAGCAGGCGAAAGATCCACGTTCGGTCGATGTTCGGTCTGACATCTATTCGCTCGGTTGCACCCTGTATCACATGTTGACCGGGCAGCCGCCTTATCCGGAAGGCACCGTACTTCAGAAACTGCTCGACCATCAGGGAAAGGACGCTCCGGACCCGGCAGCCATCAACCGCCGCATCCCGGAATTTGTCTCGGCCATCGTACGACGCATGATGAACAGCGATCGCAATAACCGGCATCAGAACGCCGATCAGTTGATTCGAGATCTGACTCAAGCAGCCGGCCAGCTTGGACTACGCGGCATGAACCCCGAAGGGCTGGTCTGGGTAGCGTCAAAGTCGGCCACAACGAGTTGGCTGGCTGGCAACGCCGGTTGGCTGGCGACCGTTGCTGTTCTGCTGGGCGTCGTCGGAATTCTTCAACAGTTTCCAGAGCTCGGTCTACGCATGGCGGGGATCCCTCCGCAGCAACAGATTCGCCATGATCGATTGCCCGAAAAATCTGAGGCCAGCACAAACATCGCATCTGCAGAACCAGCCGGAAATCTGACCGGGTCAACTGCGGCGGCGACGCCAGACAAAACGATCATCGATCGAGGAACTCCCAGGGAAACCGGCCCGGCAGCGGAGATCGAGTCTGACGATACTCTGATTGCCGCGAACTCAAACTCGGTCGGCACCTTACCTGTTTCACCTCTAAGCCGGCCTGACGAGATCCCCATTACCCCGGGCGAACTGATCCCGGACATGTCAAAAATTCTGACAGAGAACAGCAAGGGTGATACTCCGCCAGCGACCAGGCCACCTCGAACTGTCGAGTCTTCAGAGCCAGACACTGCAACTCCGATCGTGCCGCCAGGAAATCCACCAGCTGTTGCAACGGTCACGGACGACGTTTCTCCGGTTGCTCTGTTTTCCGAAGACGCCTCGCTTTATCGCCATTATCGAACGCTCGAAGCTGCCTGCGCCGCGGCAGAAGACGGCAGCACGATCGAGCTGCAATTCTCCAACAGGCTTGTTGAGAAATCGTTCCGCGTAACCCGGAAAAACCTCACCATTCGCGCGGCCAGAGGACACACCCCAACGATCGAATTTGTGCCTTCCGAGATCGACTCAACAGATTCAACAGCCCGAATGATCACGCTGAGTAACGGGCCATTGAGACTGGTCAACGTGAACCTTCAAATGACGATTCCTGCCCGGCCATCCGCCGAACGGTATTCATTGTTTGGAACGTCACGGTCAGGGCTGCTCTCGATGGATCGAGTGGCGATTACCGTGGTGAATCCGGCGAACGCACCGGCTTCAATTCTGGACGTCGCCTCAGACTTCGCACGCATGCCTGCTGACATGCCAAATACTCCGGTCGCTATCCAGCCCGAAGAGTTAGGTATTCAGGCAACCGACAGCGTCTTCTACGGGCGTTCGAGTTTTGCAAACATTGCCTGGCCGGGGCAGGTCAGCGTTTCGATGGAGAACTGCGCGGCGGGCCTGGCTGGAGACTTCTTCCAGATTCAGCCGCTGGCGATGCCTGCCGCAAACCGATCGCAAATTGACTTCACCGCTGAGCATCTTTCGGCACGACTTTCCGGATCATTCCTGCGTCTCGCTGGCCCTGTCACCGTCGACGTACCGACCATTGGGTGCCGAGTCAGGAACAGCATTATCTCATTGACGGAGGCCTCACCGCTTGTCGTTTCTGAAGTCGCGATTGCTGCCGAAGATGCACGGCGAATGCTCGTCTGGCGAGGCGAGCGAAACTTCTTCGATGCGGTGCCGGTCTTCTGGTCTCTCGAAGCGTCAGACGAATCACTTTCATGGGATGACTGGCAAACCCTCTGGCAGAACAATGGCAACGTGGGGTCAAAAAATCTGGCGATCGACTGGATGATCGAACGCCCGTTCGACAGAGCGGAATTCATTGGCCGACCGACACCAGCTATCTGGCAACTTGGACCTGGACTGGCGGAACTCAATCCGGCGATTCAAGGGTCGACTGACGGCAGCGACGCTGGTGCCGATCTTGCCGAGTTGCCACTGACGATCGCTCCAAAACCTGCCCCGAGCACCGCACCGGCAAAGACAAAATCCGCACCGACTTCCGCGTCCAGCGTGCCAGACGCCTCGTCGGACAGTCAGGCTCCCAAGGCCACATCAACGGGCAGCGGAACTGTTTCAACGCCGCCAGAGTGACGCCACAATCACGCCCTGGCACGATTCAGAACTGACCATTTTCCATCCAGCCTTTTCAAGAAGAACTGGCGATGGAGCATCGGCTCGGCGGTGAAACACTGCAAGGTATTCTGTCGGAGCCGATGAGCTGCCTGGGGCTGCCCGCAGAGGCCGATCACGATCGGTAGCGAGTGGCTGCTCAGCCGCGACAAGCCTGACGCGACGGCCAGTCGGAGATTGCCCTTTCGCCAGAATCGGCACCTGGCGTTCGATCTCTGCCAGTTGGAACTGATGAAGCACGGGAGCCACCTGAACGATGGTGCCGTCTGGAACTGCATCCACCAGCCTGGCCATGAAACGGCGAGAAAAGCTGTCGCCCCAGTAGCTCACTTCAAAGCCCAGACATTCCGCTCCGGAAGTGCCACCGATGGCAACGTTGTAGTAGCTCAGGCTGTACGGAGTTGTGGTCACAATGCCGACAAGCTGGGCTGCCAGAAGAATCTCAGGAATCAACTTGTGAGGCCACCCTCTCGCGACAAGCCAGCCTCGAAACCGCGACATTCCGAGACCAGACAGCAAGGCGAGGCCTGGAAACGCGACGAGAAAAAGTCTCGCGCCGTCGTAAACAGCGACACCAGGCAGCGAAAACAGAACCAGCGGCGCAAAGACCGATCCAGCAATAAGGCTGACCGACGGGTCGTTGATGAGCCGGCGTCGTGCCCCCCACAGACCAGCCCCAGCCAGTAGCAGAACGCCAGCCGGGATTGTGACCAGCGTCATCACCCACGGGTAATGCCACGGAGCGTCCACGTCTTTGAAGACCCGCCCGACGTACCAGACGTTCAAAGAAACTCGGTCTGTCGTTCGTCCAAAGTACTCAATCAGATGTCCGGAAAGATCGGTCCACAGCCACGGCCACCCGGCCACGAATACGACCACCGTTGCGACTCCGCTGACGGCGAGCGGTCGCAACGCGGACAGCCGCCAATGCCAGAATGCCCACATGGCTACCAGCGGAGGCAGCAGGATCGCCTGTATTTTCGTCAGCAGCGCCAGGCCGATCAGCAACCCGCCAAGAGCAGCCGCTTTATCGCCTGGCGGATGACCTTGCTGGGGGACTTTCTGTTTGGAGCTGGAGTCAACACCGTCTTCCAATTTGTCGTGTCGGCTCCAGATCTGAATGACTCCCAGAGTCGCGATTGTCCAGGTTAGCCCCATGAATGTTTCGAGCGATGCCAGATGCGCGTGCCCGAACAGCCGTGGCATCACCGCCAGGCTGACCGCCGATGTCAGACCAGCAAGCTGTCCCCAGCGCCGAGTCGCGAACGCCCCGATCAGAAATATCGTCAGCGCAAAAGCAAAGGCCGAACCGGTTCGCGCATGAATCGTGACGAATGGGTTGTCACCACTGTCGACGGGGGCAACCGCTCGCGATAATTCGTGAAAGACTCCCAGCCACAAACGCCCCAACGGAGGATGATCGGGGTTGTAGGCGGGGTTTCCAAAGACTTCATCGAGACTTTGCGGATCGAGAATTCCCAGGCCATAGCTCTTCAGACTTTCGACCAGGTAAACGCCCATTTGAACATTGAAAGACTCGTCGAGCGTGATCCCTGGCCCCGGCGGAAGACCTGGTCGGTAGTCAGCCGGATCCAGCGTCGTCAGAACGGCGACCAGAGTCAGCACCGACACAACCAGCGGTCCGGAAATTGTGCGGACAAAGCCTGTTTGCTGATTCGTCATCAGTACGTTCGTCGGATCGGCAGTCAACGTGTTTAAGTCCTCGTTCCAAAGCAGAGTGGCCTGGAAGCCTTACTACTATAGTGCGCTGCGGTGTCCACCGTTCCCGTTTGACAGGAAACCGGAGTGCGAGATTTCTAATTTTCAGCGCGACGGCAACATGCACACATCGCCATACTGGATCCGCCGCTGTCAGAATCGGCTGAAAGTCTCCATCACGCGTCACGTCGGTACTCCTGCCATCCTGGCAGATGGCTTCGGTCCGGCAAGCTTAAATTCGCAATCTGGCAGCGGAGCCCGCAAAGCCACAATTTGCGTAACCTGTTTCTGATTTGTTATTTGCATCACTCTGTGTCAAGTGGCACGTCGTTCGCTTACCTAGGAGTCAGCCTGAAATCGGGCTGCCGGTATGTCGTGATTTTCCGACACGGATGGCGGACGTTGGCTGCCTCAGAGGCAGCCTGATCCTGCGGATCGGCCTGCGACGGACAGTCAGGCAAACGCAAATCGATATAACAAATTGTGAAATAGCGACACAGGAGCGTGAAATGGCGACAGCGACTGCGAAAAAATCCAAGTCCGCAAAGAAAACAAACCTGATTCCACTGGGTGACCGCGTTGTCCTGCAACGGGATGTTGCTGAGGACAAAACTGCAGGTGGAATCGTGCTGCCTGACTCGGCCAGGGACAAGCCGCAGCGAGGCACTGTTGTCGCCGTCGGCGATGGTCACGTGAAAAGCGATGGAACGAAAATCGAACTGACCGTGAAAGCTGGTGACAAAGTTCTGTTCAGCTCGTACGCCGGCGAAGAAATCAGTGTGGGCGACGACGAGTTTCTGCTGCTTCGCGAAAGCGACATTCTCGCCACGATCTAATTCGATCGACAGGCTCGACTGACCTGGTTCGGCTCCAACGTCCGAACCGTGGAAGCCGAGAGATTTCCGACCGGTTCCTCAGCACGCGCTGAACCCGGCCACTCATCATTCAGAAAAGTTCACAGGAGAACTCAACTCATGGCAAAGATCATTGCCTTCGACCAGGAAGCTCAGGAAGCCATGCGGCGCGGCGTCACCAAACTGGCTCGTGCCGTTAAAGTGACCCTCGGACCACGCGGTCGTAACGTCATTCTCGAAAAAAGCTTCGGCTCACCAACAGTTACCAAGGACGGCGTCACTGTCGCTCGTGAAATCGAACTCAGCGACAAGTTCGAAAACATGGGAGCCAAACTGGTTAAAGAGGTGGCCAGCAAGACTTCAGACAACGCTGGCGACGGAACAACCACTGCCACCGTCATGGCCGAAGCAATCTTCAATGAAGGTTTGAAGGCCGTTGTGGCCGGTGTCAGCCCGATCGAAATGAAGCGAGGCATGGACAAAGCCGTCGCCGACATCGTCGAAAACCTGCACGGTATGTCGACCGAATGTCGTAACAAAAAAGCCATCGCTCAGGTGGGAACCGTTGCTTCTAACGGCGACACCGAAATTGGCGACATCCTCGCCAAGGCGATGGAAGAAGTCGGCAAAGACGGTGTCATCACCGTCGAAGAAGGCAAGAGCCTCAACACCGACTACGACAAGAAAGAAGGTCTGCAGTTCGATCGTGGATACCTGTCGCCTTACTTCGTGACCGATTCAACCAGTATGGAAACCGTCTTCGAAGACGCCTACATCCTGATCCACGAGAAAAAAGTCTCCAACATTAAAGATCTTGTTCCTGTCCTGGAAAAGGTCGTTCAGAGTGGCAAGCCTCTGCTGATCATTGCCGAAGACGTCGAAGGCGAAGCTCTGGCAACGCTGGTAATCAACAAGCTGCGTGGTACGTTCAAGATTGCTGCCGTCAAGGCGCCTGGCTACGGCGATCGTCGCAAGGCCATGCTGCAGGACATCGCCATCATGTGTGGTGGTCAGGCAATCTTCGAAGACCTGGGAATCAAGCTGGAAAACGTTCAGCTCAGCGATCTGGGGACAGCCAGAAAGATCATCGTCGACAAGGACAACACGACCATCATCGAAGGTGGCGGAAAGTCAGCCGACATCAAGGCTCGTATCGACCAGATTCGTCGTGAACTCGAAAACTCGACCAGCGACTACGACAAGGAAAAGCTGAACGAACGAGTCGCCAAGCTTTCCGGCGGAGTTGCTCAGGTGAACGTTGGAGCGGCTACTGAGTCGGAAATGAAGGAGAAGAAGGCTCGCGTCGAAGACGCTCTGCACGCCACTCGTGCCGCTGTCGAAGAAGGCATCCTGCCGGGCGGCGGAGTTGCTTTGCTGCGAGCTTCCGGTGCTGTCAAAGCTGGCAAGCTCAGCCATGACGAAGACGTCGGGTACAACATCATCCTGCGAGCCTGCCGTGCTCCGATTTCGCAGATTGCTGACAACGCCGGCAAGGACGGTGGAGTTATCTGCGAAAAAGTTCTCGAACTGACTGGCAATCACGGCTACGACGCCGCCGCCGACAAGTTCGTCGACATGGTCAAAACGGGCATCATCGACCCGACCAAGGTCACGCGAACCGCCCTGCAGAACGCCGCCTCAGTCGCAACCCTGCTGCTGACCAGCGACGCCTTGATCGCAGAAGCGCCGAAGGAAGGCAAACACTCACACGGCGACGAAGACGTCTACTAAGCCCGTGAGTGAACTGCTACTGAAAATCCAAAACGCCCGGCGAGATCCGTTTTCGCTGGGCGTTTTTCGTTTGCTGTCCTCATAATTTGACTGCAAAGTCAGACGCGAATTCACCATCGTTCGGACGGCCCTGGTTGCAAGCAACCGGGGCGACGTAGCCGCACGAGGTTCGTTTGTTTGAAAACACGTTTCTGTCGCTGCGAGGCTGTAGCAGGCAGCGACGGTCACAATCCGAGACTGCTTTGTTCGCGTGACGCGAATCAAATCGCAGGAGTCAGCAGTGAGCGTCGACCGCCGACGCAAGCGGCATGCAAATCCAACAGCATTCACAAGATGCTGACAGTACGGCCTCTCAACGAAAAAAGGGTTTACGTCGAAATGACGTAAACCCTTTCACTGAAATGCGCAAGAGAGGACTTGAACCTCCACGGGATTTAACTCCCACCAGGCCCTCAACCTGGCGCGTCTGCCAATTTCGCCACTTGCGCTTCTTATCTCAACTTTCCGACGACCGATACTCATCAGCCCTGAGGGGTGGAGATTATATCTCCCTGACATAGATCGACAAGTCGACGACGCCTTGTTCTGGAATCACTTTTCGGCAGAAGGTTCGCCTGTTTCCGCAGAACCTGTCACACAACGCGGCAGATCAGGCATTTCAGGTACGCATTCTCCGGACAATTCGGAGAAACCGGATGATCGGCTGCGTGGCCACGTGACTCAAGAATCTGAATCCGTCGTCCCGATGCCGTAGCAACACCGGACAGCATCCGGTTGAAATCGTCAGGACTGATGTGTCCGGAGCAGCAACAGGTGACGAGAATCCCGCCGGGCCGCAACACTGAAACAGCCAGGTCATTGAGACTGTGGTACGCTCGCAGCGCGGTTTTGGCCCCGCTCTGAGTGCGAGTCATCTTGGGCGGGTCGAGGATAATCGTGTCGAACTGAGCGGACTCATCACGAGCCGTTTCCAGATACTTGAAAGCGTCTGACCTGATGCATTCGACCTTTTCGGAGACTCCATTGGCTTCCGCATTCTGTCGGGCCGAGTCCAAAGCGGGCTGTGAAGAATCGACACAGATGACCGATGCCGCGTTTCCCAACGCCGCCGCCGTGACTCCGAAGCCGCCTGAATAGCAGAAGAGATCCAGAACGCGGTGCCCGGCGGTGTACTGAGCGAGTGCCCGGCGGTTGTCTCGCTGATCCAGGAAGAACCCCGTCTTTTGCCCCTCGGCAACGTCCACGACAAACGTCAGTCCATTTTCTTTGATCGAGATTACTCGCTCCGGCTGCTCACCTCGAACCAGGCCGTCCTGGATTTCAAGCCCCTCCAACTGTCGAATGCCCTTCTCGGTGCGAAGCCAGATCCCTTTCGGTGAGCAGTGCTCTTCCAGCAGGTCGAACAGGATTTCCTTTCTCTCGGCCAGAGCCAGGCTGGTCAGTTGGACCAGCAGCCAGTCTCCGTACCGATCCACAGTCAGGCCGGACAGACCGTCAGCTTCGCTGTTAATCAATCGGCATGCTGTTGTCTCTTCGTTCTGAACACAGTCGGCACGCAGCGCCACGGCATCGATGATTCGCTGATTCCAGAAGGCTCGATCCAGCGGCGCGTCTTCGTCCCACGAATACAGCCGAACCCGGATATTACTGTTCGAATTGAACAGACCTCGCGCAACGAACTTTCCGCTGTCGTCGCGCACGATGACTTCGTCGCCTGGAACAGGATTCCCGGAGACACTCAGCACGGCGCCGGTGAATATCCAGGGATGCTGGTTGAAAAACGGCAGTGCTCGCTTTTTCTTCAGCGCGACGGTGGGCAACGTTTTGACGGGCGACGAATTTGAAATTAGGTCCATAAAAATCAACTGGTACTTTTCTTAACCGGCGGAAACCTGTTGCAACGCATCAATGACGGCATCAATGTCGTCCTGAGTCGTCAGAAACCCGACGCTCATCCTGACGGTTCCTTGTCGCTCGATTGTTCCTAATCGGCGATGGATTCCCGGAGCGCAGTGAAGCCCGGATCGAGTATCGATTCCGAAATGCTGGCTCAACAGCAGAGCCAGCTCGTCCGACGTATACAGCTCTGACGTCAAACTCACAACTCCCGTGTGCCGGTTTCGATCATCGCTCGAATAAAGCGTCAGCGACGGAATGCTTCTAACACTTTCGCAAAGTCGCTCAGCCAGAGTTATCTCGTGCTGTCGCAGTTCGTCGATTCCTTTTTTAAGGATGAAGCCCAGAGCCGCGTCGAGCCCCACCAGTCCTGGAGCATTGTGGTTGCCGGATTCGTAACGGTCGGGCATGGATTCCGGCTGAGTGTCGACTTCGCTGCGCGAGCCGGTTCCCCCCTGACGAGTCGGCATTAAGTCTTTCTCTTGCCCCGCAGCCACGTAAAGCAGCCCCGTTCCGAGCGGCCCCATCAGTCCCTTGTGTCCGGAGCAGGCGACGAAGTCCGCGCCGAGTTGCTCGACATTCAGTGGGACATGCCCGGCGGTCTGTGCGGCATCAATCGCGAACGAGACCGAATGCTTATCGGTAATCGCGGCGACGTCGTCGATCGGTTGAATGGCTCCCGTCACGTTCGAAGCGTGCTGCAGAATGACGAGCTGCGTTTCCGGGCGAATCGCTTTTTCAACATCGGTTGCGGCGAAGAAGCCGGCCTCATCAACGTCGACCAGTGTGAGCGTCACATCGCGAGTCGCTTCCAGTTGCCGCAGCGGTCGCAGGACCGAGTTGTGCTCGGCCACTGACGTCACCACATGGTCGCCCGGCGTCAACAAACCGTGCAGGATCATGTTCAGGCTGTCGGTACAGTTCAGGGTAAAAACGATCTGCTCTTTCGCCGTCGCCCCCAGAACCTGTGCCGCCCGAAAGCGACATCGTTCAACGGTCTGCTGCAATTTCTGGCCAAGGTCCGACGAGCCTCGCCCCACTGCACGTCCGTTCTGGCGGTTGTACTTGTCGACAGCGTCGTACACGCACTCAGGCTTTGGAAAGCTCGTCGCGGCGTTATCGAGGTAAATCACATTCTGAACTGATATGTCGATCTGACCGGCCTTTCATCAATGCCGAATTTGATTCTTCGGCCTGTTTTTCTGTCGTTCACACCAGCTTAACAAATCGCTCACGCAATCGTGATACGCATCACGCTTTGAGGTTCCGGGGGAACATGCCCGGATCGGAGTCTTCGATGAGGTGCGCCCCAATGACAACACAGCTCAAGTTCAATAATCGTCTTCCGCAAAGAATGCAAAGCAGCGTTTCGCGATGCTTTGCAGGCTTGAGGCCCGCCAGCCTGTCACTTCTGATTTTTGCAGCTGGCTGTGGCAGTGACGATGAAGATTTCGGGCCGACCGTTATCCGCGGTTCCGTTTCCGATAAAGTTCCTCCACCTGTCGAGACGGTGCCTGCAGAAACACCAGTTGTGGAAACGGCTACGGCAGTAAACAAAGTTGCTGAGATTACACCTCAGAAACACGACGAAAACGACCGAGCAGGGATCGTCAACGTAGCCCCGGCAGCGACAACAGTGTCACCAGAGGCCGACGTTTCGAAGCCTGCCGCCTCCAGAAGTCCATTAACGGTCGTCGAAACGGATGGACGCCCGACAGAAAATGCGATGTTAGAAACTGATCCTGCAGTTGCACCAGCTGAAGATGATCGCCCGAAAATTCACGATAGACCAAAGGTCGATCGAATTCCGATGGCAGGCAGCATTTTCAGGTCCAGCGGAAGTGTTGCCGTGTTCGCTGGAAACAACGAACGCAAGCTGATCATTTTCGACCAGTACACCGGCCTGCCGGTTTCAAGCTTTGAATACTCGAGCGAAAATTCCATCACCACGGTGACGACGAACTCAGACGGCAAACTGGTAATTGCCGGCATGGCTGATGGAAGCATTCGAGCTTTTCGGACCGTCGACACAAGCAATTATGACGCATACGCCAAAAAGTTTCTGGCGAGCATTCAACGGAATGCGGCTGGCGAGAAGGGACACGTCGGCGCGGTCACTCAAGCGATGTTGTTATCGGATAATGAACGAGTCGTGACGGGGGGAGTCGATGGTCAAATTCGAATCTGGAAGATCGGCGATCAAGAGTCAGCTGATGTCCAGCTGAGTGTGGTCGGCAGCTTTTCAGCTCATAAAGCCGAGACACTCGCTCTTTACCAACTGAGTGGCAATCGCCTGATGTCGACTGGAGCCGACGGTCAGATTCGGATCTGGTCGATCAATAACGAAGACGCTTCGCCGATTGAAGTGGCCGAAATCGGCAATGAAATCACAGCAGTTTCGGTCAGCCCTGACGAGAAGATGGTTGCCATCGCACACGGTCAGGGCGAAATTCTGTTGCTTTCACTTGAGTTTGCTGAAGGTGAAACGGCGCAGCCAATTAAGAAAACCAAGCCTGCCGGAAAGAACGAAATCCCAGAGATTGCGCACCCGGCCAGAGTGCGAGCGGTGGCGCTGTCTGATGACTCAAAACTGCTGCTGACTGGCTGCGACGATGGCCTCGTTCGAGTTTGGGATGTCGCGACAAATAAACTTCTGGAAGAAACCCTTCCGAACGATGAATCGCAGATCGTCACTGTTGGATTTCCTTCACAAGACGCCAATCGGCGATTTCAACGCTGCATTGTCACGATAGACGCGGCGGGAGTTCTCCAGTGGTGGCCGTCCGGAGCCGACCCTCGCGATACAAGACGAACTCGCAAGATTGCTCAAGCAGTTGTTCGTTACGAATTTGCCAGCCTTTCAACTAAGGACAAGTCAGCAGGTGAAAATGAGCTCACGTCCGGAATGTCAGAAGAACGCCTGAAGCTTTACGAACAACTTCGTGCTTCGACATCTGCCGGGAATTTCGATGTGAATCGAAATTCCATACTGGCAGTTGAACCTCGATCGAGTGTCCGTGAATCCACAGCTGAAACTCCATCGCTCGTCGCTTCGTTCGAGACATCATTTGATTTTAAAACGCCGGTTAGGTCTCGTATCGCGACGGGTTCAGTGGAAATAGATTTCTCCTCTGATGGCACTCAAATCGCCGTCGGTCGTCAAGAGCCCGCGACAGCAGAACAGCCTGAGGCGAAATTGCATATGTGGGATCTCCCAACTGGCGTCGAGCTCCGACACTGGCCAGCAATCTCTGGCAAGTTGCAGCATCTGGAGATTGGCGGCAACGGTCAGAACATCGTGATATTGCCGTCGGCAGCCGTACTCAGCAGATCAACTGGTCGCTCAATGACTCTGAGTGAAACGCCGATGATGGCGACAAGGTCGCCAGACGGAAAGTATTTCGCCATTGGAGTTCGTGGCTCAGAACAGACGTTGGGGCCAGTCATTCGATTGATCGATGCACAAACTTTGCGTGAAGTCGCTTCTTACGAATCTTACGAAAGCTATACGACAGCAATGGCTTTCAGCCCGGACGGCACCACACTGATTGCGAGTATCCGAGAACGGAAAGCTCACAAACTGATCGCACTTGATGCCACATCGCTGAAGCAGACGCAGCTGATCGAAGAACACGAGCATGAGCAGGCCTGGCTGCTTGCCGACAAGATCGGTGGCACGAAAGCAGTCACACTGATTCTGTTCTCGAAAGATGGACGACGCATCATGACTTACGGGGAGTACGACGCGGGCACTTTTCGAGTCAGCCTGTGGGAATCGAAGAATTCGGGGTGGACCGAAGAAATCGGTCTTCGGGTCCAGACTCGCAAGCAGGTGATGGCCGAAGGTGTCGAGTCTCCGGCGTGTTTTCTGGATACTCGCGGCAGCCGACTCGTGCTGGCGGTCACGTCTGGATACCAGATTCTGAACCTCGACGAACAACGAGTTGAGAGAGAAATAAAGCTTGAGTCGCAAACCAGTAGACGCACTGTTTCGCCGGATGGGTCACTTCTTGCCGTTGGAACTGAACAGGGAAAAATTCGGCTTTGGAAACTCGGCAAAGATGACCCAATGCGGGAATTCACCGCGCACCTTGGCCCTGTCGTTGCCTTGAAGTTCTCACCGGACAGTTCTCAGCTTGTAACGACCGGCGAAGAAAACGTCGTCAATGTTTGGCAGCTTGATGATTGGACAGGCCGGTCGCGACGGATTGCAAACAGGTGACCTGCCGCTGGAAAAGTATTACTTCAACGACTGAAGATACGCGACAAGGTCAGCCAGTTGCTCCGGAGTCAGGTTGTTGGCAATGCCGACTGGCATCATCGACTCCTTCTTCTGCTGTCTGATTTCGATGTCGTCCTTCTTCAGCGACATGGCGAGCCCGTTGGTTTGTCGCACCTGAACCTCGTCGGCACTTTCTCCGCTGACGAATCCGGTGACGACTTTTCCACTGTCCATCACGAAGAGGTACGTGTCGAAGCCTTGAGCGATCTTCGCGGCGGGATTCAGGATCGATTCGACCAGCTCGGCCTTCTTGTAACGCTTGCCAATGTCGACAAGGTGTGGACCTTTCGGCGTCTGACCGTTGGCTGTCGTGTGGCAGGCGATGCACGCCTGACGTTTGAAGAGCGGCTCACCTCTTGCGGCGTCGCCTTCCGTATTGAGTGCTCGGTAGGTTGCGATCTCCGGCGAAAGATTGGCGATCAGATTCGGGTCGTTCGGGTCTGCTTTGGCAAGCTCGATGGCCATTTCCGGTTCACTCTTGCCGGTAATGGTTGCGACCGTCGGCAGGCCGGCGATCTTGACTTTGTGAGCTGCCAGTTGCTGACTGGCCAGTTCGAGAGTTTTGGGATCCGCCTGCAACAGGAACGTTTTCACGGCAGACGCAATTCGCTCGCTCTGTTCCCAGGTTTTGCGATCGTAGTAAGGCCCGTCTCGATCTGGGCGAGTTCCCCACCAGCCGCCGGTGTAGTCGCCTTCGCGGAAGTAGAGACGGATCAGAGTCGTCAGAATTTCCTGACGGGTTTCTGAATTGCGGACGCTGCTGAGACTTTTGATCAACCCGGAAACCGCCGCTTCATTGTGCATGTACTTAAGAGCCCACAAAGCGCCGGCTGAGTACGGCCCTTCCAGAGCTTTCAGACAGGCATCAACCGAATTTGAGTTCTGCAACGCTCGAACGGCGAGGTGAGGAATTACTCGGCCTGGATCGGCCTGCTTATAGAGTAGTTCGGTTGTCGGCTTTGGCTGGTAAGAAGCTCGAGCAGTGAGAGGCAGAATTGCTTCACCCGCTTCGGATCGACCAATTCGTCCCAGACAAATTAAAGCCTGACTGCGGACACGCGGGTTCTCATCATTCAACGCCTTGATGAATGGCTCCAGCGGCAGTCTGTCGAGTCCGGCCTTGCGGTCAGTTAACGCTCGAAGTACGAACTCGCGAACATCGGCGTCTTCAGAAAGCTTGAACAGCAACTCGCGAGCGGACTCTCCGGCGAGCTGGTTCAATGTGTAAATCGCGGCAACTCGACCATACAACGGAGCATCCGGATCCATTGCCAGAACCGCCAGTTCGGTAACAGCAATATCTGCCGGGCTGTGATTATTGATGATCACTTCGCCTTCGGACACGGAAGTTTGAATCGGCTTGCCATCGCGTTTTTGAATCTCGGCACCATGTCGCCGCAGAATTTCAAGCTGGCTGTGTTGCCGATGAACGGCACTGGGCGAACTCAGCAAATCGACAAGCTGTTTTTCATCAAGCCTGTCAAGTTGCGGGAACGGTTTCGGTGTGAAATCGATCGGCGTGATCTGAGCGACAAAACCGACATTCGGGCCGTCGTACGCGAACTTACCGTTCTTCCAACTGGAGACGTACATCCGACCGCTGCCGTCGACGTCAATATCCGTCGGCCTGGCAATCTTCAGGAACACCTCTTGGTGAGGATCGAAGGTCGCGCCGTTGGCCGGCAGGTTGTGGCGGTAGACGTTGCTCGTCCCCCAGTCGCAGGTGTAGAGCGTGTTTGAAAACTGCTCCGGCCAGCGCAAATCGTGGAAGAACATCGCCCCGCAGCCGGAACCCCCGCCGTAGTCAGCCAGCGGTGGCATGCTTTCTTCGGTGAAGTTCAGATAAAGCGACGGGTAACCGTACTCGCCCGACTGAAGCAGATGGCTGAGCCGAATATCCCAGCCGCCTCCGTCGTTGGTGTTGTCTCGCGTGAAGACATTCATGAAAGGGTCGATGCAGACGTCAAGAATGTTGCGTTGACCCCAGTTGTGAATCTCCATTTCCGTGCCGTCCGGTCGAACGCGAACGATCCCGCCGCCGCGCCGCGACAGAACGGTTCCGTCGGTTCCCTTCGCTTCGGTAAAACCGAAGTCTCCGACGGCGATGTAGATCCAACCGTCGATGCCCATGCGAATGCCATTCGTCGTGTGGTCCGCTCCGCGTTTGTTGACTTCGTCAGTCGAAATGCCCGTGATCAGTGTTTCGTGTCGATCTGCCGTGCCATCCAGATCGTCGTCGTGGTAGACGCTTAGAAACGGTGGATGCAGCACCCACAGCGAACCGTTGTCGTAGAACAGACCTCGCGGGTGATCCATCTTTGCGAATGTGTTGATTTTGTCGGCCTGCCCGTCGCCGTCGGTGTCGATACAGCGAAGAACTTTTCCTCGGCCTTCTTCCTTGCCGAGCGAGCCTTGTTCATCAACGCCGACAAAGACTTCACCCGTCGCGGCGGCGGCCAGGCAAACTGGATAGTTGACGTCCGGCGGAGTTCCAAACAGCGTGACGTTGAACCCGTCTGGTGCCTGCACGTCGGAAATTCCGGCAGCAGTCCCTGCGTCGTCACCAGCATTTTTCGGCAGTTGCGGAAGCTCGCCTGCGGAAACTTCCAGCTCCCAGATCGATCCCCACATGCCGCCGTCGGCTCCCAGAAATGTGGTGCGTACATAGCGAGTGTCGGGCGCATCGATAGTGTGAGTTTTGATCTTGCCGCCTTTTTTGTTCTTTGATTCGTCGACGACCTGTTTCCAGTTTTCATTATCCGCCGACGTTTCAACAACATAGCGATAGGCGATTCCGCCGCCCTTCTCCCAGTGAATACGTAGCGCCTTGACGTGTTCTGGTTTTTCCAGGTCGACCGTTACCCATTCGTCGCTCTGAGAACCCGATGCGCACCACCTTGTATTCAGCAATCCATCGGTCAGTTGATTCCGCTCGTTGCCGCCCTGAAAGCTCTTCGACGTGACCGGTTTCTTATAGGCAAGATTGCTTTCGCCGCAGCAGTTGCCGGCGATGGTCTGCGCCGCCGCTTGATTGACCGGAACGTTGACGAGCGATCGGATCTCTTCGTCGATCTTTTCCGTGCTCGGCGTGAAGCTGGCGTCGATGTCTTTATCGCACGCCCAGAGTAAGCCTCGCGTGACCATGTCGAGATACTTCGGCTCGGCCATCGTTTCGTTGTAATGACCGATCGTCGTCGCGAAGACTCGACCTTTTCCGTACTGGTTGGTCCAGACGCAAGTCTGCGGAACTCCGTCGCTCTGCCGCTTGGCCTGCCCGAGCGCCGTCGCCGTATCGAACAGTTTGATCGAGTGGTAAAGCTCGCCCTTCGGGGCGACGAACGTCTGACCGAAATCCTTCATGATGGGGTGATTGGGTTTGACGTTGTTGACCGTGTATGAGTAGTGCGGCCCGTGTCCTGGCGACTGCATCCCGACGAAGTCGAACCACTGATTATCGCCCGTCCGGTAACAGTGCATCGCGCAGTGAATCAGAATCGCCGGCAACCCTTCGCGGTGCGGCCTGACGATGTTCTCAACGAAGTCTTTCTCCTTGACGTCGGAAAAGCATTCGTTGTGAACGACGATGTCAAATCCGTCTGACCAGTTTGGATCATCGTAAAGTGGAATCGGAGTATTCGTCGTCGTCCCGCCCTGATGAGCGACGGTCCAGACAACGTTCGCCCGAGCTGAAATTCCCCGCGAAAGAATCAGCTTCTGCCGAGCGTAGTCATGACAGCACCCGCCCGTCACCAGCAACGCCCTGATCGGCTTGGCGCCTTTCTCTTTGCTTGCCGATTCCGAAAGGGTGGCTTGCTGACCAAACGTTGGAGCGATGAGAAGCAGGACTAACGCCGCGGTCTTGAAGAGTCGGAACATAGTGAGCGGTACCTTGGGAAATTCGACGTGATGAGGAAGGATGAATGTTGTCACGTCGCAGATTGTCGAGTGGGGAATTCAGAGATGGTGAAGTAAGTACGGTTTTTCCGAGTCGAGAGGAGACTCTTTTCGCGACCGATACGGGAATTGAAGCAGCGAAAGACGCAATTTCAACCGCGACCGCCTTCGCAGCAGGTCTCGCAGATTGTGTGGCATCTCTGGCATTGCAGCTTGTGGCGAATATCGATCAGCACGCCGCCGCAGACCGGGCACGCTCGATTCGGAGAACACGCGGTCTCGGGGCGTGGACTGTTTGAAGGCTGCTGCTGAACGTCCTTTGCATCAGTTGTCGGATTCGTCATCAATGCATCGCCCTTCGAGAAATCGTTTTCAAAAACGGAATCTTCTTGAATCGTCGAGGCAGGAATTGTGGCGACCTCAACGGTCATCCTCAACCTGGCCAGCTTGGCCGTCAGGAAATTGCCGCATTGCGTTCCCAGAGAGAACACCGTTCAGGACGAACGGTATCGACATGGCCGCGCGTGTGGCTGGCACGGAAGCAGGGGCAGGTTGCGAAGAGGCAGGATGTCTCGCCTGCGTACTAAATCAAAGTTGCCTGGTTGATACTTTTACAAGCCGGGAACGCGGCATCCCGTGCCTGCGGCACACGGCCATACTGGCTGTGCCACCCGGGGAACGTCGATAACCAGCAATGGTTTTGACTGTCGGTTTTCGATCAAAACGGGGAGCCTGCCTACGCAAGCGTGGCCGTTCGTGACGCTGCAGTCAGGACCGGTTTGACAGGTGATTCCAGCCAGGCTGTCGACGAGTTCTGACAATGTCAGTTGCGTGAGGTTGTACTCTGGTCAGCTGTGCAGACAAAATGGAATCTCCGCCTTGGCAGCTCACTCGCACTTTTCCCCAAGGGTCATCCCGTCGAGCATCATTCCTATGAATTCTGATCCTCAGCAAGAGCTTGAGAAGCTCCTGTCTACACTCGAACCGTGGCAACGGCAGTGGGTCGCCTGCCGAGCTGCGATGCGTGTGCTGCCTGCCATCGGTGCTGTTGGAGACTTTCGATTCTGGGATGACCCAAAGACGTCAGTTGCGGCGGTTGCCCGACTGCCATGGTTGGTTTCATTTTCACACTTAATGACCGTTGACATTTCTGTCGATCAGGCAGCCGCCAAACACGCTGCATCGTTCTCACGCTCGTTCAACCAGCGCACTTTCTCGACGATTGCGGACTACGCAAGTGCAGTTACGTCTGCAGCCAGTGCGACTTACGTTGCAAGTATTTCAGGCGATGAAGGCCTCACTTCCATCGTTACGTGTATTCGTTCCATAAACGAAAGTGTCGGCGCGGCCGCTCGCGCCGTAGTTACCGCTGTTGCGCACACTGCATTCGCAGCAAACGTCAAGGCTATCGCATTGGCGGACGCAGACTGGTTCTCTTCAGTGACAACCGACGGAAAGGCGGAATGTAACGGAGATCTTTGGCGAAACTTTTTCGGAAGAGGTCTTTGGGAGCCGATCGATCCATGGCCCTATGGGTGGCAGTCAGCCATCGCGAGGTTTCGTGAAGACTTAGCGAAAGTCAAGATGTCGCATTTGGCCGATCAATACGAAGAGCACTGCCGCGAGGGAGCCGACTTCGAGAAGATTCAGCGGTGGTTGTTTGGCGAAGTTCGAATTCCGCTCCATAGTGAAGACTGCATCGAGCTGCCTGAATCGGATGCCTGGTGGATGCAGTTGCTTTATCGGATAGGGCTGGAAGATCGTGGGCGGTTGAATGTTCTTGTGCAGCCTCGCATGAATGATGTCGTGACGGCGCTGGCGGACTGCGTTCGAAGTTTGACAGCTGAGCCCGATGAGGCCAGAAGCAAGTCCACGAAAAGAGCTGCCAAAGTACACAGAAGCAAGGCTGCAACACGGGAAGCTACGACTCGTCTTCCGAGACGGCAGGAGGTTGTGGATGTGGCCTCGTGGCTTGAGAAGCAGTATGGGCACTTGAGTCCTCCGCCGTTATGGACGGCGTGGTTTCAGGCGGTGCATGGGGACGAGTTGCGGAAGATTCGCAGGCACTTTGTGAAGGAGGCTCGCTGATGGCTCCGGTGAGTGCTTCTGCAGGACCTCCGCAGTCTCCGACCGCGATGGAGTCGATCGAAAACCTGGTCGACCGGATCGGGAAAGGTGAAGTCGTTTTTTTTGTCGGCGCCGGATTTTCACTGGACAGTGAAGGAAATTCAGCGACTCGCCTGATGACCCGTTTGCTTTGGCGGTTGCAGGCGATGTCGGTGGTGTTGGAGTCGACGATCGGGAAACAGTTGTCGGATTATGAACAAAGCGATCGTCAGGAAACGGGAACAGAGGCAGAGTCTCTGGCCGCGCGGCGAGCGTTGATTGAGTCGCTGCTCAAGTCAATGAAGCGGACGTTCAAGCTGAAATTCAATTTCGCATTCGCCGCCGACGATCCTCGTCGCCATCAATTCTGGTGGCCTTTTACCGACATTCGGAAGGTCGCCGAAAAATACTACGAATCGAACGACTGGTTTTGCGCGACGTTCGAGAAACTACTCGAAATTGGCTATGCCGTTTGTCAGATTGCCGGAACTGATGTCCGCGAGCGAAGCACGAAACTCGAATCGATGATTTCGGAAATTGCGTTTGTTGAAGAGCAAATGCGAAAGCGACAAAGATTGCCAGACGGAAAAGACGATCCCGACGGCAAACTGGAGATCGTCGATTCGGTACCGCTGTGCCGGGTTGTTCCCTGCCTGTTTGCGTGGGCATCTTCTCGGTCGACCGATCGAAGTCGCGATGCCGGCAAAGCGCTGTTTCTTGACACGATGGGTTTTGCCGACGAAGCGATCATGGGCGGGAACTTCAGGCAGCAAAATCTTCGCGGCGTCGAAGACAGCTTTCGTCAGAGACTGTTTCCCAGGCACCATGTGCTGGCCAGGCTGGCTCGTGAAGGTCTGTGTCCGGTTGTCCTGACAACCAACTACGACCTGTTGCTCGAAGGCGCCTGGCGAATGTCCGGTTTCGAACTGGAGGCAGATCGGGATTGCTCGTCGCAGCGGTCGCCGTTTCACGCAACGATGCCGCCGGCGCCGCTGCGGGAAATGGCTGTCGTGTCGTCACCGCTCGAGTTTGTCGAATGTGGCAAAGCCAATCGAACATCGCTGGTTGTGAAGGTTCACGGGTGTGTCGGCAACTATCGGAGAAGTCGCTACGCACTCGGGGCCCAACCCGCCAGTCTCTTCTTTGACGACGATACGAATGAGATGACACGCCGACTGCGCAGCGTTGCTGAGTGGGAATCTAACCTGCAATCGATGGTTTTTACTTATCGTGAGATTCAAAACTGGCGTGAAGATTCGTGGGCTCGCGATTATCTCGCGACGACTCAGCGGACAAGGTCTGTGGCGTTTGTAGGTTACAGCCTGCAGGACCCCGTCATTCATGATGCCTTTCGCACCGTGTACGAAGAGATGGCCGTTGATCAGAAGCGGGCGATGGACTCGAAGGCGGAAGCCCACCGCGGATTGTCGCAGCATCGAGAATCAGGACCGACTGCCACTGCAGCGAAAAGACCTCAGCGCGATGCTTCAGCCTTCTTTTTCGGCAGCGCCGGCGAGCAGTCATTTCATGCGACTGAGGTTCTGCATGCGGCGACCTGGGCGGCGGGAAGTGAGTCGTCATCGCCGCATGAACACACAAACTATTTGAGGTTCTCGTACCTGCACGAGGATTATCAATTTCCGAATCTCGACGATCTGTTTCTGTGGACTTACCACCGCACAATGCGCCAACGGCAGTTACAGATGCTGAAGGATGAATTGAGGCCGATCGCGGCCACGCTGCTTCGCGGAAGTAACGTCGTACCTTTGCCAAGCACCATGAAGCAGATTGAAGATCGGTTTCGTCGAGTCATGCAGCTGGAATGTCAGATTGCGGAGAACTGGTTCGGCGATGATGTGGGCACACTATCGGATGGCCTAACTGACGAAGAGGAACTCAGAGAGAAACAGGAACGACGAAGAAAGTGCGACCGATACCGACGACAGTTGCAGCATCTGGTGGCGTGGACGTGGTCTTTTCAACCGGCGTTGATGAAGGAATTCGCCTGTGCCGACATCAGGAATCGACGCGGCGTGGCCGTGCCGGTTGTCAGCAGTCTTCGAAATACGGACTGGTACCATCCGGCATCGGCCGCACCGGGTCACGTTGCGTGGGGCGTTGTTCTGGAGTTGGCGATTCGGTGGTTGCTGGGATCGACGGCCGGGCTGAGCAGCGACGAATGCCTTGGCGGATGTGGTGAGTTCGGGCCACTGCCGGGCTCCGTACCTGAAGTCAGCTTTTTTGATCATCGACGTCCGAAGTTAGGGGAACCAGGACGCGGGGCACTTCCAGACGGGTTGCGAATCATCAGTGATGGGATGTCGCGGCGGAGTTGCCTGGACTCTCAAAGGAAGTGTGGAGTCTGGCACGAATGGCAGTTGCCAACCGACGGTCGACTCTGGCAGAACCGGCAAGCTGTCAGGTTTAATCCGGAATCGCTCAAAAAGAATCAGAAGTCCGAGCATCGTCGTTCGTCCTCGCGAAAGGATCGTGTCAGCAGAACTGACGTCCCGGCCGCAGTAACGATCTGGCAATGGGCACTTGGGTATGACTCGAAACAGAACACTCCGCTACGGCGAATTGATTGATTGACTGACAAGCGGCGGTCAGGCTATTGCCCGACCAGAATTCTTTCGACTTAGAGACCTCAATTACTCAGTTGGTATCCGCATGGTTCTGCAATGCTTGAAGAAAGCACTGAAACGCGAGTTCGGCGTTTCGATTGTTCAATCGCTGCAGCCTGATCGAGAGCCAAAAGGCAATGTTGCGAGGAAGTCTCCGCGTCTTGTTGCTGTGCTGTCAGATTCTTCGAAAACGCCATTGCAGGTTACGGTGGCAGGGGAAGTCGAGGTGCACGCGCACGGCGTCATTCTTGATGAGATCCTGGGAACGTTCGGCCTGATTGTCGTTTGCAGTCCCGAAACCGGCAGTTCGGAAGAGCAGAGCGAGTCCGGAAACCGGCAGATTGTCCAGGCGATTCACGACGCTATTCACTTACGGCAAGTGTTAAGCGAGCGTACACGAGGCGGTCGTCCGAAATCAAAAACGGCATACAACGTCGAGTTGGTCCTTGTCGTAAGCCAGTCATCTCGTTCCAGAAATGCGGGCAACGATCTCTTACTCGATGTAACTCGCTCGTTGCGCGAGACTGTGGCTGAGACGGGATTTCTGCATACCATCGGCGTGAGCTTGCTCAGGTTGCCAGCGACTGCGTCATCAACACAGAAAGTCGACTCCAGCGATCTGCACCGAGCATTCCCGTGGTTGCTCCGTGATGTTCGAAAATGGTTCAGGCATCGCGATCATGACAGCCGGCAGGAGGACACGCCGCCGTTGACGCTGGAATCCATTGAACTTCGGGATTTCCGGGTTGCAGGACGACGTAAGTGGATGCCGCATTCGAAGACCCCGCTATCGAGCCGCCGCGAGACACTTCATTTGATTCACGGTCAGAATGGATCAGGCAAGTCGTCTCTCACTGAAGCGATTGAGCTGGCGTTGACAGATCGGCTCGACCGCCTGGAAGAAGCTAAGGATCAGTCGCCGGACTATGTCAGCATTCTTACTAATCGGCAAAGACGATCTGCGAATCCGAAAGTCGTTGCCGAAATCGATCTTGAACTGACGATCGATTCAGTTGAAAGCTCGCGTGAAAAAACGTCGAAAGGCAAACCGAAAACGACAACGCTGTCCTGTCGCGTAACTGGGAAGACGACGGCAACGGATCCGAAGTGTCTGCCGTCGAAGGGGGACGATTCACTCTGGCAGCGGCTGCGAGGGAAGAAGGATCAGCCGAGGTTTCAGAGTGCCGGCTCATTTCGGCTGGACCAGGTGTTCTCGGATTTGCTCACTCGGTCTGATTCAGCAGGTCGAGCAAAGCTGTTTCTCGAAGCCTTTTTCCCCGGACACACGGAGCAAATGGAACGGGCTCACGAAGTCCTCGGCGCCTTTGAAGCAGCAAGAAAGACGCTGCCGGGAAAAGGCCGTGACCGTTTCAAAGTTGGGCGCCGCAATCCTACTCACAAAGAAGCGCTTTTGACTGCCGAGAAGATTCTGTCCGGACCTGCCGCACTGACCGAGTTGGTGGCGATGTCAGGCTTCGAAAGTGATCTGAGTTCGTTGATTCCTGATTCACTTCCGTCGCTGAAGGAGATCTGGCCCTCAGAATTGCTTGACGCTGTTACTCGAAAGGAAGAAACAACAATCGATGAACTTTCGACGTTGTCAGCAAAGCTTGACGAGGCATTTGAAGAGACAGAGCGTTGTTCCGCTGTGATGCTCAGTGATTTAGAGCTTGCGCTGCCTTTGCTCGAAACACTCAATCGCTGGGAAGCCCGAAGTGGAGCCGTCGATGGGACGATCGAAGAGTTTGCCGAAACATTGAATGACTGGCTCACTCATCACGCTGATCATGACCTGGCGGAGAAAGGGCGTCAGATTGTGCAGACTCGGCTGCTGCTTGACGACGGTTTGGCTGACGTCGAAGCAGAGGTGTCACGACAGATTGCGGAATCAGAGTCGGATCGCAGCGAACTTAAGCGTCGACTGGACGCGTTAACTGAGTCGACGCAACGACTAAACAGAAAAAAGGAAGCTTCACACCGTCGAGTTCTGAATTTTCGACTTGCGGGTGAAGGAACCATTGAGGATGACGGTGAGCGTCCACATTTGCCTGAGGCGGCGCTCGCAGCACTTGATCGCCTCGTCAGTATGGAAGGGGATGAAACCTTCAGTTCAATCGTGAGGCGATCTGTCGACGGCAACTCGTTAGTAGAGGCATCGGTCACTCTACCAGGTAGTCAGTCACTGACGATGCAGGTCGGCCATGCCGGGGCGCTGTCAGAAGTTTTAAACATCGTCAGACAGCAGCAGTCAGAGTGGCAGTCAGTATTTGGCTTTCTCAAATCACGCGAGGCGACTTTCGTCGAAATCCTAAGGTCGCTTGAGCAGTTCAGAGCTGCGGCACAGGCTTGCGAAGCGGTCGATACCGAAGTCGTCGATCGATTGCAGAAATCATTGTCAGGGCCGTTGGCGAGTGCGCTGAATGAGCTGGTCGCGCTGTTGACTCCAGCTCGATGGGCCTACCGTAACGTGATCGCCGATACGGAGTTCGGTAAGAGAAAGAACGAACTCAACTTTGTCCTGCCACCTGAAAAAGACGGGAATGCGTCTCGCAGGACGGGATCCCCGGAAGCCAGTATTCCGATGTGGTTACTACTGAATACTGCCGAGCTGAACACGTTCGTTCTGTCGTTGTTTCTGTTGTGTGGGCCGAAGCAGGACAACCCGCTGAAGTTGCTGATCCTTGACGACCCGTTTCAAAACATGGACGAACTGACGATCACGACGGTCGCCCGCGGCATTGGCCGTTTAATACGTTTATGGAACCACGAAGGTCGCGGGATGGAGCTCTGGAATCTTCTGATTCTTGTGCATGGTGAAGGCACGATGAATCGTATCCGGGATGAGATCAGCTGCACGGCCAGCTACTTGCCGTGGCTTCAGCCAAAAGAACTGGACGGACGAACGACTACTGATTCAAGGGTCGTCAGCTCAATGGGCCACTCGGATATCGAGACTGAGCAATCGTTACTGGCATTCGAACTGGATCATCCTGCCGCAGAGATTGTGATCGTTCCTGCTGTTTGAACGTGATGGTTTTCCCGCCTGCACAGAAACGGTTCTGAGCACGAAAAAAGGGCGGCGTTTCGGATGAAACGTCGCCCTTTCCGCTTATGGCAGGTGTCAACTTCTGCGGCTGTTGTGATTCTTAAGTTGCGTCGGCCAGAACTGGTTCCGGCATCTGCTCGGGGATTGAATCGACGAAGCCCTGCAGGTGCACAGCTCGTGTTGCGTGCTGCAGTTTCTTCAGAGCCTTCGATTCGATCTGACGAATTCGTTCGCGAGTGACTTTGAAGATTCGACCAGTTTCTTCCAGCGTATAGCTGTAGCCATCGCCCAGGCCGTAACGGAGTCGAATGATTTCCCGCTCGCGGTAGGTCAGGCTTTTCAGGACGTGGTCGATCTTGTCTTTGAGCATCTTGTGCATCGCGTTTTCGGCAGGTGCCTGGTGATGCGAATCCTCAAGGAAGTCTCCAAAGCTACTGTCTTCGCTTTCGCCGACCGGAGTATCCAGGCTGACCGGATGTCTCCAGGTCTTCATGATCCGTTCGGTTTCTTCGATTGAAAGATCAACCGCTTCGGCCAGTTCCTCGATGGTTGGCTCGCGACCGGTTTCCTGTCGAATCTGCTCGCTCTTGGCTTTAAGCGTCGAGATGCTCTGGAACATGTGGACCGGGATACGAATCGTTCGAGCGTGGTCAGCGACCGCTCGTGTGATTGCCTGACGAATCCACCACGTGGCGTACGTCGAGAACTTGTAACCACGTCGGTATTCGTACTTCTCGACACCTCGCATCAGGCCAGCGTTGCCTTCCTGAATGAGGTCCAGGAAGCTGAGACCGCGGTTTCGATACTTCTTCGCGATTGAGACCACCAGTCGCAGGTTACCGCCTGACAGCTTCTGTTTGGCATCGGTCCAGGCGTCGAAGCGTCGTTTAATTTCCTTGCTGCGAGCGATGAACTCTTTGGGAGTCTCACGCGTCATTTCGACGAGTTCCTGCAGCTCGGTTTCGAGCATCTTCAGATCGCGTTCGACATTGCCACCTTTGCGACGCTTCAGACTTGAAATCTGACGGATCAGAATCTCTTCCCGGGCAGCGATCTGATGCATCCGCTTGATGACCGGCTGGAGACGCTGAGTTCGAATACTCAGCTCTTCGCAGAGTGTCGCCAGGCGTTGCCGCCGGATTTTCATCCGGGCGAGTGCTTCCTCTTTCTTTGCGTCAGGTGTTTTGGGATTCTTGCGAATCTCCCAGTCCTCAATGTTCTGCTGAATGAGAACCCGCAGCGTCGGCAGATTGATCGGAATGCGGCCTTCAATCTGCTCTTTCCGTGCGTTCTCTGTATCGGAAGTTCGCAGAGTTCGCTCAAACGGGAGTTCCCGGGCGGCGACTTTCTCCAGTGTTTCGATGGCGATATCCAGAGCGAAGTCTGACTCCATCGTCGTGCGGCGGAAGCGTTTTCGAGTGATCTCGATCGTCTTGGCCAGGAAGATTTCGCGTGCTCGCGTCAGCAGCGGGATGTTGCCCATCTGGCTGAGGTACATCCGGATCGGGTCACGTGACGACAGCGTCGTTTCCGGACCGATCAGCGGCTTGAGCACCGAATTAACCGCTTCCGCTTCTTTTTTTGCCTCAATTTCTGACTCCGGAAGCTCTTCCTCATCCGGAGCGTCGGGATCGTTTTGAAGATCGATCCCCATTTCGTCAAACAGCAGAATCAGGTCGTCGACCATCCGGGGGTTGCCCCCTTCGTCGGGAAGGTACTCGTCGACCTGCTGGTACGTCATGTATCCCGCAGATTTCGCGACTTCCAGCATCGAAGTCAGCGTCTCATCAAACCGAAACACGGTGATACCCTTTCCTTGAAAAAACTTCCTGTCCGCACATCCGTTCGCGGTTATGCGCAACCAAAGGTTGATTGTCGTGAACGGTTTCAGTGCCGATCGGCGCCGAATGTTTAAATAACGTTTAACAGTAAACACCCGGTGGGTGCGCAGTGGATTGTGACTCGGAAGGCCAAATGGCCTTTACGTCGATTGTTCGTTTTTAGACGGGTTTCGCAACGCTGCGAGCCCCATCTTTTGGTCAAGGTTTGAGAAAACGTGACACAGTTTTCCCACACCGGATAACCAGGTTGGAGAATCCTCGTTCGATGGTCGTCCGTCCTCGGACAGGAGAAAGGAGCCGGGGCCACGATCAGTGAGCACTCCGGGCGAAGTTCTGGAGTTATTGGACGAACCTTCAAAAGAAGACAGACATCCGCCGCAGATGTTCGCCGGTTGAAAATCAATGGGCGACTCGCGAAGGACTCAGCAGGGGGTGGGATACGGAATACAGCAAAAGCTGCGGGAAGGCTTCTCATCGGCAGAGTCCTTTCTTTCCGTGAGAGAACCGGCATTCGATCCGGAGATCCGTATTCAGCGATGCTACCACGATCCTCTGGACCGTCTACGCACATTCTGCCTGGCGTTTCGAAAATGTCTGAAATCCGTTTGTGTTCGGTTTTGCGAGTCGTCCCGCAAACACTCAAATTGACGATAATTGGCACTTCCTTTGCTGATGGCGCAGCCGCTGCGTACGATTCTGCCAGGCTCCACGGACGGCGAACCGTGGCGGAAAACATCGGTACGGGAACCGAAGCCGCAGTAAATGCGAGTTGCCTCGTCGCAGCTAGCGTTTACGGATCGACGGTCGCCCAGGACACGTTTTGTCATTTCAATCCTGAGTACGGGAAACACTGGCTATGAACAGGCTGACAATGCTTTCGGTGATTCTGGTGATGACTTTGACCTCGTTGCCGCTGCCGGCTCAGGACAAAGTAAAAGAATCGGCGGATGCTCCGGGAACATCCCAGCCAGCACCCGCGAAACAGGGGCAACAGGATGTCGAGTCTGCTCGTCAGGTCGCCGAGGCTGATTTTTCGAAACTCCTGACCGGAGCAACTTTGGTCGGCAACTTCACGACCGATTCTGACGAACCCGTCGATCCAGCAAAGCTGCTGAGGCCTGACCGCTACGAGCTGGCAACGGTCAATAAAGTCAAAGACGATTTCTGGCTGTTCGTTTATGTCCACAAAGGAGTGCCGATTCCACTCACTATGAAAGTTCTGTGGGCAGGCAGGACACCGGTCCTGACGCTCGACGAATTCACCATCGCCGGGATGGGAACCTTCTCGGCTCGCCTGATGTTTCACGGAGACCGGTACGCTGGCACCTGGCAGCATGGAAAGGTTGGTGGTTTGATGTTCGGCAAAATCGAAACCGCCGAATTCAAACGTGACCGCCTGACGAACCCACCACGCAAGGCCACTCCACCGAAGCAGTCCGAGCCAGAGCCAAACGAGTAAGCTACAGGTTCTGGTCGCCCCAGCGTTTTGTCAGGTCCTGCTCAACACCGAGCTGATCACAGATTCGGGCGACGACAAAGTCGACCAGATCATCGATCGACTTTGGCTGATTATAGAAGCCGGGCATCGCCGGCAGGATAACCGCTCCGGCATCTGCCAGCGTTTTCATGTTTGAAAGCTGGATGCTGCCCAGCGGAGTCTCGCGCGGAACGACGATCAGCTTGCGACGTTCCTTGAGATGAACGTCTGCCGCGCGGTGGATCAGGTTCTGTGAAAGTCCCTGCGACACGGCAGCCAGCGTCCCCATCGAGCACGGGCAGATCACCATGCCGCTGGTTCGAAACGACCCGCTCGCAATGCCGGCTGAAAAATCTCGATAGTCGTGAAGCTGCACCTTCCCGTTTCCACTTTCATCCGACTCGGCAAACTCCGGAAGAAGCTGCTCAATCGAAAAGTCAGCAGTATCAATCTTCAGACCAAGCTCGTGCCCAACAACCTGCTGCCCCGCCGGACTGACGACCAGGTGCACGTTCCGACCGGCTGCGACCAGAACTTCCAGCAAACGCACCGCGTACGCCGACCCGCTGGCTCCAGTGATCGCTAAAACAAGATCATTCACGACAGCTTCTCCGTGGCAGATTTCCCGGTTACCAATGCTCCGTCAGTGATTGTTGGTGGCTGGCCAGTCAATGACCAGTCGGAGACTGTAGAAACGTCGCCGTGTGTCTCCAGCAGGTTGTTAAGGTTCACCCAGTTGTTCGGACTGTCGCAGCAACCAGGTGTCCGCCGAAGCCCAGCGACAACTTCATCGCGTGTCTGACCGTTCGCCTCTGTGCTTTGTTCGCGACGAGGTTGATGTCGAAACTGTCTTCGGGGGTTTCGAGGTTGGCAGTTGGAGGCAGCAGACTATCGCGCATCGCCAGAAGCATCGCCGCGAATTCGACGCTTCCAGCCGCACCGAGTAAGTGACCGATGGCTCCTTTGATGCTCGAACCCGCCAGCTCATGCCGCGCGTTCCCAAACGACCGATTGACCGCTCGCATTTCGCAGACGTCATTCATGCGAGTTGCCGTTCCATGAAGACTCAGGTAGTCGATGTCGCCGGGTTCAAGGTTGCTTCTCTTTAAAACGTCGCCGATGAGCCAGGTCAGAGATTCCGGATCGTCCGATAGTTTCGTCATCGCAAACGTGTCGGCAACATTTCCACCGGCCAGCCATTCGGCATACGGCGTTGCTCGTCGCTGGCGAGCGTGATCTTCCGATTCAAGAACGAAGACGCCTGCTCCCTCTCCAACATAGAAGCCGTCTCGATTCTTGTCGAACGGGCGGATGGCTGATTCCGGCTTGTCATGCTGCTTTGAAAGGACTCCGAGTTTTCGGAATGAAGCAATGATTGAAGGAGCCAGCGACGCGTCAGAGCTGCCGGCGATGACAACGTCGCACGCGCCCGATTCAATTAACTCAGCGGCCCGAACCAGACTCATCAACCCGGTCGCGCAGGCGGCGACCGGTGACAGCAACGGGCCTCTGGTCCCGAGCAAAGTCGAGACCGCAGCAGCGGGGCCAGATGGAGCGATCATCGGCCACCAGGCGTCAGCTTCGCTTTTCCTGTGTCGGGCGAGCGGCTCGGGACACCGACACCGTTTCGCAAGCAAAATTTCATGCAGCGTACGGACGCCGCCTTTGCTGGTTCCGATGACGCATCCGACGCGTTCTCGTTCTGCGACGATCCGGCCTGTTGTATCGAGATGGAGCTTCGCATCGGCCAGTGCTTCCAGGGTTGCCGCGAGTGCGTGTGCAATCGCAGGCTCGGTCAGCAGGGGAAGGATGTCACTTCTCGAATACGCCGAGAGTGTTCCTGTCAAATCTTCAGAAGGGACGGCGACAGCACCTGAGGAATCTTCAGGCCAGAATTCGCAATCCCGCTCGCTCGGAACCAGCCGACGCGTTGCCGTTTCACCAGCAGTCAGCCGTCGCCAGAATTCTTCGCGATTGCCCAGTGGACTGACGACACCGACTCCCGTGATGAGTACTCGGTTTCGTTCTGACATCGGAAGCGACCAGCCTGAATTCTATGGGACTGGCAATTTACGTGCGGTTGCTGGATCGGCAGACCGCAAACAACGCTCCGCCGAACATAACGATGACAATGCCGATTTCGACCGTGAAACTGCGTCCTGAAACGACGTTTGTCACTGGAGTCGGTGCCTGAGCCAGAAGCCTGCCGTCAGCAAAGACTTCCGAAGCGAGAAAAACCATCACAGCGGCAAACAGCAGCGGCGACGCTATGCTCTGAAATGGCTTATTAACTCGCTGCATCATTGGCTCGCATGTTGATCATTTCGATGTGGTTCGCCCGAGAACCAGGCTTCGTGTAACCACCTGATCGATCATAAGCAAACCCGGCAACTGAATGGAACCAACCAGTCTGGTGCGACGATGGTTCAATTATCAACGGCCGCGCCCTGAACTTCATTCAGTCCTGCGATGTCGTCGGCTGCGCAGTCCCCAGCATTCCAATTGCAAAGGCAACCCAGCCGATGATCATCAGCGTGCCGCCGATCGGCGTGATCGCTCCGAGCCATCGCATCCCCGACAGAACGAGCACGTAGAGGCTGCCTGAAAACAGAACGATGCCCAGCAGAAAGCACCACGCGGCGATGCGGTGGCTCCTTCGGACAGTGGTTTGCTGAGCCGCCGCGATCCCCAGAGCCAGCAAACCCAGGGCGTGGTACATGTGATAGTCCGCGCCCGTTTTGAAATCCTGGAGATACTTGTACGTCGCGGGCACCGTGTGTCCAGCGATCGATTTTTCCTGATCGCCGTACAGCGACTTCAAACGTGGCTCGAGTCCGTGCGCACCGAACGCTCCGAATACGACCGCCAGCGCGGCGAGAATCGCTCCGGTGATGATCCACTGTCGCGGAGTTGTCATATTCAAACAGCTCTCAAGTTACTCAAGTTAATAGACCGTGTCCGTGTCCTGTATAATCGGCTGCGGACGATCTCAGTTTTCAGGCTGATCCTTGCCGGCTTCCGCATTCGTTGCGGCCTTTTCAAAATCTCCAGCCGCGACAATGACGATTCGTTCCGGATCGAGATATTTATTCACGACTTCCAGAACCTGCTCAGTCGTGACGGACCGGACCTTTGTTTCGAGGCCACTGTAGTACTCCATTGACCGTCCGGCTCGAGCCGTGCCGCTGAGCGTGCTGACCAGTGTGCCGTCATTGCCACGTCCAACCGCCTGGCTCTGCAGCCAGCCCTGTTTGGCAGAGGCCAGTTCTTCGTCAGTGACACCTTTGGCCCTGAGCAGATCGAGTTCTTCTCGAATCGCCGCTTTGACCTTTACCATGTTGGCGGGATTGCAGATGGCGTACGTGTAGAAGACTGACCGGTTGTCGAGGGACGAAACCGAAAGCCCCGATCGGATACCGTAGGAAAGACCTTCTTTCTGGCGGACGCGGTTACCCAGCCGATTGGCCAGAGCACCGCCGCCGTAAATGTAATTCCCCATCAGAAGTGCGGGGTAATCCGGATCGTCGTCCTTCATCGGGAAGGCGGTCACGGCAAAGTACATCGCGTTAGCTTTGTCGGGCGTGTTGATGTCTTCAGTTTCGGCAGTCAGTTTCTGATCGCCATTTTTCTCAATTCGAACATAGGGCTGCTTTGATTCCCAGCCGTCGAGAATCGACTCGACCTGCTCAAGCGTCGCGTCGGAATCAAAGTCGCCGACGATGCTCAGCTCACCGTTCGATCCGTTCAGGAATTCTGAGTACAGGCTTTTGATATCGTCGATGGTCACGGCCTTGACCATTTCGATTTCTTCGGGAATCGACGGCGCGTAGAGCGGGTGCCCTTTCGGGTAAGGCGAAATCTTTTTCTGAGCGGCACGTTGAGCGAGGGCTGTTGGCTCGGTCGACCCCTGCTCAAGCGAGGTGACGTACTCGTTCTTAAGCACGTCCAGCTCGCTTCCGGGAATCGTTGGATTGCGAAGCACCTCGCCGAGAATCTCCAGGACGCGTTTCAGGTTGGCGCGTTTTGTTTTGATCGAGAATGTTGCTTCGCCTGCGGACCCGCTACCGCTGAGTTGCGCAAAGTTGCGGTCGAGTTCGTCCTGAAGCTGCTGACGATCAAGATTCATCGTTCCCCGAGTCATCAGCGTCGGAAGAAACTCGGCGACTGTGGCCTGACCGTACAGGGTTTCTTCGTTTCCGTAACGTAGAGTCAATTCCAGCTGCACGGCTTCGCCGCGGTTTTTCTTAGGCAGCAACGCAACCTTCAGGCCGCCATTGATGATGAGTCTCTGCGTGCGTCGTTCAATGTTCTCGGGCGAAACGTCAAAGTCTTCTCCCGCTGCAACAGCCGCGCGACCTTTGTAGTCGCCGATCATTTCGGCCAGGGCTGGAGTTTCGGGCACTGAAACGCGGTCGGCCTCTTTCATGGGCAGGTACATTCCGACCGTGCGGTTGTTCTGTCGAAGGTATTTCTTCGAGACGCTTCGAACCTGCTCGACGTCGACTTTTTCCAGCCGATCCCGATACAGGAAGTACAAACGCCAGTCGCCCTGCGCCGCCCATTCGCTGAGCTGAATCGCCAGACGTCGAGAATCGGCAGTCGCCAGCTCCCATTGTTTGAGCAGTCGCTGTTTCGCTCGGTTGACATCTTCTTCGCTGATCTCTGACTCGCCAAAGTCTTCGACAACGTCGATCATCGACTCCAGCACGCCGCGAGGCTCGTTGCCTTTGTTGACTTCGGCAATGAGTAGAAAAATGCCAGGATCGTGCAGCGCGAACGCCGCTCCGGAAACGCTGGATGCCCGCTTCTTTTCAACGAGTTCTTTATAGAGGCGTCCGGCTGGCTCAGCGGTCAGCATGGACTCCAGCACGTCGATCGCCGGGTACTCCGGATGAGGGCCGGCGGGAATGTGATAGACCGCTCCGACAGCAGCGACTTCGCCAACTCGGCGAAGTGTCACAAAGCGTTCGCCGTCCTGCGCCGGTTCCTGCGTGTAAGTTCTGTCAAGCTTTCGTTCCGGGCGAGGGATCGATCCGAAATACTTTTCGGTAAGCTCGATTGCCTCTTTGCCGTCGAACTTGCCAGCGATCACCAGCAACGCGTTATCTGGCTGGTAATAGCGATGGTAAAACTTTCTGAGATTGTCGATGGGCACGCGTTCGATGTCCGCCCGGTTGCCGATTGTTGAGTTTCCATAGTTGTGCCATAAGAACGCCGCAGAAACCATCCGCTTCCAGAGGACGGACGTCGGGCTGTTCTCGCCGCGTTCGAATTCGCTGCGGACGACTGAGAACTCCGTCGCCAGATCTTCCGCCGCGACGTTGCTGTTGATCATGCGGTCGGCTTCGAGTTTGAGGGCGAACTCAAGGTTGTCCTCGTTGCCGGGCAGCGTTTCGTAATAGTTGGTTCGATCGAGCCAGGTCGTCCCGTTGAAGTCGGCTCCACGATCCTTGAGAGACTTGGGCACGTCGGGGTGAGTCGGAGTCCCTTTGAAAAGCATGTGCTCCAGCAGGTGAGCCATGCCGGCTTCGCCGTAGCCTTCGTGTCTTGAACCAACGAAGTAGGTCACGTTGACGGTGACGGTCGGCTTCGACCCATCGGGAAACAGCAGGACTCGCATGCCGTTGTCGAGTTCGAACTCGGTGATGCCTTCAACCGAAGTCACCAGTTTAGTTTCAGCTTGAACGAGCGTTGCTGAACTGACGACTGAAATCGCAATGAGGCAAGTGATCGTCGTCGCAAGAATCTTCCGTGCAGACATGGTCCGTTCCTTTTCGCTCCGTCGGTAAAATCGAACAGAGCGGAAAATAACGGAGCAGTGGCCTGACATGCCAGCGGTAGGGGAAAACTGCGATGACCATCCGGGCATCGGTCGGCTGAGGCCACTACTGGCGAAGCCGTCTTAGGGCAGGATCACGATCAGAGCGTAGACCCAGCCGCCGCTGGCAAGACTGCCGGTCAAGCTGAACTCGGGTACTTCCAGAGCGTACGGCACGCAGTCGCCTGGTCGAGCGTAGCCGAAGTCATAGACTGTGTGACAGACGCTGTTGCCTTCACTCATCATCTGGTACGGCAGCGTCGGAATGGTGGCGTAGAAACGGGCTCCGGACAGGAATGGCTGCAGGATACCGATGTCGTTGCCGTAGCGTTCAAGCTGAGGGTCTTCGAAATAAAGCGGGTTATACTTGAGCTGCGGAGCTTCCCACGAATATGACAGCGGAACCCAATCGCGGCTGTAGCCGACCGTGTGATTGACGACGGGAACCTGACTGAGCTTCTGAAAAGCTCGACGTTCCGGCAGCAACCGTCGCTCGCCATCGCTGTCGATCAGTTTTGGAGTAATGTTCAGCGAAGTTCGCCCGATGGCTCGAAAGCCTTGCGGATCGTTCGCGGCCGCTTCATCCCAGATGGACGTGGCCGAAACGTTACTGGTCCTGCCTTCCTGATACTCAGCTGGGGCTGGAGGTACGACCTGAGAAAATTCGGTCGTAGCCAGCGCTGGATTCTCCAGTGACATCACGCTGTTGTGGCCGGTTACGAATTCGATTTCGTCGAGAACTTTTTCCGGCTCGTCCTGAAAAACCTGCATTGGGATGGCGGTTTCGGCAGCTGCCTCGGCGAAGGCGTGGGACATCTCGACGTCACCCGCAGCGAGCTCCAGGCGGGCTCGTGTCAGCAGTTTGCGAACGTGTTCCGGGGCGATGCTTATTTTGTCAACGGAAACGGATTCTGCCGGAGACACTTCTGCAGCGGCGATCGCGATTGGCTCATTGAGTTCTGGAAACTGAGCAGGCTGCCTGTCAGGCGGCGATGCGGCAACGGTCTCTGCCTGAGGGGCTGGCCCCGGCAACGCTATTTCTTCGAACGGGTGAAGGCTTTCCTGATAGTTGGCTCTTTGCCACTCCAGCTCAGACCCTGCAACATTTTCGCCGAGCGCTTCGGCAACGACGACTCCCTGATTGTCGTCAGGCATCAGCTGGACCATTTGCGGTCCGACCGGTGGGTTGAACGGTGAATTCTGGTAGATCAGGCTGAGGTTATTGGCGATGCGAGTGTCGTAAGGAGCCAGCTCGGTCCCCAGTCGTGTCAGCTCTTCCGCTTCAATGAACTCGCCTTGCAGGTAGAGCGAGTATCCCCAGTCGGCAAGCAGTTCGGCGTTTTCGGGAGCCAGTTCGTAAGCTCGACGGAAGTTGCCATTCGCCGTGTCGAATTCTCCGTTCCCGGCGGCGATGATGCCAAGACGGTGGTAGACCAGCGGGTTCGTCGGATTCTCTTTAACGAGCTTCTCGTAAGCCTTTCTCGCGGCTTTCGTCTTTCCTTTTCGCTCGTCCTGCCGGGCAATGCCCAGACGAGTTTCGTAGTCCTCGAACTGCTTGCTCGGAATGGGCAGATTGCTGGCAATGGAAGACGCTCGCTGAGCAGTTTGATGGCATCCCGAAACGGCGACAGTGCCCAGCAATGCAAGGGTCAGGGTGGCTGCAGTCGACTTCATGGGAATCACCGTATCCTTGAGAAGCTGGCAATCTGCTCGCTTAGCCTGCTGATCTGCTGACGAGGCCGAAAATTTTACCGGTCAATCGAGTGCGGAAAGTGGCGATCCCGGTCTGGCGAGATGCTGCTGACGTATTGCCGACCGAGAGACTCGCCATAGACAGACGGTCCGCCAGAAAGACGATACGTCTGGAGTCTTCGTCACAATCGAAACTCAAAATCGACAGCAAGCCGATTGACCGATTCTGTCGATGCAGATTTCGGGACCGTTATTCAACGAACAACCGTCAGAACCGGCAAAGCTTACCAGGCGAGTTGACGAGCGATCGATGATCGGTCAGCAGCCGACGACCAGTGCATTCAGCGGGCAGTCTGGCCAGCTCCAGCCAGAGTGGCGGCGGCAGTGCGAAGAAGCCGTTGCGTTTCTTCGAAATCGATGCAGCCATCGGTGATGGAAACACCGTATTCGATTTTCGCGGGGTCAGTCAGGCTCTGGTTGCCGGCTTTGAGATTGCTTTCGAGCATCAGCCCAATAATCGACGTGTTGCCTGCGGCCTTTTGACCGATGACATCATTCCACGCCACGTGCTGCCGTGTGTAATCCTTGTTGGAGTTGGCATGGCTGCAATCAACGATCATTCTGGGAGTCAGGCCGGCAGATTCCAGACGCTCGGCTGCTGAGTTGATCGACTCGGCGTCGAAGTTCGGGCCAGACCGACCACCCCGCAGCATAAGATGCCCCCACGGGTTACCCATCGTATTGACAATGCAGGTCCGACCGTCGCCGTCGATGCCCAGAAAACTGTGCTCGGTCTTCGCCGAAAGCAACGCATCCAGAGCGCTCTGCAGGCTGCCGTCGGTTCCATTTTTAAACCCGACCGGCATCGAAAGGCCGCTGGCCATCTGACGGTGAGTCGGTGATTCCGTAGTGCGGGCACCGATCGCCCCCAGAGTGATCAGGTCAGCAATGTATTGTGGGGTAACCGGCTCAAGCAGTTCGGTGGCGGCAGACAGGCCGATCTCGTTGATATCCAGCAGTAGCTTTCGAGCTCGACGAAGTCCGGTGTTGATGTCGAACGTGTCGTTCATGTGGGGGTCATTGATGAGCCCCTTCCAGCCGACAGTTGTGCGTGGCTTTTCGAAGTACACACGCATGATCACGAAAATCTGATCCTGCACTTCGTCTGCCAGTGTCTTCAGCTTATGAGCGTATTCCAGCCCAAGATCGGTGTTGTGGATCGAGCAGGGCCCGACGATTGCAACCGGTCGGGAGTCTTCACCGGAGAGGATTTTCTGAAGAGTTTCCCGGCAATCTACGACCGTTCGAGCGGCGGTTTCGGAAATTGGGAACTCGTCCTTCAATTCTTTCGGAGAAATCAGCGGTTCTGTGCCGCGAATTCGAAGATCCTGAGTTCGTAATTCCTGGGAAGGCTGCATGGCTCACCAAAAAGAAAAAGCACCCTCGGCGAATGAGGGTGCCAGTGATTCTGCTCGATCAAAATTGCAAATCAACATTCGAGGACAACGTCAACTGCCCGAGTTGGCCAGTAATTTCGAACGGCCAGTTCTTCCGGGCTGACAAGGAACGACCAGAATCGTTAGCGATCTGGCCTTTCGTCGGTCCGGGCTAATTCCGTCCAGCAACGTTACTAAGTCGCTTTGGCGAGTCGTGCACGGCGTTCTGCACGACGGCGATTTCGGCGATCGGTATCGCTCGGCTTTTCGTAGTATTCGCGACGACGCATTTCCTTCTTGATTCCAGCGTGCTCGACGAGCTTCCGAAATCGTTTGACCGCGTCCTGGATTTTCTCCCCGTCTCGAAGTCGCAACTTGACCACCAAACGCCCCTTTTTCTTTACTAACTGAGCTTACTCATGATTGATCGCCTCTCCCGTTTTTCACTGAGAGGTTGTTGGAAACCGGCGCAAATACGTCCGGGACAGTTTCAGCAAGGCCAGCAGAATACGGACTTCCTGGTTCTCACGCAACCGGTCGAGTGGCATCCAGACTGGCAATTTACCGGTTGAAACGTCCTTTTTCTGCCACAATTTTCTGCCAAAATCGTGTTCTCACGCACTCACTGACGCATAAGCGACGGCAAATGAGAAAAGAGGGGCGACCATCGATGGTCTGCCCCTCTTGAATTCAGTTTTTTCGCGATTCGTGGCCGAAACTCGCCCGGCCTCGAAATCAGCGAGCATCCCACCACCAGCGGCTGGCAGGCAGGCTATCCTTTGTTCGAGCCTTCTCGACTGTCCCATCCAGACGAACGCCTTCACGGTAGATGCTGGCGTCGGCGATCACGCTGCCAAGGTCAGCTCGGACACCGCCAGCCACCTGGACAACGATATCGCGACCTCGGAAGACTCGATGGTTGACGACTGAGTCGACCTCCGTCGGAGCATCGTGCCGAGTCGGGATGTACGAGCCATCGTTCGAAAAGACTCCCAAATCCCAGCCGACGTTTCGAGCCGCTCCCTCGTGTTGCAGAATCGCCGCGACGAGCGAAAGGTCGAAGACATTCTTCAGATCGGCAAAAACGATGTCCTGCTTCGCCAGTTCCTCGTACTTTGCCGTAAATGTTTGAGCAAAAACCAGATTCGAGCCCTCAGACTGTCCGGTCTGCACCTGCTGCCCCTGAGCGTTCAGGAACTGATTCTCCGACTGACAAAGCACCGATGAGCCCACAAACTCAAACCCGCTGCGGTCAGGGGTGTGCAGAACCGCGTCGTACTTCATCGTCAGCCACCATCGCAGAGCGTCCAGCTTTGACGCCTTCTGCTCTTCGGCAGTCATCAGATCGAAGATACTTGGAATTGTTGAGCTGCCTGCGAAGTCGTACTTGCCGATTCCGATGAGTTTCATCCGGTAGTCAGCTTCGACGATCGTGCGAGCGACTCGCGATTCAGGATTGATTCCCGAGTAAACGATGTCCTGCCGCCCAAGCTGCTGCTGAAGCTGGCTGACCCAGTTTCGAACGCCGGCACCGGGACGCAGCGGTCGTGAGCTGGTCTGCTCGACGAAGCCTTTAAGATTTTTCAACCCCTCTTCACGCGGATTAATCGAGCAGGAGAAGAACTTCTGCTTTGTTGCCGAAAATGCTCGAATGACGGTCACCAGGTCGTCGAGCTGCATGATGGGTTTGCCACTTTCAACGCCGACTGGCAGCCCGTCGTCGTTGTACTTCCAGCCTTCAGCCGGTCCGGCGATTACGATTTCCTGATCTTCCGGGTAAACGAAGACGTGCTTGATCGAGGTCAGGCCGCCAAGCAGCTTCATTGAAATTGTTGGCTCATGTCCCTGCTCCAGTCGTCGAGCGACGGCAGCTTCCAGGCGAGGCAGCGAGATAACCCGCAGGCCACTGACCTGAGCGATTTCGTTGTTCAGCAACGCTTCTCGAACCTGAATGCCGAGGTCTTTCAACCGACCGGATTGTTCTTCAGCGGTCTGAGTCCGCAACACGCCGCTGGGCTCAACTCGAACCCCCTGGTCGAACTGCGAGATCGTCCCCCCCGTGCCGTCGACTTCTTCCCACATCCCGTCAGTTTCGCTCATGATCAGCTCGATCAGCTGAGTGAAGTCTGCCTGACTACCGCCAGCCAGAGCCTGCTCGTCGAGATGCTTGTCCCGAGCAATCAGCCGTTCGTTGTAATCCGGCATCGACCGAATCGACCCCAGAGCGGCGTGAAAGTCGCCAATCTTCATCTGAGCGTCGGCGACGATTCCCAGCAGTTGTGACCGCTCTTGAACGTCCGTTGCTTCTTTGGCGATTTCGACCGCCCGTGTGAACTCACCGAATTCGAGATGAGCCAGGATCTGATCTTCTAAGGAAGTGACCGATCCGGCGGGAGCTGTCTGGTCAGTCAGTCTTTCATCCAACAGGGCAAGCGAGGTAGTCGGATCAAGGTCATAGTCCGTTCTTGAGATGACCTTGCTGGCATTTTCTCTGTTGCCAGCAGTTTCTGGTTGGTCATAACCAGCAGAATCTTTGAATGCCTCAGTCGAGTCGACCGGGGCGACTCGATGAACACTGTCGGCTAAGGCTTTGTCAGCACCTGTCGTTGCAAGACTCGACTCAGCATCTGCAGCCGTCGTCCTTTGGTAAAAGAATCCGCCAGCCGCAGCGAGCGCGAGACAAGCCACTACGGCGATGATGGTCGCGTCTGTCGATCCGCGTCGAATCGCGGTAATTCGAGGCTGGTGCGATCGGACCTGCATAACTCGTCTCCTAGGTCGGCTTGCTCTGCCTGCAGCGTTGGCTGCATTACTTAAGCTGAAGCCTGAATCGTGGAACTGGTAATCTCGTTAAGGCGGCACAACCTGCTGAATAGTGTGCCACTGGTTCTGCCAGTGTGAACTAAAACTGACGGCTCTGTGAAATCAGCACTGGCAAAGCCAGAAAACGTCAACGTCACCATCTTTCAACAGCTTGCACTGTTTTCAGGTCGATAAATCCAAACCTGCGACCACTCCGAAACCTACGGCGCGCGGAACGGCTTCTTTCCCGTCCCTACAGTGTGCATCAGAATCATCCTGAGACAAACCATCGTCAAGAACTTTCGGGTGAACTTCAGAATGCCCACTGTCACTGATCCCTGTAACTGACAACTTCGGACCGGATTGACAGGCGAGTCAGGTCGAAAGTGCCATCACTTAAGCTTTCGGCACTGTTGGTGTTCGGGTTGCGTTTCGAAACAACCGGGCCGGTCGTCCGGATTGCATTCGTTGTTCCAGTTTCGCAGATACCACCTGTGGAGAAGTTGACGACAGAAAAAAAGCCAGACTCGGCAGTCACCGAGTCTGGCTCTTGTGTTCACGCGATCGTTTAGCCCGTTGCGTTTAAAAGATCGCTACCATAACGCCGTCTTAGAAGTCGCCGAGAAGTTCTTCACCGGCCTTTGTTGCCAGCGACCCCCAGATGCCCCGCACAGATGGCGCTGCGGAACCTTGCGTTGGCGAAGACGCGGTCAGGTCACCCGTGTCGATGTTCTCACCGATAAACTTGACAGCCCCATCTGCGAACAGTGCGTGAACACCACCCGTGTGAGCGCTGGTTGCGGTCACGGCCGCGTGGCCGGAGTCAGCGTTGGTGTTGGAGCCGTTGTAGCAACTTGGTCCGTTCGGTGGAAACGTGGCAACGAACCCGTTTCTCTGGATCTGGCCGTCCCAAAGCGAATTACCGGATCTCGATTTGACGGTACCGCTGACGTACTTGTCGCCATCGATGTTTGCGTATGCCGCTGCAGGGGACTGCCAGCAGTTGATGCCACCCAGATCCCATTGAATAACCCGCTGAGTGCCGTTGGCCGCGACTTCGCCATTGTTTCGGCCTCGCACTCGCTCACTGATTGCCAGCGTGTTGCTGGTTCCATCGGTGATATCACGGATCTTGGTGGTTCTGCGTCGCATATAGATGCCGCGGGTATTTCCGGAATCCCGAACGCCTCGCGGAGAGTCACCCCAGCAGAACACGTAGTTGTTTCTTCGAACATTTTCAGCTGAGTAGCCATCCGATGGGCAAAGCATTTGCGGCAGTCTGACATTCCACGTACCCCAGCCAGCCCAGCCTTCACGACCGCCTGGAGGAACGTTTGATGGGCCGGTTCCGCCACCCGACTGAACTTCATCAAACAGGTTGGCTTCATCAAGATAAGGCATCAGCCCCATCCACCCACTTAACCGTTCGACGTTTCCGCGAGTCTGACCAAAATTTGTGTTGTTTTTGGTTGTTCCGCCTTTTCCATAGTTAAAACTTCCGTGCACATCATGGTAGTTTGCCATTGCAATGCCGATCTGCTTGAGATTGCTCTTGCACTGCGACCGTCGAGCGGCCTCGCGAGCCTGCTGCACTGCTGGCAGCAGCAGCGCGACCAGAATGGCGATGATCGCAATGACCACCAGTAGTTCGATCAGCGTAAATCCCCGTCTTGTGTAAGCCTTTCGCATTTCGCACCTCAATCTGAAAAAAGTAGATGAACAGAAAACCGTTGTCGGCTTTCGCAGAGGCGTCGCGAAATAAAATTCTCAAGCTCAAAGCAGACAACTCGACTTCCCTCAGGCATCAGGCAAAGACTGATTGTCCGGGATCAGGAGATGTTTCTTTGGCCAGAATTTCGCAATAAGAACAAGCTTGACCAGAACAAATTCACTTCTGGTATCGAACTAAGACGCAACGCCGGCTGCACAAAGTGTAGGCAGGGTAACAGACAGTTTTGGCTGATTCCAAGCCGGATTGTCATAAAATGCCGTCAAAACGAGAGCACAAACGCTGGGAATGCCGGCATCTGCGGCTAGAATTCGCGACTTGTCGTTGGGCTAAGGACGGGCACGAGCTTTATCTTAATATTTCGAGCAGTGTTCATTCTTGGACGAAACTGTTTTTTTGTTGGCATATTTTCAAGGGGACACAATGCAGACCTCGATTCGTAATTGTCTGATGTATGTCGCAGCGTTGAGCCTCGTCGTCGGGTGTGGAGGCGGAGGAGTTGAACGACCGGACCGGACTTCAGTTTCCGGCACAGTCACATTCGCAGGCGTGCCGGTTACCGATGCCCTCGTTGTTTTCTCACCTGCGGGTGAAGGTCGCGGGGCCACCGGAATCACAGACAGCAACGGAAATTTTGTGATGGGCACCTTCGAGAAGGCCGACGGCGCACTTCCTGGGGACTACATCGTGCTGGTTTCAAAACTGGAGCAACCGGAGTCATCTGTCGAAGTCGTCTCGGAGGATGATCCTGCCTACAACGGTGCACCGACTCGGGAGCAGGAGGAAACTGAAGCTAAGAACCTGCTACCGGTAGCTTTTTCAAAACGTGAAAGCTCAAATCTCACGGCGACCGTCGGTACTGAACCCATCGAAGGCCTGAAGTTCGATCTCGGCAGCTAAACGGACATACCACGACCCACCAGAGCATTCAGTGAGCGACTTCGCATCGCCCGCTGAATGCTTTTTGTTTTGATGCATGCTCGCGAGTCGCGTCTGTTTCTCGCTTTTGAATATCAGAACTCACGGAAGCGGAGCTGGTTTCAGCCCCTGTACAACGACGCAACGCCTGTCTGTTTCTGGAATGGTCATTTCGGATGTTGAGCCGTCTGGCCAGGCAACCCGGAGCTCGACGTCGTGTTCGGCCTGGTGTGTCGTCAACACTAGAATTCGCTGGTTTGATGCCTGGTAGCCGTCGCCGGCGGACAATTGATAGAACCGTTCTCTGTCGGAAAGTTGCAGCGAGACCACGGTTCCAATGGCGTCGCGATGAGATCCTGTCGCGACAAGTTTGACTGTTACCCCGTTTGCTTCTGATTCCGAGCGATTCGTGATCAGCGCTGCCGGCTCGCCGAGGTTGCTCACGACAAAATCCATTTTCCCGTCGCCGTTCCAATCCAGCTTCGCCAGCGAACGGCCACAGCGAGCAGATTTACTGAAGAAAAAGTCGTTGCCGTTACGAGACGTCGTTTCCTGGAATCGCCCCGTCCCGTCGTTCACGAAAAGTTGCGGGCGCATTCTGAAAGGACGACCAATTGCTTCGAAATCGTCGATGTCGCCGTTGACGACGACGATGTCCATGTCTCCGTCCAGATCGGCGTCGAAGGCCTGGGTGCCGAACCCGAGCATTCGAATGCTTGGTGCCTGAATCCCCGACTCCGCCGCAGCGTCGTAGAACGAGAGTTCGCCTCGGTTCTGGTAGAGAGCATTCGATTCGTTATAGAAGTTCGTCACAAAAAGATCTGGTTTACCATTGCCGATCAGATCAGCAGCCGCGATTCCCATGCAGGCTTGCGATTTGCCGTCCGCACTGAAAGCCAGCCCGGCCGACAGAGCTACATCAGAATAGTGCAGTTCATCACGCGTCGCTGAATCCTGATCCAGCAGATTGTTTCGCATCGAATCATTCGCGATGAACAGTTCGAGTTGAGGATCATTGTCAAAGTTAGCTGCAATAAGTCCGAGTCCTTTTCCGGTAATTGCATTGAGACCAGCGGCATCCTCGGCGCGAGTGAAGTTTCCGTCGCCCGTGCCGAGCAGCAGGCAATCTCTGGCCGGGTCAAATGCTTGTGGGGTACAGACTCGTGGTCCGGCAGCCGTGTTGCAGATTTGGCTTGTTGCTAAAGAGCCTTCGACGTAGTTGACGTCGTACAGGTCGGCGATTCCGTCCGAGTTCAAATCGGCGATCAGGCAACTCGTTGTCCAGGCTGGTTCGAGAGACAAGGCTGAGGAAGTTGATTCCGAGAACGTGCCGTCTCCGTTGTTCTTAAACAATCGATTCCGGCCAAAGTTAGCGACGTAAAGATCCGGAAAACCATCGCTGTCAAAGTCTCCAGCTGCCACGCCCTGACTGAACCCCAGCTCCAGAACCTTTGCACTGGTTGTCGCGTTGACGAAGCGGGCATGATCAACGTTGCGAAACAACTGGTCGGACCAGCTATCACTGCTGCCGACGGGCCAGTTTGTTCCCTGCGTGAAGTAAATGTCAGGGGCGCCGTCCAGGTCGAAGTCGAGAATTGCGACTCCGCCTCCGGTAAATTCGAACATTCGTCGCCCTTCGGTGTTGGGATCGGGGCTTTCGAAATATTGAAAGTCGACACCAGCCAATGCTGTCTCATCGATAAAGTGAAACCTGTCCTGAGGACTAACGGTGCGATCACCGCGAGTTTCCCACCAGCTTTCACGTCTGAAATTCTCATCCGATGCTCGGTCAAACTTTGCAATCGCCGCCTGCCAGTTTGCGGCAGCCTGGTCGAGCGTGTTTGAGGACTCGATGGGACCGATGCGAAGCCCGGCTGCATCCGCCACCTGAATCCACGCTTTCACCTCGGGCACCCTCTTGAGAATGCTCAACGTACTGATTACTTCGGGAATCGCTTTCGGTCGAGCGACCTCGTCGGTCATTAGTGAGGCGAGGGCTTCAAGCTGTTCCAACAGTTCGGCGCGGTGCAGCAACGCATTCCCGGCATCAGGGGCGGATGTGATCAGGTTTGCCCCTAACCGATAGATCGCCGGTTTAAAATCTGGATTGAGTCGAATTGCTTCCGCCAGGAAACGGTCCGCCTCATCGGTCCGCTGTTGTTGAGTGGCGACCTCGGCAAGCAGCGACCAGAACGCAGGTATCTTCAGGCATTGTGCTGGAGCTTCTGACAGAAGTTTTTGTAATTCCGCGTACGACGAGTGATCGCTGCTGTGCTGAAGGAGAAGCGACGCCAAAGAGACGATGGGTTCTGCGGCTTTGGGGCTGATCGCCAGGCCCTGCTGCCAAAGCCTTGTGGCTTCATCAGGGCGGCCTTGTCCGTTGGCAATGGCCGCCAGCCCGAATAGCGGTAACGGGTCTTCGGGGGCCGTGTTTCTGCAGAATTCAAGATAGTCGACCGCTGAATCAACTCGAGTAAGGTCAAGCAGCGACAGGAGAATCTGTGGGGCCGCCTGGCCGGCTTCGATCAGAAAATGCTGGTGACTCAACGCTTCGAACGGGCGACCGGTAAGCCTCAGGATCAAAACCATTCTCTGGTGGGAGAGAGCATGGCCCGAGGCTAGACGGAGCGTCTCCCTGTAGTGTTGCTCGGCAAGCGAAAGGTGCCCGGTCGTTCTCAGAATTTCGCCGGACGCGTACACGGCTGGAATCGCAAATTCAGGCTTGTCTTTTGAAACCTGCTGGTACCACGCCAGCGCCTTATTGAGCTCCTGTTGCCGAGTTGCGACTTCTCCAAGGATCAACGCCGCCTCTGCATGAACACCCGCGGCTTCAATCACCTGCTGGGCGGCGGCTTCAGCGGCGTCCCAGTCGTGCATTTTCAATGCCGCTCTTGCCGTTGCCAGCGCGTCGTCAATCTGTGCGTCGCCGTTTGGAAACCACCACAACACAACAATGGCGACGACAGCCACGATGCAGACCACAAGAAGCAATGATCGTCTTTGAACTGGCGATTGAATGATGCGAACCCGAAAACGTGGTGGCATGATGACGGTAAAATCGTACTCGCACTGAGGATGCCGGCTGCCTGATTGTTCTGCAACCGACAATTTCGAAACACGTTCGTCTCCTGACGAAGTCAAACCACGGCTCCGGGCAATGGTCAGCTTCTCAGTGGCTGTTTTCATCAGCACGCAAAAGGTCGGCCTGGCTCAACGTCTGGAAGTTCGCTGGTTATGAGACGCGAGGGGCAAATCGGAACCGGATCTCTAAGACCGTTACTGGCGGATTTCGCCCTGACGGAAGCCGGCAGTCGCCCTGGATTCTCGGTGCCGCTGACTTTTTCTGCTTTCGTGTTGCCACCATTCGAGAATAATCTGCCTCGTCATGTCATGAATTTCTGGATTCCCACAGAGCGACAAATTCAGCTGACGCGACATGGCATCACTTCCTCGCTATCGTCCAGCGTCCTGCCTCAGACTTTCCCGCCTTTGATTCCCAATTTCCGTTTAACAACTCAGTAAAGACGCTCAGATTCTCAGGAGAAAGATCAGTGGCTACATCGTCATCCGTCATTCAACGCTTGCGACAAAACGCCGTGAACCTGATGGTCAAAAATCAGGACGTCAAACAACTTGCGGACATCGTGGCCGAGTTGTGCATGGTCTGCGAAGATCAGCAGAAACGTCTCAATGAACTGACCGAAGAACTCGAAAAGCTGCGCGGCTCCGCCGTGTGATCGCGAGTGGATTTTCCGACGGCCCCGCTTGCTTCTTGCCTGTAGAAGCTTGCCTCTTGAGCATTCGCATTCTCAGGTCAAAAAATCACGCCGCTCGTGAGAGTTCAAAGACCGTAATTTCCGGTCGAACGTTGAGTCTGACTTTTCGAAGATACCCGAGTCCGCGATTCACGTAGAGCGTCCGGTTGCCCGGTAATTCGACCTGCCCGGCGATGTAATCACGGTTGCGAATCGGCAGAATCGGTGGTTTGCAGAACGGCAATCTAACTTGCCCACCATGCGTGTGGCCGGACAGAATCCATCCTCGATATTTTTCCCAGCCCGGCTGATCGACGAAGTCAGGGTTGTGACAAAGCATGACCGACGGTTGATCGGCGTTGCCTGACGACAATGTCTCGTCCAACTTGTGAGTCGGTCCCCAGAAGTCGTCAACGCCCAGCAGTCGTAGACCTTCAAACTCGACGGCAGTGTTTCTGAGCATCTGGATGCCGATTTCGTCGAGCTGTTCTGTCAACGAATCAGCCACCTGTCGATTCGCAAACCCGCCCCGCGAAGACCCGAAGTCATGATTCCCGGTAATCGCGACGGTCGCCAGCTTTCCCGGCTGCATATCCGCAAGCAATGCAACAGCTTCGTCAATCCGAGCAGGGCCGTCATACGAAACAAAGTCGCCGGTGATGGCTATAACGTCCGGCTCAAACGACGACACCAACTCCAGGCAGCTCCGCAGGTAATCGCGACTGACGATCGGCCCAACATGCAGATCACTGATCTGCACGATCGTCTTTCCGATGAGTGACTCAGGAAGATCGCGAAGCGGCATCGGCACACGAACGACTTCAACATTGTGCGGTGCTCCAAGAAATGCCCAAGCCCCTGTCGCGGTGCAGGCCGCAATGCCACCGAAAATACTTCCTTTGAGAAACTTTCGGCGGCTTGATAATTGACGGACAGGTTCTCGACGAGAGTCCACCTCAGTTATAGGTGATCGATTTGGAGTCTTCATCAAGCCTCAAACTTTCCCTGCTTTGCCCTGTCGGGTTTCTGCATGCCACGTCTTTGGTATAGTCAAATCTGATGCTGGTCGACCAGACCAGGTACCGTTTCGACAACTCGTCGTTACCTCGTCTGTCTGATAAAACTGGAGATGTCTTCCGTGAATCACTTTCAGTACAAGCTTTGCCGTTCCACATTTCTCATCGCGCTGACGTTCACGCTGACGAGCGTGGCGAACGCTGGAGACTGGACTCAATGGCGAGGCAATGACCGCAACGGAGTTGCCAGTGATTCTCCGAGTCTGGTCAACAGGATCCCGGAGGACGGACTCAAAGCAACCTGGATCAGCGAGCCGATCGGTTCCGGCAAGAACGAAGGCGGCTGGGGTTCGCCGGTCGTTGTGAACTTCCCTGGCGATAACGTGGCTGAGCAGCGTGTTTACCTCTTCACACATCGGCGGGTTCAGATTGCCGATCCGCCGAAGAAGAAGTTTCCCTGGCTTTCACCGGACAAACGAGTTGGTATGTCCGACGCGGAATACGCCGAGTACGAAGTGAAACGCCGCGACGAAGACGAAGCCATCGCCAAAGCATTCGTCTTCCGGGAAACGATCTACTGCCTGAATGCAGTCGACGGGAAAGAAATCTGGAAGAACGAAAACGACTCGGTCTACACAAGGTTTCCACAATCTGGATCTCCGACCGTTGTTGACGGACGGCTTTACATTCTCGGAGCCGGTGGTCACGTCCGCAGCGTCGACGCGTTGACAGGCAAGAGCATCTGGAAAGTTCGACTGCCGGTCGAATTCCGCGACGAGTTCTGGCAGTCGTCGTTTCTGATCGTCGACGACCTGGCCATCTTCCTGGCCGGGCATCTTTACGCCGTCAGCCTGGAGGACGGCAGTATTGTCTGGGAAGGCGACCCGAAGACAACCAGCGGCACGCACACCAGCCCCGTGCTGTGGCATCACGCCGGAGCGAACTTTGTCATCCTGAACGCGGGCGGCGGAACGACCATTTGTGTTGAAACCGCAACGGGCAGGGAAGTCTGGTCGGTGAAGTCTGAAGCCGGTCTGTCGACACCAGTCGTCTCGGGAGACCGCCTCATCACCTATTCAAACAGTCGGAAGAAAGGTATGCGCTGTTTCAAACTGTCGACCGACGGTGCCGAGGAACAATGGGTCTTTAACGGTTGCCAGGACAAAGGCAGCAGCCCGGTCGTCGTGGGAGATTTCGTCTACGTCCAGGGTGAAAAACGACTGGCTTGTGTGAACCTCGAAACAGGCGATGCCGAATGGATGACGACGCTTGACCTCGGCCAGCCACAATACACGTCGCTCGTCGCTGCCGATTCGAAAGTCTACTACGCCCTCGAAGGCGTGCTCTGCGTCGAAGCAACGCCCAAAGAGTTCCGCCCACTCTTCAACGCCAAAGTTGACGACGCTGGCCTGCTCAACACCGAAGACGCTTTGCGAGAACTCCACGGGATCAACGCCCTGGCCAAAGAAAACCAGGGCCAGGCCGAGAAACTCTACCAGTCAAAAATCGGCAAACACGGCCCCCTTCAATGCGCGACCCCCGCCATCGCCGACGGCAAAATCTACGTCCGCCTGAAAAACGCCTTGGCGTGTTACGATTTGCGAGCGGCACATCGGGATTAGCGGGGCGGCTCCCAGAAGATTTCCGGTTTCAGGTCGGCTCGCAGGTAGAGTGGGTGTTTGGGACGTCCGGCTTTGGTTTTCCCGAGGCAATGGACGGGGCGGTTGAGGACATGGCAGATTCGTTGCTCGCGATCCACGGTGCAGTGAGTTCCCCAGGCAGCGACGATCAGGCCGACCTTCGAGCCCCAATGAGCAAACGCTTTATCGTTGCCGGGGCCGACGGGTTTTGGTTCGGCTTTCATGACTTTCGGGTCGGTCGCGCGGAAGCCATAGGCGTTCATCATGAGCAGGCCGGTAAAGCCCCAGTCTTTCGCAAAGCGGATGCAGCGTCGGACGGTCGGGTCGTTGTTTGTTTCATCGGCGGTTGACGGGTTGAGGCCGATGAACATGCACTGGTTTAATTCGCTCTCGAAGTTCCAGCGGCGCCACAGCGTGTAGCGATATTTTCGGCATCGCGAGAATTCTGCTCCGTCACATTTTTCGATGTCGATCACGTCTGCTCCGTCAGAAAGTTTTCGGTTGGCTTCAGCATAATTGCGTTCTTGTAGCACAGTTAAAGTTGTCTTTACCATTCCCGCCGCATGCGGACTACGTGATGACAAATCGGCAGCGGAATCCGGAGATGTCTGCGCGTCGTCAGATCACGTCTTCCGGGGTGGATCGTTTTAAATGCAAAGTCGCGACGTCGCTGGCTGGTGTGAAATGGAGCAGGCCATCATGGATCATTCGGCGTAGGCACAGATGGGTTACCGTCAGTAAGATGGCGCCTTTGATCGTTCGTCCTGTTAGTTTCATTCCTCGCTATTTTCACCACTTGAACCGTCATGCCTCAGTCGCTTCAGGAATACGCAGTCTGGTTGAGCCGGCGCGACGATCTTATCTGGCCAAAAGTGCCGGATGTTGTCCCGGTTGCCGCAAAAGCTCATGACAAGCCGCTCGCCGGGATCAAGGCAGTCGTCTGGAACCTCTACGGGACGCTGCTGCGTGTCACTGATGGCGAACTGCTGCTCAGCCATCATCTTGAGCTGCGGATGCAGGTCGCTCTGGAAAAGACGATCAGCGAGTTCAACATGTGGAACAGCATGACTCGCAAGCCGGGAGCCCCTTGGGAATACGTCCTGCCTAAATATCGCGCCGCACTGGAAGACATCGAGCTGACGGCGAAGGTTGCTCCGGGGGACTTCGGACATGCCAACGGTTCGGCGGCCTGGAGGCGGATTCTGGATATGCTCGGGCAAAAAGAATACCAGTACGACAAAGAATTCTACGGTAGTCTCGACCAGCTGTCCGAGAAGATCGCCTACTTCTTCCAGTTGTGTCTGCAGGGAGTCGAGGCGGCTCCCAACGCTGCTGCGGCGTTAATTGCCGTCAGTCAGAGCGGGCTGGTGCAGGGGTTGTTGACGGATGCTCAGCCGTTCTCGCTGATTCAGGCGTTGCGGGCCTTTGGAGAGCAGACTAAATTGCCGCCGCTCAACCAATTGTTCGATCCAGCCTGTCTGGTTCTTTCGTGTCAGGTGGGGGTGCGAAAACCTTCACCCACGCTTTATGAGACCTGCCTGCAGCGTTTTGCTGAGAAGGGTCTTGAACCGAGTGAGATTCTGTACGTCGGAAATCGACTGCAGAGTGATCTGGCGGTTGCCAAACGGCTTGGCATGAAGACGGCATTGTATGTTGGCGACAAACTGAGTCTGAAAGCCAGTTCGACCGAGATCAATCACAAAGAACTCCGGCCCAAACGACTGATGACCGATCTGAAACAGATCACCAACATCGTTGGGCGGTGATGGGAATTGGATTGCTGACCAGGCCATTCGTCGGCGTCTTTGTCGAGTCGTCATTGACTGAAACGATTTAAATTCTGACAAGATCGCGGATCACGGAGAAGTTCTCATGCGTCCCCAGCAGATTTACGAACTGGACGATCTGGAGCTGGATTTTGATAACCCGCTTCACGACCTTCAGGAGATCCGCAAGGTTAATCCGCAGCGGCATGAGATGGAGCAATTGACCGGGATTCTCCATATAGACCGCGAGAAACAACAGATCGTCGGTTTTAAAGATGTCACGGAACAGGAGTTCTGGATCCAGGGACATATGCCCGGTTTTCCTCTGATGCCTGGCGTCGTGCTCTGTGAATGTGCGGCTCAACTGGCTGGCTTCTACGCTCGCAAATTCAAAATCCTCGGCGGAGATTTTCTCGGCTTCGGTGGGATGAGCGAAGTTCGATTTCGATCGCCAGTGTTTCCAGGCTCGCGGCTGGTGCTGATGGCTCGAGTCGACCGCGTACGGGCCGGTCGTCGAGCAGAATTTTCGTTCCAGGGTTACGTCGAAGGAAAAATGGTGTTCAGCGGCAACATGATCGGAGTTCCGATCAACCGCGACCAGGACATTTCCTGAGCCACGTTCGCCTTCGAAGTCCCGCTCGACGACAAGTTGCCTGGCGGAGCCCCTTTTTGATACGTCAATGCGCCGGCACGACGGTTTCGTCGGCGCATAGAAAAACCCCAGCGACAGGCCCGATAATCGCCGGGGTTTGAAAAGTAGAATTGAACCTGTATTTCGACGGTCGGTCGCTGCCGGCTCGAGGGGCACTTTATCCAGCGAGGGCAGTCGTGAAGAGTGCCCGCTCGAGCTGACAGACAGGACCGGTCCCACGGTCACCACAAGGGTGCTTACGTTTTCCGAAACGAGGGCATCAATCTCGGGAAACATTCCGCAGGTTGAGAAGAGCAATGTCTCAGCAGAGCTGATTCAGTACCTCCCTACCTTCTATTTCGAAATCTGCGCGATTTGCGGCACGATATTCTGGAAAAATTTGCCCGTTTTCTGTAAGTCATTATTTATAAGCGTGTTATGAAACGTCGAATCCGACGTTTTCTGCTCCGGAAACTGAACAAATCAGGATTTCTTATGCGAATTGTGACCTTTGGCGAAGTCATGCTGCGGCTTGCTCCGGAAGATTCAATGCGTCTGCGGCAGGTCATGCCTGGCCGTCTGGAAGCAACTTTCGGGGGAGGAGAACTGAATGTCGCCGTTTCGCTGGCGTATCAGGGCGGCGAATCTTCGTTCTTGACGGCTTCACCAGACAATCCGATTACGGACGCTCTTGTGCAGGAAATGCGGAAACTGGGCGTCGACGACAGTCTTATCCAAAGAACCAGCAAGGGTCGGTTCGGAATCTACTTTGTCGAAACTGGGGCCAACCAGCGCGGCGGAACGGTCGTCTACGATCGCAGCGATTCATCGATCGCTCTGGCCGGAGCGGACACTTTTGATTTTGCGGCTGCGTTCGACGGAGCTGGCTGGTTTCACATTACGGGCATTACTCCGGCAATCAGTCGGTCTGCTGCTGAAGCGGCGCTCGCATCGGTGCAGGCCGCGAAGGCTCAGGGCCTGACCGTTTCGTGCGACCTGAATTTTCGGAAGAAACTCTGGAAGTGGGACGCGGAGCGGAAGCCGGTTGAACTCGCACGAGCAACGATGGCTGACCTGGTCAAACACATTGACGTGGTGATCGCTAACGAGGAAGACGCTGATCTCTGTCTGGGTATTTCCGACGACGCTTCCGACGTCGAGTCCGGGCAGATCGACACGGCAGGCTACATCCGAGTCGCGCGGCGAGTCGTTGAACAATTCCCGAATGTGTCGAAAGTTGCCATCACCCTCCGCGAAAGCATTTCGGCCAGTCACAACAACTGGGGAGCGATGCTGTTTGACTCGGCGACCGACGCCGCTCACTTCGCGCCGCTCGACAGCTCCGGCAATTACTTGCCGTACGAGATCCGCAACATTGTCGACCGTGTCGGCGCAGGCGACTCGTTTGCCGGTGGACTGATTTTCGCTCTGACGACTCCGGAACTTGCGGAGCCATCAACGGCCATCCGATACGCCGTTGCGGCAAGCTGCCTGAAACACAGCATCAAGGGCGATTTCAATTATTCGACCCGTTCGGAAATTGAATCGCTGATGGGTGGCAGCGGCTCAGGACGCGTGCAGCGGTAGATGCTGCGTCGACTTATTCCGACGAGGTAATCTCTGCCGAGCGACCTGTCGAGTTCTAACGGCTGTTCGGTCCTCACGAGTGTTATGCGCGAAGACCTGCGCGCGATCCGCAGCTTTTGCGGAGCCGTTTCGTGTGACACGGAGTTCTTTGGAAGGTGCTGATGCGAGTGGAAATTTTTTGAAGGGCGGAATCGCGGGTGTATGTTCAAGGCATCCAGACACCCCTTTCAAGTTCCCACCTTACTTTCGGAGAGGCTCCCATGAAACGTTTTGCTGCTGTGTTGTTGACTGCTGCTGTTCTGTCCTTCCAACTGGCTCCGGTTAGTGCTGGAGATTGCGGTTGCCCATCTGGCTTCAAACTTCCGAAGCTCGATCTTCCCAAGCTTTGCATGCCGAAAATGGACCTGCCAAAGCTTCGTATGCCGAAGCTTGACCTGTGCTCGCTGAAGCCATCGTGTGCCGCTCCGGCGGCGAAATGTTGCACCGCGAAACCAAGCTGCGCCGCTCCGGCAGCTTGTGCTCCGGCCTGTGCACCGAAGGCTCCGTCATGTTGTGCACCATCGGCGTGCGCTCCGGCTTGTGGACCAGCCTGTGCTCCAAAAGCGCCGAGCTGTGCCGCTCCAGCTTCGGCACCGTGCCCTCCAGGATGCGCCGCTCCGGCAGCACCGTACGCTCCTGCCGCTCCGACAGAAGCGGCTCCTGCACCAGCTCCAGCCCCACCGGCTGAGTAGTCACCTTCTGCTGCTGAATAGTCTGCGTAACACATGCTGCGTCACGGAAGAATCTGAAATCTGAAATCGAACAAAGCCCGGTGTCCTGACGGAGACCGGGCTTGTTTGTTTTCATACCTGGTCGAGATGCTCACTCTTCCCCACCGTCATCGTTCGCCGGATGAGCTGTTGCTTAACTTTCCTTGTCAGCATGGGTATTCTCAATCGTCAGTTCCGGCCAGAGCAGGATCGACATCAGGTGCCGTTCTGAAGCGTTTTATAGCGGTATTTCCTGCTCGAACCGGGTAAGCAACGACCGCCGACAGGATTCGGCGGGGATGGCCGGAAATCAGCTTCGGTTGCAGACAACGGACGAAATTCAGGATGCCGTTATCCCCGAACGGTCATGTTTGGTCTGAGGTCGTTCGGGCTTTGCCGGAATCGGTCGATGTGGACGTGTCCGACTGGCGTTGAGACGGCCGGGCCGAAACCGCAGACGCTTTGAATCTCACTCTGAGGATTGCGTGATGAAGTTGCGAGGAGTTTCAACTCTGATCATTCTGATCGGGCTGGCGTTGTCGACGCTGGTGATGGACACGGCGTCTGCTCAGGAAACCGAAGCCGCGACACGACAGTTTGCCGCCGCCGTCGGATTTCAGAATCAGAAGTTGTACGACCTGGCCGCCGACGAGTGGCAGATTTTCCTGCAGAAGTTTCCGGACGATCCGAGACAGGACAAAGCTCAGCATTACCTGGGCACCTGCCTGCTTCAGGAAAAAAAGTACGATCCGGCCATTAAAGCGTTTAGCACGGTGGTGGCCAGGTTTCCGAAGTTTGAACAGCTCGATCAGTCGATGGTCAACCTTGGAATCGCGCAGTACGGATTGGCTCAGGCTTCTGAAAAAAACGCTGACTTTGCGAAGGCAGAACAGACGCTGCGAGCGTTCCAGGAGAAGTTTCCCCGCAGCCCGCTGGTTCCTCGCGCGTTGTACTACCGCGGCGAAAGTCTTTATCAACAGAAACAGCTCGACAGCGCTGCGGCGGCCTATGCCGAGTTGCTGCAAAAGTTTCCGCAGGACGAACTGGCTGCCGATGCGACGTACGCCCTGGGAGTCACTCAGGAATCGCTGAAGCAAACGGACAAAGCGGGAGAGACGTTCGCCAGTTTCTCGAAGCGTTTTCCGAACAGTCCGCTGATCACCGAAGTCAAAATGCGACAGGCCGAGATGCTGTTCGAAACGGGCGACTTTGTGAAGGCGAGACCGATCTTCGAACAGGTCAGCGCTGAAAAAGATTTCCACCTGGCGGACGTCGCGATGCTGAGGTCGGCTCGGTGTCTGTACGAAGAGAAAGACTACGAGGAATCCGCGAAACTTTACTGGCGAGTGCCACGCGAGTTTCAGGGCACCAAACATTACAGCGCTGCCGTACTGGCTGGAGCAAAGTGCTATTTCCTGGTCGATAAGTACGCGCTCGCTCGGTCGGGGCTCGAGCTCGTTGTTAAGAAGAATGGCCCGGAAGCGGCCGAAGCGTTGCAGTGGATGGCCCGTTCGTACATGAAAGAGGATCAGCCGCAACGGGCACTTGACCTGTTGAACAGCGGGGCGAGCAAATTTCGAAACAGCCCGACGTACCCATTTCTGCTGCTCGCAAAGATCGATGCCGAGTACGAAGTCGCGACCGATCGAAGCTCAACGATCGCTCAGTATGCGAGCTTCGCAAAGACATACCCGACCCACGAACTGGCTCCACAGGCTCAGTACACGGCGGCGCTGACGGCGCTCGACGTAGAAGATTACAGCAGCGCGAAACAGCACAGCGACGAATTTCTTTCGCAGTTTCCGAACGATCGTCTGGCGGCGGACGTCCTGTTCGTTGCAGCCGAAAGCCGATTACTGCAGGAAGATTTTTCCGGAGCTGAGCAGCGGTATCAGCAGTTTCTGGCGAAAGCTCCCGAACATGCCAGCGCTCCACGCGCGAAAGTTCGGCAGGCACTGGCCATGCACATGGCCGGAAAATATGCGAACGCGATTTCGTCTCTTGAAGAGGCGATGGGATCGTTGGCCGACCCGACTCTGAAAAGCGAAGCTCAGGCGTTGATTGGTCGCGGCCTTTTCGCTCAGGACAAGTTTGACCAGGCAGCGGCCTCGCTGGAAAAGGCGCTGACGACAAAGCCCGACGCCGAGCAGTCTGACGAAACAATGCTGGTCCTGGCCGACGCATATCGGCAGCTTGGTCGACAGTCAGACTCGACCAAGCTGCTGAAGAAAGTCGTGCAGCAGTTTCCGAAAAGCCGGCGGTTGGACGAGGCCGTGTTCCGACTCGGCGAAGCCGCTTACGAGCAGGGCAAATACGACGAAGCCATCACTCAGTATTCCACAGTCGTGCAACGCTGGCCCGCCGGGCAGTTTGCTGCGCACGCTCAATACGGCCTCGGGTGGACGCTGTTCAATTCACAGGAGTTTGTCCGCTCGATCGAGGCTATGTCTACATTGCTCGAAAAGTTTGGAGCCTCCGAAGTTGCTCCAAAAGGTTACTACGTCCGAGCGATGGCCAACTATCAGATCGGCGAGTTACAGGCCGTGCTCAACGACGTGCAGGCTTACCTCCGTACGAACCCGAAGCTGAACGATACTCAGGACGCGAAGTATGTTCGAGGTTTGGCGCTGGCAGGGCTCGGCAGGTTCGAAGAGGCCGCGACTGAGTACCAGGCAATTCTGCTGGCGGCTCCCAATTACGCAGCAGCCGACAAGGTTGCTTACGAACTCGCGTGGGCGAACGTCGAACTGGGGCGACAGGCTGATTCAATCGCCGCGTTTCAGAAGTTAGCCAGTCAGTACCCGAACAGTCCGCTGGCGGCGGAAAGCCTCTTCCGCGTTGGCGAGTCGTGGTACGAATCTGGAGATTTCGGCAAAGCCGGCCCCGCCTACAAAGCCGCCTTTGAGAAAGCCGGTAAGACTGCGATTGGCGAGAACGCTCTGCACAAACTTGGCTGGAGTCATCTTAAAGCCGAGCAGTTTGCCGAGGCCGGCAACGGATTTGCCGAACAACTGGCAGCATTCCCGAACGGCGAACTGGCTGGCGACGCGACGTTCCTGCAGGGCGAATGCTGGTTCAAGCAGCAAAGGTGGGAAGCCGCTTTGCCGTGGTACGAAAAAGTAATTGCCTCGAAGAATCCTCAGTACTACGCCCTTTCGCTTTTTCGCACGGGCGAGTGTGCCGGCAAGCTGGAGAGCTGGAAGAAGAGCCAGCAGATTCACGAACAGGTACTTGCTGAGTTTCCGGATTTTGAACTGCGAGCCGAAGCTCGATACGGAATCGGCTGGTCCATGCAGCAGCAGGGGCGGCTCGAAGATGCCGTCGCGCAGTACGAAAAGGTGACGGAGGAAACTCAGACCGAGACTGCCGCGAAGGCTCGTTTCATGATTGGCGAGTGCTTCTTCGCGAAAAAAGAACACAAAGAAGCGACGCGGCATTTCCTGAAGGCAGCCTATTCGTACGGTCACAAAGAGTGGTCACCGATGGCGTTCTTCGAGGCGGCCAGGTGTTTCGAAGTTCTGCGCGATACGACTCAGGCGAAGACCTGCTATCAGCAGATTGTTGAAAAGTACGGAGGTCATTCCAAAGCTCGTGACGCCCAGCGCCGGCTCACAGCACTTGGTGAATGAAATACGAATATGAGAAGGGTGGCCCAGCCATTCTGGTTGAGTCACCCACTGACAACGGCTTGGAAACGAGAGACAGAATGTCATTGATTGATTCAGACAAGACGTCGCGAAACCGCCTTCGCCTGCTGGTACTGGCGTCTGGCTTGATGTTTGCGCTGATGCCGCTGCTGGGTCAGGCTCAGGACGGTGCTGCGCAGTCCGAACCAGCAGTTGTTGAAGCGGGTGCCGGTACGGCGATGCCATCGTTGTGGGATCTGGCGGTCCAGGGGGGGCTGTTCATGATTCCGATCGGGCTGGCCTCGATCGTCGTCGTCGCCTTCACGCTGGAACGGATCATCGGCCTGCGACTCAGCAAGGTGATGCCTTCGGAACTTCTGGTCGACCTGCGAAAACTCAACGCAGGAAACGGCATCGATCCGCGAGAAGCGTACGGCATTTGTAAGAGACATCCATCGCCGCTGGCGAATGCTGTTCAGGCAGCGGTGCTGAAAGTTGGCCGGCCTCACGCTGAGCTGGAGAAGTCGGTTGAAGACGCGGTTGCTCGTGAGTCCGCTGACATGTCCCGAAACTTTCGACCGATCAACGTTGTGGCCACAATCGCTCCTCTACTGGGGCTGATCGGGACCGTGCAGGGGATGATTCAAGCTTTCATGGTTATCAGCTCGACGACCTCGACCGGTTCAGCGAAGGCGCAGGAACTTGCTCACGGAATTTACACCGCGCTGGTGACGACCTTTGCCGGTCTGGTCGTGGCGGTGGTTGCCGTTCTGCTGGCGAATTTTCTGGAAGGTCGACTTGATCGAATCCTCCGCTCGATGGAAGAGTTGTTTCTCGACCTGATTCCGCAGTTCGAACGCTACGAAGGAAAACTCAGAGTTGCGAGAACTCAGAGCGACGAATCCGGCGATTCGGGAGTCCTGCTGAAGAGTCTTGCCCGAAAGACGCCAGCGAAGACCGGGAGTGAGACTCAATTCGGCTCGGGAGACGAACCGGTCAGCGCCGGCGCCCGGCCTCGCAGTTTGTGGGGCGTAATGGGCGAGCCAGAAAACTCGTAGGTCAGATTCTGCCTGACGGAGTTCGTTGATTGCAGAATCAAACGAAGAGCCAGCTTCAAAACGAAACGTCAATCTCAACCTCAACAATTCAAAACAACAAACGTCGTCAGGCAGAGCTTGACCTGCGAAAACTGATTTCGGACCAGACTCATGCAGTTTCAACAGAAGAAAACCGACGACAAACGGCGTCTGGATATGACGCCGATGATCGACTGCGTCTTTCAGTTGTTGCTGTTTTTTCTGGTGGCCAGCCATTTCGAAGAGCAGGCACGCATGACCGGCGAAGGCGAACTGGACGCCAACCTTCCTGAAGCAGCGGCGGCGATGCCAATGGTCATGCGACCGCGCGAGCTGATCGTCAATATCGACAGCCAGGGACAGTTCTTCGTCAGCGGGGAACGTCAGTCTGAGCCTCAGTTAGGCACTCTGCTGAGGCGTTCGCAGGTCGACAATCCAGGGAACCAGTCAGTAGTCATTCGCGGAGACGAATCTGCCGACTGGAAATACATCGCTCGCGTGATGAGCCTTTGCAACCAGGCTCAGATCAGCGACTACCGAGTGGCCGTGGTGCCGGAAGACGAAGCGGCATCAGGAAATTAGCTGCTCACCGGGCAGCATGGAGAATTTCAGTGGCAAGCCTTCTGCGGATGTCCGAACAAGAGCTGGCGAAACATGTCGCCGGTCAGGGCTTCCGCGCGTACGGTGCCGTCAGCATGGCGACACTCGCGACGGTGCTGGCGTTTCTTGGCATGGCTTCGCGACAGGCAATGGGCGAGCCAGTGCCTGTCCTGCCAGGAGCGGGCAGCACCGCCGGGCAGGTTGGCTGGGCCGTGACGCTTGGGCTGATGATGCTGGCCGCCTGGTGGCTGGCCCGCAACGTCGTCATGAAGCGGCTTCAAACGACGGTTGTCATCAGCCTGCTGCTGCACCTGATCCTGTGCGTCGTTTTTCAGAAGCTGCACGCCAACTTTCCGCTGGTCAACGTCGCCGAGGCAGAAGAGGGTGAAGCTTCGTCGCTGTCCGAAGTTTCGTTGCCGGATTACGGAGGTATGGAAGCAACGGACGCACAGACTCCGGAATGGGAAGCAACGACCGAAAACGCCGTGACCGAAGCTCGCATGGAAGAGGTGCAGCGACAGGTCAACGCAGTGGAAGTTTCGAACGAGCAGGAGCGGGCGGAAGTTGAGCGGCAGCAGAAGATCGATCGCGCCGAACAAATGCAGCGTCAGGAAGTCGACGTTCGGCAACGCGAAATGGCTGCCGAAATGCAGCGGCAGGCCGCCGCGCAACAGGCCGCCGCGCAGGCCGAATCTGCTCCGGAAGTAACGACGCAGGCAGCAGCGGAGGCCGAACTGCAGGCTCGCGCCGAAGCTCAACGAGCCGAAAGCAGCGTGCAGAATTCCGAACGGGAGCGGACGGAAGTCGAAACTCAATCCGATCCACGAGTGAGAGCCCAGCGGGTCGAGTCTCAGCGAGCGGAAATGACTCCTGAACAGCGGAACGTTGCAACTGCCGCGCGACAGGCAATCGCTGCACAGGCCGTCGAAGTTGCTGCGGCGAACCCGGTGGAAGTCGCGACGGCGGATTCGGCGCAGGCGACAGCTCGTGAACGGGAAATAGAAGTGCAGCGGCAGTCTGAGAACAGCCTGACCGAACAGCAGCGACGAATGGAAAACTCACCGGCTACTTCAGCAGCGGTCACTGTTGCCAGTGCCGCAACCGGCAGCCTTTCGTCAACAGAGCGATCGCCAGCAAACACGGCTCCGGCCAGCGGTGGCGCGGCAACCCAACAGCGAAGTATCAGCAGCGCGGCGGGAGCGTTGCCTTCGGCAGAAGCGGCGGCTCAGTCTGTCGAGGTCGCCAGCGTTGCCGGAGCCAGCTCGCCAACACTCAATGCGACGGCTTCTTCGACGGTGGCGACGCGCGGTGCAACGGGCAGCGTTCCTGTCGGAGCCGCTCAAACCGGCGGCGGTGCAGTTTCTGGAGCAAGTGCCACTTCGACAGTTGCAGCGCTCGGAGCCGGAACAATCGGGCGACAGAGCTCGACCGGATCTGGTCAGCCGCAGCTTGGGGAAGCAGTCAGCTCGCCCGTGGCCAACGGAGCTGGGCGAACCGGGCAGCGTCAGGCGCCAGAGGGTGGCGGAGGAACTCGCGCCGGCGAAGTGACCGTTGCCTCGGTCGGGGCCAGTCGCGCATCGGGTAACGCGGTGCTCGCTTCCGGCCCGAGTGCGTCGTCGGTTCAACGCGCCACCAGTGAGATTTCCGGCGAGCTTTCGACATCCGAAGGAGCAGGCACCGGAGGCGGTGTAGCTTCGTCCGCCGCCCGCGAGATGTCTGTTCGCGGAACCGGATCGGGGCGTGGCACAGTCGGCCTGGCGGCGGGTGGAGCATCTGAGCCAACGGCCAGACTCGGTCGCAATGCCGGCTTCTCGGCGGAAGGAACATCCCGTTTGCCGGCGGGACGATCGATAATGGCCGCCGAACTGGCACCGGGATCGGAACTGGCAGAGCAGGGGGGAGCGCTGGTGATCGCTGGGCCGCAGGCTCCGGCCAGCTTCGGTGCAGGCCGGATCGGTCTGGAGCGTGGCGGACTGAGTGGTCCTCGAACAACAACGATCGGACGAAGCACAGCCGGGTTGCCGGGCACGAGTCGTTCGACAGGAATTGGGGGAAGCCGGTCGTCACTGCCGATTTCAGGCGGTGGAAACAGCGGGTTAACTCGGGTTCGTTTGACAGGAGATGGTCGCCCCACCCTGGCGTCTGCTTCCGAAATTGCCGGGCTGGTCAAGAGGAGCACGCCGGGGCCAGGTGCTGTGCAGAGTGGGCCCATCAGTGCAGGATTCTCGATGCGACGTCCGGACGTCCGTCGCGAAGCCGTGCGGAAACTCGGCGGCAATGATGCTTCTGAACAGGCGGTCGAACGCGGTCTGAAGTGGCTCGCCGATCATCAGTTTGCAGCCGGCAACTGGAGCATTCACGAACTCAACTGCAAAGACCACTCATGCCTCGGGCATGGGAGCTTTCAGGCAGACACTGCCGCGACCGGACTGGCGATGCTGGCGTTTCTCGGAGCCGGACATTCGCATCGCTCGGGTGAGTATCAGGATGAAGTCGGCCGCGGCCTGAAGTGGCTCGTTCAACGCCAGAAAGCCGACGGCGACCTGTTCGTTGAAGGTTCGGAACTGGTCTGGCTCTACAGTCACGGCATGGCGGCAATCGCGTTGTGCGAAGCGTATGGCATGACCAAAGATCCGGCGTTAAAAGACCCGGCGCAGCGGTCGCTGGACTTCATCGTCGCCGCGCAGCATCCCGAGTTCGGTGGCTGGCGATATCGTCCAAAGTTTGAATCAGACACTTCCGTTTCAGGCTGGCAGTTGATGGCCCTGAAGAGTGGTCAGATGGCTGGTCTGGCCGTTCCGAAATCTGCTTACGATGGTGTTTCCCGATGGTTGAACTCGGTTGAAAGCAAGTCGTCGTCCGGTCGCTTCGCTTATCACCCGACTCAGAGCGATTCGCTGGCGATGACAGCCGAAGGTCTGCTCATGCGGCAGTATCTGGGAGCCGGCAGGTCTGACACATCGCTCATCGCGGGAGCGAGCTACCTGAAGCAGTACCTGCCCCGGCTGGAAGAACGTGACACCTACTACTGGTACTACGCTACGCAGGTCATGTTCCACATGCAGGGTGAACACTGGTCGGAATGGAATGCAAAGATTCGCGACCTGCTGGTCGACTCGCAGGAGAAAGGCGCCGGCTCGGCGGGAAGCTGGGCTCCGGAGACTCCGACGAAATCCAAGTGGGGCGAGGCCGGCGGTCGCCACTACCTGACATGCCTCAACCTGCTGATGCTTGAAGTCTACTACCGCCACCTTCCGCTCTACATCGAAGTCAACGTGGAAGACTGAGACTCCCCTGCATGCTTTGCGGCAAATGCTGGCACGCTGTTCATCATCCACGACCACCAGCGTCATACACCCTCAACCGTGCCGACAACCGGAAGTGGATTCCGTACTAAATGCCGTGTTCAGCGAAGAAGACATTCGCGCCGATAAGCCAGTCACAAACAAAGTGCGCCTTCATCAGCTCATGACACAACTTCAGTCCCCAGACGATGAGTCGAGAGCAGCGGAAAGATGAAGTTCGAACCATTAACTGTGGTCGCCGCACTGCGGAGTCGCCGAGAAAAAAAAAGACCTGATCATTTGGTCCTTTCGTGCCAATTAAGGTACACTTTAAAAATTGGATTGGGTCCCAAGAATACTCATCCTCAATCAATCTTCCCGCATACGAAAAGTGCCTATGTCCGCCAGCGATGACCAACCGCCAGTTGCTGAAACTGTCGAGAATGACGAACTTCCCGAACAAGTGAAGTTAGCAGAGGCGCAGATCGTCGAGCAGTCCAAGCGAATCGAATACTACCTAACGGATTACTCGGTCGAGTTGTTGGCGATGAAGATGGGTAACAAGCAGTTTGTTATCCCCGCGTATCAACGTGACGACACGTGGGAGGACGACAGAAAGTCTCGGTTTATCGAGTCACTGCTGATGGGCCTCCCCATTCCGTTCCTATTCTTTTGGGAAAAGAGTGACGGGAAACTGGAAGTAGTGGATGGCTCGCAGCGTTTGAGAACAATTTCGCAATTTCTCAACAGCAATCTGGTGATAGGTGAACTGACGCAACTCACCGAGTTGGCGGGGCTGAGGTTTCGCGATTTGCCAGAGTCTCGCCAACTGAAGATTAAAAACCGCAGCATTCGCGGGATCATCTTAAATGAGCATGCAGATGAACAGGCACGGTTCGACATCTTCGAGCGCATCAACACGGGCAGCAAGATAGCCAACAAGGCTGAAGTCCGTCGGGGCGCATTGGCAGGACCGTTCTTGGACTTGGTTATCAAGCTCGCGAAAGACGAACTTTTTACCAAGCTGGCCCCAGTGCCCAAGAAGGGGGTGAGCCTTCGCAAACGCGAAGAAATGGTAACTCGGTTTTTCGCGTACGTGGATTTGTATTTGAGCGACTTCAAAGACTATCACGATCGCCCGGCAGAGTATCTTTTTGACTATGCGAAAACTAAGAACAAAGAGCTTGAGGACACAAAACGAACCAAAGACTTCGAGAAACGCTTCCATGAAACGATGAAGTTCATCGAGAAAGCATTCCCTTACGGTTTTCGCAAATCTGCCACCGCTACCGAGACTTACTACACACGTTTTGAATCACTCGCAGTCGGTAGTCGTTTGGCACTTGATCAAAATCCCAGCTTGAAGAAAAATCCGCCAGATGTTGGTAGTTGGATCTCTGGCAATCAATTCAAGGAGTACAGCAAGTCTGGAAGTTCCAACGTAAAACGTCGCATGAAAGACCGTCTTGAGTTTGTCCGCGACAGACTCTTGGAAGGGTGACATGGATACTACTCCTTTTGAAGACCGAGTTGCTGAAATCGAAAACTATATCAGCTTGCTGCAGGCCGTAGAGTTGGATGCACAGTCTGGGCCGCCGGAGATCGGTAGCTCAGCAATAACGACTTGCCAACAGCGGATGCTGTATTCGTCGGTGTACTTGCACCTCTACAACCTCGTCGAAGCGACAGCGACATGGTGCACATCTGCGGTTGCAGAAGCGACAGCAAACGGAGGCTTGTGGAATGTGGGCCAGCTCGATTCAACCATTCGGCGGGAGTGGGTTCGCACAAACCTGCGAACACATACTGACCTGAATCCAACCAATCGGCTCAATTGCGCATTCGAAGTCTTCGAAGGTATTCTCAATGGCGACCCAATTGGACAGTGGGGCATTGAACAAGGAGGTGGAGGAAACTGGGACGATGGAGCAATCGAGGACGTTAGCGAACGAGTTGGGTGCGTCTTGACGATCACGGCTGCAATCTATAACGCCGCTAAACGTCCGTTTCGAAATGACAAGAACGCCCTTCAGTACGTGAAGGACCTTCGAAACAAACTGGCCCATGGATCGATTTCATTTGAGCAGTCTGGTGAAAACGTCACCGTTCAGGACTTAATTGATTTAAAAAACCGAACCGTTGACTATCTCCGAGAAGTCGTTCAGTCTTTTAAAAACTACATCGACGGATTCATGTATTTGGATTCAACGGTCCGCCCGCTACCGGGAGGTTCGGCATGATTTCTTGCGTCGATTTGTTTTGTGGTGTTGGTGGTCTTACGCATGGGCTAGAAAAAGCGGGCATCAACGTGGTTGCTGGCTTTGACACTGATTTGCTATGCCGTTTCGCATTTGAATCTAACAACACTGCCGAATTCGTCCCTCAAGATGTTGCGGAGTTGTGCGGCAACGACATCCGCAAGTTGTGGGGCAAAGCCGCGACGACGTTACTGGCTGGCTGTGCTCCGTGTCAGCCGTTCTCAACCTACAGCCGAGCCAGTCGCAAATCGAAGCCGGACGAAAAATGGGAGTTGGTGCGTCACTTCTCTCGGTTGGTTGAAGAAGCGAAACCTGACTTAGTGACAATGGAAAACGTTGCTCAGATCATGCGGCATGATGTCTTCGGGGAACTCTTGAAATCGTTGGCCGGGTATTCGGTTTGGCATTCGGTGGTTGAATGCAGTGCTTATGGAGTACCGCAAACGCGAAAGCGGCTTGTTTTAATGGCTTCCAGGCTTGGCCCCATAGAAATGCGGCAACCCAAACGAGGTCAGTGGAAAACTACGGTTGCTGCTGCGATATCGAAGCTACCTGCGCTGGCCGCAGGTGAACAGGACCATAAGGATCCAATGCACCACGCATGTAACCTGTCCCCCATCAACTTGAAACGAATTCGCGCATCGCAACCGGGAGGTACTTGGCGTGATTGGCCAGTTTCGCTTCGGGCAAAGTGCCACCAAGCGGCAGCCGGTGAAACGTTTCCGAGCGTCTACGGAAGGATGGAGTGGGACAAGCCTGCGCCCACGATGACTACTCAGTGTTTTGGTTACGGCAACGGGCGGTTTGGTCACCCGACTCAGGATCGCGCGATCACGCTACGCGAGGCGGCCATGTTGCAGACGTTTCCACGTCGATACAAGTTTCTACCCGCAAAGGAAAAGGTCGTTTTTCACACGATGGGTAGATTGATCGGCAACGCTGTCCCGGTCCGACTTGGATATGCGATCGGAAAGTCATTCGTGGAGCACGTTGACTCAATTGCTGTGAAGTCAGAATCGCTATTCGGATCTGGCTCTTAGCTAAGGAACGGGCAGTCAACCTTCGTGGCTAAGATCTCGGGCGCGCGGCCAATCAGAGTCGCGCCTTCCGGCGATGTTCCGGTTCAGATCTGATGTTCCGGTTCAAATCTTCTGAGGCGAGTGGCCGTGGTCGGACGGTGTATTCGCGATTCTATTCGGTGGCGGGTTGCGGGATTGTGTCGACCAGGTCGCTGACGAGCTTGTGAAGTGTTTCGTGGGTCAGGTGAATGTCGACAGACTTTCTTCCCGGTTGACCACTTTCGGCACGATACCGACGCAGCAGGAAAGTGCCGTTTGTCTGGGCTGACAAAAGAACCTCATAGAACTGCGTCCCTGTGCTGGTTCGGTCCGGCGGTGTCGACCGAATCAGCACCTGGTTACTTCGCTGGTCGATTTCGATCGGACCGATATTCTCCAGCAGGTAAGTAACCCTGCCTGACAGCGCATCCGCCCACGCCTGCAACGCGCCACTTTCGTTGCCAACGAGCGACGGAACGTGCAGAGTCAACGACTCGAAAGCACAGCTCAGCGCGTCAACCGCGACGACCGCGACACCAAGGACCAGACCATCGGAGTCGGTCATTTCGATGTGACGTGGCGTTGAACTTGAAAAACCGGAAAGCTGTTTCAGCTCATTGCTGATCTGAGTTGTGAGGTTCATGGCCTGTCTCCTGGGCGAAGAGAGCGGTGTCTCGACGCGTGGGTTCAAGGCAGCACCGGCGCGTAGATCAATGAATCAGTAAAGCTATCTACATCCAGAATGATGCTGGCGTGAATCCCGTGTCAAATTCCTTTTTGATCACTGGATCGATGAGGAAGGATGGCGTGGTTGTGGCTTGAGTTCGATGATGTCCCGCTGAGTGTTGAAAGTTGAAAATCCGGTGGCG
>TARA_R110002072_G_scaffold1780_10_pt1 | contig 92666 bp, 87 predicted proteins | sample TARA_R110002072 | Tara Oceans TARA_R110002072 (sample SAMEA4397118) | marine metagenome | biome: Polar Biome; feature: [SRF] surface water layer (ENVO:00010504); material: water (ENVO:00002006), including particulate matter (ENVO:01000060) such as... | depth 5 m
GTCTGACCAATTCCCGAGAAATAAGAAGCTATGCAGGTCTTGGCCAGACTAATGCTTGCTCCCCAAATCAAAATTAGAAAATACTTGGACTCAAGCTCTGCGAGTTCCGATGCGTGACCCATATATAGAAAAAGGTCATCCACAAAATAGCCCAGGATCAGCAGGATTGGCACAAAGCCCAGGGTCAACAGCAAGCCCTGAGTCACAACCCTCGGACACTTTGCCAACTCCTTGCTGCCGAAGTACTGTGCAACCAATGCATTTGTGTATGACAGGACGCCAATAAACAGCGACATACAAAAAAATGACGCGACCCCACCGCCGAGAGAAGCCGCCATATGAGTGGGGCTCACCAGGGACATAAAAAATCGATCGGTAAATATCATCACCGCAAACGCGCCCTGAGAAATCACCATGGGATACGCGAGAATGAGAAGTTCTTTGGTTGTGGATTGCTGCACAGAAAAGGGTAGCCAGATAAAAGGTCACGCATCATACACGTTGGAGAGAAACAGGTCAGTATTGAAACCTGACATCCAACATTAACACAGTGTCGCGAAATGACTCAGGCGTATGCCGGCCCGGACCTAGTTTGCCGCTTAAAATTTCGACTCAAATCGAGCACAATGTCTTTAGTCAACAAACACATAAACAGATATTGTTGAGAATTAATTAGTCTTTAACAAAACAAAAGATAAGGGGTAACGTACTTTTGTGGGATGAAAAGATTCCACAACCCAGGGCGGACAATAAAATCTGCCAGTGTACGAAAGACGCCGAGGTCTGAAAACTCCAATGGAGTCTCGGAGTCGCGAAGTACACACAAGAAGTACGCACTAGAAGTACGGAACTGCGCGTTTCCAAAAAGTGGAGCCCAAAACCTGTTCGCAGGAGTTGGGCTTTTTGGTGCTGTAAATCAAATTCACAGGGTAGAGAGCACATCCCGCAAGGTTCTGAGCTTAACCGGCTTGGACATATGCTGATCCATGCCCGCTGCTTTGCACTTATCCTCAATCTCTAACAACGCATGGGCAGTGACGGCAATAATTGGCAACGGGTTTTTACCCTGCAACTGTTCATAACTCCTGATTTCCGAGGTTGTTGCGAAACCATCCATCACCGGCATTTCGCAGTCCATCAGAACAATTCCAAAGTCGCCATGATCAGCAGCAACAGCCGACAATGCTTGCCGTCCGTCGGCAGCGTACTCAACCGTGTGACCGAGCTTTTTCAGCATCCCACCAATCACTCGTTGGTTAACAATGTTATCGTCAACAACCAGCACATGAAGCGATCTAAGATGATCGGAGATTTCCTCCTGCTCGGATTCTGTCACTATCACTTCGTTTGGTTCTTCAAGTGGTACCTCAAACCAAAAGGTTGAACCCTTACCCACACGACTCTCAAAGCCAATATTGCCACCCATCAATTCAACCAATTGCTCACATATCGCTAATCCCAGACCGGAACCACCGTACTCACGGGTCGTTGAGGTATTGACCTGGGAGAACGCTTTAAATAGTAACTGTTGTTTATTCTCAGGTATGCCATTACCCGTGTCCGCAACTGAAAATCGATACAGGTTCTCCGCTGTACAGGACAATCCAACTTTGATCTCACCTTTAGCTGTGAACTTAATTGCATTGCTAACAAAATTTTGCAGGATTTGCCGAATGCGAGTTGGGTCGCCGAGTAACGTTGTTGGTACATCTTGTTCGATGTGGTGGGATATTCTAAGGTTCTTGTCTTGAATTAAAGAGGTAAAAACAAGATCCCCTTCCTCAACAAGCCGGTGAATATCAATCGGAATATTTTCAAGTTTAAGCTCACCGGCTTCACCTTTCGAAAAGTCTAACAAATCATTCACGATATAGAGCAACGCTTCTCCACTTTGATGAATAATCCGACCATAATCTTTTTGTTCTTCGTTTAATTCAGTCCGGTTTAACAAATCCGACATGCCAATCATGCCGTTCAGCGGAGTCCGTATCTCGTGGCTCATTTTCGCCAGAAACTCACTTTTGGTCGCCACCAGCGCCTGGGTTCTCGCTACTTCCTGCTCCGCCTTAAGCTTCTCTCGATTCAACAAATTGATTCGATCCGCCAATCCGATCGAGAACAGAAATAGCGTTAATGCCCCTGCTATATTCTCGATGAGGTATAGCTGTGTATCCAGTGACACCCCCGTTAAAAACCTGACAAACCCATAGAAGCCAAGCAGTAATGGAATCAAAGTCGCAATAAGATAGATTTTTGCCGGTCGACTGCCCCCTTTTGCCAGGAAGAAAGCGGAAGCAGTCACGTAGGGTGGCACCAGAACAAAAGTATAAAAATAGGCTCCGACTACATCGAGCCCAGCAACCCACATTGCGCACACAACCAGATAGGACCATGCCCACCAGGAGGTAAGCCTATAGATTCGAGGGCTCCCGGTTTTCAACTTCAAGTAGCTGTTATGGAACCAAAGGCCCGATGCAACATACAGGAGTGAAAATGCGTATATCGATCTGTCATGCCACCAGGGAGACACAGGAAAGTAAGTCTGCAGCACGCCGGTTGAAGAAGTCTGGTAGAGGACCCCAACAGCAATCATCAGCGAAAAGACGAGGTATGCCGTCTCCTTGGTTTGCAGATACAAAAACAAGTTAAAGAACATCAGGCCGAGGGCAATTCCGGTAAAAATACTCGTGGATCGGGCAGTTAGCTCAATCTTCTCGGTAAAGCTTCTAGGAGAATAGAGCTGAAGCATTAGCTGAGCGAATCCAGCGGTTTCTACTCGAACTAAAAACAGATTGTCGCCTGGCATCAGATTCGTCTCGAAGGCTGGAGACTCGACTTTCATTAATCTTGAGTCCCGATCATCCAAATCCCCCAATTGGACAATTTGCCACTCGCCATTCAACCGCTGATAAATCGAAACGTGATCAATCGTTGGCACCTTTGATTCAAAAACAATTCCTTGCGCTATAGGACCGGTATTATTCACTGTGAACCGAAGCCATCGAGGATGTTCAATTAGACCCAAATTGATGGGGGTACCAGGCGCAGATTGAGGTTCAAATAACTCGGGAGATAAGGCTAGAGATCGATAGTCAGCATCTCCATCGATGTCGATAAATATAGCTGTCCGATCAATGGCAAGAATGCTGGTTCGCTGAGCAAAGTTAAATTCAATATCTGCCCGTGCTACAGGGGCAGCAAGAAGCGTTGTTCCAATTAGGAACACTAGGAAAGACGGCCAAGCGATAGCCCAGAGAAACCTGTTCATACCTAAAGAATAGACGGGATTTAGATTGCTGCCCGACTCCCATCGCCGGCGTCAAATTATTGTTTAATCAACCGTTCAGGCACTCCGACAGGCGTAGAGCACTCGCCCCCTGGCGCAGAGGCTACCCTCGTCATTCACCACGTTCACTTCAATGGTACAAAGCTGCCGACCCCGTTTAATGACCGTCGCTTCTGCGTCGATCCATGCCCCATGAGCCTGGCGCAGATAGGTCACCGATAGGTCCGCCGTTCCCGCTGGCAAACTGCCTTCGCGCATCTGGGTAAATACAGCGGGGACCGCCGCCATATCAATCATAGTTGCGATGACCCCACCGTTAACACTGCCGCCAATTCCCGTTGGGGTTGTGGTCGTCTTCACAAGCCGCAGCCTCGCATAATCAGGTCTATACTCAACTAGCTTTAGCCCGAGGTACTGGTGGAAAGGGTCCTCATCAAAATGAGCTAACAAATCTGTTTCTTTCATGTTGAAAAACCGCGGTAGCAAAGCAAGTCAGCAAGATAACAGAAAAACAGGGCAGCCCCACGCCTACATCTGTTTGAACAAATGACCGTAACTTTGGCTGCAAATAAGCTGCTCTTTAGTATCTCGTAAGGTCAGCACATAGCGGCCTCGCAAATCACGCTTAGCGGCAACAACCTGATCTACCCGGACGATGATGCCCCGATGGATTCTCCAGAACTGATCCGGATCCAGAGTGTCCTCCAACTCTTTAATAGACTGACGAATAACGTATGTCTTGTCCTGGGTGACGACATCGGTATATTTCTGATTGGATTTTAAATAGACAACATCTGAGTCCTGGACTAGCACAGTGGTATCGCCATAACCGACACGGAGCCAGTGTAAATAGGACACTCCAGCGGCTTCCTTGAGGAGACTCATCAGATCACTCCTGTGCACCGCTGGACTGTTTTGCAATCTTTCGATTGTTTTCTGTAATCGGACTTCGGTGACCGGCTTTAACAAGTAGTCGACTGCGGCCCGTTGAAACGCTTCAATCGCATAGTCGTCGAAGGCTGTGACAAATACAATTTGAGTTTTCTCCGGCAAACTCCCGGCAACTTGTAATCCCGTAAGTCCAGGCATATGAATATCAAGAAAGGCCACATCCGGCTGCACCTGCTCAGCCAGGGAGATCGCCTTTCGACCATTATGGGCAATCCCGACAACTTCCAACTCAGGCCATAACTTTGACAACTTACCCTGCAGGTAATCCGCTAGTAGCGGTTCATCATCCACGATGATTGCTGACTTAACCATTGATGTTGTCCGGCAATATCAATGTCGCCTTGACGCCTGACGGCAAGTTTTCAGAAAGGGTTAAGGTGGCGTTTTCACCATAGAGGGCCTGGACTCGGCCTCGAACGTTACGCAATCCTGTACTTCCAGCATCATGCTGAGTCGCCGCATTGATACCAATCCCCGTATCGACCACTTCTATTTTTACACCATCAGCGATCGCCGCACATCTAACGATTACCTGCCCTCCAGTTTCACAGGGGTCAATGCCGTGTTTAATTGCATTTTCCACCAAAGGCTGAACCAAAAGTGGTGGCAGCGGCCACCCCCTTAACGCTTCGGCCATCTCCCCTTCACTGGGTTCAAATCTAAACTCAAGGCGACCGTGCATTCTTATTGCCTGGATTTCTAGATACGCTCTGATAATGGTCATCTCTTCTGCCAGAGTCACAGTTTGTTCTCGGGTGCGATTCAGGGAAGAACGTAGCAGTACCGTTAGATTTAGTAGGGTTTTCTCCGCAGCATCGGGATCCACATGAATCAGTCCAACAACATTTGACAAGGTATTGAACAAAAAGTGGGGCTCAATTTGTGCCTGAAGTAACTTTAGCTCCGCAGCTAGCAGGGCTTTCTCCTGGGTTTGACGAAGCGCATCTGCTTCGACCAGAGCGGCATTTGCATCTGACAATCGCCGTCTAGCCTCAAATACTGAGAAACCGACGACGGCAAAAAACACGCCTAGAATCAGCGCCGCATAGTTTTCGCTAAAGTAAGAAAAGAGCGATCCGTCATTAAGCCAACCTGCAATTGCAAGCCCAATTGCCAGACCCGTGCCGGTTAGAATCACCTCTCCTGCGTAAGCAGGCAGCCACTTGCCAACGGTTGAGCCTAATAAAGTAAGTGTGCCTTGGATCGACCAACCTATGCTCAACGAAACAATGATAGTGTCGCTGAAAGGCTCGGTAACACGCAACACAGTGAGCAGCAATGCAATCGCTAAACAAAAAACCGTTGTGTAAACAAAGCTCGTGGCCCTATTAAAGGACACTAACTGACGCTTAACTTTGAACAAATTTTCCATGTAATCCCAATGGCATCGAATAAGGCAAGGTCGCAACCGCAATTGGCCCAGCTTCGACAGCCGAAATATCAAACACATTCAGCACTGTTGTTTGATCTTGCCAATCATGGGCGGTGCCCACCACCCAGCCCTCCGTTTCCAACGCACTATCAGGGCTCGGAATAAATAAGTGCTCTTCCGGAATCTGAGTATCCGGATATCGATAAGTCGACAGTTTACCTGACTCAAAGTCAAAGCTGCTGACTTCATTCAGGTTGCCATGAATTGCGGGACTGCTGCTGCGGGAGGTCATCATCACAATTCGATGATACTGCTTGGTACTCACTCTTGGATCTATAACGGGAAATTCCGAGTGAACATCGGAGGCAAGTAATGGGGCTTCACTGATCGTCCAATTATTTGTGTCTATTCGATACTGGTGATGGAAGGTAGGATGGGAAGGTAATTTTTCGCCTCGCATCAAACTGCGGAAGTGTTGGGTCATTATCGAGGGATCTTCTGCCCTCGCGCCATCGAATCGAATGACACCAGCTTCATCTTCCCAGGCATTACCAAAATGGAACACCCATTGACTCGGTAGCTCTAACCACCGGTACTGAGAAAAATCATTTTTGTCGACCACAAGGATCCGGGTTGCTTGATCCGGTTCCCATTTGTGGTTGTCCAGAAACGGCGTGAGTTCATTGGATTTCTGGTAATTGAGCGGCGGCATCATGAGCACAATGTGCTTCCTGGTTACCACAAAATCGTGGGGCATAGATATTGGATCCGAGCTAATCTTACCCGCCTTGACCATTTTTCCATTTGCATCAATGTGCCAAAGCACTAACAGATTGGCGCTCGATAGATAACCGAAGTTCCACAGGGTACCGTCTGGCTCTACCCTTGGGTGGGCGGCAAAAGGCACACCTTCCATTTCACTCGAAAAGCTATAACGACCAACGGTATCAAGACTCTCTGCATCAACTTCCCAGGGAGAGCCTGCTTCCCAAAGAGCCATCAACTTTCCGTGGTGAGGCAAGACACTAATATTGGCGACGTTCATCAGGTCTGGGCTTGTCACGGGAGACGGGTTGTTTGGCATAGTGCCAAAAGTCGGATACATCACCCTGCCGGCCTCCTGCTCCATTTTATACTTTCGCGTTTCAACGATTTTGGCCTGGTGCTTTACACCCTCGGCGCTAAATCGATAGGCATGGAGCATGCCATCACCATCAAAATAGTGGTGATAACGAACGCCGCCGATCTCATGTTGCGCAGGACCGTTGCGATACAACGTACCTGTTAACGCTTTCGGCCAGCGGCCTTGAATTTTTGCTGTGCCGCCATACTGATTTTGACTCGCTGTCTTGTAGCCCGAAAGCCAAGGGTTAGCTTCAAGGGATTGTTGAAATGCTTTCGCCCAGCTGTCCTCGCCTATTGCTGCCTTCCCATTTGCAGGGTCACCAGCCTTGATCAGCGGAGAAAACGCCGCCATGGCTAAACCAGCGGCGGTGGTTTTCAAAAATTGACGACGATTAGATTCCATCAAATTTCTCCTTAGTGGTTGAGCTGGATCGATTGGGTAATCGAACCTGACAGCTGAAACTTCATGTCATCCCACGCGGGCGGGCCCATACTTCCGGTTGCATTGTTCGAGAATGCCCAGGGCTCACTGGGAATACCGATAAAGTTGCTGTCCAATTTGCCGTTGTCATTTTCATCGTGCATCACCTGAATGGCATATTCACCCGCTGGTAAATTCGACACAGAGAAGGTCATAGGTCCTTTGATCGCTCGCTGCTTGATAGAAGTAAGAGCTTCCCGCTCACCCTTAAACTCACCTTTACCGTGCATCACTCGAAGCATGATGTATCCCTCGGCGGTTTCTATATTTTCAATGACAACCGTTAGGGTTTCAGCCCAGGAAGGGACACTCACAGCCATCAAAAGCACAATTTGAAGTAACCGGGTCATACGGTATTCCTTATGTTTTGGTTGGATTGAGCATACAAGGATCCCGTCCTCAAAAAAGCTGCTTGAGACAAAATGGCAATGGGCGGTACAAAACCGTTATCGGAGGTCTATATTGGTACAGCCTATGGTTTTAGATAAAAATCTAGCGCCAGGGGAGCTAGTTTTGAGCAGAGTCGGCAGCTTCCTTGCGACGCAACAGCCAGCCTCGTATATTGTGCCGCAGCATCTAGCCATCCAATCGCCAAGTTAAGTGCCAGGAAAGAGGGAGCCTCGAATGAGCAGAGTTAAAGTCGCCGGTCACGGACCTGAAGACCTTCAAATGGTTGAACTACCCGACCGTTTGTCAGCAAATGAACTGCTGACCTGCGAAGCCGGATAAGCCCAGTGCACAGAGCTTGTCCGACAACTTCGAGGCGATACTCAGAATCGACAAACAGCCGCAAAGCATGGGTTACAGCACAACTCAGGCCCCGATGGCGCGTACGTCGAGACACTCTACAGCAAAGACTAGCGGCAAATTTTCGCATCCATTGTATCCGGCATGAAGTTTTGCCGTGCCGGGTACCGTTCCTTTCGAATCAATATTTGGAGACTTATTCATGTCGGTTACCCAACAAGAGCTTGATGAATTTAGACAGGAGGTGTCCGCCTGGCTCACCGAGAACAATCCCGGCGACCCCGGTTTTCTACTGCCAGAATCTTTTATGGAAGTCGGTACAGACCAGCAGTTTGAATACTTAAGGAACTGGCAACAAAAAGTCTATGAAGCAGGTTATCTGGGTATGGCCTGGCCAGAAGCCTACGGCGGCGGCGGTAAAGCACAAATATTCCAGGACATTGTGACCCAGGAGATGGCTCGACAACGGGTGCCATTTATGACCAACACAATTGGCCTTAATTGGGCAGGGCCGTTAATACTTCAGCGCGGTACCGAGGCGGAAAAACAGAAATACATCAAAGGCATATTAAACGCTGAAGATATTTGGGCCCAGGGATTCTCGGAACCGGACCATGGATCGGATCTGGGTAACGCACAAATCAAAGCCGTTAAAGATGGTGACGAGTATGTGATTAATGGTTCTAAGATCTGGACCAGTCTCGGCACCTATGCCAAGTATATGATCCTGTTAGCACGAACCTCTAACGAGGGACCCAACAAGTATGCGGGACTCAGTTTCTTCCTGGCGCCTATGAAAGTACCAGGTGTGACACCGCAGCCAATAAAAAAGCTCACCAGCGAATTTGGCTTCTGCCAGACCTTCTTTGACAATGCCCGAATTCCCGCCGATTGCCTGATGGGCGCTGAAGGCGAAGGTTGGCCGGTTGCTATGGCAACATTAATGTTTGAGCGCGGGAACGTGGGCGGTCAGGCCGGCGGAATTGCCATGATGGATGTCAATGTTAACGATGTTTTAGAACTCGCTCGGCGCTCCATGCGCAACGGCAAACCTGCACTGGAAGATCCTTTAATTCGTGACGAAATGATTCAGTTACTGATTGAAGCCAAGAGCAACAACCTGATGAATCAACGCTCCAAAATCCCCGCCCTCGCCTCGGATTACCAGGGCGCTGTTGCCATGTCGGGAAAGCTTCGAAGTACCGAGTTAAAACGGCGCTTCTGCCAATTTGCCATTAATTTACAGGGCGCAGATGGCGCCCGATTTGTGTCGAGTGATGCCGTAGACGGCGGCAAATGGCAGCGACTTTATTTCAATTCATTCTCCGCAACCATCGGCGGTGGCACCTCCCAGATCCAGGCCAATATTATTGGTGAGCGAGTCCTCGGATTACCAAAGAGCTAAACAGGTTGAATGAGCCGAAGAGCCAAAAAAGAGAGAGCACAATAGACATGAGCGATATAAATTTTTCTGAAGAACAATCCATGTTGTTAGATTCGGCGCGCGAATTTGCGAAGAGCGAATCTCCAATTGATCTAGTTCGGGCAAGATTAGACGAAGACCGCGCCATACCGGAATCTGTTTGGCGATCAATAGCCGAACTTGGCTGGACAGGTATCGCCATCCCTGAAGAACACGGTGGTCTAGGTCTTGGGTTTAGTCATCTGGTACCGATAGTTGAATCCATGGGGCGACAACTTATGCCCTCTCCGCTTATCTGGTCCTCAATTTCAGCCCACACGCTGTCACTATCGGACAATGAAGTATTGAAATCCAACTGGTTACCTAAGCTGGTCTCCGGTGCAATCGGCACCATGGCACTCATGGAGCCGGGCGGAAGCTGGGACCTTAACGCCACTACCTGCCGCGCAAGTATTGATGGCGACAGACTAAAACTTTCCGGCAGCAAAGTTTTTGTCGAGGACGCTAACATCGCAGACTTTATTATTGTTGCTGTGACGTTAGATAGTAAGCCCCAATTAGTACTGCTCGAAGCCTCCGCCATCAACACCAATGGACTCCAGCGGGAAACCGTCATTGACGAGACCCGTCGTAGCTTTCGACTAGAGTTGGACGGTATTCAGGTACCTGTTTCTAATCTCCTAGGAGAGATTGATTTAGAAGAAGTTGAGCTAGCCGCAATGCTGCTCCTATCAGCTGAAATGGCTGGCGGGCACGCTAGCACACTTGAGCTGATCGTTGAGTACCTAAAAACACGAAAACAATTCGATCGATATATCGGTAGTTATCAGGCATTGAAACACCCAACGGTAGATATCCTGATTGGCCTCGAGGCCAGTCGCTCCCATGTTTACCACGCCGCTACAATGCTGGAGTCAGGAGATCGAGATCAGACACGACTTGCAATACGCTCGGCAAAAGCTGTCTCCAGTGAAGGCTTTGCATTCGCTGGAGATAGAGCCATCCAATTTCACGGCGGGTTCGGCTTCACCTACGAGTGCGACGCGCAGCTCTACCTACGCCGTGCATTGTGGTGTCAGCATCAATTCGGCGACGAAACCCATCAACGAACATTGTTAGCGCCGCTAATTCTCGCTGAAGTTAGCTAGGACCAGCTATTTATTCGAACGACTATCTATTTGGACAGGATGGCCTGGGTGATACACTCATAATAGTCGGCAAATAAGAAAAACAATATGCAGGACAATCGACGCTATTATTCCCTTGATGCCCTCCGCGGCATCATGATGATGTTAGGCATTGTGCTCCACGCGAGCCAGTGGTATGTCACGGAGCCACCCGGCGGACTTCCTATGCCACTGGATGATTCCAGATCCTACCTGTTTGATATCATCATGCATTTTATTCACAGTTTCAGAATGCCGTTATTTTTTGTCTTGGCGGGCTTCTTTACATCTCTTTTGGTGGGCAAACGATCATTCCGGGGCACCTATATCAATCGGCTGCAACGAATTTTAGTACCGTTACTCCTTGCAATAGTCACCATCCTGCCTTTGACGTTGGTATTTATGGTGTCATTTATGGCAAGCGCCCGATTCGGTACACAGCAGTTCCTGATTACCGAATCCCAGCTTAAAATCATTTCTACAGAAATGAATGCAGCGGGCATGCCGACGGATCAGCCGAGCCTCGGGCACCTGTGGTTTCTTTATTATCTGCTCTATTTCTACCTGCTAATTCCACTTTGTTTTATTGTTAGTCGCTGGACAACCAAACTTAATCTGGGTCGAATCGTGACATCACCGCTGTTTTGCGCGCTACTCGGCGCCTATACAGTATTCACCCTCTGGTTCTTCAGGGGCGGTGTACTGTTCGAAGGGTTTATTTTTATAAAGCCTCACCCACCAAGCTTGCTCTATTATGGCTCCTTCTTCTTTTTGGGATATTTGTTTCACTCCCACAGAGGCATCTTAGATACTTTCCGCAATTATCTAGGCTGGTTTGCAGCCGCGTCATTGCTACTTTTTCCCCTGGCGATGTATTTCACTCATATGGATTTTGCCACCGAAGAGACCCAGCAGTTTCATGGCCCGGCGGTGATCGCCAATGCATTTCTCACCTGGGCTCTGATTTACTTCTTTATGGGGCTGTTTTTAAAGTACCTCGACTTCCAGTCCCCGTGGATACTCTATGTGTCAAACTCATCCTATTGGGTTTACCTGCTGCATATGCCGGTTGTCTGCTGTATTGCCTGGTTAGTTCTACCACTGGCATTGCCGGCGCTCATCAAGTTTCTCGCCATTGTGGTCTGTACGGCCGCTGTGTGTTTTGTGAGCTACCACTACCTTGTACAGAACTCCTGGTTGGGTGCAACCCTGAGCGGCAAGAAGTTCAATTCTCTGTGGCCCTGGCAGGAAAAACACAGATAGCCGCCATCGCACTGACGTCGCTCGGTCAATAACAAAGCTGAAGTAATTTTCAAATCAAGTAAACTAGGCAGCAATACGGTTTCCTGGCAGCTCCTATGTTGAATTTCACTCGATTCGCAACAATATCCACGTTGCTTGTACTGTTAAGCAGTTGTGGTATTAATAACATTCCGACCTTCGATGAAAAAGTTAAGGCATCCTGGTCTCAGGTTGAAAATCAATATCAAAGGCGCGCAGACTTAATTCCTAATCTGGTAGAAACCGTAAAAGGCTACGCCAATCAGGAACAGGACACGTTACTCGCGGTAACCGAAGCACGTTCAAAGGTGTCTTCCATGCAGGTTGACTCAAACCTGATTAACGACCCTGAGAAGCTACAGCAATTCGAACAGGCACAACAACAACTCTCGGGCGCATTGAGCCGATTGATGGTTGTTGTAGAACGTTACCCTGATCTGAAATCAAACCAAAATTTTCTCGCGTTGCAATCCCAACTGGAAGGTACAGAGAATCGCATTGCGGTGTCCCGTCGCGACTACATTGCTGCTGTTCAGCAATACAACGTCGAAATTCGCACTTTCCCCGGGCGCCTGTGGCACTCATTTATGTACAGTGACATGGAAATTCGAGAAGTCTATGAGGCTACCGCAACCAATGCAGAGCAGGCACCTAAGGTCTCATTCTAATGCGTGTAAACCTCGTGTTCAGCGTCTTGGCTCGATCAATGCTAGTCGCCGCGCTGCTGGTCACAAGCGCAGCTTTTGCTGAACCCAACTTCCCAAAACTGACCGGCAGGGTTGTGGATACAGCCGGTATGATCGGCAACGGCACAGAAACCCAAATCTCAGCTTTAAGTGAAGCGCACGAAAGAGCAACCGGCAACCAGGTAGTGGTGGTGACGGTGCCAGAACTACAGGGTTATGCCATTGAGGAATTTGGCTATCTACTCGGCCGGCACTGGGGCATTGGTCAATCGGAGAAGAATAATGGTGTCTTATTGATCGCCAGCAAAAGCGAAAGGAAAATCCGAATTGAAGTGGGCTACGGTCTAGAAGGCGAACTAACCGATGCTATTGCCAGCAACATCATAAATGCGCAGATTACTCCAAGCTTTAAGCGCGCTCAGTTTGACGAGGGATTCAACCTTGGTACCGTTTCTATCATTCAAGCACTCGGGGGCGAATATAAGATGCGCACCAGCTCGAATAATAAACAAGGTGCGCCAAACAATTGGTTCTTCTTGATTATCATGATTGTGTTTTTTGTCTTCCCTTCCCTATTTGGTCGATCAAGTATCTGGGCCCTCATTGGCCTGAGCGCACTATCCAACAGCAATCGCCGCGGTGGTCGTGGCGGTGGCTTCGGGGGAAGTGGTGGCTTTGGAGGAGGTGGTGGATTCGGCGGCGGAGGCGGAAGCTTTGGCGGCGGCGGTGCGAGTGGAGGTTGGTAATGGCTCTTTTATCAGAAACTGAAGTACAACAGGTCAGCAGTGCCATCGAGAAACTTGAGCAGTCGACCGATGCAGAACTGGTCACGGTTCTCGCGGGTCAATCGGACGACTATCACTACATCCCTACACTCTGGGCAGCATTGTTAGCGATGATCTCCCCTGGCGTTGTGTTGTTCATGCCCTTTTGGCTTGGGGTAAGTGAACTTCTGATTATTCAGGCCGGCGTGTTTATCTTTTTCGCGTTGATCCTGAGAATGCCATTTTTGCTCCGACATATTATCCCGAAGCGCGTGAAACACTGGCGAGCTTCAAACCTCGCAAGAAGACAATTTCTAGAGAACAATTTGCATCACACGGCAGGCGAAACCGGGGTTTTGATTTTTGTCTCAGAAACCGAACGCTATGTTGAAATCATTGCCGACCGCGGGGTTGCCAAATTTATTGATGATGAGATGTTCGCTGCCATCGTTGAGAAATTTTCTAGCCAGGTAAAAGCGGGCCAAACACTAGAAGGTTTTCTTGAGGCGATAGACGCTTGCGGCACTTTGTTAGTTGAGCACGTTCCGGCGACGCATCAACGCAATGAATTGCCCAACCATATGATTTTAATTTAAGACTTTTTACACGGATCCCTTCCATGAGCGACTATAAGGCCCCTACTCAGGATATGAATTTTGTCCTGAACGAACTCGCGGATCTCGCCAAAATTTGCGACCAGAAAGCCTTTATCGATAGCAGCCCTGAGGTTATCAATAGTGTGCTCGATGAAGCAGCAAAATTTGCAAGCGGTGTACTCGCCCCCTTAAATAAGGTCGGGGATCTGATTGGCACCAAAATTGTCGGAGAGCAGGTGCGGGAAGCGAGCGGCTTCGCTGAAGCCTATCAACAGTTTACCGACGCCGGTTGGACAACCTTGCCCTGCAATCAGAATTACGGAGGCATGGGCCTGCCGGAGGCTGTTGGTATCGCAACGATGGAAATGTGGTCCGCTGCGAATGTCAGTTTTGCCCTGTGCCCTATGCTTAGCCAGGGTGCAATCGAGGCAGTTCAATCCCATGCGAGCAATAACTTACGGGATCAATACCTCGAAAAAATGATCAGCGGTGAGTGGACTGGCACAATGAACCTGACAGAACCCCAGGCTGGTTCGGATCTTGCTGCCATCAAAACCAAAGCAAAAAAAGACGGCGATGTGTATCGCATCCAGGGCACCAAGATATTTATTACCTGGGGCGATCACAATATGACGGACAACATTATTCACCTGGTCCTTGCCCGGGCGGAGAATGCGCCGGAGGGTGTCAAAGGCATTTCACTATTTTTGGTACCGAAGTTTCTCGTCACCGACGCCGGGTCTCTTTCCGATAGAAATGATGTTTACCCCACTGCCGTTGAACATAAAATTGGTATCCATGGCAGTCCCACCTGCATCATGACCTATGGCAGCAAAAGCGACGGTGCTATTGGTTACTTGATTGGTGAAGAAAACATGGGCTTGTCCTACATGTTCACCATGATGAATCACGCTCGAATTAATGTCGGTGTGCAGGGTGTTGCGCTGGCTGACCGCGCTTATCAGCAATCCGTTCAATATGCCTCGGAACGTATTCAAGGCTCCGTCACAGCCACGTCTAATGGCGCGATTATCGATCACCCTGACGTGCAACGAATGTTAATGTTAATGCGGGCGCTAACGGAAGGTTCCAGGGCGCTTTGTTATGTCACTGCCGCTGCATTTGATATGGCCCACCATGCCGATGATGACAATACCAAAAGCTCATCACTGCTGCGGGGCGAATTACTCACACCTATCGCAAAAGCCTGGTCGACGGAAGTGTCTCAAGAAGTCACCACCCTTGGGGTACAAATACATGGTGGCATGGGCTATATCGAAGAAACCGGCGCCGCGCAATTTATGCGGGATGCGAGAATCACAACCATCTATGAAGGCACCACAGGCATCCAGGCAAATGATTTGATCGGACGTAAAGTCATTCGAGATCAAGGCAGTGAATTGAATAATCTCATCGCAGAAATGCGCAGGGATAACAACAAGCTCAGTCAGGTACCGCAGCTAACAAAAATAGCCACAGACCTGGAACAGGCAATACAAGCATTGGCAGTCGCCCTCGAATGGATATTGAAACACCAGGCACAGGATGACTCTCTGGCGGGGGCTGCTGCCTATAATTTCTTGATGGGCACCGGGACCTGCATCGCCGGCTGGCTGCTAGGCCGCTCTGCAGTTATCGCCTGTGATCGGTCAAACACCGAGGACTTTTACCGCAAGAAAATTGTGACGGCTAGCTTCTACGCAAATCACGTACTCCCCAGGTCTCATGCCTATTTTGCCTCGGCGATGGCGAGTGACAAGCGGGACATTGTTCTAGTAGGGAACGACTTCTTCGACCGTTAGGATAACCTGTTTCTAGCGGGCGAGTTGTTCAATCAGTTGTCGATTTCCACTCGTTCGCCAGAGCCGAATCGATAGCAGCATCGCTGCGGTGCCGACACCTATTGCAAGTCCTATCCAGAAGCCGTAAACACCCATAGGCTCTCCAATCCAGCCGAAACCCAGTATGCATTCTAACGGCAAGCCAATTACCCAGAAGCTAAAGAGCGCAATCCACATGGGCACTCTAGTATCTTTAAATCCTCGCAGGGCGCCGGCAGCCGTGGACTGTATGGCATCAAAGATCAAAAAGAATGAAACAAAGAGCAGCAAAGTGCTTGCCTGATTCGCCACATCCATATCCAGGGTATAGAGCTTAACCAGGTCGAAGCGAGCAAAGTAAATAAACACAGAGCCGCACAGCGCAACAATAATGGTGGTTGCAATCGCCAGGGCTGCGGTGGTTCTAGCCTCGCGGATTTCCGTTGCGCCAACCCTAAATCCGATCCTGATTGTCGCCGCCATACCAAGGGCCATCGCCGGCATAAACAGCACACCATTCATGTTCATCGCAATATTATGGGCCGATACCGTATCCGCGCCTAAGCGACCAAGCAGCAAGGTAGTAAAAGAAAACAACCCAACTTCAGCAAAAATCGACGCCCCAATAGGCAAGCCAATAATCAACAGGGGCTTAATTCTACGCCAGTCCGGTAGCGCAAACCTGTTGCGCCAACCCGTTATGTCGAACCGCTTTCGCGACACCACAAGGATAATCGCCAACAGCTGAAACCAATTGATAATACCGTTCGCAAGTCCACAGCCAACGCCGCCCATTTCCGGCAGGCCAAACTTGCCATAGATCAGCACATAGTTGAGGGGGATTTTTAAACACAAAGCAATCATTGCAATAAACATGGCAGGCCGTGTAAACCCCATACCGTCCGCCAAAAACCGTAAACAAAAAAAACACATCAAGGCTGGAAACCCAAGCGACGCCATTGCAAGGTAGGGTATTGAAATTTGTGTTGCGACAGGATCAACCCCTAACAGCTGATATACGGGGCCAATATTGTTCAAAATCAGCACACCAACAACGCCCCCCAGCAGCGCCATCCACAACCCCTGCCGAATAACCTCACCAATCTCCGGATAGTTTCGCGCACCATTTAACTGGGCAACTACCGGGGTTACTGCCTGAATTAGCCCCATCATCAGGAGCATCGTCGGCCAGAGTAAACTGCCGCCCAGGGCAACGCCGGCGAGATCCGCTGAACTATATTGGCCCGCCATAATGGCATCGCTGACGCCCATACCCATTTGGGCGAGCTGAGCACCCATCAGCGGCAGTGCAATATGGAACAGGCGGCGAATCTCTGCGACAAGACCCAACTTAGTCCTGGTCACAATTTGGTCAACATATTAGAAATCAAATAGATAAGATAAATACTCGGTTAAAGCTTATAAACTAGCGAAGAAATGATGACTGCTGACGAAGCACCGTAGATGCCTCTTCTACCAGCTCATCCATAATCACTTGTACGGGCTTCACCTCATTGAAGTAGCCAATGCTTTGGCCCGCCCCTGAATGAATCAAGGGTTCAATGTCATGTTCTTCGATTGCACCCAGCAGATCACCCACCAATACATCTTGATAGGGCATCTTGAGCGGGGTTGGCGCGTCCTCAGCCTCCCAGGCCTGACTCCACCCGGATCTAACCTGGCGGAAGGTTTTGCCCGACTCCGATCGCGTAATAACCGTGTCACCACTACCGGCCTGTTTTAATTTCTCTGTATTAACAGGGTGCATATGGCCTTGATGTTCCCTGGAGAGCAGCCAGGCGGTGCCCATCCAGACTCCCGCTGCACCCATGGCCAGCGCCGCAGCAACATGACGCCCAGTTCCAACGCCACCGGCAACCAGTACCGGTATGTCACCGGCCGCATCAACAATTTGTGGCACCAGGGAATAGGTGCCAATAGGACCGGTATGTGCGCCTGCGTCATAGCCCTGGGCGACAAGCATTTCGACTCCAGAGGCAACTGCTCGCTGCACATGATGGGGACTCCCTATTAGTGCCAGGGTTGTTTTGCCGCGATTTTTAGCCTCTCGCATCACTTCCGGCGGTGAACCAATACCACAGGCAAACATATTGACGCTGGAATCCAGAACCGCTCGAATTTGCGCCTGCTCAATCTCCATTGAACGAATAAATCGGGTTCTCATACCGGGTCCAGTTGCTGCGGGCACCTGATAGCGATCAATTAAACTCTCGACAAATTCTTTATGTTGCTGGGGGATTTCCGCTTCAATTGCTGCCCTGGAATTATGTGCTGGCATACCTGGCGGTAAGACAAGGTCAACACCAAAGGGTTTGTCTCCGACTAAGGATCTGATCATAGCGAGCTCCGCTTCAATTTCCTCGGGAAAACGTCGAGTCGCGCCATATACGCCATAGCCTCCAGCATTAGTGATCGCTGCAACCGTCGCGACATCATGGGCAAACCCGAATATTGGATATTGGATTCCGAGCTGATCACATAGAGGGGTCCAGAGTTTTGTCATTGTACCTGCCTAGATTGAATCTGCGTCACTCTAGACTTTGCACGAATGTTTTGCCAGCCAGGAATATCTACTAAATGTGAACAATGAATATTGGCTGCAATTTGTTACATTAGCGCCTGTGCCCTAACGTTGTTTGCCATCTATGGTCCGTCTCGCTGCATTTTTATGCCTTTGTTTAGCTCTCCCCGACGTGCTGGCAGCCACGCCACGTTCAGATCTCCTTAGCCCCTGCAACAAAGAGGTAGATGCTCGAATCCAGCATCTGATTGATGAAAGTTTTTGCGGCAAGGTTGAAGTTTTTGAAAATCGCGCCACCGGTCAGGGTCGAAAAATCTCCCTTAACGTTATGGTTATACCCGCAAGAATTTCTAAACCTGCGCCAGATCCAATATTTTTTCTCGCCGGAGGCCCCGGACAATCTGCGGTAAAAACAGGACCTTTTGTGTTTCGACAACTTTCTTCTCTATCTCGAGATAGAGATATTGTCCTGGTCGATCAACGGGGGACCGGAAGCTCCAACTCACTCGCCTGTAACAACGTTCTCAGCAACCATGCCTTCAGCGTTACTCTGGCTGAGGCGATGGAAACCCAACTCGGCACCCTGAAAAAATGCCTCACCACAATCAAAGCAGATACCACCCAATACACAACACCGATTGCAATGGACGACTTAAATGAAGTTCGGCAGGTTTTAGGCTATGACCAAATTAATCTAGTCGGCATCTCTTACGGTACCCGTGCCGCGTTAGTTTACGTACGTCGCCATCCTGATACCGTTCGAACAATGACACTCGATGCAGTGGCGCCTACCACCATGGTCATACCAGCAAACGTGGCAGTAGATGCCCAGGCAGCCTTTGATCAAGTTGTGAAAGATTGTCATGAAGACGCGGGCTGTCAGGACGCATTTCCAAAACTGGCGGAACACCTGAACGCTCTAATCTCCAGACTAGAGATTGAACAGGAACTGATTCATTTCACTCACCCACTGACCGGTAAAAAACTGGAAGCCTATCTGGAAGCGCCCCTCATCAACAGACTCATTCGCAGTGTCCTGTACGACCGCACCTTAAGCAGACTATTACCCCTCGCTATCGAAGAAGCTTACAAAAAGAATTACACACCCTTTATCACTTTCGGTTTTCTTAACGCCGACGAGGATATGGCCCTGAGTGCTGGCATGATGTCTTCGGTCCTATGTGCCGAAGACATGCAGCTTGTCACTGAAGAATTCAAAGCAGCCCAGTTCGACAACCCCCTCACCGAGATACTGGATTCAATTTGTACCTTTTGGCCCCATACAAAAGTTAGCAAGGACTACTTTGAGCCCGTCCAAACAAATGTCCCAACCCTGCTTCTTTCGGGAAAACTTGACCCCATAACGCCGCCACGTTACGCAAAAGAGACCCACGCATTTTTAGCCAACGCTGAACACATTATTGTTCCCGGGGCTGGACACAGCACACTACTGAACGGCTGCATACCTCGTATTGTCCAACAGTTTATCGAGGGGGCATCGGTGCAAGGCATCAATACAAGCTGTGCAGATAATATTTTGCGGCCACCATTTTTTACCGATTTCTCTGGAGCAGGCTATGAAGGAGATAATAAAGGAGGGGACAAGCAGGAACATGAATCAGAGAAAACAAAGGATATAAAGGATGATTGAGGTAAACCAACTCAAAAAATCCTTCGGTCAGATTAAGGCCGTCGACGATGTCTCCTTTACGGCGCGGGATGGCCAGGTCACTGGGATCCTAGGTCCCAACGGCGCTGGGAAATCCACGACCCTGAGAATCATTTACGGGCTCCTGAAGCAGGATGCAGGTCAAGCGTATGTAGACGGTATCGATATCCAGAGCCAGCGACTACAGGCCCAACAGAGAATGGGAGTACTTCCCGACAGTCACGGCCTGTACGCTCGGTTAAGCGCAAGAGAGCACATTCAATACTTTGGTCAGCTACAACAGGTACCCGGAGAATTGTTAGAACAACGTACGAACGAATTAATTCGACTACTAGACATGGAAAATATCGCAGACCGAAGAACCGAAGGATTTTCCCTCGGCGAACGAATGAAGGTCTGCCTTTGCCGGGCCATGATTCATGAGCCCCACAATATATTGCTCGATGAACCGACTAATGGTCTAGATGTTATGACCACACGAACGGTTCGAGAGATTATTTCCGAATTGAAGAGTCGCGGGGTCACCGTGTTGTTTTCAAGTCACCTTATGCACGAAGTTAATCGGCTCTGCGATCAAATCGTAATCATCTCGAATGGCAAGGTGGTTTCGAGCGGTACCGCAGACGAGATACGTGCCGCTGCCGGTGACGACAATCTTGAGGATGCCTTCGTAAAACTGGTGGAAGGCATCTGATGCATACAATAACCGCAGTTCTCCTGAAAGAATTTAAGGATGGTCGCAGAGACCGTCGCGCCCTGATGTCCGCATTTTTATTTCCTGTACTTGCGCCGGTGCTCGTCTACTTCCTTCTCACCACCATCATTGAATTGCGAACCAATGAAGAGGCCATCACAATTCCGATGGTTGGTGCCGAAAATGCACCGGAACTCGTCCAATGGCTTAACGAACGACACGTCACCCTTGAAGCATTCAACGGTGACCCAGAGCAGGCCGTACGCGATCAAGAGGTAGAACTTGTACTGATTATTCCGGAAGACTATCAGTACCGGTTGGCGGATTTCGAAACTATTCCTCTGACCCTGGTCCAGGATGGATCTAGAACCGATGCGAGACAATCAATCGTCGATGTCCGGGAGCTCTTGCATGCATACAACAATGAAACAGCAGCACTTCGACTAGTCGTTCGTGGCGTTTCCCCTCAACTCATGCAGGTCCTATCAATTCAGGACCAGGATACAGCCAGCCGTCAGGAACGCACCGCTACAGCGCTTAATTTTATACCTTTGTATATCATCCTCTCGGCCTTTGTCGCCGGCATGGGGCTTGCTGTTGATACTACCGCCGGCGAACGAGAAAGGAAGTCACTGGAACCACTGTTACTGAATCCCGTACTTCGGTACCACATTGTATTGGGTAAATGGTTAGCCGCCAGCTTGTTTTCCGCCTCTGGAATGCTGCTAACATTATTGTTATGTATCGTCGCGATGCTGCAGGTTCCACTGGAACAAATTGGCATGGATTTTTCAATTACCTGGCAGCAAATTTTGCTCATGTTCCTCGGTATGACGCCACTCGCTTTGCTTGCCTCCAGCTTGCAAATGCTACTAGGAATGTTTGCCAAGTCATTTAAGGATGCCCAGTCCTATATTGGCCTGCTGAATTTTCTACCGGTCTTGCCCATGCTCTATACAATGTTCAATCCAGTGGCAACTCAGGATTGGATGTTTGCCATTCCAATCCTGGGGCAACACCTGCTCCTGGTCGACGTGCTTGGGGGGACAGCAGTACCGGTCATTGCCTACTTCCTATCCGCCGGAACTTCACTGCTGATCAGCGTTGCCATTGCGGCAGCAACCGCAAAACTAATGGAACGAGAGAGCATCCTCAATAACTAGATGCAGTAAGGGCTACTCACTATTTGAGGTCTATCGATTTATTGTTCGCTGCACGGCTTCGGTCAACTCGGATTTTCGGAAGGGTTTTGGCAGCACAACCTCGCTCGCAAGATCATCCACAACCTCTTTGCTTCCGGCATATCCGGTTATAAATAATATGGACTGATTCGGTCGTTGAGCACGAATCTTTTGCGCCGCTACATTACCGCGCATCCCCGGCATCAAAACATCCATAATAATAAGATCAAAAGCTTGATAGCTGGCATCAGCAACCGCGACCTCACCCGAATTAGCTTCCGTGACTATTGCTCCTTCAGCCTCGAGAAAGGATCGACACAGCTCCCGCACATTATCCTCATCATCAACTAGAAGTATTTTGAGCTGTTCACAGGAAAATACCGGTACGTTCAGATTCTCCTGCGCCGCCTTTGCCGTGAAAAGTGGGAAGTACATTCGAAACGCAGCACCTCCAGCTTCAAGGTTCGACGCCTGTATAAAACCTTCATGCTGATCCACGATTCCCGATGTCACAGCAAGCCCAAGACCCGTGCCTTTTTCAGTATCTTTGAGGGTAAAGAACGGATCAAATATTCGACTAACAACTGACTCTGGGATGCCGACCCCGGAGTCTTCGACTGCTAGCTCAACATATTGTTGGCCAGCCATTTCCTTTGGTAGGCCTAGTGTGGTGTCCGCGGTAATTATCCGGCTCCGGATAGTCAAAACACCAGCACCCTGCATTGCATCCTTAGCATTCACCATTAAGTTGATTAGCGCTCTTTCTAACTGCAACGGATCCGCATAGATTTCATTTCCATTGTCCGCAACAATATTCAATTCAATGTTTCTGCCAAGAATACTGTTCGCAATTGGCAAAAATTCAGCCAGCCACACACTTACATTCATTCTTCTTTTATTTAGGGTTTGTTGACTACTGAGGGCCAGGAGTTTTTTTACCAAATCTGCAGCGGATCCCGATGATTTCAGAATCTGATTTTGCAATTCGATCACTTCACGGGGCAATGAGTAGGTCACGGACCGATCTAGCACCAGTTCTGCAAAACCCATAATAGCCTGAAGTGAATTGTTAAAATCGTGTGCAATCCCTCCAGCCACAAGACTAATGACTTCCTTCTGCCTGAGGCTTTGGATTTGTTGGCGGAGCAATTCTTCTCGTGCTTCCTGATTGATGATTTCGCTGACATCAACTGACAAACCTACAACCCCCTGGGCATTGCCCTCATCATCACGAAAAAAGGACACATAATTTTCACTCCAAAATGTTGAACCGTCCTTGCGGATCTGAAGCATCCGGATGGAATCTGTACCCATAAATGGGTCCCCAGTAGATTCCCGGGCAAGGTAGTCCGCAAACATTTTCATTGCATCTTCCTGGCTTTGTTCACCCACAGCTGCCAATGTTGGCAACGCAAGCATCTCCTCTACGGTGTAGCCAAGATATGCCTGAATCGATTCGGAAACGTAGGTCATTACCATGTTCATATCCATGGTCCAGAGCAGCAGGGACTGGTTGCCTAGCACCATGTTCAATTGCTGTTGCATAAGGCGGGAGTTTTCTCGTTCTTCCGCCAGTCGATAGGATTCTTCAGACAAGTTTTTCTGGAGTTGCGTTAACGCTTCCTGGGTCTCCTGCAGTGCCCGCAAGCTCTGACGCCAGGTAAAGGGAAACAATATAATTCGCCTAATCTTTGGCCACAATCCAGTCTCGTGGGGCACCCGAATATCTATTTCAACCTGCCGATTGGAATAAACCGCCTTGACCTCTGCCGCCTCGTACCCTAGAAACTTAGAAATGCCTCTGGCCTGACCTTCAAGCACCTTAAAGATCAATTCGCAGGGTTCGAGTTCCTCTGGAACAACGTACCGTACGGTAAGTTGTCGAAGCAGCGGCTCGGATATGAGCGTTTCAGCTTTAATCGGGTACAGTTTTGGCACAGGTCCATCTTCACCAAACACGTAGTGATAGAATCCGAAGAGGTTAAACCGAAGCAGCCCGATCAGGCGCCATATTTTATAGACTGGATATCGATAACTCACCTCAGCCAGTTCAAGCACTTCCTGCTCGGATAGACGACTCCCAATTCTGCCAGCCAACTCAACAAAACTTGACCAATCAATAAAGTTGGTTTTGTGGGAAATGTACGCCCGATCGAAGGGAATTGTTGCTAGCACCCAGTCAACGTCAATTGCTTTTTGATCGCACGCGAGAAACATGGCTTCTAAAACCTGGCAGGAAACCTTGTCGTCTATTTTTTCCATTTCGAAGTCGGCCGGTCGGGCCCTATTGATTAATGGCGGATTAAGGGCTGAATAAGTGCTCCAGCACAGTATAGCGTCAATTTTGGACCCTACAGCGGGTCAGACAGCTCAACCCCCAACCACGAAACGAAAAATCTATGAAATTTTGGCCGCATCAGGATCAACAAACATATCCCTTAATGTCCGCTTGAGGACTTTACCTGTCGCATTCCGCGGCAAGGCATCAATAAACGAGACGCTTTGCGGCACCTTAAATTTCGCCAACTTTTTCAGACAATGGGCAATCACATCGTCGGGCTCCAGTAATTCTCCCGGCTTCAGTACCAATACCGCCTTACCGGTTTCACCCCAGCGTTCATCGGGGACACCAATTACCCCGGCCTCGGCGACTTGAGGCAATTGATACAGCACGTTCTCGACCTCAGCGGGGTAAACGTTTTCACCACCTGAGATGTACATGTCTTTCCAGCGATCGACAATGTAGAGAAAACCTTCTTCATCCTGCCTTGCAGCATCCCCGGTCATTAACCAATCATCAACAAAGGTTTTTGTTGTTGCGGCGGGATTATTCCAATATCCAGGAGTGATGTTCGGCCCTCGTATCAACAACTCACCTACCTCACCATTGGTTAAGGTTTCTCCATCATCTCCGACAATTTTAATTTCGGTATGCAGCAACGCTTTGCCCGCAGATCCTATTTTTCGTAGCGCCTCAGACGCATCGAGACCCGTACCTCCGGGGCTGGTCTCGGTCATACCCCAACCTTGAATAAGCGGCACACCACGCTCCAACCAACCTCGAAGGATGGCTTCAGCACAGGGCGCACCTCCCACTCCCGCCGCTTCAATTCTACTAAGGTCGGTATTCTCAAACTCGGCATGCTGCATCATAAATTGATACGGGGCAGGTACCGCGAAGAAATGAGTCACGCCCAGAGCCGCGTCTCCCAGAATCTCCAGGGCTCGACCGGGATTGAATTCACGCATTAGGAGTATCTGTCCGCCGGCATGCAGGATCGGATTGGCGTAACAATTGAGCCCACCGGTGTGGAACAATGGCAGTACAACCAGCTGAACGGATTTGGTTGAGATTGCCGAAGGAATGCCTAGATTTACACAATTATAAAATGTCATACCGAAGGTGATCAGCGCACCCTTTGGATGCCCAGTTGTACCTGAGGTGTACATAATCATCGACACATCGTCATGGGTACACTCCACTGGTTTCAATTCACCAGCACCTGCAAGCAGTACCTCGTACGGTGAGGTTGCATTGTCCTGGCTCAGCTCCAATCCATGTTTGATGTTACACAGTGAAAGCAGTGACGATGCCGTTGTGCCGAAGGACCCGTCAAAAATCAAAACTGACGGCGTTGAGTCATTCAGTATGTATTCGAGTTCAGCTTCTGTTAACCGCCAATTTAAGGGGAGACAAATGGCGCCAACCTTAGCGCAAGCAAATTGAATCTCGAAAAACTCGGGACAATTAGGCATTAACAACGCAACACGATCGCCCTTCGCAATACCTTTAGCTTGAAATCCCGCCGCCAGGGCACTCGCCCTGTTATCTAAAGATTGATAAGTCAGTGAGCGCCCGGTATCAAGATCGATAATTGCGACCTTTTCTGGGCGGATATCTGCCTGATATTGGGTCCAGTCAAAATGTTTTACAGCCATAATATTTCTCACTTTTTATTGTTTTTGCTTTTTAGAGTGTTGATCAGTTGTCGCGTAATTGATGACTCATTACTATTTACGCCCTTGGAAGTGCAGTTGTGGAATTCACGTTTAAGCGGAACCCTCTGAGTCTCCGAAGTTAACCTCTCTAGGCTTTCGGGTATATACCTAATGCGACTTTACCGATATAAGCCCGGGCCTCAGTCGGCGAGTAAGGCTGCATAAATGGCCCAGCCCGGACATCCCGATAAAGCCTGGAGAGCGGGTGCTTATCCATAAAGCCACCGCCGCCAACAATATCCATAGCGCGATTGACAATTTCTATGGCGTTTCTATTCACCACCCACTTCATACTTTGATGATCTTTTAGCAGTTCATGGGCCCGCTCAAAGGGAATCTTTTGCCCCTCAAACTCCCTAACAAAGTCATCTGCAATACTTCCCATCTGACCAACCATCGCCCGGGCCGTCGCCAACAACACTTCCATTTCACCTATCATATGTTGAATACCCGGTAGCTCTGCACTGGGTGGCTTAGCCTTTTTTTGAGTACCGGTCGCCGAGGCAATAGCCAACTCATAGGCATGCTCAGCAATACCGAGAAACACACCGAGAAGCGGCAAATTGCCGAGGTTCCGATTCATTAACATATTGGCGCTCCATCTTCCCCAGGGACCAACCGGATTTACGGCATGGTTCGGCACCAACACATTATCGAACTTAATCGACTGACTTCCAGAACCTCTCATTCCCATTGCCTGCCAATCATCGAGTGGTACAACACCTTTGGTCTCAATCGGCAGAATGGTTGAACTGATTGTATCGCCCTCGCTACTTTGCACTCGTAGGTTCATCGCAATGTGAGATGCAATAGGTGACCCGGTGACAAATATTTTGAGCCCATTGATCAACCACCCCTCTTCAACCTTTGTCGCTTCGGTAAAGGGATGCAAGTTATCACTCCCGGGCTCGGTTGCTGTAGCGCAAATATGCATGGTCCCGGCGAGAATCTGATCGAACTGTTGGCCAAGCTGATCGGTCATGGGTTTATTATTCGATGCCATCCCCCCTCGCCAGGCTCCCGCAAGACCTCGACTCACCGCAAGATGCATATTCATGGCAATGGCAACGGAGCCATCTCCCCGGCCAAGTCTAGACATACCAACCATCCAGTCGTGAATTGAAGTCATACCGAAGCCACCACACTCTTCGGGAAGGAATGCACCGCTGATTCCGGCCCTGCGCACTTCATCAAAGCTCGCCGCCGGAACTTCGCCTGATCGATCTGACTCCCCAGCATTGTCTCGAAGTTGCTGGGTCACGCCCATTGCAGCTGTTACAAATTTTTTACCGGCTTCTGTCTTGGGTTGTAGTTCATAACTCATTCGACTGGCTCACCTTGTTGGCTTTTGTTCTCAGTTAGCGCGGTGTGTAGCGCTCATTTCCAAACCTATCATGCAGTCGTCCGACGGGATAGTACGGCAGATGCTAGACTAGTTCTAAAGCGGTACAATCCGCAGCAGCAGACAATAGGTAAGAGGCCAAATAGATGAGCGAAGCTGAATCCAACAACAAAAATTTATCGACTGAAGAGACGACCGAAGAAGTGACTGAGATTCCTTCGGCCTACGATATTCCACTAGAAGACATTCAGCCCGTGAACGCCAGACTGTTTAGCGAGCACAAATGGCTGGAGTATTTTGAACGCCTGAGAGCCGAAGACCCGGTCCACTTTAATGAAGTCGAAACCGCCGGCCGGTTCTGGTCACTTACCAAATATGAAGACATCAAGAAGGTCGATTCCGACTGGCAGAACTTCAGCTCTGCCCACGGTATCACCCTTGGCCTCCCGATTGATGCAGAACTCCCCGAAGGTGCACTGGGTATTACGACTTTTATTGCCCAGGACCCACCGGTACACGATGTCCAGCGCAAGACCGTCACCGGTGCAGTTGCCCCGGGCAATCTGGTCGAAATGGAACCCCTGATTCGAGAACGGACCTGCACCATTTTAGATTCGCTACCTGAGGGCGAGACATTTGACTGGGTTGATACGGTGTCAATCGAACTCACTACCATGATGCTCGCCACCTTATTTGACTTTCCTTTTGAGGATCGCCGCAAGCTGACCCGTTGGTCCGACGTCACCTTCGCCATTCCCCAACCCGGCGGCATCATTGAATCGGAAGACGAACGCAGGGCTGAGCTACTCGAATGCCTGGAATATTTCACCCGCTTGCGAGAGGATCGACTGAAAAACCCAGGCAGCGATCTTGTGTCCATGCTGGCCCACGGCAAAGACACCAAAGATATGTCTCCGATGAACTATCTCGGCAACCTGCTGCTGCTAATTGTCGGCGGCAACGACACAACACGAAACAGCATGACGGGCAGCGTCTACGCCCTGAACAAATTCCCTGAACAATATGACAAGCTCATCGCCAATCCACAGCTCATTCCAAAAATGGTAGCAGAGTTGATCCGTTGGCAAACACCACTTGCCTATATGCGCAGGACCGCCAATAACGATTGTGAGGTTGGTGGCAAACAAATCAAACAGGGCGATCAGGTTTTGATGTGGTACGCCTCGGGTAATCGTGACGCTGACGTGTTCGAAAATGCAGACGCACTCGACATTGAAAGGCCCAATGCGCGGCAGCATTTATCATTCGGTTTTGGTATCCATCGCTGTATGGGCAATCGCCTTGCGGAACTGCAGCTTCGAATTTTGTGGGAAGAGATCCTGACCCGCTTTGAAAAAATCGAAGTACAAGCCGAACCTGAACGGACCTTCTCGTCATTCGTCAATGGTTACACCCATATGCCAGTTAAGGTCACACGGAAGAAAAGTTAAACCCGGTTTTTGATCGGAACAACCAATTCGATTAGATCAGCGACAAGACTCTTCCTTGTCGTTAGATCTATTGAATGATTTCTTCCAGCCAATAAAGTTGACGCACCCATCGGGACCGAAATCGTAAATAGATTGAGGGTCTCAATATCCACTCCTTGATGACGTCCGGCCAATTGAGTCGCCGTGACCGCGTCGTGAATCGTTTGACCAAAGTCCTCCATTGCCTCACGCAGCTCAGAACTCTCGTAGAAATCTAAATCAGGATGCATGATTGCATTGAAGCGCGCAGGATTATCCAGGGCCCAATGAATATAGCCTTGTCCCATCGCATTCAATCGAACCCAGGGATCGTCGGTAACCTGGTCCGCGGCCTCGAGGGTCGCTCTAATTAAACGCGCGTAACCCTCGGTTGCAAGGGTCGTGAGCAATTGTGCCTTATTACTGAAATGTCGATTGGGGGCGCCGTGGGAAACCCCAAGATCCCGGGCAAGACCCCGTAACGTCAGGGCTTCTATCCCTTTGGTTTGAATCACTTCCGCCGCCCGATCGAGTAACGCCTGACGCAGGTCGCCGTGGTGATAGGGCTGAGATTCAGTCGAACTCACAGGCCGCGAAGATCGCATCCTCTGGCCAACAGGATTGGCCTTAACTCACGAAATGCAGCTGGTGTGTGCATTAACGGTATTCGAGGATATAGATGATGGACCACATGGTATTGCATGCCCGAGGAACCAATATTGCCGAGATGGCTTTTAAAGGATGCCGTGTCCCTATAGCGGCCCATTTCTTCCGCTGGATGATGCGGTTTCCAGCTCAGGTAATAGGGAATATAAACCTGGGCAAGTTGCAGCGGCAACCACCAGAGAAGTGCAGCTTCAATCGCGTAACCGCTCCAGGCCAAGCCATAAAGTATGAGCATATACGAAACACGGATCAATGCAGCCTCAAGCATGACATGGGAGTTACCCGTACGCTCAAGAGCCTCAACGTATCGATCTTTTTTAGTGCCATTAGCCGGCTGTCTACTCAAGATAGCCTGCTTAAAAAACTCCGCCCTATCTTTTGCATGTACATCAAAGTCTGGATCCAGAACTGGATCGTTAGCATGGTTGTGGTGCTCAAAATGTGTGTAGCGCAAATACCGAAAGGGCGCGACAAAGGGAATTAAGGACACATGGCCAAGCAATTCGTTAAGCCACCGGAGCTTCTGCCCCTTTCGAGCAATAATGCTGTGCTGGGCATCATGGGAAGGCAGATAGGCGAGCGTGACATTCAGCACTGCAATTGGAAAGGCAATCCACAGGGATAGGATATCCATAAAGACCAGGGGCCAAAGCGATAACCAGATCAGAGTATTAGCGAACCCCCAGATAATGATACCGAGAGGAAAGATTTTCATATACCTGGCTGCAATCTTTCGTTCCATGACGTCTAACTGTTCGTCGGTCATCTCATCCCAATTGATATCCTGCATCACTTGACCCATATCCAACTCCCTCGGAAATGAGCCATCAAGCCCAAACCGCCGCCGACAATAAGGCCGATTACAATGTTGGGAATACCGGCTATGGAAACGTCCAGCGCCGTTAAGGACTGTGCAATCAAAGGCACTAAAAAGGCCAGTGCAAAAACGATGGGAGCAAATACCCAACCAAGAACTTTACTGATCACAGGAAACCTCACCTCATTTAGAGGAAACATTTAAAGGAACGGCTATCCTAGCGCCTAATGTAGTCATCGTCTACATTAAATTTGAAGCTTTTCTCCGGATGAGCCCTTGTCCAGAAGTTCAAACACGCCTTCCTCCTCTAACACCCGCATACCCAGACGCTGACTGGACACTCCGGTGCGCAATAGGTAATCAAAACTAAGCCGCCCCTGCCCTTCGCCCGCCTCAAAGTATCGACAATCGATTTGATCCGTATTGCTCAACTGGTCACTTAACTCAATCAAATGGGAAGAGAATAGAAACAGGCAATCTTGCTTGGTGGCAAACCTCTCGAGTATGGCCAGAGAAGCATCGAGTGCATCCTTTACGTTTGTGCCCTTAAAGGGCTCGTCCATCAGCGCAATCACTCGATAACCCTCAGCTATTGCCTGGGCGACCGCCTTAGCTCTCAGTGCCTCGGCTCTAAAATAACTAATCCCACCCCGGAGGTCATCGCTGAGCGAAATAGAACTAAACAGTCTTTGTGCCGGAACAAACGTCATGGCTGTTGCCGGCACCCCCATGCCCAGATGCCCCAGATAAAGTGCCGTGGCAACCGCGCGAAGGTAGGTGGTTTTACCGGCCATATTAGGTCCAGTTAAAAACAGCACGCGGCGCACTTGATCGAGCCCGACCGAATTGGCAACGGGCTTCTCTACAAAGGGATGCACAAGGCCTTCGGCATGGACGCCCAGGGAACCATCCTGAATTTCCGGCAGGACAAACCTGTGCTTTTTGGTTACGTCCGCCATCGATACCAGGGCGTCCATTTCGTAAACGAGCTGTAGAAGTCTTCGCATGGTGGTTCTCTCATACAATCGAAAAATTGTATCCAAACGAAGTACTCTGAAAATCCACCCCCCTACTTCTTGATCAGGTACCTTAAGAATACCGGGTCGCTCGAGCAGTTCACGCATTTCTTCAAATAGCGGCGCTAGCTCTCCAGCAGGCGTTGCCAACTCTGACTGGATGACAAAGGCGCGCAAGGTCCGAATCACCCCACTCGTGAACTGCACGCCACGCACAATACTGCTGTAGTGACTAGAATGATTCGCCCATAGCTCAAATGCACCAATACAGAATGCCAGTTGATTTTCTTCCGCGACAATCGGCATCACTTCCTGGGCATAATATTCTGCGCGGGCAGTTGCAAAAGCCGTGGGTAATTTTCTAAAGGCGTCACGCTCACTTAGAATAAAAGACACTGCCCGCTGGGTATTTCGAATGCAATCGGCGTTAGACCATGGACTCTGCATTCGCTGTTTTAGCAGCTGAGCACCCCCTTCAGTTCGAGCCAGATTGCAAAAATCAAACAGCGTCTGCTGCCCGTCTTCTGCGGTAAAAATTTCGAGGTCTTTTAGGGTTGGACCATCCAGGATCAAAATGTCGTGATCAGAAACCATATTTAGAGCACCATTTTATTACGCCATTTTTAAGCCATGCCCTAAATACATAATCAAAAAACCGGCTGCATAACATTACTGAAAAGCGAAACTCAACGGTACAGGATACCTAAACCACTGATATGCCATGCCCCAGAACCAACTCCGCGAGACGGAGAAAAACTTGACTAGAATCCAACCTCTGCAGCCATAATCTTCTCATAGTATGCGCTGTCCATTTTTGCGTAGCTCGACAGGTCAGATTTCCATACGTAAATCTCATCCGCACACCTATCGGGATGATAGGCCTCTTCACGCAGAGTACCCTTTTGCAGCTTGAACGTACCCGTGAGCTGCTGCTCTGACAAAATCCTGATAAAAACAGGACGGGCGTATACCGCAAGGTCTTTCTCCACTAGTGCCGATACACTTGCTGCATCAAAGCAAGCACCCTCTTTCAGTAACAGCGCGGCCATTCCCGCTCTGCCATCTGCACCGGGCACTTCAACACCATAGACGTTGCAGATGTCAATATCCCCGTGGCGATTGATAATTTCACCCACTTCATTCGTGGAGCAGTTTTCGCCCTTCCAGCGAAAGGTGTCACCGACCCGATCAACGAACTGAAAGTGTTTTATACCGCAGGCAAAACCCACATCTACACTTTTAATGAGATCACCGGTATTAAAAAAAGCATCACCCGGTTTGAATACATCCCGAAGAATCTTTTCCTCCGTCGCCCGCCGATCCGTATATCCGACAAACTCCGCCGATTTGGTGATCGGCCCAAGCAACAAACCTGGCTGCCCCGGCTCTACTTTTTTGCAGAATCCTTTTTCGTCTCGAATGACCACATCCGCCGCAACATCGTATTCAACAACTGATGGCGGTATGATAGCAGCACCAATTGTCCGATCCCGATTGAAGAAGTTCATAAAGCTAGTATTACCCTCCGATGCGCCATAGAACTCGTAGACTTTTGGCACCCCAAAGCGTTCTTTGAACTCCATCCAGATGTCAGGCCTGAGGCCATTACCTGTCATCTTCTCAAGAGGGTTATCAGCATCGTTGGGTTTAATCGGTTGCGCCAGAAGGTAGCGACATAGCTCACCAATATAGATAAAGGTGTTGCAGTTATTCTCGCGCACATCATCTAGAAAATGACGAGCAGAGAACTTTCGCTTAAGAAACACCGTAGCGCCAACACCGAGGGCACCCAGAAATCCAACACACAGGCCCGTCGCATGATAAAGCGGTAAGCAAATGTACATGCAGTCGTCTCGGACCAGCTTAAGTCCTACCGCTCGACCTAGATCACAAAAGAGTGTTTGCCGCCCCTGTTTTTGAATCGCCGCCTTCGGCAAGCCGGTGGTACCGGAGGTAAAAATATAAATGGCGGGGTCACTTAGGCGAACCGGTGGAATGTGTGCATCGTCAATGGGTTCAACTTGCTCAATGGTTTGACTGAAATCTACTGCCCAGTTTGGCGTCAACGGCGCGTCCACATCGGCAACCATTAGGATATCCTTGCCTTCTTTAAGGTCACAGTTAGCCTTCACTTCAGCGACACTGTCGCCATGCTCGCTGCCGACAATCAGCGCACGAGCGTTGGTGGTCGATATACAATGGACTAATTGAGCACCACGAAGATTGGTATTAATTAGCGAAACAGCAGCACCAGCCCGCATGATGCCAAACATATTTTCAATAAACTCAATTCGGTTATCCATCATCAGGCTAACGGTATCACCAAAGCCTACACCTTCATTTCGAAGTGCCTGGGCAACCTGACCTGCGCGGCGATCTAACTCACCCCAGGAAATCTTACGACCCTCAAATATAATCGCTGTTTTGTCTGGACAGGCTTTTGCAGTCTTTGCCAATCTCAATGGCAGATTGTCAATGTCATCTGGCTTCGGTCGCTTGACTATCGTTTTGAACACAAGGGGCACAATATCCCTGACAATAATTTTGACGCTTGATAGTACTTCGCCAATCACTGGCATAATGCGTTGCTCCGTGTTTCCCGGTGGACTTCACAACGGTATCAGAGCCAACTCGAGGCTTAAAGCCGTCTTGTGTTGAGTTCAACACAAGATGGCAACAGATTGGCCTATGACTCAGGTAACCACGCACCATGAAAACCGGCCGGGATCCGGCTGCCTAGCTTGATCGTGGCGCAGGGTTCAGCACTAATATCCCCCGCGTCCAAAATACGTAACTCGCTGGTATTCGTTTGCTTTCGATACACACAGACAAGCAGCCAACCATCATCCTCGGCTGTACCGGTGTCTCTTGGAACAAAAACCGGTTCACTATTTTGATCCCCCTCAGCAACATGGTGGCGAACCTTCGCCCCGGTGCTCATGTCGTATCGAATCACGCCTCGCATGATATTGTCCGCCGGTTGCTCAAGCCCATAAAAGAAGCGATGGCGTCGCCCGGTCAGTGTTTCATTGATTCTTGGTAACTCAATAAACTGGTCATCCATCTGTGCTTCTGTGACGCTAACTGTTGCAAGATTGATCCGGTAGCGCCACAACACACCCAGGGGATTGGGCGAAAAGCCATCACCCTGTCTATTTCGCTTAAAGTAAGAAGGATACCGAACGACATCCATCACAATTGTACCGTCGCTGTCGTTGTAGGCATTCACCACGTGCTGAATAAAACAGGGGTCTATTTCTATCCAACAAACCTCACCTCCATGGCGAGGAATGACACACAACCTCGAGGCTCGAGCGTCTTGCCAACAGATCGGAATCCGATAGCCAAGCTCAAACATTGCGAAGTCATAACCAACACTCAAGTCCATCAGAATGCTGTGGGTTTCCGTTATCGCCATATCGTGCATCATAGCCGGCGCTGGAACGTCTATTTCCAGATCAAGGATTTCAACACCGTTGGCATCCGCTACCCCATAACGCAGCCACGGCGCCTGCCAGTCTGCCTTAAAATACATCAACTCCTGTGTGACCGGATCAACCTTCGGGTGAGCGGTCATACCTCGATGCAGGCTCGGATGTACAAGCGAAGCTCCAAGGGTGTCCAGGGATCGATTGATCACTAAAGGTTGCCCGCCCTCGGCTAGAGCCAGAATCTCACCACCATGGGATATCACATTAATATTTGGGTTCGTTTCGGGATAGGTCGCAGTCGCATCATGACGCTTGTGGTTCGCCCAGGCCTGGGTTCTCACCCAGCGATTGCGATAACCGATGGCCTTTCCATCCGCCAGACTTACACTATGTAGCATTGCCGCTTCAGGCCACCAGGAAAGCACATCTTCACTTTCGAACTGACCACTCAGAGGGTTGGGACCATTTCGAACCAGAGAGCCATTTAACTCCCGCGGTATTTCTCCAATCACTTCAAAGTCGGACAGATCGAGCTCATCTAACACCGGCTCAAAAGCGGCCATATCAACTGCAGCCACTAGAGGTTCCTCAACTCAGCTAAGCGTGTTTGAAATTCACTGAGCTTGTTTTCACTAATGCTATTTATGGATAACTGGCTAAAGACGTCTCGCAATACACCGTCAGCATCTACCAGCAATTCGAGACCCGCCGGGGTGATGACCGCCAGACTTTGTCTTGCGTCACGGTCACTCTTTTGAGTAGTGACAAAACCAATTTTTTCCAGGGGCTTTAAGGCGCGGGTCACCGCAGAGGCTGTCAGCCCAACCGCATTAGCGAGATCAATTCTAGGCAAACCATTCTCGCTTCTGGAGAGGGCTAGTATTAGCCGATATTCACTAAAACTAATGCCCCGGGTTCCAGACAACGCGCGATCGAGACGCCGCTCTAGCGCTGACGCGGTTTCCAGGAACTGGAGCACGGTGGATGCGGTTTGGGGTGCTACGTTTGATGTTTTCATGATTGAATAATACTTGATCAGTCAAGTATTATTCAATCATTTTCTCCGCTGGTTCTAAATTCTATCGACATATTTACCGGACGGTTATCGCACAGTTATTGCACTGCCCGGATCGGCCTTGAGCCATCCCAGTCCGCGGCTACCTGCCGAATCTTCTCGAAGAACTTGCCTTTCATGCCGCTAATGTCCGAAATTTCCACGAGGGTACCGGGGTGTGCTTCAGTATCAAAATAACAGAACCTTCCCTGCTCACCGCCGATCTGCCCCTCGTGACCCACTTTATAACCAAGCGCTAATGCCCGGTCGTACAATTCCTGGTAGTCCTCGGTCCAGTACGACATGTGTTGTAGCCCCTCGTTGCCGGCATCCAAAAACTCTTTGTACATGGAAGGCGCATCATTGCGTTGTTGGATTAGTTCAATCTGCAGGTCTCCGGAGTTTGCCAAAGCAATACTCATTTCTGCTCCAGAGTCTTCCCCCCTGTGTCTAAAGTAATCTGTTTTCACCCGCTCCATGTAGTACCAGGGGCCAACGCCTAGGACATTAATCCAATGGTCCATGGCTGCCTCGATGTTTCTCACGACATAACCGTTCTGCCTCACCGCACCAAAAATTCTACTCACGCCTTCTCCGATTATTACTGCTGATATTAAGTTGGCTCCATGATAACTCGAACACCCTCTTTACCGGGTAGCACCACAACCATTTAACGTCATCAATCCGGCACAAGTTTTCCCCGTATTCGTCAATCAATAGTCAGGCCGTCGTTTCAATCTGGGATTTCTTGCTGAACGAACAATCGCGTCTACACTCTTTTTAAATCTCACTGGAATTCGCTCGCAACAGTGTTTGGAGAGCTCATTTCAAGATCACAGCATCACAACAAACGAACCATTTACCAACCAAAGATTGATGAAGGAACCCATTATGAAATGGATTAGATATTTACTGATATTAACGTTCTGCTTTTTTTCGACCCACGCAATGGCCGAAATCAACTTTAACGGCTTTTTGTCCGTTGGCGGCGGCTTGCTGGTCGACGACGATGAAATCGCATCCTACGAGGGATTTGATGGGGACTGGAACACAGATCCAGATACTGTATTTGCGCTGCAAGTTTCTGCGGCAATTAACGATAAGGTGACAGCAACGGGGCAGCTTATTGCTCGCGGTACCGATGACTACGATATTGAAGCGGAATGGGCTTACTTGACCTACGCAATATCGGAAGACTGGGACGTGCGCCTCGGCAGACTACGCTCTCCCTTCTTTATTTACTCTGACTATTTGGATGTTGGCTATGCCTATCCATTTATTGCTCCACCGGCGCAAACCTATCGCTTCTTGTTTACCACCGTTGAAGGTGTCGACACCCTGGTTAGAGGCACCCTCGGCGACTGGGATAGTTCATTTCAAGCCTACTACGGTCGTTTAACCGACGAAACTAGACTCTCCGGTGAAGAGGTTGATCTGGACCTGGTCGGTTTTAGTGGACTCAACTGGACACTAAATCGCGATTGGTTCACGGTCCGCGCCACCTACAACCGAGCAGAATTTTCAATTGGACTCCCCACCGCCTTAGCCAACTCCGCTGGCACTGGGTTTCTTGATGTATTGAACGGCGCCGGTTTTGGCACAGTTGCCGACGCACTCAATCCCCTTGAAGAAGATGCTGCATTCTACGGAATCGGCTTCAATATTGATTACAACGATTGGCTAGTCATCAGCGAATATACAGTCCTAGAAGTCGACGACCAGTCTCTTGTTTCCGATGACGACGCGATTTATATCCTCATCGGTAAGCGAGTAGGAAATCTCACCTACCATCTCACCTGGGACCAGTCAGAAGACGACCCTGATCTGGACTTTCTTGCGGCGATTCCTGCCGGTGTAGCACCAGGGCTCGACGCTCTTCGTGCTGGAGCAGCGGGTCTAGTAACAGGGACCAAAGCAACCGATACAACCGTTGGCGTTCGATGGGACTTTGCTCCCGGTACAGCATTCAAGTTTGAAGTGACAAAACTGGATCGCGAAACCGGTGGTGTCGACACAGATGGAACACTGGTGCGCCTAGCCGTCGACATGGTCTTTTAAGGAAATCTGGAGAGAACAATGAAATTGATGATAAAAACTTTTCTGCTACTAATGCTGGCGACCGCAAACCTTGCCTATGCTGAGGTTGCTGTGATCGTCCATCCTAGCAATGCCGCTACACTCGACGAAAACAGTATTGAACGAATATTTCTGGCTAAAAGCAAAAGCTTTTCAGACGGCAGTTCGGCGATACCCATCAATCAAGCCGAGGCTTCCTCTGTCCGTGCTGAGTTTGATCAGGGTGTTCTCGGCAAGTCCGCAGCACAATTGAAGTCGTACTGGTCAAAGCTGGTCTTTACCGGCAAGGGTACTCAACCTCAGGATGTCAGCAATGATGCGGAGGTCAAAAAGCTGATCTCAGCCAATCCAAACATGATTGGCTACATTGATGCAGCCGCGGTGGACGGATCCGTCAAAGTTGTACAGACCTTCTAATGGATCTGAATACCGGCCAACAGTTCCTTTCCGGAGTTGTTGGCCGGTCAATTTTTCTAATTCTAACCAGCGTAACAAGACAGTAGAAATCTTCCGTGATAGCCTGCAACTTCAAACCCTGGAGTGACAGCTACTGTGGTATTAAACAAAGACTTTTTTGCAGACGTCGAACTACTTAACCTGTTCACCCTGGACAGCTCTCAAGCCGGCCTAAAAATCCACCACGAAGCAGCCCCGGAGCGAATCGCATCGGCAAAAAGGCTCTTTGATAAAGAACTCATTACCCAGGTCGACGGCGGCTACTTAACACCTCTAGGGCATCAAGCAGCCGAGCATGCCCAAATCCTGATTCGAGTCCTACACGCCTAAGCAGAAGCTGAGCCTTAGACATTATGCTCCTGGCGATAGGCGGACCAATAATCAAAGGAATCGCTCAGACTCTGACTGCGGTTTGTAACCGCATCCTTCAACTCGCCATGACTTAGAATATAAAAGACATCATTTTGAATAGCATGTAAAACCATGTCACCAATCACCTGGGCTGGCATCAATCCAGGTAGAGAACCTGGGCCAGTGCCCGCTTCTTGCCCAAGGTCAAATTTCGACGCCGCCTCTCCGCCCAGTTCACCGGGGCGATTGCGTTCTGAAGAATAAATATCCGTCGCAACAAAACCAGGGCACAAAACAGAGGTGCCAATACCAAAGGGTTCAAGATCACCTCGCATAGCCTCGGACATACCCACAACAGCAAACTTGCTGGTGTTATAAACGCTTAGACTTGGGATCCCGACTTGACCGGCCATTGACGCGGTATTAACGATGTGACCCCCTTCGCCATGGGACTTAATCAATTTACCGAAGGTCACCATGCCGTTAATCACACCATCGAGATTAACGCGCATCACCCAATCCCAATCCTTATAGGTCATGTCGACAATGTTGCCATTCAAGGCAACACCGGCGTTGTTACAAAGCACGTGGACTTTACCAAAGGCCGCAAGCGTATCCTGGGCGGCCTGCTCCATTGCATCTCTGTCGGTCACGTCAACTTTTAAAGTAATGACATCAGCATTGGTATCCTGAAACTCAATTCTCGCCGCTTCTAATGCAGCATCTTCAATATCCGCAATAGCAACCTTCATACCCGCAGCGGTAAAAGCTCTCGCCATCGCAAGACCGAGCCCACTTGCTCCGCCGGTGATAAATGCAACCTTTCCTGCAACCTGTTCCATAATTCCCCCTCTATTAGATAAGCCTGAATGATAATACGAATCTAAGCCCATTGTCCGATGCAACTAACGAGATGGTTGACCTGCATTTCTACCCAGCGCATAGTGATTAAACCAAGTAGGAGAATACCTATGCGTCTTTCTCAGACAGATGCGTCATTTATTTACATGGAATCCGCCAGCGGCCCGATGCATATTGCTGGAGTTTTTGTCCTAGAGGGTGAGGTCCCCTTTGACGACATCTTCACCTGGGTGCAGTCACGCATGCACCTTCTACCAGCCCTGAGGCGAAAGCTGGCCCAGGTCCCATTTAGCCTGGCGCACCCCAAATGGGTTGATGACGCTGAGTTCGACCTCGCCAATCACGTCCACCATCACCAATTACCCGAAGGCTCATCCCTAGAAGAGGGCGTAAATCAGGCAGTCGAAATGAATGAGGCAATGCTGGATCGCAGTTTGCCACTGTGGCGAATGGTGGTGTTGACCGGCGTACCGGGTAAAACCCTAATGTTGCAACAAACTCATCATGCATTGATTGACGGCGCATCGAGCATCGACTTGCAAATGATCATATTTTCATTTGAGAAAGATGCGGTTAATCCAGACCCACCCAAAACTCCCTGGGTACCAGAAGCAGCGCCGAGTTTGAACGAATTGTTCACTGAAGCGGTAAGGGAAAACGTTGAAGCCATGTCTCAATTCAGTCCGAGAAGAGCTGTTAGCAACGTGCCAAACCAGTGGCAAAAAGTCCAACAGGCCACGGAAATTATGAACCGTTTCATCTCGCAGCCCGCAATTACCGCACCTTTCAATGCTGGTATGGTTGGCCCAAAACGCAGAGTTGCCTGGCTTAAGAAACCCTTTTCAGAGATACGTGACATTCGCCGGCACCTGGGCGGCACCATTAACGACGTGGTGCTAGCAGTTGTATCAGAAGCCGTTGCACGATATCTAGAAAGTCACGGCGAGCAGGTAGCTGACCAGCGCATGCGCATAATGTGTCCGGTTAATGTTCGCACCGAGGATCAAAAAGGCGCTTTGGGTAACCAGGTCTCTGCCATTTTTCCCATGCTGCCGGCCTGGTCTATGGGTACCCTGGAACGCCTCGAGGTTGTAATTGCGGAAACAGAGCGAATCAAAGGCGCAGAAGAAGCGCAAGCGATGACTCAGATGCAAGACAGCATGCCAGATTTACCGCCCACCGGTATGTTAGCTACACAACTCGTGGGAACTGCTTTTGACCCCACGGCCTTTGCCGCACGCATGCCACTCCCCGTTATGCCCAGCTTCGGCCAGCGCCCACCCAACCCAGGCGTTAACTTTACCTGTACCAATGTACCCGGTGTTCAAGTACCCCAGTATATGTGCGGTGCAGAATTGACCGACCAAATCGGCTTGTTAGTGCTGACAGGTACCTCAGGTTTCAGTGTGACAATTCTAAGTTACAACAAACAACTGTTCTTCAATTTCATTTGCGAACCTCGTCTACTGCCTGATCTAGAAGTGATCGTAAACTCGGCAGATGATGTGTTTTTGGATCTGCTGAGACTCGCTCAGGAGAAGAATGACGCCACTCAACAAGAAACCGTGGAATAGATATGTCAGATCAAAGCTTGCCAGAACGCTACCCTAAAACAGCCACGCTTGCTGACGGTGCAGAAGTCGAATTTAGACTGATGACCGCTGCGGAGCGAGATGACATTCTCAACTTTGCCCAGGCATTGCCTATGGAGGACCTACTGTTTCTCCGGGTTGATCTAACCCAACCCGAGGTCGTTGACGATTGGGTGGAGAATGTAAAAGCAGGCAGCTCGACAACCATACTCGCCTATGACGAAAAAGGGTTGGTCGGCTATGCCACGGTACATAGAAACATTGCGCCGTGGACAAGGCGCGTTGGGGAATTACGGGTAAACGTGAATCAGGCTTATCGAGCCAGGGGTCTCGGCAAACGACTGACCTCGGAAATTTTTGATGTCGCTCGAGGTATCGGCGTAAAAAAACTCATGGCCAACATGCCATCGGATCAGCATGGCGCCCAGGCTGCATTTCGTCGCCTCGGTTTTGTTCCTGAAGCATTGCTAGCTGACTATGTTGAAGATAGAAATGGGACGCCGAGAGATCTCGTTATTATGTCCTTTGATATTGAAGGTCACACAGATTTTGTCACGGAAGTCGCCAGGCTTTAATGCTCACCGCCTAAATCGAAGAGGAAACTGACCATCACCCATCAACCCTTGCTCGTGCTCACCTTGCTTCTGACCTTAATCGCCTGCACCGACGAGCAAGCATCTTCGGTGGGAGAGCCTTCAGCGGGAAAAGAGCCTTCAGCGGATAGAGAGCCTTCAGCGGGAAAAGAGCCCTCAGCGAGTAAAGAGCCTTCAGCGTATCAAGAGCCCTCAGCCAATAGAATCTACGAACCTTTGCCCGACTTTACCCAGTACAAAGATGTCAAAAAGAAAAAATCTGCTTTTTTTGATTTCATGCACCCAAGGGTAAAAGCTGCAAACGATGCAGTTTGGGAGGAACGTCTGCGGGTTCAAGCGTTCAGAAACAAGTTCGCAGCAGGGTCTCTGACTAACGCTATGAAAGCAGAACTATTTGCCATCATCGAGCAATACGACCTCGACCTTCCGACTGAGATCACCGACAACACTTTCACTGAGCTATTGCTCAGAGTTGATGTTGTACCCGCCTCGCTTATTCTTGCCCAGGCTGCTAACGAGTCAGCCTGGGGGACATCCAGGTTTGCCAGAGAAGGGCGCAATCTATTCGGCATATGGTGTTATAAGCCAGGCTGTGGACTCAAACCAAAACGCCGTTCCGTTGGTTCAAAGCATGAAGTTCGCGTATTCGACAACGTCCAAGAAGGCATCGCCTTTTATATATATAACATCAATATAGGGCATGCCTACGACCACCTACGAGCGCTCCGTGCTGCAAGCAGGGAAGAAGAAGAAAAGCCAACCGGCCTTGAGTTAGCAGCAGGCCTGACTCGTTACTCCGAGCGAGGACAAGCCTACGTTGATGAGATTCGAAAAATGATTCGGCAAAATAATCTGTCGCGGTATCTGACCAACAGGGCTAATACGCAAACCGACTAGCTGATAGCTCCAGCTTGAGCGAGGCTTTGTATGTCGGAAAATTCCATTCCGAGTTCCGATAGAATTTCTACTGTGTGCTGGCCCATTTCCGGCGAGTGACTTTGATGCCGGGCCGGTGTTTTAGAAAAGGTGACCGGTGCTTTAGGTAATTGCATTAACCCCCCCCTTGGATGCTCAAATTCCTCGAGCACACCCAATGCTTTCACCTGTGGATCAGCCGCCACCTCATGTCGAAGGTTAACTCTGGAATGGGGGATATCATTCTCCGCCAGGATTGTGAGCAGTTCGCTGGTACTGTATCCCGATGTATCAGCCCCGAGATGGTGGGAAACAATCGCACCGTCCTTGGCTTCGCTAATCTCATACATATCAGCAAGATCACCCGCATATTGAACATCATCACCTTTGAAACTGTAATTCCACATTAGGTCTGGCCAGTTAAAGTAGATGCCCGCATGGAGCATCGCAACTTTCAAATGTTGACCACCGGCACCCCTTTCCCTGGCATAGAGCGCCGCTGTGATTGCCTGGGCCGTTGTCAGTGCCGTGACCTTATCGTAAACAATGGTCCGGACCATTTTGGGTTTGCCATTTTCCGCCTGGGCATCAAGAGCACCACTCATACCCTGAATTACATAGTCGTAAACCTTTTGTTCCGCATAGGGCCCAACTTCCCCCATGCCAGAAATAGACGCATAAATCAGCTCCCCATTGACGGCGGATAATGCATCGAAGCCAAGCCCGAGGCGATCCATTTTTCCCGGCCGATAATTTTGTAAAACCACATCGCTGGTTTCCACAAGGGAGCGAACGATACGCTGCCCATCGGCGTGTTTGAGATTGATACCAATCGAACGTTTATTTCGATTAATCATTGAGAAGATTGCGGACAAGCCGTTCCGGCTCGCACCGAGACCACGAATACCATCACCCCAGCCTGGCGGCTCTACCTTGATAACTTCAGCGCCCTGATCCGCGAGCACCACAGCCGCCATGGGTCCTGACACCACCGAGGATAAGTCTAGTACACGCACCCCGCTTAAGGGGCCGTTGCTGAAGTCTGGAGTGGGATTATCTGTCATGGGTACAACTGGTCACAATTAGGCCGCAATAAGCAGCATAACAAAATCAATAGCCCCATGACGCCCCATGCTTAGCCCCTGAATGAATAAACAAACCTCGCCACAAATTACCTCACCAATAAGTAGTACAATTGCCCCTTCGACGTTCTGCACCCATCTACAGGGAAGACCCAAATATGCCTAACATTTTGCGATCGGCCGTAATAGCAGCGTGTTTTGTACTCGCTGCCTGTGAACCTCAGGATCGCAGACCGGGCAATTGGTTGTCGGGTGAACTGGTCGAAACCAAAGTTGACGATTGGACCTTTACGGAAAATTACCAGGAAGTGTTTCTTCAAACCCATCCCTGGTATCAGGTTCCCCATTCCGTCACGGTTGTGCTTGCCACCGCCAAGGGCAAACTTTATGTGCCTTCGATCTACTATGCAGAACCTAAACAGTTTCCCGAAGGAAAGTACTGGAATCGTATCGTCGCAAAAAACCCCAATATTGAAGTCAAAATTGGTGAAAAGCTTTACCCACGATCAATTCACCGCATCACCGATGAGAAAGAGTTCGAGCAGGGTTTGGCAGCGCTGGCCAATAAGTATCCATTTTGGCGTAAGGTCAAAGACATCCCCGCAGAAGCTCCCACCTTTGTCATTTTAAGATTGGATGATCGACCCGAATAGTTAGCCTCTACCTCCGAAGGGATTGCGAGTGTTAGCATTCGCCTCCGATACCATTCAAGGCACTTCAATTGAGTACCGCAAAACCTAAGCCCTGGGATTCATTTCGTTACGCGGACTATCGATTGCTCTGGGTCATTCTTGTCACCGGTTCTGTTGTCAGCTGGATGCGAATTCTTGGCACGGCGCAATGGTTACTCGATGAGACCGGGTCTGCTTATCTGGTTGGTTTAATTGGTGTGGTCCAGTTAGTGGTACAGGTGCCCGTAACCCTCTGGGCAGGCAATTTAGCCGATCGAGTTGATCGGAAAAAACTGATGTCCTATGCCTACGGGACCACGGCACTCACCCTGGCGATCCTCGGTGTCTTGAATTATCAGAATGCGCTCACTCCAACTCTGGTCTATATCGGCATCGCCATTATGGCCGGCACCCACATGTTGGGAAGCCCAGCCCGCGCAGCGATAGTGCCAATCGTGATCGAGAAGGACAAACTGATGCTGGCGATTTCCACGGATACCGCATCATCAAATGCTGCCGCGATCGCGGGCCCCTTACTCTTCGCATTTGTAGCCGTGACCTTCGGTTCAACAGAGGTTTTTCTACTTGCGGCACTCCTTGCCTGCGTCGCCGCCGCCTTACCATTTTTTGTCAAAGCCCAGGGTGTGGCAGAACGGGATGATCAAAGTGACAAAGTCTCACAAATACAGCAGACCAAAGACGGCTTTAGCTATGTATCGAAGCACCCAATTCTACCGGGCCTCTTTCTCCTGGATATTGGTATTACCACTGCGTCTTTCTATCGTGAGATCTTACCTGTACTCGCCCTTGGGCTGTTTGCGGGCGGCGCTAGCGCAACCGGAATGTTGGGCGCGGCGAATTCAACCGGTGCGATTCTTGGCTCATTTTTGGCTTTATTGTTTGTTGCTTACAAGGCAAAAGGCATGCTGGTGCTCTACGCCTCTTTTGCCTATGGATTTATTTTATTCGGCTTTGGACTCGCCAACTCATTGTGGCTGGGCCTATTGATGATTGGATTATTGGGGGCAGCAGACGCCGTGACTGTTGCGGTAAGGGCAACAACGGTCATGTTAACAACACCGGATCATATGCGCGGAAGGGCATACGCACTCATGATCCTAGCGGCCCAAACCGCAAACAATATTGGCACAATTTGGGTTGGCGCCTGGGCTGGCGCAATCGGTGCCAGTAACACGATGCTGCTTGGGGGTGTGATTTCTATTGCCGCAACCGCTCTGATCTGGTGGTTCTGGAAGCCCATCAGAGAATTTCGCTCTGACTAAAACCTGCTGAACCAAGAGCCTCGAACTCCGGTTGACTTAAGCTGTGCGTTTCAACAACACTGGTATTTTCTTCCCGATAAGGAATAGGCCGTGAACTATCTCGATCAAGCTGCTCGCGTAGAACAATTTGTCCGCTCCAATCAAGTGGCAACACCGGGCGGAATTTGTTGGAACCGGGTCCCGGATAGCAAACCCACCCACAGCTTTTATCACGGTAGTGCTGGCGTCATCGCGTTTTATCTTGAGTTGTATATGGCCACCCAAAACAAGGCACATCGAGAAACGGCAATGGCTGCCGGGGACGACCTGCTTGCCTATGTGCAGGAACTGGCGGCTGGGGAAAAATTTGTCACCTGCGGTTTCTTCAGTGGCTGGCCTGGTTACGTATTCACGCTGTATGAACTCTTCAAGCTAAGCGATGAGAAAAAGTATCTTCAGGGTGCTGAGTTAGCCCTTGCTCGCTTGACTGAACAGGCCTCTGAACTCGGTGCTGGCATCGGTTGGGTAGAAGCAATTCCTTTCTCTGACATCACCGGGATAAAAGGCGAACGCGAGCTTATTGATTTTTCTGTTGGCGCAGCGGGCGCCGGTCTGATCTATACCTACGCCCATCGAAATGGTTTTGGCGATAACCCGTTACAACGTGCCATCCAGACCGCCGATCGACTTCTAGAAGTTGGAGAGGACAAAGGTGATGGCACTGAATGGCTAATGATGGTTGATATGGCCTTTCCCTTTAGCGCACCAAACTTCGCCCATGGCAGCGCAGGGGTGGGGTATTTCTTTGCCGACCTTTACAAAGAGACAAAAGACGAACGTTATTTGAGCGCGGCTATTAGCGCAGCAAACTACGTCATGGCAAAAACCCATCAACAGGACAAAGGGTTTTTAGTTTGCCACACCGAGGAAGAAAATCCGGCTCGAACATTTTATCTTGGGGTTTGCCATGGACCTGCTGGCACGGGTCGATTGATGTTTTTATTGTCTGAACTTACTGGAGACAAAAAATACTTTAACTGGCTTGAGGCAAACTTTTTAGGCTTGGAATCAACCGGCGCACCGGAAGTTCGAAGTCGCGGGCTTTGGCAAAATCACGGCCAGTGTTGTGGTGATGCGGGTATTGGTGACTATGCGCTGTATCTCTTTAACGAGACAAAAAATCCTCACTATCTAGAATTTGCCGAGCGAGTCGCGGCGCATATGGTCGAAATCGCCAACACCTCTGAGGGTCTTTCCTGGGATCAGGCGGAACATCGCGGCCAGCCGGATTTTCTTGAACGGCAAACAGGCTATATGCAAGGAGCTGCAGGGATTGGGAGCTTCCTGGTCCACCTCGGCACAACCCTTGAGAAAAAACCCATTAAGTTGGTGATGCCAGACACACCTTTCTCAGTCTGACGGGTCTTTTTCAGTCTGGCGTGGGCTTTTCTCAGCCTGGCGTAGGCCTTTCTCAGCCTGGCGTGGGCTGGCGCTTGCCGGGTTAGGCCGGCACTAACCCTTCCACCTGCACCCGATGGATTCTTCTGGGTTGGTCTTCTGCATGATCATGCACCGCATAGTGTAGAAGACATCGGTTGTCCCACATCACCACATCGCCTTTTTGCCAGTGGTGTCGGGCTTGAAATTCCGGTTGGATACTATGCTCGTATAAGTACTCAAGCAGCGCATCACTTTCTTGTTTGCGCCAACCAACAAACTTGTTAGTAAAGGCGCGACAAACATATAGCGCGCGATCGCCAGATTCATCATGGGTACGCACGACGGGATGCACTGCTCTCGGGGCCTCGGCACCATCGGCTTTATAAACAGCCGCCAATCCCGCTGCACTGTGCTCCGCCGTTAAACCATCAACGACGCTTCGCAAACCATCCGAGAGGGCTTTGTAAGCCAATATTTGATTGGAGAATGCCGTATCTCCGCCAATATCGGGAACCTCCAGGGCGTAAAGCATGGTGAGCTTTGGCGGCGCTGGGTTATAGGTCATGTCCGAATGCCAGTGTTGATTAATGTCCCGGGCTTTTCCCACATTCCGTAACTCGATGATATCCGGGTATTGTTCCATACCCGCGTAAGGATGCCGCAGCAACTTACCCCACCGGGCTGCAAAGGCCATTTGATCCTCAGGCAAAAGGTCCTGACCGGGAAAAACCAGAACATGGTGTTTAACAAAAAGCTCATTAATAGCAATAAAATCGGTTTCATCAATTCGACGTAAATCTACGCCGGATATTTTTGCCCCCAGGGGCGCGGCTATTGCATCGACCTTCATGCGAGATGTTCCTATTTTTGAGCAGCAAATCCCAATGTAGACTGAATTGATCAGAATTTAAACTCACCGCTTTGAATCTGCTGGAGACGTGCGTTCCCGTGCCGGGAAACACACAATTTTAGATCAGGTGATTAATCTGACTAAGCCGATATCTAGCAAGCCCCCAGGGCTTCCTTAGAGCATCACGGATAACCACTAATTGGCTTACCTTTATAAGCCTTAAACCGTAAACTTCAGTGATCAAATTTGTGAGCCCTGCGCTATGAGTGAATCAGAAGTTGCCATTGATCCATATGTGCAATACCAACTTTTACGGGACAATACGCCCGTTGCCCGAATGGATGGCGGCCCCTGGCAAGTTTCACGTCACGCAGATGTCCATCGCATTCTTAAAGACAATCAAACCTTTTCATCCGATGTCTCCATGCGTCCACCGGAAGAACGCACTTCACCGAGTATGCTGTTCAGTGACCCGCCCATACATAACCGCCTTAGGAAACTTGTTAGTCGAGCATTTAAACCGTCCCACATCGAAAGCCAGCGAACACTGATTACGGAACGATGTGCGGAACTCGTTGACGAAATGGGCCAACACAATAGCGTGGATCTGGTCGGTGCTTTAGCAGCGCCGCTACCTGTAACGGTCATCGCTCATATGCTCGGCGTTGAAGATGGCAATATCCAAACCTTCAAACGCTGGTCCGATGCCATATTTAGCAACATTGGCGACATCCTATTTGCGGAGCCGAACGCTGAAGCGGTAACCGCCGGCGAAGAAATGAGCGCTTATTTTCTCGAGAAGATCGAAATCCTCAGGCAGCGGCCACAGAATCATTTGCTGGGTAGGCTCGTCGAAACGGAAACCGACGAGGGTATGCTCGACAATGAGGAGTTGCTGAGTTTCTGTCGCCTATTGCTGATCGCAGGCAACGAAACCACAACGGGTCTGATCACTGCATCCGTACGGGTATTCGACGAGTTCCCTGATACTCTGCCCCAGCTATTCGAAAAACCGGATTTGATCCCCACCTTTGTTGAAGAAGCATTGCGCTTCTATTCACCTTTTTCTGCGACGGTGCGAAAGACCACCAGCGATGTCGAGATCGCCGGCACGGTAATTCAACAAGGTGAGCTAGTCATACCGCTAATGGCTTCCGCTAATCGAGATGAACGAGTCTTTGATCGTCCAGGGGAATTTATTATCGACCGGGATCCAAACCCACATCTAGCATTCGGCTTTGGCATTCATTTTTGTCTGGGCGCTCACCTCGCACGACTCGAGGGCGAAATCGCTGTAAAAGCGCTGGTAGACAAATTCTCCGCCATCCAATTAGAGGAAGAAGATCATAGCCAGATGAGTGCCCTGGGTGGACCCGACGAGCTCATGGTCAAGCTGACACCGCGCTGAAGTTAAGGCTCCAGAAGTGTGAAGTTCGCTAATCTTTGGCGACACCGACATAACCGGCACCAGACAATGCAACTAACTCTTTGTTTTATATACTGTTGAGTCGATGGCACAGGCCTTGCTAACTTGTTTTGCCTAATAGGATTAACATTGGCTCAACTCGTCGGAGAACGTCATGAACCAGGAACAAGCAAAAAAACGTGTTAACGAACTGCGGGGCTTTTATTCCCATCTGGCTTCCTACGTCGGCGTAATTGGTTTTTTACTCCTCATCAACTTGCTGAACTGGGAAGGTGAACTCTGGTTTTTGTATCCAGCGGGCGGCTGGGGGATTGGCATAGTTTGTCACGCTTTTTCAGTGTTCTTCAGCGGCGCCAAATGGGAAGAACAAAAAATGCAGGAACTCACGGGCTGGACCACAACCCAGGAAGAGTTAGACCGGTTGTCCGAACGCACAGACACATTGATCTCCATCCTGTCGAGCGTCGATTGGCAAGCCATTGACCCCGACCTACTACAAAGCAAAGACAATCTTCTAAAAGCTCAGGATAAGATTGTATCCATGCAGGCAAGTGGCGAAGCCGCAAACGATGCCAATAAAGATGAAGTCGTACGGGAGCTAGAGAAGCTGGAAGCCTTTGTCACCAGCAGCAAGTTCAGCTACTACGATCAGGCATCACGCGAACCAAAGGCTTAGCTCAGAGCAACCTCAACGGGCGATTGAACACCAAACTGCAACTCAACCATTCTTTTGTAGGTCGGGTCGCGTTGCATAAGTTCTTGATGCTGACCGACATCGAGTATTTTGCCCTCCTCCATCACAACAATTCGGTCTGCCTCCTGTACGGTGGAGAGCCGGTGGGCAATCACAATGGTTGTTCGGCCTGCCTGCAAATGATCCAGTGCTTCTTGCACTAACCTCTCATTCTCTGCATCCAGAGCACTCGTTGCTTCGTCCAAGAGCAGTACCGGCGGATCCTTTAGGATTGCCCGGGCAATCGCGATCCGTTGTTTTTGTCCACCCGATAGCCTTGTGCCCTTTTCACCCAGGTAAGTGTCATAACCTTCAGGCAATCGCTCAATAAATTCATGGGCAGAAGCCGCAATCGCCGCAGCCTTAACTTCATCGTCCGTCGCATTTAGGCGACCAAATCGAATATTCTCCATTGCGCTAGTACCAAACACAGTTGTGTCCTGGGGCACAATGCCAATTCGCGTTCGGACATCCTTTGGATCCGCATGGCAAATATCCACGCCATCCAGCAGAATCCGACCGCTCTCAGGGTTATAGAAGCGAAGCAGGAGCTGGAATATTGTGGTTTTACCGGCACCCGAAGGCCCAACCAGTGCAACATGCTCTCCACTTTTTATCGACAGTTGAAAATTGTTAGTGGCAATCGCCAGAGGTCTAGATGGATATCTAAAGGTCAGGGACTCAATGCTTAACGCACCCGAGCAGGGTTGCGGCAGAGCAATTGGATTGGCTGGCGCCTTGATTGCTGGCGTTAACAACAACAGCTCTGACAGCCTTTCCATCGCGCCGGCGGCCCGCTGCAATTCTCCCCATATTTCACTTAAGGCCGCTGCAGACACCCCGACAAAAATTGCATACAAGACAAATTGACCCAGTTCTCCCCCCGTAATCTCTCCCGCTAGTACATCTCTAGCACCAAGCCATAAAACAAAAATCAAAGCACCAAATACGCTGGTGGAGGCAACGGTTGTAAAAAGCGCACGCACTCTGATTCGTAAAATGGCCGTGGTAAAACTGCGTTCAACCGTGTCACGAAATCGATTCGATTCTCTATCTTCATTAACAAAGGCTTGAACCGTTTGCACACCATGTAAGATTTCTGAACTCTGACTACTGGTGTCAGCCACGCGATCTTGAGAGTCCCTCGACAATTTACGTACCCATCGACCAATCAATAGGATCGGCGCAAAAATTAGCGGCAGAATGATCAAGAGGATACCCGCCAGTTCCAGGTTGGTGTAGGCGAGCAATGCCAGCGCGCCGATAAACTGGATGGTGGATCGAAGCACAATTGATACACCCACACCAGAGATCGATTGAATTAGAGTTGTGTCAGCAGTGAGTCTAGACAGGACCTCACCCACCCGGGTGACCTCAAAAAAAGTTGGATCCATGCGTAACACATGGCGGAAGACCCGTTCCCGCAGGTCCGCAACAACTCTTTCTCCTAGCCAGTTCACAAAGTACGAACGGGCTGCACCAAACACACCAATAACTATCGCAAAAGCCATCAAAGCGAGAAAGTATCGATTCACATTGGAAGCATCTTCAACCGAGAAGCCGTGATCGATGACATTCCTGACTGCTACGGGCATTGCCAACGTCGCCGCTGAGGAAACGAGCAACGCCACCATGGCGAGCATCAAGGTGCCTTTATAGGGGGCAATAAAGGGCGCAAGCATTTTCAGTGGTCGTAAAGACTCACCCTTTGGGCGTTGTTCTGGGGCTACGTTGGCATTCATCAGTCTAGCGGGGTCAGAGTAAAGTGCCAGAGTAACATTTTACTCTGGCACTTTACTCTGGCACTTTACTTCGGACACTTTACTTCGACCCCCAGGTTCGAGTTTACTAGCCAGATGAATGAAGCTACCCAGACAAAAGACGCACTGACCCGCGGTGAGGGATTTGATGTCCTCAAGCAGCTAATTAATCCGGATACCGCGAACCAGGTTCGCGACTATGTACTTGCACACCTCGATGAGGGGCAGGAGATGGGTCCGGGAGACATCAATCTGCCGAATTTGCTTGAGCGCGGCCCCATGTTTGAGTCATTGATCACAAACCCAAGACTGCTTGCGGTGGTTCACGAGCTTCTGGGTGAGGATGCAAAGTTAGCGGCGTTTAGTGCCAAGACATTGATGCCGGGCTGCGGCAAGGGACGATTGCACGTCGACTACCCCTATTGGGCGATGGATCCCGGCATGCCCGTTGAACCCGCCTTAATGATGCAGGTCATCTGGATGATGCAACCGGTAAACAGTGAAAATGGTGGCACCTGGGTTGCGCCGGGCAGCACTCACTACAATGAACCGGTAGACATTAACCGATTCAAGGCAGAGGCGGAGCAGATAACCGGTGACGCCGGCGATGCATTTGTGAGCCACGGGCTCCTGTGGCACCAGACGGCAATTAATCATTCCCAGGAACCCCGGGTTGCGGTCCTGATTAATTTTTCCCAACTTGCTATTAGGCCCATGCGTGAGATGGGCCCCTTTAGTGATGAATTTCTCGCAAACGCTTCCCCGGCCCTCAAGGATTTACTTCCCCTGGACCTTGGGGCGTCTTACCAAAAAAGGCTTCAGAAAAACTTCTAGCTTGTAGGTAAAAAAAATAATGAGCAGCAAACAACTTAAAATTGAAGGCATTGTTGCCCCGGGGTTTGAATCCGTGCGGGCACTGTATGAACACAATATGCAAACTCTGGAAGAGCGGAACACCCAGCTTTGTGTCTACTACAAGGGTGAGCAGGTCGTTGACCTCTGGGCAACTGCTATTGGCGACGAGGAGTTTACGGCTGACTCGTTGGTGAATATTTTTAGCAGCGGCAAAAGTCTGGAGACCATCGCTCTGGCTGCCCTGGTTAGCAAGAATCTATTGGACTACAAAGCCAAAATCACAGTTTATTGGCCCGAGTTCGGCGCCCAGGGCAAAGACGACCTAACGGTGGCCGACCTTATGCGCCATGAGGCAGGGCTCGCGGCGTTTAACGTTTCCATAGAGCCTGCTGATCTCCTACCCGAGAACATTAAGCAAAATAAAATCGGCAGCATCATTGAGAACCACCCGCAGAAGTTTCGTGAGGACGGCGGTCGTCGTGAGTATCACGCGGTTTCAAGGGGCTGGATCGTAAACGAACTGTTTCGCCGAGTTGATCCCGCCGGACGGACCATCGGAGAGTTCCTCCAGGAAGATATTAGTGGCCCCTTAGAAGCTGACGCCAATATAGGCGTTAAACAGGCAGATCTATCGAGAAGATCTAAGGTCGTTCCCCTGGGCTTTGGATTTCAGTTTAAACAAAGTTTGATCCCTAAATTTATGGGCAGACGGATGGAAAAAAACTTTTTCCAAATCCTGATAAAACTCATCAAGCTCCTACCTAACTTACGAAAGGGCACAACCCGAGGAGCACCTCCACCCTTTAAAGGCATGAAGGAAATTGCGTTCTTTAATGACCCCAGTATAGCCATGGGTGAAACTCCTTCAGCCAATGCCAATTGTACCGCCCGGGGTCTGGCTAAAATTGCCGCCATGATGTCGATGGGAGGCAAATGGCAAGATAAGACTTTTGTTTCTGAACAAGCCTGGCAGGAATTACACAGCGATCCACTAAAAGGGGACATGGGCTTTATGACCACAACCTTTACCCAGGGTGGTGTTAACCAGTTCTCCGCAACCAACTCGGACAGCCCAAAACTCGAGCAGGATTTTAATCAGGGCCGCGAAGGATTTTTTGGCTGGATGGGCCTGGGCGGTTCGATTTTCCAATGGCATCCTGAACATCAAATAGGTTTTGGCTACGTCCCAACCTCACTTAACGTGCTCGACCTTTTAAATGAGCGGGGCAAAACCTATCAAACAGAAGTACTCAATTGCATATCAAATCTAACAAAGTGAGCAAGCCGCACTCACTTTCGATGTAGCCGGACCGGCAGCGATTTAATACCTCGGATAAAGTTGGACTTGAGCCTTGTTTCAGGTCCAACGACTTCCACAAACTCAAACCGCTTCATAATTTCCTCCCAGATTATCCGAAGCTGCATCTCAGCTAATCGATTACCCATACAGCGGTGAACGCCAAAACCAAAGGATACATGGTGGCGAGCATTGCCACGATCTATGAGGAGGCAATCAGGATCCGCATGCACGGACTCATCGCGATTGCCTGAAATGTACCAGAGCACAACCTTGTCCCCTGCCTTCATTTTTTTGCCCTGGTACTCATAGTCCTGGGACAAGGTACGGCGCATATGAAGTACTGGAGTTTGCCAGCGCACAATTTCCGAGACCATATTCGGAATCAGCGAAGGGTCATTGCGTAACTTTGCATATTCTTTCGGAAACTGATTTAAGCCCAGAACACCGCCCGTGATTGAGTTCCGAGTGGTGTCGTTGCCGCCGACAATAAGCAGCATAATATTGCCTAGAAACTCGAGCGGCCGTTCAATCATGCCTTTCGTTTCTTCGCTGTGTGCCAACATTGTAATCAGGTCGTTACGCCCAGTCGGATCCGCTGCAGCACGCTCTGCCCAGAGCCCCATAAACGTTGCGGCCATATCATTAAGCCCCGCCATGACTTCTTCCTGGGAAGGTCCCTCGTCCATACCGGTTGTTTCCGGCGAGCCTATCGAAATATCCGACCAATAGGTGAGCTTGCGACGGTCTTCAAAAGGAAAATCAAATAGGGTTGCTAGCATCCGCGTCGTAAGTTCAATGCTGACCTGATCTACCCAATCAAATTCAACACCGTCTGCCGGCAATCCATCTAGAATATCGCAGGCATGTTCGCGAATTTTGGCTTCCATCTGAGCCAGGTTTTTGGGCGCCACTGAGGGCGCTACCGCCATACGCTGCTTGTCGTGTTTTGGCGGATCCATCGAAATAAAGTTTTCGATGTACTGATCGTTAGGACTATCGCCTATCGCAATAGTAGGGAAGGATGAAAAAATATCCGGCCGACTCTCGACATGCATAATGTCTTCAAACCGTGTTACGGACCAGTAAGCGCCAAAGGGGCTGTCGGCTGTATAGTGAACCGGGTCTTCTTTTCTTAGCCGGGCAAAGTACGGACGCCAGGCATCCTGCTGGAAAAGCCGGGAATCACTGACGTCAATCTGATCAAGTGGTGTTGTTGCGGGATCGGGCAAATCTCCCTTCGGCAAAACCGCCGTCGATTGGTCTCCTTCTGCCGCCAATAGATCCGCTGGTCCTTTAGTATCTACATTATCCGCCATGACTGGTCCTCGCAATTAGCGTCGCTACAATAGTCTCTCAGGCAAAGCAGCCAAATGGCCACCCAATTTTCAATCCAGGTGGTCGAAAATCATGGAAATGGCAATTGAATTGAAACAGCACATAGATTCCTCAAATTACTTTCTTTGGGCTGGCAGAAGGTTTCAAACTACACTTTTCGAGCCCTGAACTTTCGACCCTTTATTTTTCTCTCGTTGAGAATATTCAGCGCTTGTTTGGATATCGTACGGTCCACCGCAACAAAAGCAAAAAGATCAAAAATACTAATTTTGCCAATGGCTGACCCATCAATCTCGTTTTCGCTGGTGAGGGCGCCTAGGATATCGCCCGCTCGAACTTTCTGCTTTTTACCACCATCGATTTGGAGCGTCACCATTGCCGGACGCTGGGGGTGAATGTCCGGGTTATATTGACCCACCTGCTTACGGGGTAGTGATTCCCCTAACACCGACTCTAACTGAGTGATTTTATGCTCTTCGCTCTTATCAAATAGGGAACAAGCCACTCCTGTTTTACCCGCTCGACCGGTTCGTCCTACTCGATGGGTGTGTACTTCAGAATCCCGAGACAGATGGTAATTCACCACCAGATCCAGAGAATCGATATCAAGCCCCCGGGCAGCAACATCCGTCGCGACCAGTATCGACAAACTCTTATTCACAAATTGCACAAGGCGATTATCCCGATCCCGTTGGACAAGATCTCCATGCAGAGGCAATGCACTAAAGCCGTACTGGCGAAGGGAGCTTGCGACTTCATCGGTCAGCAATTTGGTGTTACAAAACACCAGGGTCGACGTCGGCTGATAATGTTGAAGCACACAGACCAGTGCTTCCGTTCGCTTCGACTTGTCTGCTATCTCGTACAGAATCTGCTTGATGGTGCTCGCATCATGGCCTTCTTCAACCTCAACGCGGCTTGGTTGCTTCATGACTTTGCGAGCCAGATGCTCAATGTTCTCGGGGAATGTTGCACTGAAGAGCAAGGTCTGCCTTGCTTCCGGTAGATAGCCGGACACCAATTCAATCACTTCACCAAAACCCATATCCAGCATTCGATCAGCTTCATCTAACACAAACATCGTGACTTCATTTAGGTTCAAGGTGCCCTTACGCAAATGCTCTTCAACCCGGCCAGGCGTACCGACAACAATGTGTGCGCCGTGTTCAAGGGAACCTTTCTGGGGACCAAAGGGTACACCACCGCAGAGGGTGAGAACTTTAATATTGTGAATCTGTCGGGCGAGTTTTCGGATTTCTTTTGCAACCTGATCCGCTAGCTCTCGAGTTGGGCACAGCACCAGGGTCTGAATTCGAAATCGCTTTACAACAAGTTTGTTGAGTATCCCCAGACCGAAGGCGGCAGTTTTTCCTGAACCGGTTTTTGCCTGGCCGATCAGATCAACTCCTGACAAAAGCTCTGGTAACGCAAGCGCTTGGATCGGCGTCATAGAATGATAGCCAAGGGACTCCAAATTGCTGAGCAATGAAGGGTCCAAAGAAAGTGAAGAAAAGTCTGAGCTGCTCAATATAAAGTCTCGTGGGGAAGTATTGCGATAAAAGTGTCATCCTACCCCGTTATCAAATCGAAAGCGCGTGAACTGCTTATTAATCACCGTACAAGCCTTCAATTGGCAGCGGCCCGTGGAATCTAATAGTTATGCTGCAAGTTCGATTGTTCTTCAGCACCACGTTGGATTGCCGATGTAATGCCAGAGTTTCTTCGTGTTCTACCGGCGGAGAATTTGAATACGGGCCCAGAATATTCCTCGTCGCACGTAAGGCAAGCGTTCAGGTCACCTGCTTTATTGTTGAAGGGTTCACCAGCCAACCAGGATTTTAGACATACAGCGGCACAGTTTTTCCTCGTGTGCTTTGCATTAAAATACCAGGTTTCGGCACAGGCATTGCTAAATCCAATATTTTTAAGACATTGCATTGCCAGCGGTTTAATCAAGCTAAGCGCTGCACATCGCCTTACTGGTACTGTTAGATTGGGTAGCCGCAAGTAGACGGCAAGGTCCTTAAGGGTAGAACAGGTCCCACAGCTTGAAAAGTGAGTAACATCAGCACCGCTTATGCTCGCCTCTGCAACGGAAGAATAGCTAGCAAGGCTGTAGCGTAAAGGATTCTCTTGCAGAACTTTAACACCGCAAACAGCAGCTTCAGGAACACGCAAGCGCGGGTCTGTTCGGTCTGGAAATTTTAGATAGGGGTCGCCATTTGTGCTTATCGTTTGATTCACTTCTGACGACGAAAAACGAGCCAGCTGCTCAGAACTATAAGCGTCGATTGATCCGGTTGTGGATACGCATCCGCCCTGGACAACAAGTATAAATACTACCAGGTACAATCTAGACGGGTACAACTTAGGCAGGTACAACCTAGGTAGGTACAAACCAGGCACCGATGAATTTAGTTTTGCGAGCACTTAACCTTCTAGCACCTCGCGAATTCTCTGGGCAAGGTCACTTTTACGATAGGGCTTGTTCAGAATAAGATTATCAAATCTCTTGTATCTCGGGTCTTCGGTGACTTGCCGTGTATATCCCGAGGTCAACAAGATACGCAAACTGGGCTGGCTGCGTTCGGCAACTACTGCTAATTCCGTTCCCAGCATACCGCCCGGCATGACAATATCCGTGATCAATAGGTCAATACCCTGCTGGCTTCGCAGCTTTGCCAGGGCCTCCTCTGCATTAGAAGCAGTATGTACCTTGTAGCCCAGGTCAAGTAGTTGGGATTCAGTGAGCTTAAGCAGTTCAATTTCGTCATCAACCAACAAGATACATTCATTGCCGCCTTTGAGTCGCTTAATTTGCGAACTAATCGGCTCGGCCGTCGAAAGGGAAGAAATAGGCAAATACAGATCAAATACTGTGCCCCCACCGGGCTCGCTCGAAACCTGAATATGGCCTCCAGCCTGCTGGACGAAGCCATAAGCCATGGCCAGACCAAGCCCAGACCCCTTGCCTGATTTGGTGGTAAAAAATGGTTCAAATATTTGCTGCTGGACCTCCGGTGTCATTCCTGCGCCGCTGTCTCTAAAGGTCAGATGCATCCAATTCCCGGCTTCGAGTTCCGCTACCGGGCCAGACTCCAGATATTCTTGATGGACAGCAATTGATACTTGACCGCCCTCCGGCATTGCATCCCTGGCGTTTAAGCCAAGATTAAGCACAACATTCTCGAACTCTGCCGGATCAACATTGACCCAAACTGGTTTGTTGTCACAATTCAATTCAACATCAAAACTCGGCCCGAGAGTTCGTCTCAAGATCTCCACCATTTCTAAAAGCAGGTCATTAACTATTAGTGGCGCATGCACCTCGGTGTAATTGGTTTTCAGTCGAGCGAATCTCAACATTCTTGCCGTGATATCGGCGCCTCTATCAGCGGCACGCAGGGCGGACTGAACCCGATCTAGATTCTCATCATCCGCCGGTAATGACTCTTCAAGGAAATCCAAACTACCGATAATAATGGCCAACAAATTATTAAAGTCATGGGCCAAACCGCCAGATAGTTGAGTTAAGGAATCCATTTTTTGCGTCTGTATTAACTGCGCCTGTATTTCTTTTTGTTTTGTGATGTCCCGGACTAGACCAGTAAATAATTGCTCTTCCCCATCGAACCATTCAGAGACCGACAGATGTAATGGAAACTGAGTTCCATTCGCCCTCAGCCCTGCGACCTCACGCCCCTTACCGATAATTTTGGCCTCACGGGTTTCCACATAACTGGCGAGGTAATTGTCATGTTCTGACTGGTAGGGCTCAGGCATTAGCATCGACAAATTTTTCCCCAATACCTGGGATGTACTCCAACCAAACATCTGCTCGGCAGCTCTATTGAAAGACAGAATCTGCCCGCTGGCATCAATAAGAACTATGCCATCCGCTGCGGTTGCAAGAATACTTTCCAGTCTCGACTGTTCTCTCTGCAATGAATTTTTAGCTGCTTTTTGATCGGTAATGTCTTGAAATATTCCGGTCAGTTTTGCGGGCACACCTTCCTTCATTGTGACCGTACAGGTCGTATAAACACTAATCAGACGACCTTTGGTGGTGAAGAGCTCTAGCTCAAGTTCGTATCCTTTGCCAACAGTTACTGCGTCCTTAAAGGCCTTCGAAAGTATTGGCTGGTACTCTGGTAAATAGTATTCAGCGTTCATTTTTTCCGCAGGATTAAATTCTTCTGGCGTCGTGTCGTGCAAACGGTAAGTTTCAGCGGTCCAATAAAGTTCATTGGTGGCAATATCCAACTCCCAACCACCAACCTTTGCTGCGGACTGAGAATATTCGAGTAAATCTTTTGTTCTTTTAGATTCTTCCTCTGCCCTGATCTTTTCGGTGATATCCTGCATAAACGAAGACACGCCGACGACATTTCCCACACTATCTTTGATCGGCGTGTTGTACCAGTCACAGACCAACAAACGGCCATCTTTTGTGATGTTCTCATTGATATTGTGTGTCCCGCCGTGCTGATTAAGGAGTTGAGCAAACACCGCATCAAGATCACTGCGAATCATGGGCGGTACAATTAGCTCCATGCCATGCTTCCCTATTGATTCCTCAGCGGTGTAGCCGAAAAGTGTTTCGCAGGTCTTATTCCATCCGGTACAAATAAAATTCTTGTCCCAGGAAACATATCCCAAAGGCGTATTTTCGACGTGGCTGTTGATGTGATACTGGCTTGCGATAAGCTGTTGGCGAGTCTGTTCGAGTGTCCGCTCCGAATCCAATCGAGCCCGAGCCATACGCAGAAAGCTGTTGTGCAACTCAACTAACTCCGACGCACCCTGGGCATTTTCCGCTAGCTGCAACTCTCCCTGCTCTAACTTTTTGGTTGCGTCCAGTAGCCGCCCGATAGGGTCAAGGATGCTCCTTCGAACCCCGAGCATCGCAAATACAAAAAACAAAGTAGCAAGCAGCAGCAGGACAAACGCTCCCTCCAGCTTGTCAAAGGCAATGCCACTTAAGGTCATACTGACAGGGATACCAACATAAAGGGTTGGTGAATCGGGGTCATGGGCACTGCCAATGTGCTGCGAAACAAAGGTTCTCGCCAGACCATCGCTACCCAGAAATACTTGACCTTCCTGCCGAGTAAATAGTGGCAAATTGGAGATAGTCCCACGCCCTTCGTCCACCGTAGACCCAATGACAGATGCATCGTAGGGGAAATTGGCGACTATTCTTTCTTTTGCATCGGCCACAAATGCCACCGTATTCTCTGGAAGCGATAACCAGACAAGTTCTCTCGACCAGACATCCGATTGAGCAGTTGCAACCAGCACACCCTGAAATTGTTCAGGACTTGTCAGGCCTATTGGATAGGCAAATTTGAAGCCTAACTCTCCTGATACCAAATCGGTTTCAATACTTGCGACAAATTCCTGAGTGCGTAAAGCTGCTCGCAGGGGAGCATCAATGTGGTCATCGATCAGATCAGTTTGAGAGGAGCAAACGGTAATGCCATTCGGGTCTTTCAAACTAATATCAGAGTAATCAGATGAGAAGCGAGTCATAGCTTCGAGCTGCCGCGCGCACACGGATAACTCAGGTTGTTGGATGGCACTAAAACTGGCTAACCCAACTAGAAGCTTTTTTGATCGGTCGATTAACTCAACCTGAGCATGAACAATGCGGCCCATTACCTGCTCTGCTTGATGCAGGGACTGATTGTAGGATTCATGTCGACCGTCAAAAACGTGGTAGACCAGAATAAAAATCGTCGGCAAGGTCGATAGAAATACGAATAGCGCAATTCGCGGCTTAAGCTTCTTGAACGGAGTTTTCTCCATAGGTATTTATGACTCCAAAGGCTCTATCAGCTGCACCTCTTGAAACATTCATACACTAATCTTAGCTGCGATGCCTCTATATATCGACTAACCACCATAGATTGAACAAATAACGACCATCACAAACCTGCCCAGATCAACATCAGTAGCCACCTGTATGCCGACTTCAAAAACCAAAAATGCCAGGGGTGAAACGAGATTACACCAGTGTAGCAGCCTGTTTTAGTGCTATGCCTGAATCCACGCCAGGAAACATCTATGCGAGACAACTATGGCGAGACAATAGTGGCGAGACAATAGTGGCGAGACATCAAGGGAGAGACATCAAGGGAGAGACAATAAGGGAGAGAATAAAAACATAAAAAACGGCTGCCATCATTAGGAGATCAGATGGCAGCAGTCTTGAAACCGCTTTGTTACTAGTGTGGATGTACTATGACTTGCAGATCCGTGATGCCACGAACAAAGCTCGACAGAAGTCGCTCTGGTTTGGCAACAACTTCAACTTTTTTGAACCTTGGCAATATTTCTTCCCAAAGTACTCTGAGTTGCATTTCCGCAAGCCGGTTGCCCATGCATCGATGAATACCAAAGCCGAAGGACAGGTGATGTCGGGCTTTTTCTCGATCAATAATAAAGTCATCGGGCCGATCAATAGCAGTCTCATCGCGATTGCCAGATACATACCACATTAGCAACTGATCCCCTTTTTTGATCTGCTTACCACCAATCTCTATATCCTGATTTGCAGTACGACGCATATAAGGTAATGGTGTTTGCCAACGGATAATTTCCGCCACCATATTTGGAATTAATTCTGGTTTTGCCCGCAGCTTGTCATACTCCGCCGGGTTTTGATTTAGCGCCAGAACTCCAGCGCTCATGGAATTTCTCGTCGTATCGTTGCCACCTACAATCAGCAGAATCAGATTTCCGAGGAATTCAAATGGCTGCATATCTTTAGTGTCTTTGCCATGGGCAAGCATCGAAACAAGGTCGGTGCCTGGCACTTCCTGATCAATTCGCTCATTCCAGAGTCTCGTGAAGTACTCCAAACACTCCATCAACTCCGTTCTGCGTTGCTCCATCGAATCAACAATTCCTGTTCCGGGAGGCGCTGTTGCAACATCGGACCAACGGGTTAATTTACGACGGTCTTCGAAGGGAAAATCAAACAGCGTTGCTAGCATTTGAGTTGTGAGTTCAATAGACACCAAATCGACCCAATTAAAAGCCTCACCGACGGGCAAACTATCCAGAACTGCTCGGGTACGTGATCTTATTGTCTCTTCCATCTTGGCAAGATTAGGGGGCGCAACCACACCGCTAACCGTGGCACGCTGCAGATCATGCTTGGGGGGATCCATGGCGATAAAGTTACTGAAAGCAAGTTGTTCCGGATCCTTCTCCGCATCAATCCGAGGCCCAATGGAGATACCGTGAGCCGACGAAAACAGCTCATGATTTTTATCCACAAACATAATGTCTTCGAATTTGGTGATGGACCAGTAGCGTCCAAAGCCGGGCGTCTCATTAAAATGCACAGGATCTTCCTGCCTTAATCGGCGGAAATGCTCCCAGTGCAAATCCTGCTGAAACAGCCTGCCATCGATGACATTAATTTCCTCGATGGGCACAGAATAAGGGTCCTCAATCACCGGCGGAGCATCTGGTCGTAAAAAAGGGCTCAGAAAAGCCGTCTGTTCCGGTGCCTGCTCTTTCACTTGCTCACTCATACTCTTACCTCTTTGTATCTCAAATATAGGATCTCGTGACTATCCTGTCTGATACACCCCCGGACATTGGTCCCGGGGTGTGAGCCACAACTACGGCAGGTGGCCTACGCTCTAGTACCAGCGAATGTTGCCTCTCCAAAAGCCCCCAGCTTCACCTTGCCTGAAATCGCGTCACCGTCTACTTCGGCAGAAAATTCCAACTCCATAGGCATGGGCTGTGTCATTTTCACGTTCCAGGTCAAACTATTACCATCAACATTACCACCTTCGAATTCCTGGGTACCTTGAGCCCCAACCATTTTTCCTGCCAGGCTTTCGCCCGCGGTAGTAAGTGACAAAGTTGCATCCTGTGCGCCCATCGGTGAATTCAAAGTTACTTTCCAATCGCCATCAACACTCATATTTTTCCCTCTTAGTCTTTTGCTATATAGATATTTAAATAAGGTAGCCGTGGCTACGTTAGCAATTCCTGATGGTAGTGAAAAGAGATGAATCATTGCCCTATTGCGACTGCTCCACAGACACCCTATTGTACGCCGTGCTACCCTGCGGAAATCTCATATGACACGACCCGAAAAGAATCCAGTTTACTGGTACTACGGATCTGCCTCTATTGCCTTTGGCATCAAAAACAACGCATTCAGCTATCTACTGCTTATCTACTCAACCCAGGTACTCGGTATCCCTGGTTATCTTGCTGCTATGGCGCTGGCGGTGGCAATGGCCTGGGATGCAGTATCCGACCTATTGCTCGGACACTGGTCAGACAAAACCCATTCCCGGTTAGGGCGCCGCCACCCCTTTATGTATGCGGGCTTTGTGCTATTACCGATTTCCTTTTACGCACTGTTTAACCCCCTCATTGAATTGAATGACAGTAACAGTTGGCTCTATTTACTGGCCACGGCGATCCTGATTCGAACCGCGGTCACCCTTGTTGAAGTTCCCTCCGTTGCCCTACTACCCGACCTGGTCAAAGATTATGACGAGCGCAATAAATGGTTAGTCCTGCGGCATTCTTTTGGCTGGTATGGTGGTAATGGCATCCATGTGGTCAACATGGGCATCTGGGTTGGCGCCTTTGGTGTTGCCTCTCAAGCGGGCTATTCGATCTACGGCCTAGCCGGCGCGCTAATCATTGCTGCGAGTATTTTAATTTCATCCCTCGGTACACAGAAGATTGCCTCGGCAATGCCACCGCCCACGGAAACCTTTAAATTCAATCAAATTTGGCATGAAATGAAACAGATTGCCCAATCCGTTAAGAATGTAAATTTTTTCTGGTTATTCACCTATTCCCTTATCGTCGGGGCAGCCGGCGGCATGTCGACCGCGCTTTACCTTTATAACGTGACCTACTTCTTTGCCTTTACGGGCCCCCAAATCGCAGTAACGGGCATATTCGTTTTTGCTTCTCCTGCTATTGCCTACTTCCTCGCACCGGCACTTGGGAAGGTGTTGGGTAAGAAACATGCCGCTATTGCCGCTTTAGTCGGGGCAATATTTCTATATCCTGTTCCCTACCTGCTCACCCTCGCGGGCCTCTGGCCAGAGTCCGGCAGCTGGAATAGCCTGATTTGTTATTCCTTCTTTGTTATGTCTGAAGTCGTCGGTTTTATTGTCGGTGGGGTTATGCTCGACTCGATGATGGCTGACGTTGTTGAGGACAGCGAGCTTGAAACCAGTCGTCGTTCGGAAGGTTTGTTTTATGCCGCTCGCAGTTTTGCCAGTAAAGCGGTGAGCGCCCTTGGCATTGTGCTCGCAGGTTCCATTGTTTCGCTGGTGGGTATGGATGGCATACAAGGTGTGGCGGATATGACAAATGAAATGCGCGGTAATCTCGCTAGCTTCTTCTTACCGACCTATTGCGGGCTGTACTTTCTTGCAATTTATCTAATCTCTAAGTATCGAATTGATCGCGAGACCCACCAAAACAATCTCGATCGTCTGGCTAAACAGGCAAGCTGAACCGCTTGCCGCGCCATTGAACCTGTCTTACGAGACTGATAAATTGCAACGAACGGGACAACAAAGTGCCGGATTCCAGGTAGACTTCCAGCCGACCGGACATATAAATTCCCGTAAAGGTTTAGACCTGTTGCAATCTGTGCGAGCATACCGGTATCACAAGCTCACAATCACCAAGATGCAAATGCCATGAGCCAACTTCCTGCCTGTCCGACCTGCAGTTCTGAATACACCTACGAACAAGGATCGAATTACGTATGTCCCGAGTGTGGTCACGAGTGGGCCGAGGGAGACCCAGTTCCGGGCGAACTATTAGTGAAAGACAGCAACGGCAATCCGCTAAAAGATGGCGACGACATCACGGTAATTAAAGACCTTAAGGTCAAGGGCAGCTCTAGTGTCGTAAAAGTTGGTACCAAGGTACGGAACATCAGACTTGTCGAGGGTGACCATGATATTGACTGTAAGGTTGATGGAATCGGCGCGATGAAATTGAAGTCTGAATTTGTCAAAAAGGCCTAAGACTCGCCTACCTGGAATCTCCAATATTCATTGGAGTTTTCTAAAGAATCAATCGTTACACTCCTAGACCCAGCCGACCTTTCAGGCAATTCTACGGTCAAATTATGAGCAACCCGCTTTTTGCCAAACTCGGCATGATCGCTCTCATCACGTTTATTCTGATATTGGCAATCTTTACCGTTTCCGGAACAGTCTCGGACCGCAAACAATATAAGAACCAGGCCAAGGAAACTGTGGCGAGGAGTTGGACCGGAGGACAAGAAGTTTTTGGTCCGGTTTTGGTGGTGCCCTATGTGCTCGAATGGACCGTAGAAGAATGGGATCAGAGGCGCAACAACAAAATCCTTCGCCAGGAAAAACTGCAGGCAGAAAAATACCTAATTGCTGAGTCCCTCACACACATCGTTAGTCTCACTACCGATATCAGACACAAGGGTATCTTCCAGATCCCGGTCTACGCATCAACCATACAAATGCAGGGCCTGTTTACGTTCAACTCAGAATCGGTAGACATCGACACATCTCAGATAGAAGGGAAAAACATCAAGATCGAATTTGGTACACCTCACCTTGGCATTGGTCTCAGTGATCCCCGGGGTATTAGCGAGAATAGTCACCTGCTGTGGGGCACCACTGCGGTGCCATTTAAGGCCGGAAGCGGGATTGGCTACCTAACAAAAGGTCTCCACGCGCCAATTAATATGGATCTCACCACCGGTACAGTTGAACAAATTCCATTCGAAATCACATTGGGACTGCGAGGTTTGGACCAGATTACGTTTCATCCTGTCGCGCAAAACTATCAACTCAATATGCAATCTCCATGGCCTCACCCCTCGTTTATTGGCAACTTCCTACCGACTCAACGGGAGATTGATGACACAGGCTTTACAGCCACCTGGGCTGTAACAGAATTCGCGAGCAACATCAGAGCATTGCTAGAGACATGCTCCGGTGCCCAATGTGCGCTACATCCTGAACAGGGCATAGGCGTTAGCCTGATCCAGCCGGTGGACATCTACCTGAAAACCGAGCGTTCGCTCAAGTACGCCCTGTTGTTTATTACACTGGTTTTTGTCGCTTTCTTTATCTTCGAAGTCCTCAGGCTTTTACCCATCCATCCCATTCAATATGGACTGGTAGGCGCCGCAATTTCTACTTTTTACCTCCTCCTGATTTCCCTTTCTGAACACATCGAATTTTTTACTTCCTACGTTATTGCCGCAGGTGCCTGTGTCTTACTCATCAGCTTCTATCTAGTTTATGTACTAAAAAGTGTTTCTACTGCGGCAATTTTTGGTTGTTTGCTATCAATTATTTACGCCATGCTGTACGTCATTGTCAGCGCTGAAGACTACGCATTGTTGATGGGTACGTTTGTGGTCTTTTCTGTCATTGCAATCATCATGATTGCAACCCGCAACATCAATTGGTATCAGATTGAATGGCAAAACGTCGAAATCAACAATCCACTCGACCACTCTCAAGCTAATAGTAAAGAGCGGACTCCAGACAAAGAAAGCTGAATAGCGTTCACAAATTTCCCTCGCAGGCATTAATCAGTATTTTTTGGTATTCGGCGGCTGAAAACGCTATAGGATTGCCGGAAGCGGATGGATCAAGCACCGCCATTTCACCAATGCGTTCAAAACTATCATTGCGTTCTATGACGCTCTCCAGTGTGTGTGGAATATTGATAGCGGCCCGGAGTTGTAGCACCCAATCGAGGAAGGCATTAAAGTTAGAATCCTGGCCAATATAAGCCGCGAGTCTGCAGATTCGAGCTTCGATAACCGATCTATTGGCCTGCAAAACATAAGGCATCAAGACGGCATTAAGCAAACCATGATGAGCGTCGTACACAGCACCTAACGGATGTGCTAGAGCGTGCATTGCCCCCAGACCTCTCTGAAAAGCAGTGGCACCCATCATTGACGCCACCAGCATATGCAGACGGCTATCCACATTTGTCCCATCAATCACCACCTGTTCAAGGTGTGCCCCGACGAGACGAATACTTTCCAGCGCAATACCTTCTGCCATCGGATGAAACCCTGGCGAACACCAGGCTTCTAAAGAGTGAGACAAGGCATCCATACCCGTCGCGGCGGTTAAGTGAGCTGGCAATCCTGTGGTGAGTTCTGGATCCAGGATCACACTCACCGGCATCATTTTAGGATGGAAAATGATCACCTTGCGTTGCTCACTTTCATTCACAATAAGACCTGCTCGCCCCACCTCTGAACCGGTTCCCGCGGTGGTTGGGATCGCAATAACCGGTACTATTTTATCTGGGTCCGCATTCCTGGTGTTATCCCCGAGGTCCTCTAGATCCCAAAGGCTGCATGATTGGCGAGCAATCAGTGCAATCGATTTTCCAGCATCAAGGGCACTGCCGCCGCCGAGGGCAATCACAGCGTCGTGATTGCCCGCAAGAAAACTCATCACTCCGTCCTCCACATTCTGCCCCGTGGGATTAGGTTTAATATTGCTGAAGCTCAACACAGCCAGAGACGATGCCTGACAAATGCTGACTAACTGGGCAAACATTGGGAGCGACGCAATCCCGGGATCCGTCACGATCAGCGGCGCCCTGATGCCGTGGGACTCACACAAAGCGCCAACTTCACTGATTCGACCAGCACCGACTAACACTTGAGTGGGGTAATTCCAGTTTGCTTTCAAGCCGTTGGTTACCTATTTAAAAGGGGATATCTAAAAGAGGGATCTTCGGCTACCCATCTGCTGGATGCAACAATTGATACGTTAGCCTGGCGGGGTGAATGATGTACAAAGCTGAGCCGTTACCGGGACAGGAATCTCAGGGTGCTCGCAAAGCGGATAAATTCCGCAAAATCAATCTCACTGTCATCGGGAAACAGCTTGGATATATGGATATCAATGCATCGCTTATCCCGATAGCCATAAATGTTGTAGTTACCCTGTACCATCCAACTCTCCCCGTCGGGGACCTCAATCCCATAGCTAACAATAATAAAATCACTTCCATCAATTCGATCAACGGTTGACCCAATGATTGAAGGGTTCTCCGCTGTCAATCGCCAGTAGTAATCTCCACAGGAGCGCTTGTCTGTTCCCTTACCCTCCGATGGCTCCACAAAAACAGACATCACCAATCCAGTCGAAGCACTGGCAAAATATTGATAATGACCAGCATCATTAGCCTCATCTATTTTTGTCATCACCGGCGCTTCAAAGGACAGAGACCAGTCTCCGTCAGGAATTTTTAATTGCTGTCTGCGATTTTGCTCAGGGATTGTTTTACTTGTCTCATCCGACGCACAGGGTAAGTCCTGAAATGAAACCTTCCCTGAGGAGTCGGTACACTTATTTGCTGCAAAAACGGGTGCTGAGACCGGGTTAAGGCCAAGCCCCAGACATATCCACAGGGAACGCCACAGAATTTGTGAATTCAACTTTAAGTTCAAACCAGCTATCCACCATTTTTGTAGTAGAAAATATAACCTGTGTTCTGATTCGACCCGACACAGTTCATCCTCAAACCGGTTCCTTTGATCTCAAAACGGCCAGGGTCATTGAGAATGTGTCACAGCGTTATACCCAGCAGCAGGTATTGGCTTGAATCTACCAGGAACAAAAAATATTGAAGCGAGTTCAACGTACTGGCTCTACGGGTCAGGCTTTGGCAGACTCTAAGTACCGCCAAATAACACCGGAAGCTGCGTATGACCTTTAACGGACTCGGCATGAATATGGGCAATCTTAGTTTGCTATCAAAAGCTAAAAGCCGCTCTATTAGCCCAGAAAATTTTACTGGAGAGAAAGGTCGCGGCGCTATGGCAACCGAGGGGACCGGCGCTCAATTTGCGGCTGAACTTGGCCAGGGTTGGAAAATATCGCCATCTGTCCACGTTGATAGCGGTGAAACTTTCACCCTCGCGGATATTCAGGATGAAGGCGCGATTCAACAAATCTGGATGACACCAACCGGGAACTGGCGATTCAGCATTCTACGGATCTACTGGGATGATCAGGCACATCCTAGCGTCGAATGCCCGGTCGGTGATTTTTTTGGCATGGGCTGGGGCAAGTTCGCGCAACTCAACTCCCTTGCGGTTTGTGTGAACCCCGGTAGTGCTTTCAACTGTTACTGGGAAATGCCCTTTAAACGCCGTTGCCGCATCACTCTGACCAATATTGATGACAAGCCAATGACCCTTTACTACCAGATCAACTATACACTCACAACAGTTCCCGAGGACTGCGCTTATTTTCACGCGCGCTTTAACCGTTCCAATCCACTGCCCTACGGAGAGGTTTACACACTGCTTGATAACGTCAATGGACAGGGGCAGTACGTCGGTACCTATATGGCATGGGGTGTTAATAACAGAGGTTGGTGGGGTGAAGGTGAGATCAAATTTTTTATGGATGGAGACGAATTTCCCACGATATGCGGGACCGGCACGGAAGACTATTTTTGCGGCTCCTACAACTTTGATCTTGGTCCCGATGCGGGTGGCTACACAACCTTTTCAACTCCCCAGGCCGGTTTACATCAGGTCATTCGACCCGACGGACGCTACAGTAGCCAGCAGCGATTCGGCATGTATCGATGGCACGTTTCAGATCCTATACGCTTTGAGGAGGACCTGAGCGTCACGATCCAAGCACTGGGTTGGCGAAAATCCGGACCTAAATATCTGCCCTTACAGGATGACATTGCGTCGGTAGCCTATTGGTATCAATCATTACCTTCAGTACCTCATCCAGCCTTACCCGATAAAGACTTTCTGGAAGTCTGTTAAGCCGATTCAATTTTGTCGCCCAACAAATATCTAGGCCCTGCACCCTGACGTTTTGCCCGATCCTCCGGATTGTATAGCGCACATTTTTTTAGGGACAGACAACCACAGCCAATACATCCATCGAGGCGATCACGCATCCGCTGCATCGTGTCAATCCGGTTCTGCAGTTCCTCCCGAAAGTCCCGACTAATTCGAGTCCAATCCCGTTGAGTAGGTGCTCGATTGCTGGGCAAAAACTCTAACTTGCAACGAATTTCCTCAATGGAGAAACCTAGCTGTTGCGCAATCAAGACAAAGGACAATCGACGAATATCCGATCGTATAAAGCGCCGCTGGCCGCCCGGGTTTCTTTTCGGCTGCACCAGCCCTTTAGATTCGTAGAAGCGGATTGCCGAATGCGAAAGACCCGTTCGCTCCGCCACCTCGCCAATCCCAATTAGTTTGTTTGCCATATTTTTTTCACCAAAGCTTGACCTCAACTAAGGTTGAGGTATTAACGTGGCATTTTCAATCACTAGTAAAGGAGATTCAGATGTCTGGAACCTTAGAACACGTCAATTTCACCGTGACCGATCCAGAAGCAACCGCAAAAGTGCTTTGCGATTTGTTTGATTGGCGCATCCGTTGGCAAGGTCCGTCCAAGATGGGTGGTAGAACTGTACATGTGGGTGCTGAGGATAATTACCTTGCGCTTTATACGCCCACCAAAATGCACGGGAGTGAGCACCCCCAGGGGATACTAAAGGGCGGAATGAGCCACATTGGTATAGTTGTGGATGATCTTGATGCTGCGGAAAAACGCATCCTTGCGGCGGGATTTGAGACAACGAGCCATGATGATTACGATCCCGGTCGAAGGTTTTATTTCCTCGACGGAGATGGCATTGAATTTGAAGTAGTTTCCTATAATAAGCCTCCTATAGTAAGTTTCCTATAATTAGTCTCCTATGATAAGTAACTTACAAGGAATAACTTCTAACAGGTAGCTTCTAACAAGTAGCTAAAAATCCTAGGCTTTCTATTTTGTCGCACCCGGCTCTTGCTTCAATATTTTGCAGGAGTCGGCGCAACTAAAATAAACTGTTAGTGCTTACCCAGTCTTTGCCAATGTTTCTGCGCCAGTTTCTGACCCACGAGTCGAAACACCTGGGGATTAACAACCAGCCCTGAATGACTTCCCGTCACTTCAATATTATCGGTTTGAGCTGAGACTTGCTCCCGTGCAAATTCATGGGGAACAACACCATCGGTTTTACTGTAGATCGCAGTCGAGGGTACCGGCATGGGTTCCAGATTTCTCTCTTTATAACGATCAATTGCGTCTCGAGCATATTCCACACTATTCAGCCTCTCGAAGGTGGAATAGGCGCTAGACTGTGAAGGATCGCTAATCGGAGAACCCAGACATATTACCTGGCGCACCTTGTCTGGCACCTCTCTTGCCAGTCTGCGAGCAAAATTACCCCCCAGACTCCAACCCACCAGACTCACTTCTGCTTGTTCTGCCCGCTCAAAAACTTCTTCAAACTTCTTCAACAGAGCAGGAAATCCACCCACACGACCTAAACCCAGATTGGTGCCAAGGCCCCATCCCGAGGTCTTGTAACCCTTTGTATCCAGATATTGTCTTAAAAAAGTGGTGCTGACATCACTTCCCATAAAACCAGGTAATACAAAAACCGAGTGACCGTCGCCGCGGGGCACAGCATGCAATGACAGCAATGATGGGCCGAGGCTGGCAAACTCCATCATCGCCCGTGGCATCTCCATCATCGAGAATACGTTAAATCGCGGTTGGCTCATCCAAAGGGTTCCAATTGCTGAATAGCTTTACTTAATCAGAATAGCTCAATTTCGCCTACTGTTTTCTTATTCCATTTTCTTTCTAATATAGGACAATAGAGCTTAGGCCTGTAAATCTGCTTATCTGGGCCCACAGGGAATACGTGTCGCTACCAGGCGAAACCTAGGAAGCCAGTCCTCAGTTTCTTCGTCTTGAACATAGGACATCCTCGCCCAGCGATTGGGATCAATGACTTCAAAGACCGACTTTGTTTTTGTACTTTGAAGGGGATAAATCTGCCACATTGTCAGTACGCCATCGACTAGCTGTGCACGAAGATCTGCGACTTGCTTCCCTGACGTACTCATCCACATCATCTTCCAAATGGCCTCCTCAGGGTCGTACATTCGGACATTAATACCGCGGCCACCATTCGGGTTAATACCGGGCTCCGGGTCATACCATTCATCAACAATCGCCATACCATTCAAACCATACCAACCGTTCCATCTTGCTCTGGTCGGACGTGGCGGTGACCAACCGTTGCCCTGCCAGGCATGTAAGGTGACCGAGAAGTCACCAAGCAAAAATGAGAATTGAGTTGTTTCCGCCGGAGCCGTTGGGTGCAAAACGCCGTCGTTACAACGGGGAGCCATGAGCTCCGCAGCGGAAGTCACGCAGGAAAATAGTAAAACTACAACGGTGCTCATTCTGGTTATCGTGTTCAGCATTTTGTCCTCTAATCGGGTCAGCGCTCCAATATAAGTCCCACCGAGACTCCAAGAAGTTCGATTGGAGAACGCTAAGCTTTGGGTTGCCGGACGCCTGGTGAAGCGTCCCGCAATATTAGAGCTATTTCCGCTAAAGGCAAAAGGACGGCATTGGCTAGACTATCCAGTCATGGCCAGCCATGGCCAGTCATGGCCACTGACTGCCTGTCAGGACAATAGTACGGGCAACCGCCATAACTGATCACCCCAGGACCCAGCAAACGAACACAGAAACGAGCGGAGCCTTCCTGTTGGGATTGCATTAACGCCGCTTGACGAAAGTTTTCGACACATACCGAATGCAATTCTTCGGCGCAGCTAGCAAACGACACCGGCACACGAAGACCCAGGACTAAAACGCTTTATTTATACCCATCACAATGATGTGAAATCAATATTGAGAGACACCAACTTCTGGAGCGACTCTAGAGGAGGCAATCCCTTCCTTTAAAGGCATGAGTGAATTCTGGGTATCAACGGACCCGGCAAATGGTTGAAAAATAACCAACACGGAAGAGTGCGCCAAAATCTTCAACATCACTTTGATTCCATCGAAGCATAAAAAAATTAGCAGCAATGCCCTATATCTAGCCTAACGGAAATAATTTAGGGGCAGGTTGGATTGCAGCTCCCCCGACTCAAGCAAACAACTTCAATAAATATCGCATTTCTCAAAAATGCGCATAAGATGCCCCATGGCCTTCAATATTAACGATGACGAGAATGCTCCGTATATTTACGTGACAATTGCCGGGTCCCATACGGACAGCGAGATGTTGGAATTTCAGGATGCTATTTTTGATTGCATCGGATTTAGTTGGCGGGATCAAATCATTGATTACTCGGCCCTGGAAGAATATCTCGTTACCGCGCCGGGAATCATCGAGTATATCGAATACGCAAGTGGTCGCGGTGCACTCATGACCCTGAGCAGCAAACGCCGAATTGCGTTTGTTGCCCCGAGCGATCTTGTTTATGGGATGAGTCGGGTATTTCAATCCAACGCAGATCTACTACCCGGTGAGCGACGGGTGTTTCGTCGCCGGGAAGATGCCGAAGCCTGGCTTCAGACTCAACGAAATTAGTTACTGTCTTTCACAGCCTGTTTCTTTCTATCAGCATCCTTATCCAGAATCCCTTGAATACCCTGCGCATCCTTTATTAGCTGCTGCTCTGCCGCAAGTGGGTTATTGGCTTGTTTTGCCTCGGTCGGTACAGCAGGCGCCGCGACCTCCGATTCTGAAGCACCCTCACCTCCACAGGCAACAAGCCCGGGGCATAGTGCGACCAGCAAAATGATTGCTCGATTCATCTTACTCTCCAAATATTGATCGATCCGTGCAGATTGAACACTTGTTGTCATCATGTACAGAAACTTCTGCTCAATTTTATCCTTTAGCCGCCATCCAACTTAAAACGACCGAAGCTATAATCCCTGATTGGCAAACCGTTCCTGCCGGTACCGCGCCAGAGAGGATTCGTTGGCATTGGTCCAGCGTTGATATGATAGCTGCTTTGCTTGCAGCATCAATTGCTCGGCCTGTTTGTGATTGCCCATCTGAAAGGCTAACTCTGCCTGAGCTAGCCTGAGATCTCTGCCCGGCCTGCTGTTTTCCAACGAATCCAGCAGGCTGGACGCGTTGTCTGCCTGACCCTGATTAAGCAGCAACATGATGTATCCAAGTACAACTCGCTTTTCCAAAGTGGAATCAGACATCGATTGAACTTCCTGCAGTAGTTCCTTATACAAACGAGTCGCCTCCGCGGGCCTACCCGATTGAACTAACAAATCTGCAAAGTTCAATCGAGCTGACATTGCCGGCACTTTTAGATTGATCGCCTGACTGCGTGATCTCACTCTATTAATTAGACTTTCGGCACCGGCCCAATCCTGCTTTAGGATTAACGCTTGGACCTTTAAGTTTTGGCTGCGCAATACACCGGCGAAGTCCTGACGAGCCTCGCGGATGTCGATGGCAGTATCGAGATACTCAAAAGCATCAGTCCAATCACCCTGATGAGCCTTAACCATCCCCCTATAAGTGAGCGCCGTAGCCTTAAAATCGTTCTCTATTTCAGACTGCTCATTCGCCAGTATTGCTTCTGCTATTGCCAGGCATAGATCGAACTGACCCATTTCATAATAAATGGCACCCTCGCGAACCATACTCTTCACCAACCCGACTCGATCACCAATTTCCCTGCGAATATTTGCTGACTCCGTAAGCAATGCCAGACTTTCTTCGAAACGGTGTTCTCGCTGGGCGAGCCAACTCAGATTACTCAATGCTATTGCAGCACCACTTAGGGATTCCTGGGTTCGATAACTGTCGAGGGAACGCTGATAGTTTTTACCGGCGGACACAAGATCTCCTTCGCCGACATCGATATTCGCCAGTGTGTTATAGACCGCACCGGAAACTACAAGCTCGGCTTTTTGGTAGGCGGCAATAGCCTTACCCAACAACTCTCTGGCAGCCGCTAACTCACCACGATTCTTTTTGATGATGGCGTAGTTCACCAGCAAATCGGCTTGATAATTAAAAATGTGGTGGGACTCGGCAATCTTTAATCCCTCCACATAAATCAATTCCGCCTGTTTCATATCTCCTTTGAGGTCTTTAAGCACGCCCCGTGCATTCGCCAACATCACCTGATAACGAGGATTGTTCGTTTGATTCGCCTGCTCAACCAATTCATCTAAGAGCGGCTCAGCCTCATCAAAATAACCTAGATACCGCGTTGTGATGGCATACTCATATTGCGCCAGGAAGAAACCTGGGTCCTGACTGACCGCCACCTTAAATAACTCACGGGCTTTTTCAAGATTGCCCGACAACTCTTCATCGAGGCCCCTCGCGTATATTTCGTTTACAAACGGATCGGAGGAGGTGCCGCTTTTGTAGGCGGTAATGGGAGGATTTAGCCTGGGTATCAATTCTGCACTAGCAAGCAAAGCAAGCTCCGTCGGAATCACATCATCCATGACACTGACCTCTTGCAAACCATCCCCGCTGAGAATGGATAGTTTCAATTGTAGGCCGCCGGCATCTTTAAACAAAAACGGCGCCACAACCATCGACGCACCCTGGGTCGACTTGAGCCGTTCCAGCAGTTCATCATTCAACTGGACTTCATCCTCCACTTCACCAAGGAGACCAATAAGACTTCTAGAAGGAACAACTGCCAGACCATTCTCTGCAACTTTTTGATTGAGCAGACTCATAAGACCGAGCCGAGTCCATCCATAGCTTTCATCTCCAGTGGCGTTGACCAGGGGTAACATCGCAATCCGATTAATGTTGCTGTTCATCTGAACAGGCAATCCGCCAATCACCGCTGACGAGGGTTGTTCGCGCGCCTGCCAGGCCACCGTTGTAATCAAAGAAATCACAAGAATTCCAGCAATAGCTAAATAGCTGTATTTGGAGGACAGCGTGCCTCGATGCCACTTGAGCTCATCTCGGCGACGAAGACCTTGCTCTGTGAAGCGATACCACCAGGTAATACCTAACGACACTGGCACCCCAAGCAACGTGACGCCGAGCAAAACTTGTAATGGAAATTTGTCGAATTCAAATGCCTCCCAGACCATTGCGGCAATCTGATTGATCAACCAGGCAATCGCGCCATAGGCGGCAAGTACTTTTATTAGGTCTGCCCGCCGTTCTGTCTCCATTTCGTGACGGGCGTATTCCACCGAATCACCCTCAGATTCGATAACCTCACCGACAAATCGATAGCCATGACCATGGACGGTTTTAATGAGCTTTTGCTCAGCAGCGTCATCATTTAGTGCCCGTCGAGCTTTCAGGATGGCCCGGGTAATGGCGGTCTCTGAAACGATTGTGCCGGGCCAAACCGCATCCTGAATTTGATCTTTTGTTAGGGCTGTATTGCGGTTCTCGATCAGAAATGTGAGTAGTTCAAAGACCTTCTTCTGAATCGAGACGCTTTTACCCTCACATCGAAGTTCCTGCAGCTCAATATCCAGCTCAAACTCGTTAATCAAGTAAATCATTGTTTTAAAACAACTTTATATTTTTGGGAGCGGCCTTATTTGCCCGGGTCATTAAAAAGTCATAAACAAATCAGGCACGGGTCAGGACTGAATCGCAGTCTAACCGCAGTATTGCCCGCAATCCAGATGCACAGGGCGCTGGTTAGCGAGAGGAATACTTTCATGCACGAACAAACACTATTTGAACAATTGGGAGGAGAAGTAACCCTCAACCGGGCAACGGAATCCTTATATGCAAAAGTCGTATTGGATGACGAACTGGTTGGCTTTTTCAACGGCGTAGATGTGAACCGGGTAGAAAAGCGGCAGCGAGAATTTTTGACCTTTGTCTTTGATGGGCCCGGTCAAAATCCAAAAATAGATCTTCGTTCTGCCCACGCAAAACTGGTTGGTCGGGGTTTGAATCATCACCATTTTGATTTATTGGTGGGTCATCTCTGCTGCGTACTTCAAGAACTGGGCATTAATGATAGTTTGATGGGGCGGTGTCTGGCTCGGGTCGAATCGACCAGAAAAGACGTGATGGGCGAGGTCTACTCAAACCAACATAGAGTTCAATCGATGATCAGCCGTTGTGCAGGTTTTGCCTATGGCCTGCTTTGCTATGCCGTGGGTATGGTATCCCTGGTGTATTCAGCGGCATGGCTCGGAGACTTTTTGCTCCCCATCACTTTAGATTCCGCTAGAACAGGTTCTTTATCCGGTGCCATCGCAATTAATTTTGCCCTGGTTGTCATCTTCTCAATTCAGCACAGCGTCATGGCCCGTCCGGGCTTTAAAGAAAAATGGACCCAGGTTGTGCCCGCCTGCTATGAGCGCAGCACCTACGTCCTACTGTCCGGTTTTGCCTTTATTGGTCTGATGTATTTTTGGCAGCCCATAGGCATAGAAATCTGGCACCTTACTGGCAATGCTGAGATGGTCATGTATGCCGGTTACGGCGTTGGCTGGGGCTTGCTTGTGGCTGCCACCTTCGCGGTGAATCATTTTGACCTATTCGGTTTACGGCAGGTGTGGCTCAACCTGCGGGGCAAAAAGTATGTGCAATTACCGTTTACTGAAAGCAACATGTATCGCTTTAGTCGGCACCCCATCTATGTCGGATGGCTTATGGTGATCTGGTTTACACCCCACATGACCGCGTCGCATCTGTTCTTTGCGACGGGCATCACCATCTACACACTGGGCGCAATTCGCTTTGAAGAACGGGACTTAATTCGTTTTCATCCAGAATATGCACAATATCAAAAACGGGTTGGCAAACTCCTACCGAAGTTCAAGCGCTCCACCTTGAGACCTATACAGCGGGCAGCTTAAGGCAAGTAAGTCCCGCTAGCGAAGTTCAAATTCGCCAGCGGGTATTCCCAACTGAACTATTTTTCCTCTAAATCGAGGGGTCGGTAATAGTCTTTTCCGCTGGAGATATAGTCCTGCATCATGGTCATAAAGGAGGCGCCTGCTGAGCCTTCCGCTGACAAGGTCAAATTCTGCCGAATGTAGTTCACACTATCGGGATTCAGGCTTTTGGCCATATCCCAATACTGCTCCGTCTTCTCTACATGACCGTGATCGCGGAAGAAATTGCCCAGCCGAAAAGCAGTTTCAGCTTTTAATTCATCAAAGGATTGGGCTCGAATGTTTTTCGTGACAGTCCTCGCACTCTGCACAAACTCACTGCCTTTGCCATTTTTGACCCAGTCCTTTAAGGCTGGCGCATAAACATCATTGCCACCAAACGGATGGGTTTTTGCGTAGGTACCCTCGTCAATACGAACAATCTTGCCAGTTTCGTCGACCCAGGCTGCTGCAGGTACGTTAATAAAATTGAAGGCACTGCTAATGGTGTGATTCACATCCACAATTTGCACATAGGTTGTGCCGGCCGCATCAAATATGGGTCCGGCCACCGCTTCGCCACCGGTATCCTGGGCGGCAGAAATGATGACAAAATTTGGATCGTTTAATTCTTCATAGATATGTTGCCACACGGGCACATCTAGTTGGCATCCTCACCAGGAGGACCAGGTGATAATTAACGCCTTTTTGCCTTTGAAGTCTGACATTCTAACGACTTTTCCCTGTCGATCGAGGACTTCAAAATCTGGCGCCATTGCATCGGCCATCATACCCTCACGTTTTGCCGGCACTTCACCAAAACTCCAAACACGATTATCGAGGTCCACGACGTAGGGCTGCTCTAGCCAATCCGCAAAACCAACGAGATCAAACCACCTCTGGCCATGGCTTTCTTTCAGCAACGGAGAGTTGTCCTTAAGGGGTATGCACAGTTCTTCGAAGCAAGCGCCCTGGGGCTTTAGCTCAAATCCATTAACTCGAGTGAGATCTTCCGGCGTCACCCAAAGTCCATCACCTTCCGCCACTTGTCTAATTTGTATCGACTTCCCGCCATACAAAACCGTCGCCCCGCCATCAAGGCGAATGGGTTTTTGTTCGAATGGATGCCGAAGATCGGGATGTGCCATCCTGACTTCTTCTGCCATATCTGACTCCTGAGGAAATTGGAGCAATTAGCCTAACAGCATACCTGCAAACGTGCTAACGGAGGCATGGAGGACCTGGCATTAAAGTTAAATCTAGAGTAGCTGACCGCAGGCTTGATTAGCCGGTACCGCAACATCCATCATTTTGGGGTCAGGCAGGTGTAACGAATTCATCAGGGCCACATACTCCAGTTCGGATTTCACCTGTAAACGAGGATTGTGAGCCCGCTCTTCACCAATTGTTGTCTCGTTCCAGCCATTGTAGTCATGGGCGGGAAACACTTTAGTGTCAGCGGGAAGTTGTAACAATCGGTCGAACAAGCTTTTGTAAGCACTTGCCGGGTCACCATTTTGAAAATCCGTTCTCCCGGTACCTCGAATTAGCAGTGTATCGCCGCTAAACAACAGCTTATTGTCACCTGACTCGATGAAAAAACTGTAAGAGTCATCGGTATGGCCCGGCGTATAGATCGCCTGCAAATGAAGCCCACCAAATGGGATGACTTGCCCATCAACAAACTTTGCACTGGTACAGGTCGCAGGACTCTCGTTACCCATCATCGATTGGCAACCCGTGCGGGTCCGCAGTTCTCCCAGGGCAGTTATATGATCCGCGTGGGTATGGGTGTCGATCGCAACCACCAGGTTCAGGTTCAGCTCTTTCAAAAACCGAATCGATTTATCCTCTTCACCTGCAACGGGATCAATCAACAGCGCTTCATTAGTCGCCTCATCTGCCAACAGGTAGGAGTAGGTACTAGATTCGTGATGAAATAGTTGGCGAAAAATCATGATGGCGCTCCTACAGCAGTTCCTATCACAAGTACCAGTTCTTCACTCGCCTGGGTGAGTGCCACGGTAAAAATAGAACCTGGTAAATTCATATCAAATCTCCTAGAGCTCAGAGCAGTACATGGAATGTAATAATTCAATGACCTGCTGGGCCCGATCTCCCTTTAATTTGTAGTAAATGGTCTGGGACTCCCGACGGGTATCTACTAGATCAGCCTCCCGTAACGAAGCCAGATGTTGTGAAAGCGCGCTTTGGCTTAATGGAATAAGCTGGTTTAATTCCCCAACGGAATGCTCCTCGTCCATTAATGTACATAAAATCAATAACCGGTTTTGATTTGAAAGTTGCTTCAATAATGCGGCAGCTTGTTCGGCATTTTCTGCCATTTTTGACATATCGAGTTTACGCTTTGCCATGCTATCTCTAATCTTTCAATACAAAAGAACCATTATATTAGTTTATACTAATTTATGTAGTGTTATTTTAACTTTCTCTAATGTTAGGCAGACCATTAACACCTGATATTGGCAGAACATCGCGCCATCCCTGCTTGTTATCAACCCGGTGAAGTGAAATGCTTGCTGAAAATCTTTATTCATAGGCATCGATTACCATGCTAAAAACCGCACAACTCGGTCGTAACTCAGGATTACTGGTCTCTAAACTTTGTCTCGGCACCATGAATTTTGGCGAACCTGGCCGCGGCCATCAGGGTGATTGGACGCTGGATGCTGCCCAGGCAGAACCCATTTTCAAAGCAGCAATCGACTGTGGCTTAAACTACTTCGACTGTGCCAACGTGTATGGGATTGGCGCATCAGAGGAAGTCGTGGGCAAGCTCCTGAACAAGCTACTACCACGGGACGAATATATTCTGACTACCAAAGTGTCCTTTCCCATGGGACAAAAAGCCAACCAGAGCGGCTTGTCAAGAAAACACATCATGGAGAGCGTGGACCGATCCTTACAACGGCTCGGACATGACTACATCGACCAACTCATCATTCATCGGCATCCCCACTCGATTCCCGGCTCTCCAGCAACACCGTTAGAAGAGACCATGGAAGCATTAAACGATGTGGTTAAAGCGGGCAAGGCATTGTATCTCGGCGCGTCTTCGATGTTTTCCTGGCAGTTTGTAGAAATGCAGATGCTGGCGGAACAGCATGGCTGGCGAAAATTTATCTCGATGCAAAATCACTACAACTTGATCTATCGGGAAGAGGAACGGGAGATGATTCCCTACTGCCTAAATTCCGGAGTCAGAGTAACACCCTGGTCGCCACTAGCCCGAGGCATTCTCGCCGGCGCCTATAAAGGCAGTTTTGATAAGGGCACAACAAACCGCTCAAGTGGGCAGGATCGCAGTAGAACCGAAAGCCTTTACTTGAGTCCCGTCAAGTTTGAGATTGCCGCGCGAGTAGAAACGGTCGCCGAAAAATATGGCGTCAAACCCGCCCAGATCGCAATTGCCTGGGTCTTGAAACATGAAGCCGTCAGTTGTGCCGTGGTTGGTGTGTCGAAAGTGGAACAGCTAGAGGGTCTGGTTGCCGCTACACAGCTTAAACTCGATGCGCAGGACATGGACTATCTAGAGGAACTCTATCAACCCGTCGACAACCTCTTGTCGTTGGGGACTTCTTAACATCGGTTTAGCAGGTACGCCTATACATGTTGATCAAATAAGATCGAGTTACCATCGGGATCAACCACGGTAAAACTTGCCGGACCGGACTCTGCGGAAATCGGTTCGCTTGTGATGCCCCGAGCACTTAAGTGTGCCTGTATTTCTCGAATATCCGTATAGGATTCGAGCGCACCTGAGCTTTGATCCCAGCCAGGATTAAAGGTCAGAATATTGTCTTCGAACATCCCTTGAAACAAACCAATATTGGTGTCGCCATTTTTCATGATTAAGAAGTTATGGGACTCTTCACCGGCGTGAACGTGGAACCCTAATTTTTCGTAAAATGCCCGCGAACTTTTAATATCTTTCACCGCGAGGCTTGTTGAATAACAACCGATTTCCATAGCTTGACTCCTCTTTGTATAACAGTCATTCCAACGACTCCGATATACCGAGCCTGCCTGGAATAGGGTTAAGGCTAGACCGTATATAGCCTACCAACTTTGCGCCTATATCGTTCAAATTAATTAGCGCAAAGCGGCTTAAAGACGAATACCCACCACGGCGGTGGTCAAAATATGGATGAGTTGGTTTTTTCTGTCACCCCTGCGAGCACCTTCATGCCCTTATAGGAGTTTCCCTTCTCATTAAGTTTTGGACTCCAGACTGCGATACTAAATATGCCCGGGTGCACAGCTACGATACCGCCACCTACGCCACTCTTACCGGGCAGTCCCGTCCGAAATGCGAACTCGCCGGCCTCATCATAGAAACCGCACATTTGCATAATAGAATTAATCCGCTTTGTCCTTCTGGAAGTAATCACTGCTTTATTGGTGAAAGGGTTAACGCCATCTGAAGCAAGAAACAAAAATGCCTGGGCGAGTTCCTTGCAGGTCATTTCGATTGAACAAAGGTGGAAGTACAAATCCAATACAACATCTACATCATTATGAAGATTACCAAAAGCTTTAATCAGGTTCGCCAGCGCAAAATTGTGATAGCCCGTCCTGGCCTCTGAGCTTGCGACCTTTGCACAGTAATCAATGGTCGAGATACCTGACGATCTTCGAATAAATTCGAGCAGCTCAACTTTGGGATTATTCAGGCTAGAGACCAGAATATCGCAAACGACAATTGCTCCTGCATTAATAAAAGGGTTACGGGGTATACCTCTTTCGTACTCTAGCTGTACCAACGAGTTAAAGGCAGAACCCGACGGCTCAACGCCGACACGATTCCAGATGTCCTGACCGAGGATTTTTAAGGCCAGGGTAAGCGACAATACTTTCGAGATACTTTGAATGGAGAACTTCTCATCGGAGTCGCCAAAGGAATAATGACGTTTTTGAATTGTGGTGAGGTGGATGCCCAACTTACCAGGATCAACGCCACTTAACTCAGTAATGTATGACGCAACCTCGCCGAGATCATCATCGGCTTTAAACCCTGAGGCGATCTCTTTAAAAATTAGTTCGTAATCTACTTCGCTTTGCATCGATTCACAGCTCTAAATCTATAAGACATGGAGATCACCTCCATACTCGAACTTTGTATGTCGCTAGTTTCTATGAAATAAATAGGAATAGCTTGTGGCACTGAAACATTTAGATTCAAAATTGATTTTTTTGCGACATTCCCGGGCATCCATTTTTGATTTTTGTGAGTCGCTCGAGTTCCTAGCGGGAATTAAATTTTGGTACTTCCTCCTTACTCACCCCCATTTCCTCGGACACACCCTTGGCTTGAACTCGATCCGCAGCAGTTGCCTCTAGTCCTTTCTGATCTGCAATGTTGGCAGGGTCATAAACGAGGACAGTGTAAAGCGCAAAGTGATCAGAACCAATTGAGGGTAAGCGTTGGATATTTTTTACACTGAAGTGCGCGCTATGAAACAGATGATCCAAAGGCCAACGTAAAAAAGGCAATGCGACGTGAAAGGTATTGAACATTCCACGCCCTACCCGGGGATCAAGCAGGCCACTCACTTTACGAAAAAGTCGGGTTGTTGCGGACCAAGCGACATCATTAAGGTCCCCCGTGACGACAACGGGCTGACTGGTCTCAGCGACACTTCTGGCAATGGTAATAAGCTCAGCATCGCGTTCTTTTGAGCCGGGCTTTTCCGTTGGACTTGGCGGTTCGGGATGCACAAAGTGCATGCGCACCTTATCTCCAGTACGCAGCGCCAGAAAAAAATGTATCGATGGAATATCCTCCTCAACTAGGTAAGAGATCTCCTCTTCACTAAAGGCTAATCTGGAGTAGACATGCATGCCATAGAGATTATCAAGCGGGCACTTGACGGTATAAGGCATATCACCTTCCACTACCTTCAGCTCGCTTTCCCACCAGCTATCTGACTCCAGGGTGACCAAAATATCGGGCTGATATTCTTTTACGATGCTAACGAGCGCAGCGCTGTTACGATTTGTCTTGAGCACATTAGACGTGATGACACTGAGCTGCCTGTTTGGATCACTCGACTTTGAAGTTTTAACCTCGCGCGGCCAAACCAGGGTATAGGGTATGACCCACCACAACTGCCAAAAGAAACATAAGGCAGTAGCAACGATTAGCAACCAGGAGATACCCATCGTCAAATCAAGAAAAATGACATTAGCGAGCAGCGCTATTCCGGCAAGTACCGCGATTTGCAGGCGCGGAAAGTCAAACCCCCGGAAGACCCAGTGTGAATAATTGAAAAGTGGTAACGCAGTCGCTGAGACAAGCAGTAGCGTGGCAATCGCGGCGATCGTTAACATGTCGGGCACCGGCACCCAAAAGCTTCCGCACGTGTGGTCATCGTTAATTTCTCTATCAAAGACGCTTTTGGCTTAGCTTTTGGCTTAGCTATAAGATTCAAGACCAGCTGGCTGACCTCAATCAAAGTTGATGTGGGAAAATCACCTTCAAAAAATTTAGGCCGCACTTTCTGCACCTGATCCCAATCATTAATGTCCGTTAAACAATTGTTGGCCGTTACGATATCAGCAATACCCCACCCCGATTCTTTTGAGGGAGAAAATATCCGGTCTTTTATTCAAATGTTAAGAGATACAACTCTTCGACCTTGTCTCTCGCCCACTGGGTTCTACGCAAAAACTTAAGGGAAGACTTAATTGACGGGTCACTTTTAAAACAATTAATGTCGACCCTCGACGCCAACCCTTCCCATCCGTAATGTGTCTGCAATCTCGTGACAACTGTCTCAAGCGTAATGCCATGCATGGGACTGTTTGGTTGCTCAGTGCTCATAGTTTTCCTGGTCAGCGTTCAACTCAGCCTCGCGGCAACCGGCGAAGACAAACGCCCTTCAAATTCTTTTAGGACAAGTTCAACTTCCTGGACAAACTTAGGTGGATGCTGGATGCAGCCGTAGTTATCCCACCAGTCTCTGGCGCCGGTGTAGGTCAGGATATTCGCGACCACAGGACGCCTGGCTTCATAGGCGTCCCGGTCAACCATGCCAGCCTGATACTGAAAATATAGATTCTCAAACCCAATCATAAAACTACTGACCACCTGCAACACCCGCCGTTGATCCAGAGATTCAAGGTCTTCACCACGCTCTGCTCGCAACCAGGCCCTGAGCAAATCTGTATCTTTTGCGATGTCGAGCTGTAAGCGAGAGAAGTGTGTCGTGACTTCCTGAGTGATGTTGCTTTTGTAACCTTGCAATCCGTGGCGAACCTGGGTCGCCAGATATATCAGAGACACGATCACCGCAATCCCGCCGACCAACTCTCCAATAGCACCTATATCCTGTAGGGTCATACCTAATCCTTAAATTTCTGGGCATACAGCAACCGGATTCTATATTAAGGTTGGGGGTTTGTGCGGTTGAGAGCTAAAAATGAGCAACGTAGGAACATCTATCGGCTGGGCTGATCAATCCCCGAACGACCCCAAAGTCATTAAGCTTCGCGAACATCTTGAGGCGAACAACGGCATTAAGGGCCTGGATATCATTGGACCCGAGGATATTCTCCAGGCCGAACGGCTGTTTCGAAGAGATGGCTTTGTGGTGATCAGTGACATATTAAACAGCGAACAGGTCGACTTTCTTGCCAAGGGTTGCGATGAAGTCATTAAAGAAATTGTTGCTCTGGACGATGGTCATGCGGGCAATCGCGGCTCGCACCGATACTCATTTGGCGGATCTAGTCTGACCCGTAGCCAGTTGCATCGCCCCGAATGGCAGATGTTGCTCGATATCCCCGCGGTGACTAAAATCCTCACCGTTCTATTTGGCTCTCCAGACTACACACTACGTGCCGCAAGTGGCGACTTTTGTCTGGCCGGTGCCGTCGACTACCAACGACTCCATTCCGACGTCCAGGATTGGCAGGATAATGCCACTACACCCTTTAGCGCCTTCCACGATCCTAGTGGGGAGATCACCATTCGAGACTTACCGAGTCCTTATATTTGCGTTAATTTTCTGCCCCAGGATGTGACCCGACTAAATGGTCCAACCAGGCAAATACCCGGCACCCAGAAATCCCGGGTACACATCCCAGGACTAAAAGACGAGCCAGAGTGGATGCGGCTAAGCACCGTGTGCCCAGCACCAGCCGGTGCAATTATGATTCGCGACGTCCGGGCCTGGCATGGCGGCACACCTAATCTATCCGACGCCACCCGGGCAATCCCTAATTTGGAACTGTACGCACCCTGGTTTAAAGAACCCATTGTGCCGGGCATCAGTTATCAGGATTTCAAAAAGCTCTCGCCCCACGCGCAGAAGATGGCGCAGTTTTGTGTGGCGGACTCCAGCGAAACTCTGGTTACCGGGGCAACCCTTCGGGCGCCATAACCAAGGTTGCTCCGTCAAATGACGGCTTAGAAAAATGTCTCCGGTAAAATACAAATAACTCAAGGACAAGCAAGTATGCAATATCGCCAATTAGGCCGCTCTGGACTAAAGGTCAGCAGCATTTGCCTCGGCACGATGAACTTTGGTCCTCGAACTTCAGAATCCGAGTCTTTTCAGATTTTGAATGAAGCGGTGAGTGGCGGGATAAACTTTGTCGACACAGCCAACCAGTACGGCGGTGACCTTGGCACCGGAACCACCGAAACCATTATTGGAAATTGGCTTCGTGAAGATCCAAGCCGAAGAGAAAAATTGGTCCTCGCCACAAAAGTTCATGAGCCCATGTCCGATGACATTAACGATCGGGGCCTGTCTGCACGGCATATTCAAATGGCCTGTGATGCCAGCCTTAAGCGATTGGGCGTTGACCATATTGATCTGTATCAGATGCACCATATTGATAGAAATACGCCGATTGAAGAAACCTGGATGGCTATGGAACGACTCATCAGCCAGGGCAAAATTACCTATGTCGGCTCAAGTAACTTTCCTGGATGGGGTATTGCACGCGCCAACGAGAAGGCAATGGCAAAGCATCAGCTGGGCCTCGTGTCAGAACAGGGCCTATACAATCTTATCGAGCGGCGAGCAGAGCTTGAAGTGCTGCCAGCCTGCATCGCCTATGGTATGGGTCTTATTCCCTGGAGTCCTCTTGCAGGAGGGTTGCTGGCCGGCACTGGAACAGGCAGTGAAGGTAGACGCCAATCGGAATCCATGCAGCGTGAAATCAAAAGCCGGGCAGATCAACTATCAAAATTTAATAGCCTGTGTTCGAGTTTGAATAATACTCCCAGTGCCGTTGCCCTGGCCTGGCTACTACATCAGCCGGGGGTTACAGCGACCATTGTTGGACCTGGCTCCATCGAGCAGCTCAAGTCAGTTATGCACGTACCTGAAATTTTGCTCAGCACTAAAACGCTGGCTCAACTGGATGAAATATTCCCAGCCTGCGGAGAGGCACCAGAAGCCTACGCCTGGTAGGTATTAATCCAGCAGAAAGCTTTTGACGGCAGCAAGGTATGGCTCAAAATTTTCCCTGCGTGTGTTGTGACCCGCAGCTGGAATATGCTGCACCTTAAAGCAATCGTTACGCCCAGCGATCTGTTGGGCAATATCATGGGTCACGATGGCATCTCGCTCACCGTCGGCATACAAGAGTAGGCTAGGACACCGAATATTATCCACAGTGTCAGCCCACTTACCCATTGATAGCCCTTCCATCGCCTCGGCGCCAACCTGTTTTTTAGAGGCAGCCCAGGCAGCCATATCAGCTTCATGCCAGGTTGGGTTGGTCTGCTTACCAAATGCCATCACCTGCTCTTCAGACATTGCCTCAAGTGTGGACATATACTGACGGAATCCCTCACGACGTTTTTCTAGATCCCCCTCCCGGTCATTCCCCTGATGTTTTGTCCAGGGAGGATCTTCCAGTAGTAGTTTTGCCACAGTAGCTGGATTTCGAGCAGCAAGATCTGCCGCCATACTTGCCCCCATCGAGTGGCCAAGTACAACGGGTTGTTCAAGTTTCAGCCCATCAATGACCGCAAGTAAATCATCGGCCATCACCTCAAGACCTGCGGGCGCCCGACTCGACTGACCATGATTACGGGCATCGGGCATAATAATATCAAAATGTACTTCAAGCCCCTGGGCTAACCTATTCCAACATAATCCGTTGTCACTAAATCCATGGGCGAGCACGAGAGGAGGCAGGTCGGCCGTACCAGTTCGATGGTAATGGATGCTGACACCGCCGTGGTCAATAACACCTTCCGTCCAACCACTCATAATGTTTACCTTCTACTTTGCCTGACAGACTAATTCACAAAAATGCGCTGACCGCAGCTGGGTATGATTGAGCACCTTGAGCCCACCTTTATCCAACAGCCAGATCCAATCATCGACGGTATATTTATTGTGGGCAACCGACAGCCGCAGCATAGATTTTTCAACCTGCTCAGCCGTCTCCGGTGGCACGTTTGCCATCATCATATCCAGATAAGTTGAAAGGGGCTGCCGAACCCAGTCGACCAGAAGAAATACGCCGCCGGGCGCAAGTAAGCGCCGGATCTCGTGGCAAATTTTTAGTGGATCATCCAGCACATGTAGTACGGCGGCCATGGTGAGTAAGTGCACACTACCGCCTTCTAAAGGCACCGGGTTAGCAGTGATGTCTAGTACTTCAAAGCTGGGTTTCTTTCCCTCAAACTCGATTTTGTTATTCGCGTGGTCAATCATGGCCGCCGTCAAATCAAAACCATAAATATCCCCGGCTGGAAATCGGAGCGCAAAATCTCTGGCTAATAGACCCGGACCGCAGCCGAGATCAACAATCCGAGGGGCAGCGGGAAGTAGTGGTTTTACACTGGCTTCAATGTGATTCCAAAAGACTTCATCAAAGCGACCATCGTGACTATTGATCATTCTTTGCACAAAATCCTGGTCGCTCACCCCGGCAATTTCTTGATGGCTTGCCATAATTTATCCTTTCCTTTCCTGTAACTAAAGGGACTAAACTTCAACACCGTACACTTAGATTGAAAGCTATGGATGGCGATCAACCAAATTTCACGGTGACTCACCATGACCTTCAAGGGTACTACGAGATCACCTTAAGGCATACCATCACCATAGATACGGTACTTGCGGCTCAGGATGCTATCACCGGCCATTTTGCCTACGTGAACCCCGCAAACGTTATGTGGGATGTCCGCTTGACCGATTTAACTGATCTCACCATGCAGGATATGCTGGGGGGCTTGTCTCGCATTGGCACCAGGATTTCGAATAGAGCTGCAGTGGTTTTTGAAACAGATTTTCAATTGGCGATTGCCCGTCAGGCAGTAACGATCGCCGGCGCAGATCTAGATAGAGTATTTCTCACAAATGATTATACTGCTGCCCAGGAATGGCTAGATATCCATGGCACTTGCAGCAACACTTAAATTTTAGAAACGAAGATAGACAATGACCTTACCCATTACAGTACAACTTGAAGCAGAACTGATCGAGCGCACCGAACGACTCGCCTCAAAACGTGGCATTAGCGTAGATCAGCTAGTCGCCCAACAGCTAGAGCGAGCCGTGGCCCAGGACGAATATTCCAGGCTGCAACAGAAGGTTGCTCAGCACCGCAACGCAACGCTAGCGGCTAAGCCACCACAAAGGGCACCCAGGAGTGCGGCGAAGAATGCAGCGAAGAGTGCTGCGAGAAATAATGCAAGCACGCGGAACGGTTAAGACCCGCGCTTCACAGACCTGCATGCTTCTGAAGTAGCAAACAGCCCCCACCGAGTTAGGACCCAGAATAAGCCTTTAAGATTGGTGACAACTCCGTTGGAGTTGCACCATGCAAGATCACGCCATCGCAACCTAGATCAAACTGATTTTGAATCGCCGCAAGACACTGATCCACACTACCGGTTGCCGATGGCGCGAGCCAGGCTTCTGGTAAAAGTGTCGCAATGTGCTGCAGTTGTTCCGGTGTGGTTTTCTGTCCGTCAATGGCGCCACTGAAATTCGCCACCATCTCATCTTCTCGAAATCGTTTTAAGACATCTGGATCCCAATGATTGGTCCGAACCAGCAAATCACCATAGGCCTGCAAATAGGTCGACAACCGACCAACAGTTTTCTTAAGTCTTAGATTTTCGGAAATATGATCGCCAATCGTTGCAAAGCAAGACCAGACTCGAACCGTGTCCGGGTCCCTACCGGCTTCTTCTGCCGCGGTTTTGACTATTTTTACTGCGTTTGCCGTTGTCTCATCGGTAAAGAAAGTGTGCAAAATCACATCATCAAAGGCACGACCACCGAGCGCTAGAGAGTTAGGACCAAACGCGACCAGGCCTAAAGGTATAGCCTCATCAAAATCCGGATCAAGTCGAAGCACTGGAAACTTGCCAATGGGTCCATCGTGATTAAGGATGGTTTCACCCCGCCACAGGCGACGCATCACCCGGGCAAAGTCTTCCATCTGAGCGGTGGTAATACGAGACATACCAAAGGCGTCCTGCATCTGGGGAATGCCTCGACCAATGCCAAGGGTGAATCGCCCGCCCGTGAGAAAATGCATCGTTGACGCATAGGACGCACTGACAATCGGATGCCGGGTATTGTGATTAGTCGCCCCGGTGATAATGCGCAGACTGGAGGAAACCGCAGCGGCCGCACCGGATAAGGTCGCCGCTTCTTTAATATTAAATCGCTCGGAAATAAATGCCGCGCCTAAACCCAGGGTTTCTGCCATCCTGATTTCATCGAGCAACTCAACGGGAGATTTGGGCGCACCCGCCAGAGTGTAGAATCCAAGTTTACTCAGCATACTTAGCTGACTTCAGTTTGGTGAGTTTCTATTTTGGCAGGCGGTTTTGAAAAAGTCGGCTCGGTTGTCGTGAGTTCGGCTAGAGCCTGGCTTCTATCTTCTGCGGTAAAAGCACCAGTCGTCAGACAAAACTCCACCAGGTTGTCGTTCGGATCTTTTGTATAGATGGAATGACACCAGTTGTGATCAATTTCCATCACATCACAACCGCCATCTAGCCATTGTTGTTTGCGCATGTCGAGTTCTGCCTTGTCCTTCACGTCGAAGGCAATGTGATTGATATGATCGGGCAAGCCAGCGGCTTTGGAGATATTGGTTTCAAAGCCGTTTTCTGCTTCAGGGCAATCATGGAGTTCCCAGAAGGCGATAAATTTTGAATCATCTTCCATTCGATAGAAAAAGTGTTTGGCCCAACCGCCAGCAGGATTGGGACCCACTTCGGCTTTGACAAGCTCAAAACCCATAACACCTTCGTAAAACTGATGGATCGCCTTCATATCTGCCGCGGCGAATGCGAGATGGTGGTAGCCCATAGTGATTCCCTCTTTTTATCTTATCTATTGCGTCGAATTACATTACCCGAACAAAATGACGGATTCCATCCTATGCCTCAAGCATGGCGTCCCGCATCTTAAACTTTTGTATTTTTCCCGTGACAGTCATGGGAAACGTATCAACAAAGCGAATCTGCCGGGGCACTTTAAAGTGGGTTATCTGATCACGACAGTAGTCCTGCACCCCGGCCTCGTCTAATTCAGCTCCCTGACGGAGTTGGACCCAGGCGCAGACCGTCTCCCCATATTTCTCATCGGGTATACCAAACACCTGGACTTCCTGTATATCCGGGTGAGTGTAGAGAAATTCCTCGACTTCTCTGGGATAGATATTTTCTCCACCGCGAATAATCATGTCTTTGATTCGGCCAACAATCTGCACGTAACCTTCTGCATCCATTTCTGCCAGATCTCCCGAGTGAAGCCAACCGGCTTGATCAATGGTTTCCCGGGTCCGCTCCTCGTCGTTCCAATAGCCTCGCATCACCGAATAGCCCCGGCAGCAAAGTTCGCCTTTGTCCCCTATGGGCACCACCCTTCCGGCTTCATCGATGATCTTAATTTCCTGATAAGGCCCTACTCTGCCGACGGTGCCGCAACGTTTCTCTGCTGGCGCGTCAATGTCCGTCATATGATTCACAGGACTCGTTTCCGTTTGACCATACATTATGGTGATTTCACTCATATTCAATTTATCAATCACCTTGTGCATGAGCTCAAGCGGACAAGGTGCCCCCGCCATCACCCCGGTGCGCAGCGTTGATAGGTCAAAATCAGCCACATTGGGCAGATCCGTTTCGGCAACAAACATCGTGGGCACACCGTGGAGCGCAGTACATTTTTCCTCTTCTATGGTTTTCAGGACAGTTTCGGGATCAAAACCTTCATCGGGGAAAACGGCACAGGCACCATGGGTCATACAGGCAAGATTACCCATCACCATGCCGAAACAGTGATACAAGGGCACCGGGATACACAGGCGATCCTGTTCGGAAAAGCGCATGCCGGCCGCTACCTGCAAGCCATTATTCAGAATGTTAAAGTGGCTTAAGGTTGCCCCTTTAGGATTACCCGTGGTACCGCTGGTGAATTGAATATTGATCGCATCGTCTGGCTGCAGAGTGGGTGCGATTTCCACCATCCGGCCACGATCCCCGGCATCCCCCATTTCACAGACATCTCCGAAATTGAACATTCCGTCTGTCTTTTCGGCACCCATTCGAATCACGGTTTTCAAGTGGGGGAGCTTTTTTGCGTCCAGTTGACCTGGCGGGCTGTCAGCCAACTCAGGCGCTAGCTCCTGAAGCATGCGGAGATATTCGCTGGTTTTGAATTGCTCCGCGGCGATCACCACCTTGCACTCAACCTTATTCAGGGCGTATTCCAGCTCATACAGCCGATAGGCAGGATTGAGGCAAACCATAATCGCGCCAATTTTTGCGGTGGCGAACTGG